>Ga0272443_10001190_pt1 | contig 40223 bp, 44 predicted proteins | sample SSMAcet12_FD_193581 | JGI IMG/M metagenome (GOLD analysis project Ga0272443, IMG submission 193581) | Marine sediment archaeal communities from Little Sippewissett salt marsh, Falmouth, MA, United States - SSM-Acet-12 | ecosystem: Environmental > Aquatic > Marine > Wetlands > Sediment ...
CCGAATGGGAGCTCACCCGCGACATTTTGACGACCAGCAGCTACAAGTGGACCGCAAGCGGCAGCGGCACCAACGAATATTATCTGACCGACAGCGACGGCAACGATCCGGGCTTTGACGCGCAGCCGGATTTTATCGTCATGGACGGCGTAAAATTGACCGAAGGCACCGCCGGCAGCCTGGACGATCACGAGTGGGATTACGGCGACAACGACACCCTGGGGTTCAGCACGGTATATATCCGCGACAGCGACGGCGATCCGAACAGCTCCGGAGTCGACATCCGGTCGGTCCTGGCGCCCACATGCCTGGCCCTGGTCAACGGCGAAATTTATTTCGGCGCCAACGACGGATACGTCTACAAATTCGATGAAAGCGAATACAAGGAGCTGGACAGCCACCAGCTGCGCTACGGGCTGCGCACGGCCTATGTGCAGTTCCCGTTCGACTATTATCTGATCAAAAACGTCCAAATCGACGCCGCCGGCGAATTCGGCGGCCAGCTGACTTTAAACCTTTTCACCAATGACACATTTAAAACGGCCAAGTACACCAAAACCTTTGCGCTGTCGGCCGACGACCGGCTGACCGTCGACGACATGGCCGCGGTCCTGGTCGACGAGGCCTATTTCGCCGTCGATCCGGAGCAGAACCCGCTTTTTCGAGACGTGATGATCAAGGCGCGGTCATTTCAGGCGGAGATCACGGATCTTTACCTGGCGGCCAAACCTGTATTTTTGAATCGACTTTTTTTCAACGTCGAACCGCTAAAATAGCGAGGACACCATGGCAGAGGGACAAGACAGCATTGTGGGGACCGACACCGTCAAGGCGGCCCTGGTAACAAAGGTGAACGGCGACATACTCGAGCTTTTTAACGACGTTGCGGCACTGACCGTCGGCACCGACGCCCACCAGCTGACGGCCAAGACGGCCAATTATTCCGTGCTGGCGGCAGACCTGATCGGCGTTTACACCTTCACCAACAAAGGCGCCGCCGGCGAGATCAACTTTTCTCTGCCGGCCGGCGCGGCCAACTACAAGGTCAATTTCTACGTTGCCACGGCGCAGTATCTCAAGGTCACCGCCGACGGATCCGAAAAATTCCGCTACCAGGGCACCCAGGGTGCCGCCGGCGGTTATGTACGTTCCAATGTTGTGGGGACGTTTTTCACTATTTTCTGGTCCGGGGACGATTGGGTAATTTGCAGCCTGGAAGGCGAGCTTAACTATGACGAATGACAGGGGTTTGAAAACATGGGAAAATTTGGCTTTAAAAGCAATGAAAACCTAGTTGGTGCCAGCAAACAAAAACTTCGCCGTTTTTATTTTTATGTAAACGGAGAGGGCGACAACACAAACATCAAGGCACGGGTCCAGGGAACCGACACAAACAACAGCGCCTATAATTTCGGAAGCAGCACCGCTATAGTAGACAGTATTGAAAAGAGCGATGACGGCACATATTTCGCTCTAAATGCAGCCGGTACAGTGTTGACAATCAAGGCCGCCGCGCTGGTTGCGAATCAGCAGGCGATTTGGGCAACCGATATTATTAATACCATACCGGATTCAAAAAATTATACGGTACAAATCATTACCGATGGGTCCGGCGGTTTTTATGTCAGCCTAGTTACCGACGGGTCACTTACCGATTTAACAACGCTGGCGAGTGATAAGGGTTTTGCCGGTTACGTTACTTACCTATCAGCGGCATAAGAGGGTATTATGGAATTTCTTAGAGCACGTCGATTTTATTTTTATGTAAACGGAGAAGGTGACGGCACAAACATCAAGGCACGGGTCCAGGGAACCGACACAAACAACAGCGCTTATAATTTTGACACCAGCATTTCAGAAGTAGACAGTATCGAAAAAAGCGACAATGGCACATATTTTGCGCTCAACGCAGCCGGCACAACGCTGACGATCAAAGCCGCCGCCCTTGTATCTAATCAATCGGCTATATTGGCAACCGACATTATCAACACGATAGCGGATTCAAAAAACCATACGGTACAAATCATTACCGATGGGTCCGGCGGTTTTTATGTCAGCCTAGTTACCGACGGATCCCTTGTAGACCTGACAACCTTGGCAAACGGTAAGGGTTTTGCCGGTTACGTTACTTACCTATCAGTATCATAAGAGGACATCATGGCACAGATACCCCCACAACCAACCCCGGAACACATATGGGATCCATGGGAAAGGCAATGGCTGCCCCCCAACGCGATCCGATACAGCCAGGTCCTGAACTCGAACGGATACGATCCGGACAACTACGCCCCGGGCATGAGAGACAACGCCCCGCCGCCCACACCCAGCATCACGCATGGATCATCCCGCGGCGGCACAGCCGGCAGCACCTACACGCCGGCAGCGCCGTCCGGCGCCGGCGGGTCCGGCGGCGGGTCTTCCGAAAACGACAACATCAGCGAGTTTGGCTTGTCCGTTCCGTCCGCCGGGGCCCCGAGCGGCGGTCAGGGCAGCTATGCGGTCGATCCTGCAACCGGGAACATCATTCCGGCCGGTCCGGCGCTGCAAGACCACATAAGATCCGGCGGCAGCACCATCGACATTCCCATCAACCTATACACCGGACAAAATTTAGGCGGCGGCGGCGCAGGCCTGGGCAACATGAGCGACGACGACCTGGTCGATTTGATCAATACCACCATCGGGGACCAGTTCGCCGGCATCGAAGATATTTTCGACACCGGGTTTGATGATCTTATACAGGCCCTGATGCCGGCGGAAACGCCCAACGAGCTGCCGCCGGGCCTTGCCGACATCGATTTGTTTCAACCGGACGTCTACCCGACCACTGAAAGCGAAAGCGAGAGCGAAAGCAGCGGGACCAGCAGCAGTCAGAGCAGCAGCCAGAACCAGGCGGCGTCTTTAAGCCAGCAGTCCGGCGCGTCGTCGGCCTTTAATCAGAGTTTTTCGGGTCTTAATGAGGCCGACCGGTCCCAGCTCATGGGCGCTGTTTTGCCCATGCTGGTGCAGCAGGTCGGCAACCTGCCGAAAAACATCGACGACTACGTCACCAATGCGGCCAATATGTACGAGGGCCAGGCGCGCACCCTCATGGGCGACGCCATGCAGGGGCTTATGAACAACCTGGCGGGGCGCAACATGCTCAACAGCAGTGTGGCCGGCGACGCCATATCCAAAACCATGGCGCAGATATTCCCGACGTTTGCGGACAAGACCTTTCAGGCCGGCATGGAAGGCGCCAATATGCGCCTGCAGATGCCCCAGATTTTGGGCAACCTGGCGCAGCTGGGGCAGTTCAGCACCGGTTTGGGCGGGTCCCAGAGCACAAACCAGGGCCAGAGTGCCAGCGGATCCCTGGGGACGTCGGCGTCCACGTCCCAGTCCGCCAACCAGAGCCGGTCCGCGGCCGGATCACAGACCGCCAATCCGTTGGCGCCGTTTGAGCTGGTGGCGGATTTTCTGCTCAACTATTAACGGAGGTTCTAACCATGGCATGGCAAGCAGCAATCCCGGTCATCGTCGCCGCCATCGGGCAATACATGCAGCAGCAGAACGGCGGCAGCAGCCAGAGCGGGCAGCTTACCCGTAAGCCGGCGTCCTGGTCCAGCGTCGGGCCCGGCGCCAGTATGACCTGGGATGATTTCATTATGAATTTTTACGGCATGGGCGGCATGGGCGGCATGTCCGGTATTACGGAGGTCGAAAACCGCGAGCAGCAGCTGCTAAAAGACCGCGACGCCCTGGTGGCGCAGAACGGCCAGCGCGTGCGCACCGGCGGCGGTCGGGACATGCCGGTTACCTATACCACCATTGACAACACCGCGGAGATCGCCGCCATCGACCAGGAGCTGCAGACCCTGAATTATCAAAAGGTGCTGCTGGCAAAATTCGGCGACGAACCCGGATACCAGTCCCGCCTCGAAGAAGACATCGCCTACCAGGAAGGCGTGGGCGAGCGTTTCCTTGAAAGCATGGACGCGGCCGACACGCGTTACACCGAGCGGGCGACCAGCGCGACGCAGACGTTTTTGGACAGCCTGGACACGCTCACCAAGCGCTTGCAGGGCGCCGAGGCGCAATATTTGCCGCTGATGACGCGGCCGACCATGCAGGTCAAAATGGGCGGCGCTCCGGTCAACATCATTCCCAAGCGCAACATTATGGCCGGATCCACCGCCATGGACAACGTGCGGTCCAACGTCGGCAGCATGTTCAACATGGGCAGAACCGGCTACAGCGCCGAGCAGGCCCTGGCCGACGCCCTTTATGGCGTTGACAGCCGCAAGGCGCAGCGCGTCATGCAGCACGCGGCAGAGTTCACACCCAACAAGGGTTACATGCAGTATATGGACAAACTGCTGCCCATTGTAAACATGCTGCAGGGCTACCGTTTCGGGCTGCCGTCCGAGAGCGGCAACCTAAGCTACAAGCCCAGCTGGATGCAGACGCTGGGCGAGGGCCTTGAAACCGGTACCGCTCTGATGGACCTGGTCAACAGCATCGACTGGGGCGACGGCACCACCGGCGCCACCAGCGGCCAGAAGTAAAGGAAAAGATTATGGGCATGATGGACGCACTGGCCAACATGGCCAAAATGCAGGAAGGCGGACGGCAGAAGGGCGTCGACCAGGTCACCGGCTTTTTGAAGGCCATGCGCATGCGCAACCTGGGAAAGAAGTTTTTCGAACAAGGGGTGAGTTTTCGGCCGCAGGACCTGCAGCGGTTCGCCAAAGAAAACAACCTGAACATGGACGAGCTGCGCGAATTCGCCACGGTAATGGCGCAGTATAAAAACATGGCGGCCCCGGCGCAACGGTTTCAGGGGACATCGCGCGGCAGCATGAACATCGAAACAGGCGACATCAAGCCGGGCACGGAACCGCAGACGACGCCGGCGCCCTGGAAAATCGGCCCCAACGACACGGCGATGAACACGATCACCGGCGAAATGCGCCAGGCGCCAGGATCTCCGTATAAAATCGGGGACACGAAAAAACAGTACGAGTCCGACGACAACGGCCAGTGGTATCAGATCGACGCCGTCTGGAACGGCAACGACTGGATTGCGGATCCCGCAAGCCGGCGGCCGCTATGGCAGCCCAAGGACGACAACGCCAAGGCGACGCAGATTTTCGACGACGTCGCCCGGCTTTTTGGCATGAACGAAATGTCGAGCTACGACGAAACCACGGCGCAGAATGTCGTCAAGACATCCACCCTGGCCGAATATATGTATGTTGACCAGGGGATGTCCTACACCAAGGCCATTCAAAAGGCCTACGAAACCATCGCCGGACAAAAACTGACCCGGGAACAGCTTGACGCGGCCATCACCAAAAAAGGCGGCGTCAACGTGCCCCTGGTCGGGGAAGTCGGCACCGGCCGCAACCGGACCATTGAAAACCTGAAGAAACTAAAGACCCAGGGGCACGATCCGGGCCAGGTCATGACGGCCCTGATCGACGCCGAGTGGCCGGCAGCGGAAGCGGTAGACATGATGCAAAGCGCCGGCTTCGACACCGCGGCGCTGTTTCGTCAGGGCGCCGTCAGCGTCGCATCGGTTTACAACAGCAAAGAGGCGATTATCGACGCCGTCCGCCAGGGGACGATCACCCGCGAGCAAGGGGCTGTTGCGATGACCAAATTGAATCCATAAAAATCTAATTAATAAACATGGACTACAACGAAGCCCTAAAACTTATTGATCAGGAATTGGCCGCATCGCCCCCGGCGCCGGATCCGGACGTCGATAAAGACGATTATAATAAGGCCCTGAAGCTAATTGATGAAGCTCTACAGCAGCCCGCTAAAAACAATAGAAAAAAACAACCGCTCACCAGGTCGAGTTTTCCGGCGCCGGCAGCGGAATCCTATTCCATCACATCCCGCATCAACGAACGCATTGGCGATGAATTCGTTTCCGGAGAACCCGCGCAGCCGGCCGCGGTTCAGAAGTTTTTTGACATTACCGCGGAAGATGTCAAAAACGGCGTACTGCATACCGTCGCATCCCCGGCCCGCGTCGCCCTGGGCGCCGGCGAAACGTTTTTAAACGTCCTGGATTTCATCACGCCTATTCCAAAGGAATCGGCGACCTATTACACCTTTTTTGAAAAACCCCGGGAAGCCACCCAAAAACTGCGCCGCCGGCTGACATTTCAAAACGAACCCTTTGCAGACATCGGCACCAGCATGCTGCTGGGCGGTATGGCCGGCGCCGGCATGCGGGCCTACACCGAGGCAAGCAAGCCCATTGCCCTGCTGGCCCGACGCCAGGGCATCACCGAGGGCCTGATCTACACCGGTGTCAAGTCCGGCCTGGCCGCCGCGGCCGGCGACAAGGTCGTTATCGATCCGGCGCTGCTGCTGCTGGACAAACGGCTGGAAAAATCCAACCTGGATCCCAAAACCAAGCAGATCATCGCCGCCACGGCGCCGCTTATCATCGGACTGGTGTCGGGGGCCACCCTGGAAGCGCGCATCGACCGTATTTTTCAGAACACCTTCTGGTTCAAGCAGTTCGCCCGGCAGAATAGAACTCCCCAAGAAATCTTCGAAAAGTGGCGCCAGAAAGAAGCCGTCGACCGCCCGCTGCAGAAGCTGGCGGACTTTGAGGCCGGCAAAACGCCGCCGCCCGAGTTCGACCCGGATCCGGCGCCGGGCGTGATCACCTTCACGCCGGCCCAGGAAGACTATTTGATCGCCATGAACATGGCCGGCAAAAAAACGGCCGCCGAGCTGAACGAACCCCAAAGCGTCCTTTTGACCGGCGGTCCGCCGGGCGCCGGCAAATCGGGCGCCGTCAAGGCCCTGGGAATCGATCAGACCAAACGCGTCAAGGCCGACGCCGACGAAATCAAGGTGCAGTCCGGATATGACGACCGGGCTGGCGACGTCCACGAGGCGTCCAGCAAAGTCAACAAGCGCCTGGCGCGCGAGGCTCTGGATCAGGGCTATCACCTGACCTACGACAGTCTGTTGACCAACTACCCCCTGGCGGAAAGCTATATCGAGGAAATTTTGAAAAAGGGCGGCACCGCATCGATCGCCTACCAGTACATCGACGCCGAAACGTCCATTGTGCGCAGCAAGGCCCGCTATATCAAAGGCGAAAGCAACCGAGACGTGCCCATCAAGGCCAGCATCAAGGGCCACAATTACAGCCTGCCGACGTTTATCCAGCTGTTTAAAAAATACAAAGACGATCCGCGGGTGAGCTTTTCCCTGACCGACAACAACCCGGATTTGGGGACGCCGGAATTCAAGGGCGGCGCCATCACCGTTTTCACCCACCGGGGCGGTACGACGCTGATCGAGGACGAAAAAAGGTTTGACGACTTGATGTTCACGCCTTACCATAAGGTTGTAGAGAAAGGAGCGGATCGATATGTCCGAAAAGAACTGGCTACAGTCGATCAAGTCCGCGCCCGGGACAAAGATATTAGAGCGCGGATCGAACGAAACCTACGAACAGTACCGCAAAAGGATCCTGGAATCGATCAAGGATCCGGAGCTGCGCCAGCTGGCCAGCGCCCAGATGTCGGTGACCGACCACCTGCCGAAGCAGTAGGCCCCAAGTCCGCGGAGGCCTCCGCGGCGATTTTCCGCGAAAAACTGGACCAAATCGAACACGAGGAACAACTCGACCGCATCCGCCAGGCCGTGGCCCGCCTCACCGAAACGTCCGGCAAGAGCGCCGAACAATCCGCCCGCGACATCCTGAACGAGTCCGAGCTGCTTTACAATTACATTTACACGAAGCGCCTCACCCAGGCGGCCGATTTTTACCGCCGCCACCCCGAACTGGTCGACACCGTCAAAATCAAGGAAACCCCGCTTACCCAGGAAGAAGTCGACGGCGCCATATACGCCTACAAACGCCGGCACATCGCCAAACAGGTGAACAAGGCGTCGATCGACGAACTGTCCGACGCGGACTTGCAGCGCGAACGCATGGTCTACCAGCACAACCAGGAAAAGGATTTCGTCAAACTCATCGATGAGGAGCTGGACATGCGGCGCGCGGCGCGCAAGGCGGCGCAGCCGACCGAAAGCCGCGTCACCACCCTGGCCGGCGCCATCCGCAAGGCCGGCGGCATCGCCCCGGGCGCCAACCGCCGTGACCTTTTATATCGCAACAAAGCCGCCCAGGAAATGAAGCTGCTGAACCCCAACGGATCCGATATTGAAACCATCGAGGCGGAGCTGCGCGGAGAGTGGCTGCTTCCCAACGAAAGCCTGGCAGACATTTTGCTCGACAACCCGGACCGGCTGCGCCAGGGGCGCCTTTCCGACGAGGCCCGGACCAAGTGGCAGAAGAAGCAGGCCGATGAGCTGGAATATGAATACATCGGCGACGAACCCCCGGAGGGTGACTATAATTTCATCAAGGCCGAGGACCTGCCGGAAGACGCCTGGGTCACTATTTTGGGCGGCAGCAGCCCCGAAGGCTGGGGCGTTTATAAAATCATCGACAAAGACCCGTTCCAGCTGCAGCTCGAAACACAGTTCGGCGAAAAGCTGGTTTTGGGCCCGTTGGACGACGTCCAGGTTAAACTGGACGACCTGGATGCGCCGACCGCCCGGAAATATAAAGAGCACTGGGCCCTGACCGACGAATATCCGGATGAGGCCATTTTTCCTGCGCAGGCGAACGAACCCAGCGAAAGAAACCTAAAAGGACCGGACGCCGTCCGGGCCAGCCTGAAAAACGCCGACCGCCGGACCGCTTACGACCGCTCGCCCCTGGGCGCCGGCGCCGGCATAAAAACCGACGAAAACGGCGCCACCTATTACGATCCCCGCGAAACCATCCTGGCCGGCGAGCGCGCGCGCATTGACGCCGCGCAAAACCGTCCTTATGATATAAATAGGGAGGTCCGCCAAAATGCCAAAGTTACCCCGCAGCGACAATTCGATTTTGAATTCGAACCATTCGAAAAACGATTCCAGCGCCAGGCGCCGGGCCCGGAAGGTGATACCGTTTCCGGCGAACCGGTGCCGATACCCGCAGCCCAAGCCGTTACCATGGCAACAAGTGGACGGATCCGAGGCGCCGCCAAAATACGGAACAGCGCCGAAGCCGCCGGCATGCTCGAAAACGTCATCGGTGACGCCGCCCAGGAAAACCTCTACCTACTCGCCATCGGCCCCAAAGACGACCTCTTAGAAGTCCATCGTTATTCCAAGGGCGGCAAGGCCCAGTCCACCGCCATCACGTTCGAGATGGTCGGGCATCTTTTAAAAAACAAAGATGTCAAAAAGCTGTATTTTATCCACAACCACCCATCCGGCAGCCTTGTTCCCAGCAAAGAAGATTTCGGCGTTTTAACGACGCTGCAAAACGTTTTGGCCTTGAGGGGCATCGACGCCAACGCCGTTGTCATGAGCGGCAAACAGCACTACGATTTCACCAACCAAGCGGCTTTCAGCCAAAAAACACCCCTTGCCGGTTTTTCCAAACAACCCCGCGGCCAGAAAATGGTCGATGTGTCCGAGCGAAAGATCAAGCGCTTTGCTTCTATTGAGCAGGAGCCGTCGCTGCAATCGCCCGACGAAGTGTTCAAGTTTGTCAAAAGCAAAACCAACGACGAAGGGATTTTGTTTTTGACGCCGCAAAATCGCCCCATCGGCATGATGCCCTGGCCCAAAGGGAAAAGCTACAAAGACGCCGCCATTGAAATTATCGACCAGGCCAACCGGCACAACGCCACCAGCATGGTGATTATCAGCAACGAGAAAATCTACACACCGACAACGCGCAGCGAAACCCAAAAAATAAAACAAAACCGCAAGGATTTTTTGGATGATCTGCTGCCCATCGTCGGCCAGAACATGCAGGTTTTGGATGTCATCGAACGCAATTACAGCCACCGCCTCGACCGTTCATCCCCAATGCCGAGCAAATTACGCGATCAGCTGCAATGGACCAACAAGCCGTTTAGTGTGTCCAGCCAGTTGAGCCGGGCCTATTCATTAAGATCAGACAGCCGCACCTTAATGTTGCACCCGGCGACCATCACCGGCCCGGCCGGCGCCGTTGTCTACGGCGTGGACTGGGATCACTACGACAAGACCGGCGAGGTCCGGATCGACCCCATGCGGGCCTTTGTCGGCGCGTTCGGCGGCGTGGCCCTGGGCGCCGGCGCCCGCGGCGTGGCGCGCACTTTGGATTATGCCGGCCGCAAGTGGGCCGACGTGACGAAAAAATACATCGTCGACAAGATGCGCGATTTCATCAACGGCCGCATTGTCAACGAGCACGTCCGGTATGCGTTCGGCATGGACCGCAGCCCGGAACTGATGGACGCCATCCGCAACGCCCAACGCCTGCAGGAAACCGCCTGGAACGAGGCCGCGGCCATGGGCCAGGAGCTGCAGCGCCTGGCGCCGACGGCCCTGGAGCAAAAGCGATTGATGCAGGTGTTGCAGGGCGGCGTGACCAACGACAAAGAGATCATGCGCAAGGCCAACGAACTGCATGAAATATTCGACGGTTACCGGCGCCGCCTTGAGGACCTGAAGATCATGCAATACACGCAGTTCGACAAGCTGACCCGCCGGCAGCGGGCGCAGCTGCGGCACACCATCAACGATCCCAAAGCCAAGCCCCGGGACCAGGAGATCGCCCGCCGGCGCCTGAACGCCTATTATCACACCGGATCCGCCAAAGAATATTTACCTTATTTTTACGAAAAGCACGAAGGCCTGAGCAGCAACAAACTGGCGGACCTGAACAAAGAAATCAAGCGTCTGAAAAAATTAAGCCGCCGCGGCAATCCGGAAGGCCGGCAGGATTTGGAGGCCCTCATTGCCGAGCTGGAAGACGTCGCCGGCAAGAGCCTGAAGGGCCGGGCGGACATGCGCGCGTCCAGGATGAAGGTATTAGCCAATTACAGCCACCATCGCCTGGAAATTCCCTACGACGTGCGCCGGCGCCTGGGCCTGATCGAGAACGCCGCCTATTCCGCGGCCAAGGGATACGGCATACAGAAAAGCGACATCTACCGGGCCGAATTGCTGCAGCAGGTGGCCGACAATCCCGAATGGTCCATGCCGCATTACAGCGACATGACGTATCCGAAAAATTTTGAGCGCGTCCAGGGGAAACAATGGGGCAAACTCGACGGCATGTGGCTGCGCCGCGACATCAAGACGGACCTGTTCGAAACCTTCGAATGGACGCCCCAGTTTGTCAAGAACTGGGACAAGGCCATGGGCCTCTGGAAGTACGGCAAGGTGATCCTGAATCCGGCCACCCATGCCCGCAATTTTTATTCCAACATGATCCTGGCCTATTTCGGGGACGTTTCGCCCACCGATGTCACCACCTACACGCGGGCCGTCAAGGCGCTGAAAAACGGCGTCGACGATCCGCACTACAAGGAGGCGAAAGACTGGGGGCTTTTCAACAACAGTTTTGTGCAATCCGAAATCATGAAGCTGCGCCAGGGCGTCGAAGGCCTGCGCGACGGCCGGGGCCTGCAGCAGTTTGTCCGCAAGGCGGCGTCTTTGCCGGCCGAGGTCTACCAGGGCAACGAGCACCTGTTTAAAATGGCCGTCTTTATCAAGGCCCGCAACAGCGGGTTGAGCGTCGACCAGGCCGCCCGCAAGGCCGAAAAATACATTTTCAACTACAACGACATTCCGCCGTTTGTGCGTCACATGCGGCGATGGGTATCGCCGTTTTTTACGTTTACATACAAAGCGCTCCCCCTGGCCGCGGAAATGATGATCCGCAAACCCTGGAAGGTGATGGCCATCGGCGGCGCCATGTACGGCATGGAGAAGGCGGCCCAGGACCGGCTGGGATACGATCCGGACAAGGCCGAGCAGCAACGGGAGCTGATGGCGCCCTGGATGCGGGCCCGGATCCTGGATGCGGTTCCCGGCGCCGACCAGCTGCCGCAGTTTATCAACCCCTACGTTCAGGTCCGGATGCCGTTTCAAGACAAATGGGGCAATGATTTGTTCCTGGACTTGGCCTATATTTTACCTTACGGCACCGCCGGCGAGAAGTGGGGGCAATCCAACCTGCCCCTGAACGATTTTTTTCCCAACAACCCGCTGTTTGACATGGCGACCGCCATTTATACCAACAAAGACGCCTTTACCGGCAAGCCGATCTACGACGACGTCCTGGACGGCACGGCGCAGATCACCGCCAAATATCTGGACCTGGTTTACAAATCCCTGGCGCCGGCCAATCCCCTGGTACCGGGCACCCGCAATTTCGACAAACTGAAAACCGGGTTTCAGAACACCTTTATGGGCCGCGACGTCCGCGACTGGGCCGACCGCCCGATCGAGTTCCAACAGGCCGTTTTAAGCACACTGATGGGGATCAAACTATCACCGGCCAACGAACAGAAGTTGAGAGAGTTCGAGGCCGCGACGCGACGCAAAATCAGAAAGAGCGCCAGCAAGCGCAAGGGCGAACTGAAACGCCGCTATCTGCGCAACGAGATCACCAAAAAAGAATTTAAAGAACAGCTCGACGAGATCAACAATTTGGAACGCCAACTCATGAAAGAAAGGCCTAATCTGTAAGGGGGAGCAAATGAAGAAACTAACCGTTTTTATTGTGCTGGTGCTTTTGCTGCTGGCCGGCCAGGCCTGGGCGACCGACGCGGTATCCATTTCAAAATATTATTTCCAGGAAATGGGTCTGAAAGTCGTCGAAATCGACTGGACGGATTCGCCCAACGCCGCGTTGTCGGCAACGGATACGGATATCGACAAGTTCATGCGTGGGTGGTGGGTTTACAAAGCGGAGACAGCGCCCGGAACCGGTGGATCCCAGCCGGACGACGATTACGACATCGCCCTGAACATGACGGCGTTCGGCGTCACCATCGACATCATGGGCGGCGAGCTGGGCGACCGCGACGAAACCACCCACGAAAGGGCCTTTCCGAAAGTCGATGCCAGTTATGCGCCCGTGCATATCATCAGCGGGTTAACCCTGGTCGTTACCGGCCAGACCACGGCCGCGGCTACCGGCACCATTGTTTTGTATCTCTATCAATACGATTGAAAAGAGGGTGAATTATGAAAAAAACCTTGTTTATTCTGCTGATTTTTTTTGCGACGGCCGCGGTGGTTTATGGCGGCCCGCCGATTGTTGGCGGTTCTGCCGGATCAGTGGAAGTATCCGGAGATGCGCTTTCCAAAACGGGTGACACCATATCCGCCCACGCGGAGGTTGAGGCAGTGGCAGATAGCAAATATATTGCCACCCAATCCGCTACTGTTGACGATGGAAACACATTAGCCCCGACCGCCAGTCAGCGCCGACTTTTTGTTGCTTTGACGTGCTCGTCCGACCCAAGCGCCATTACCTTGGGAGAAACCAGTATAGAAGACGATACGGTTCTATATATCACCAACGTGGGAAGCAACACCTGTACGTTTGCGGGTTCAAGCGGCGTTCAGGAAACACCTGTTTCCTTGACCGTCGAGCAGTACGAAACGTGCACATGGAAGTATGAGACCGACAGATGGGTTCTTGTTTCTTACGCAACAGCGGATTTGCCGGTAAACTCAATAGAGGTGCCAACCCTGCTTGCAAGTGAACTCAACGACACATCGGATCCGCACACATTAACGGAAGCAGAGTTGAAGAACACTATTTTATCAAATAGTGAAAGCACCGGGGCGGATGAATGGGATTTCCCAGCACGTGGCGAGGGCTGGAATTTCATGTTTATAAAAGAGGCGGATCAAAATATAACCCTGGATCCCAACGGCTCCGAACAATATTATTTTCGAACCGATAATTCAGCGTATTCGCAGCTTGCAGCGGGCGAAGCCATTGTAAACACAACCGCCGGCAAATCAAGTCTATCCTGTTTTTCCACAGAATCCGCAGTTTATTGCACCGGCGATGAAAACTGGGCGGAGGCAAGTCCATGATTTGGCGATACTTAACAATATTTCTATTGTTTTTTCTATTCTCTATGCCAGTTCACGGCATGAGTCCCGCCATGTTGATGCAGACGCAGATGGCTGGCGGCGAGGATTGCCCCGATTATGGAACGTATACATCCGCGTGGAACGGCGACTATCCATCGGATACAGACAAGGCGTGTTATAACTCCGGCGCGAGCCAGAAAGATGGCACCAATACCGGAAGCGGTAGTTTTTCCACAAGCTACGGTGAGTCCGGATCTGTCGGCTGGCGGTATACAACGGACGATGACAATGTCACTTACACCAACAGCAGCAACGACCTTGTTGACGACGCCGAGGGGACACTTTGGATAAAGTTTCGATGTGCCAGCAGCGTCGGGGCCCTTACAGGGCTTTTCGACCTGTATGAATCGTCAAACAACCGACTGACTGTTAAGCTAAATACAAACGACACGATAAGATCTTCCTACATAGGAGATGGTGACGATTACCACGAAACATCTTCGGGCACGGTTACTTGTGATGGATCGGCATGGAATACAGTTGGCGTGGCCTGGAAGCAAAATGAAGCCGGCAACGACCACGCCGTATCAACTGACGACACCTGGGGAAATGGAGATGACAGCGAGAGCGACGACGACCTAACAACTATGACCAGTGACATAACCGATGTGGTCATGGGGAATGATGCCTTTTATGGGGATACTGAGAATATAGACTATGATCAGTGGGCCATTTTACCCACTTACAAAGCGAGCTGCCCATGGTAAAGAAATCATTATTTTTTTCTCTCTGTTTTTTAATAAGTGCTGTTCCTGTTTTCGCAACCAATCAAATATGGCCCGGTCTTTACGGCCATGGTGCTGCATGGAGCTTGTCCGACGCCCCTGGTACCGGTGACCCTAAGTTGTTTATCATAAATACGCTGAACACCGGCGCGGCAAGCGGAAGTGAGGTAGCAGACTATAATGGCACTGGTCAAACTGCTTATGTCGGCAATTTCCGCTATGCTATTGAGGCAGCGAACGAGGACGGCAGTGGAGACCCTAACGGAAAAGTTATTCTACTAGCTATCAATGGAACCTTTAATAATAGTAGCGGAGCACTTTGGTACTTAGGAAATTGTGACTATACTTTAATGGACTTCAATCCACCAGGAATTACTGATGGAGCATTTATTAGAAATATAAAGCTGGCGTCGTTTAATCCTGGTGGTGATAGAGAACTCACTCACTTTTTTCTTAAAGATTATAGATGCCTGCATGGGTCAGGAGCTAATGGTGATGGTGGTGTAGACAGTGCTAATGATACTATAGATGATCCATCTAATAGAAAGTGTATGTCTCTTTCCATGAACACTCCAGGGGATGCTATAGACAATGTTGTTATATATAAAAGTACCTTTGGATGGGCAGTTGATGGTCCTATTGGATATAGCGGTGGAAGCAATGATTCAGAAAGTGGTGATATGGAAAATATCACTATCGCAGATAGCATTATTGCAAAGGCTATTGCTTATAATTCAATGGGTACTTGGGATAGTGGAACAAGTTATGATAAGTGGAACATTGTAACTTATAATTCTCATTATTATGAGAGCAAAACGGACTCAAATCAAGGAAACACCCCCGACACCTATAGAAACGATACAACACATTGGAGATCGCTTGAAGATGCTCATACTTTTTTAAATAACCCTGATGCCTGGAAAGGTCTTACTTCTGGCAATATAGATGGAGCAAGCTATGTTAGAAATATTTTTGCATGGAATAATCAAAGAAATCCAAGAGCCATTTCTCTTGGTGCTGGCAACTTAGATAATAATATTCTTTATAATTCAGCCTCTCTTGGGATGCATATAGATAGCATTAATGCTGGACACAATGATGATTATCAGAAGTTATCTATATACGGAAATGTAAGCATTGGGGGGCCAGATAGTGGGTTTTACACAGATGAAAAACAGCCGAATATTTGGGCTACTGAAGATGATTGGCAAGGCGTAATAGTCATAGATAGCAACAACAACGGAATGTCAAACATAACCAATACCAGCTTTGACGACACAAGCAAATCGTGGACGCCGGACGAAATGATTGGTTATGTCGTTAGAATTATCAGCGGAACCGGGGAAAGACAAGATTTCAAATTAATTACTGATAATGACTCTAATACAGTAACTATTGCAGAAGCGTGGGATATAAATCCTGATGGTACTTCTGACTATGAAATCCAGGATCTTTCAAATCACGATATTTATATTGCGGACAACATATTGATAGAATGCGTCTCCACGCCATGTGCAACCAATTATACCACAAGGTCACAAACAGATAATTTAACCAACCCCTACGACTGGGACTATGTAGACAATAGGGAAGAAATTCCCGAAGCGATGATTAAGCACACATCTGTACCAACGGGCGCTCATGTGTCTGGATACACCCCGCTGGCCGGGTCGGAAACAGAAGCCTACGTGTTGGCCAATGCCGGCGCCTACGCCGCAAACAGAGACGACATAACCGTATCATGGATAACCGACATTACCAACCGAACCGACACCGCCGATAGCCCAGGACATTTAAGATACCGGTCAAACAGCGATTACTTAACCGATGCAGATGATGGCGATAGCTTCACGGCGACGGACGCCATTACTTTAGACGTCCCCACCGACTGGTGGAATTTGTGCGATAATGGATATACCCGGCTGGAACACTGGTTACACAATAGTGGATCAATGTCGGGTTGCGAAACAGGCGCGCCCATTCCGCCGGCATCGGGGCCAAGTATCACTTATTATGGCGCAGGCCATGCCGCATCCCACAACACGGCAGGGCATACAATACATTAACAGCGAAACACGCGAAGCACATGGCGGATCCGCAGACAACCAGCATAGTGATTTTAATCGGCACGGCAACCATCAGTGCCCTGGGCGGCGCTTTCGGGCGCAATCTAGTTGAAATGGTCAAATCAGGAAGCAAAGGCGAGAAAAAAAAGGACGTCGGCGATCGGTTCGACGCCCAAGGCTGCAGGCTGGCACGCGAAAAAATCGAAAAATGGCAACACGAGTTCGAGCAATTATTGTCGGCCCACCACACCACACAGGAATTGATATTGCAGCGCATGGAACAGACCGAGCGACGGCTGGAAGAGGGAAGCAAAAACTTTAAACTGATCGGCGACAACATGGAGCAGATAAACCTAAACGTCGCATTGATCCAAAAAGAGTTAAACAATGGGCGAAAATAACTTCGAGACTGAAGAAGAACGCCAGGCATACATGCAGGCCGTTATAGGAATTTGCTACAAAAAAGACTGTATGGTCGGCAGAACCTACAAGACCCTGATATGGCCGAAGTATTGCACACCGCATTGCGATTGCCGGCAAACCACGGAGGCGGCGGCCAGGGCGGCCGTTGAGACAAAGCATGACAGATGAAATAGACAACTACACGATCCAGGAATTCATTAAAAACAATGAAGGATATAGGGGAGAGGTCTATATCGACAGCGCCGGAATCCCTACCGGCGGCTGGGGCCACGCCTTTATCGAAGGATCCCGGCTATCGCTGCATGTCTGCATGGAATTGTTTGCCGCCGATTTCCAGGAAGCAATGCTGCGGTTTCGACAGTTGAATTTGCCCGCTTACGGCCCGCGAAAGATGGTCCTGGTCGACATGATTTTCAACATGGGAGTTGGCGGCATTTTAACATTCGAAAAAATGTTAAGCGCCATCGGCCGCGGCGATTACGTGGAAGCGGCAAGACAGATTCTCGACAGCAAGTATGCCCGGCTGGACTGTCCGGCGCGCGCGATCCGGAACGCTAAAATAATGGAAACGGGCGAAACCGAATGATACCGCCGGGCGTCTCGCTCATAATCGGCTTGATTCGCTTTGTGATGAAACAAAAGAAAAAACAGGAGGACCGCGTCATGTCGCAGAAAGTAAAATGGATCGAATGGTTAAAGCAGAGTTCGACAATCCGAGGGATTATCATCCTGGCCGGCCTGGTCGGATGGGGAGTAAGCCCCGAAGACGTCGAAATCTTCGTCGGCGCCGGCGCTGCGGTTGCGTACGCGGTTTATAATATTCTGCGCAACGACTCGTTTAAGCGCGCAAAGGACATGATTTTCAATCGGGAATAGTCCCATTTTTTGGTAACAAAATTGGTAATTAATTAATGCTGAAACAGTTACCAATTGATTATTATTATATAGTTTTATTAATATGTTAATATAATCTATTAACTTCGCAACGCCGAGGTCCAGGGTTCGATTCCCTGCATCTCCACCAACTTACAGAGATGGGGCTGGTAACACTTTTGTTACCAGCCCTTTTTCGTTTTCAGGGGTGGAATCTTTTCGATGGCGGCCCGGTGCATGGTCTCGTCGACGTGCTGGTAGACGTTCGTGGTGGTGCTGGGGCGGCTGTGGCCGGCGATCTCGGAGACGGACTTTAAATCGGCGCCGTCTTTGAGCATGGCGCTGATGGCCGAGTGGCGCAGGTCGTAGGGGCGCAGGCGGCGGGTGATCTTTGCTTTTTGTTTGGCGTGCTTGAAAGCGGTCTTCAGGCTTTTGATCGGCCGGTTGTGGTAGTGAATGATGTTACCAGCGGTGTTACCATCGCGTTTTTGCCAGCGGCGAAGCAGCTTTAAAAATGCCGGGTGCAGGGGCACGCGGCGCCAGGGGCGGCCGCCTTTGCGGGCGCTCCGGATCAGGATGGTTTGTTCGTTGAAATCCACGTCGTCCCAGGTGAGCCCGAGCAGCTCCGCGCGGCCGGGGCGCAGGCCGGTGTAGTAGGCCACCAGGATGGCGCGGCGCAGGTGATCGGCGGCGTGCTCGAGGATGGCCTGGGTTTCCTGGAACGTGGCCGGCGACGTGATGCGGTCGTCACGCGGGGGTTTTTTGTAGCGGGCGATGGGGTTGAGCTTGATCAGGCCCTGGTCAAAGGCCCAGTTGAAAATCCTTATCAGATAGGTCAGCTCGTTGTTGATGGTGGTGTTGGACACGTACTGGCGGCGGTTGCGGACGTACTGGTCCACGTCGGCCGGCTTGACGGCGTTGGCGTACAGCAGGCCGAAGGCCGGCAAAAGGTTCATCTTCAGCTTGTAGCGCAGGCTTTCAATGGTGGACGGGGCCGCGGTGAGCTGCAGGGCGTTAAAATATTCCTGGGCCAGGGCGGCCACGGTTGGGCCGTAGGCGTTTTTGCGTTCCTGCTTGCGGCGCAGCCGGCGGTAGGTCAGCTCGTCGTTGCGCTCCCGGGCGGCCCGTTCGGCGGCGGCGCCCCGGCCGAAATATTCGCGCGTGCGGCCGGGGTTGTCTGGATCCGTGCCGCGCACATAGCGCACGATCCAGCGGCCGTCTTTGAGCTGGTGGACGGACATGCGGTGGTCTCAAATGAAAAGCCCCATGATCGCTGCCGGCGCGTTATCCGGCCGGGAGGTTGCATGGGGCGGTTTTTTATTTGGAATTGTTTGTTACAAGAGGCTTTCTGGCAAGGGCTTTCTCGCTTTTTCTATGCTTTCCGGCAGCGGTTTCCTCACTTTGTCCAGTATTTCTGGTAGCGGTTTTCGTACCTTCGACAATACTTCTGGAAGATCCTTCCTCACCTCTATCAATTGCCCTCGAGGGCTTCGCACACCCTTCAACAGCAGTTTGTCCATTTTTTCCTCCTTGGTCGTTAGTTAATTCACTATCACAAACACCACTCGAATGCAAAATTAAGGTTTCATCGTTTTTGTTTAAACAATCTTCAAACTTTGGATGCGAAATAATATATTTCGCCAGAGACAGCTCTTTATGCGTCGGTTTCCGAACGTTAGAAAAAATTTTCTTGGCTTCTTCATCATCGATAACAAAGCCATGATCTGGATATCCACTAATTAAAACAGGGATTGCATCGTCTTTAATATTTTCAGTTTTAAGCATTTCACAATAATGCAGCGCAATTCTTATTGCCCTCTGGTTTTCGCCGAGCCTTAACGGATCTATCTGACTAAATATGGGGCCGTAAAGCCCGACGGTCAAGTTGGTGGCGGCTTCCATAGCACTTTTTGTGGATATTTGCTGACCGGATCTAAAACGTAGATTTAGGAAATAGTTTTCAAACATTTTAAAAGCGCGATTTTTCAGGGTTTCGAGTGAATCGGTAATCGTGAGGCCAGAGCTTCTTTCTCCCAATTCGTCTGTTTTTTGAAGTTGAACATCCAATGGCCCCAATTCACCCAATTCAGACATAATAATTTCGGTCGCACCAATTGCGACTATCGTGCCGGCGCTTTTGCAAATTGTATGAATATAGACAGAGTAGCAATCATAAACTCTTTTTAACTGTCTGGATATGCGGTATGCTGCTGCAGCGTCTCCACCAAAAGTGGCTAAAAGCAAGCAAGCCTTTTTGTGTTTTTTGTTTTCTTTATTGCATAAATTTATAAAAATTTCATCATACGGCCTGGAAAGAAAACCTACATAAATAAAAATATCAGCTTTCAACTCTTCGCGCATATCTTTCATCAGGTCCTTTAGATCATTTTCTTTTTTTTTAGTCATTTTGCCCCCGATTATATGAATTGATCACGCGGTTGGAATTGTTGATTTTATTAAACGGCAATATTCATTGAATTAATCAGCATGTCTGCGCCAGCTTTCAATTATTTTATCCATTTCTTCTGCAGGCTTACCTGCTATTTGCTGTAAAACTAACCAAACTGCTTTGAAAACTACTATTTTTCTGTTTTTGAAGTCTGAATAAAATTCATTTAATCCATCTACCAACTGAATATTCGTTACATGAGTTGTATATTTTGAAGTGTATTTTTTATATGATTGACTCGCCAACTCGAAAGCCTCTTGCTGTTTTTGGCTGGGTTCGTCAAAATCATAAAACCCCCAAACAGAAAATTGGTGACCTAAATTCATTCCATCAAAAAAACCTATAATGAGGCAAGCTTGGGACGTGTAGTCTAAAGTGCGCCACCAATTACCGTCTGACCTGATTTCATCAGCACAAACCCAGAAGGAAATATTAATTGACACAAACAATAATGTGGTAATGAGAAATATACGTCTATGCATTTACATCTCTCCCACTTACACATCAGTCGCGCGGTTGTTATTATTAAGCCGGGCTTTAGGCCGGGCCGAGCAGCCGGGGCCGAGTTTGAGTTTTATCTGCGGGAAGTCTTCGCCGGCGCCGAGGGTGGTCACCTTTATTTCGATGCCGGGGTTATCAATTTTGTGGTAGGTGGTTTCCTTTGGCGGCGGACCGACGGATAAAGAGAAGACCAGGAGGAAACAGACCAGGCCCAGGATGAGCGTCCCGGGCCGCAGGCGGGGCGTTTTGGGTTTGGGTAATGGTGCAGGCTGTGTTTTTGCCTGGGCCTCGTTTACGGCCGCTTTCAGGATGGATTTGAGCCGGGTTTCGAACTGCGTGGTGTCGGTCATTTTTCACCCCCCTACCGCTGCAACAATCCTTAAGAACTTTTCCTTTGTCCGCTTCTCGTTTTCGGCCAGCTCCTCGCGCAAAAGCTGGATGATCTCCTTTTTGAATTTTTCGGTGATGATGTTTTCGGCGCCGGTCTCCGCAATGACCTCGTCCAGGATCCGCGTGGCGCTGTCGATGTAGGCAACGTTGTCGGGTTCCGTTTTGGGTTTTTCTTTTCCCGTAATGAGCCAGTTTAAGTCAATTTTTTCATTGATAGCCCATTCAATTAAGATTTGAATAAGTGGTTTTACCTTGGGTTTTTTTGCAGTTGAAATTCTATTCCCTATCGCCTGCCAACTATTAAAACCTAACAATAAATAAGGCTTATCTGGATAATTATTCCTGATGTAACTATAAACTCGTGTTATTATATCGTCATAATCCATAACATTAAATAGTAATCAAATTAATTGACAACTCAACATATTCATGTATCATAGGCCATAAATCACATCGCAACACCAACCAAAGGAGCCGACCATGTATAACCGCGAAGACTTCATCCAATGGGCCAACTACGAATATGGCGAATACGAAAAGTTAAAAATAACCCGCGATAATGTGATCAACTCGATAGAGGGGCGCATCATCGGCGCCAGGAACAGCCTGCAGATACTGACCGATCTGCGCAACGACGTCTCCACCCGCCTGGGCCGCGGCGACGAACTGTTCGACCGCGATAAACACACCCACCATTTTACCAATCTGGAGCTCACAAAATAATGATCATCGAGCCTAACACGATTGTATCTATCGACACAAGCGATAAAAGCCGCAACCACGCCGCCATCAAAGTCCTGTTTCGCCTGGGCTTCAACCTGAACCCCATCCGCAAGGCCATTTTTGCCCTCAACCAGGAGACCGTCGTCGACCTGGCCGACCACATGGGCATGAAGCGCCCGCGGCTCCAACATTATCTGGCCGGCCGGCGGATTCAGGACAAGAAGCTGATGGAGCTGATCGCCGGCTATTTCGACGTGCCGCCGGAAATCTTTTTCCCGGACACCTACATAAGGGAAAACACCGATGCCGAAATCAAGGATTGAGCTGAACAGCGCCAGCGAATCGATCACGATCAGCCTCCCGGGCTGGTTGATTGAACTGATGGACGACGTGTGCGCGTCCAAGGACTACACCCGCAGCACCTTCTGTAAGCGGGCCGTGAAAAAGGCCTTATTGCTTTCCAAAACCAACGACATCGCCTTTTTCGAGAACATGCTAACCGATAACGGCAATTCTGTCTTAATGGAAAATAATAAAAAAATTAAAAAATAATTTTTTTATTGGAAAACATTAACATGCCGAAAATACAGCGCAAAAAATTACAGAAAATGACCCGCGAGCAGGCGATGTATCAGGATCTTTTGCGGCTGCAGCGGGACATCGACCTGATCATCAAACAGTACATCCCGGATGCGCCGCCGGTTACCAAAGAGGTATTTGTCGACGACAAGGGCAATGTGACCGAGTTCAGCTTCAAAGCGAAAGGAAACCGCCGTGCGCCATCTAAAAGCAATTCTCGTTGATACGGTAAAATTCACGGCGCTGCTGGCCGGCATCACCATTGTGGTCTATCTGCTGCTGACCGGCGCGGCCCAGGTGCAGTCGACCCGGGAGGACGGCCGGGGGTTTTATGGGGAGGTGTCAAAATGATCACCGCTTTTTTGGTCGGGATTGTCGTGGGTGTGGCCGTGGGCGTCTTTGGCATGGGCCTTGTTGTGGCCAGCAGGGACAACGAGCCGCCCCGGGGGATGTTTCAGGATCCGGGTCCGGCGGAAGATTTCAAGCCTTATAACGACGAAGAAATGCGGGCACACACGCAGTGGCCGTATTAACAGTAGGCGCCCGGCACCGAGGCGCCCATTGCGGGCGTAGCGCACCCGCAACAATATCGGGCGGATTCCTTTCCTTGCCCGGCGGCCCCCGACGGGAAAAGTAAGCGCCGGCTCCCCGCCGCCGGCGTCTGAACGGGGGTACCTTCAAGATGGATAATCCATGCCGGACATGTCGATTCCTTTACCAGGACAAGCGCCGTCCGGTGTGCGTGGATTGCCAAAAGCGGGTCGCATATGCGGACTATATCGAGGCCCGGGAACACGACATACCATGCGTTAAGGAGGCGTGCGTCATGCAAAAACAACCAGAACCGATCGTGGTGCCGACGGCGACAAAGACGTGCCGGGAATGCGGACGGACAGGACCGGTCGACGAGATGTTCAACCGGAACGTGAAAAGCAAGGACGGGTATCTGCATATCTGTAAGGACTGTTTTTCCAAAAAGCACCAAAAGTCTAGTGAGGAAACGAACGTTAGGGCAGCCGACGGTTACCGCACGCTGGTGATGCCTGTTCCGGAGGATTTGTACAGACGGCTCGCTTTGGTGTCTCTCGTCAAGATGCGATCCATGGGCAATCAGCTGCTGTACTGCTTTGTGCAGGCGTATCCGGAGGACGATGAATGAAATTACCCTGGGGCGCGTTCAAGGGGAAAGAACTGGAAGAGGTTCCCAGCGCCTATCTGCGCTGGCTGGCGGAAAACTGCGACAACGAGAAGATATGCGCCGCTGCCGACAAAGAGTGGCAATGGCGGGAAAAATTCGATCTGCATTTTTAAGCTTTGCCCGGCCCGGGATTATTAACCTTAAAAACAGATGGGAGTGTGTCGGTTGAAGACGCAAGGGCAGCCGGGCCGGGCAATTACCCCATAAAGGAGAAAAACATGCTGATTTACGACATTGAAATCAAGCGGGCGATCGCCGTCAAGGGCGTTCCCGAGCGTCCGGGAATCGATTACTGTTTCGGCTGGGACGACGTGGAGGGCATGGGCATATCGTGCGTCTGCGCCTACGATTACTGGCAGGACCGGTACCGGGTGTTCATGGAGGACAACCTGGCCGAGTTCAACGCCCTGGCCGTGATGCGGCACCCACTGGTGGGCTTCAACAACATCAAGTTCGACAACGCGGTATTGCAGGCCAACGGCTTGTTCACGCTGCCCGGGCACGACTACGAGGCGAACTGCTACGACATTTTGCGCGAGGTGTGGGCCGCCGCCGGCCATGGGCCGGCGTACAACCACGAGACCCACAGCGGCTATGGGTTGGATGCCATGATCAGGGCCAATTTCGACAACATCGGCAAGACGGGCCACGGCGCCACGGCGCCGATCGACTGGCAACAGGGGCGCATCGGCCGCCTGGTGGACTACTGCCTGACCGACGTATGGCTGACCAAAAAGCTGATGGATCTGATCATTGAAAAGGGATCTCTTATCAGCCCACGCGACGCGTCGCTTTTAAAGATCCGGCGCCCTGGCGAAACACCCGCCGGGGAAAGGACGTTGAAGCGGTAAAGCATGGAAAAGGTCAGAATAATAATCAAGGGAATCGGCGCCGTTGAAGAAAGGCGGGTGGAGGTGATTATGCCGGATCAGAATAAAATATGGTTTCCCATAAAGGAGGTCGAGCGCTGGGGCGACAGCTTGTATGTATCCCAATGGCTGTATGACAAGATGTTTGCGCCATGTCCGAAATAGCCCGCGTTTACGATTTATTTTTTGCGCCCGGAGAAGTTACCGAGATCCGGGCGTTTGGTTTGAGCCGGCAGAACAAGGCCTGGGAAGGGTTCGCCACCGACACCGTTTACGGCTATTTCAACAACGCCGGCGATTTTGCAAAAGCTGCCGAGGCCCTGGACGCCGCCGGCGCCACCGGGATTTATTTTGTGCTCAATCCGGTCAAGCCGGATCTTCTGGCGCGGGCGGCCAACCGACTGGTTGCCGCCAAACGCCGGCCCTACACGACGAGCGACAAGGACATTCTGGCCATTCGATGGCTGCCCATCGACCTGGACCCGGAGCGGGCGGCCGGCATATCGAGCAGCAAGGACGAGCTTTCCCGGGCCCGGAAGCTGGGCGAAAAAATATTCGCCTGGTTCAAGAAAGAGCATGGCGCCGTCGGGATCCGCGGGATGTCTGGCAACGGGATCCACCTGGTGTATCGACTCCCGGACCTTCCCCCCACCGAGGACAACGTCGAGCTGGTGCGCAGCAGCCTGATCGGCCTGCAGCATACATTCGGGTCCGAAGGCATAAAGATCGACACCGCTGTTTTTAATCCGGCCCGGATATGGAAGCTTTACGGCACCACCGCCAAGAAAGGCGACCATACCGACGACCGGCCTCACCGCAAAAGCTACCTGAGTAAAAACACCCGCAAAGAAGATCTCACCACCAACGATTTTCTGGCCACCCTGGCCACCCTGGCGCCCAAGGATGAGACAGGCGAGAAAAAGCCTACCCGTACCATTGACCAGGGCAAAAAGTCCCGAAATACGGCAAATGACGCGGCCGGTTCTTTGGGCCCTTTAAACATGCGGGCTTACCTGGACCACTACGGCGTCCCTTACAGCGAAAAACGATCCCGAAAGGGCGATGCGACGCTTTACCGGCTAAACCAGTGCCTGTTTGACCCCGCGCATGTCAAAGACGCCGCCATTGTCCAGGACGACCAGGGCGCCATCTATTATCAGTGCTTTCACGATTCATGCAAGGGCCGCACCTGGCAGATGGCCCGGCAGGAAATATCCGGATCCGAAAGCCTGGCCCAGTTTTGTGAAGGCTACGACCCGAACTGGAAACCACCCAAAAAGAAAAAAACAATCGTCGATGCGCCCGATCCAGACGGTGAAAGTTACATCTCATATTCGGCCAAGGGCAGGATCATCATCAATCACGCGCGCCTGGCCAATAAGATGGAGAAGGACTTCGAACCGATATTTCATGAAGGGATCCACACGTCGGATCTTTTTTATCGGTATCAAAATGGCGTTTGGTCAATTTTTCCGGAAGACCTGATTTTGCACAATTTGAGAAAGGAGCTGGGCGACATCGCCAGGGCAAACACCATCGCCGAGGTTCTAAAACTGTTGAAGCATCAGACGTACAGGGAGCCGTCCCAGGTCGAAACAGACCCAATGATCCTGAACCTGCAAAACGGGATGCTGGATTCAAGGACTTTGAAAATGAAACCCCACGCCCCTGAATATTACAGCCGTACACAGCTGCCGGTGAAATACAGAAGGAACGCCAAGTGCGATCTATGGATCAAAACCCTGATGGAAATATTTGTCGATGACCTAGAAAAGATCAACGTGCTGCAGCAATTTTTCGGCTATTGCCTTTATCCGAAAATATTATTCCCCTGCGCGTTGATGCAGATCGGTGGCGGCGGCAACGGCAAGGGAACTGTGGAGCATATTTTGTGCAGCATGCTGGGAAAAAACAACGTTTGCCATATCAGCCTATCGCGGATGCAGGCCAATTTCGGACCGGTTGAATTAAAGGACAAGCTGTTGAATTCATGCGGCGAGACAGAGAGCGGCCGGCTTGACGTCACCAATTTTAAAAACATCGCCACCGGCGACGAGGTCCAAGCGGAGGTAAAATACAAGGACGACGTGAAGTTCATCCCCATCGCCAAACACCTGATCAGCATGAACGACTTTCCCATCATCAAAGAACGGACGCATGCGTTTTTCCGGCGGATCATTGTGCTGGAATACAATCAGAAATTCGGCAAGGGCGACAAAGAGGAAAATATTTTTTTGCGAGACCAACTGACGGAAGAACTGGACGGCATCTTTTTGTGGGCCCTGGAAGGCCTCGAATACGTGTTGGAAAACAAAGGAATCGAAGTGCCGGCGAGCGTGAACGAGGCGCAAAACAGATTCAAGGAGCGCGTCAACCCTTTGCTGCTGTTTGTGGAAGAATGCTGCAGCCTGGATCCGGACCGGCGCACGTTGCCCCAGGAGCTGTTTGATGCCTATGTCAAATGGGCCGACAACGCCCGATTGAAAGCCCTGGGCAAGATTAATTTTTATGAGCAGATCCGTCTGAACTACGGCCAAGTGCGCCGGCGTCGAGCAAGCTACGAAACAAAGGAATATTTCTACGGTATCGGTTTAAACGAATAAAAAGGATCTTCATGCCAACCTGGTGGGTAAAAGCCATGAAGGAAATCAAAGACGCCGACGTTTGCGCCGGCCTCGACTCTCCCTATTTTGTACATTTGTTGCGTCAACTTCATGAAATTTTTCCCAACTTCATGAAATGTTTCATGGAGTTGAAACGTGTACTGCAGCGATTTTATTCAACCTTTCATGGTTTTCATGGAGTTGAAGCCATAAACCATTATATACGCGCGCGTACGCATGGATATATGTGTCTGTTTTTTCCTCGTGTATTGGTTTATAAGGATAACTCTATGAAATATATGAAATGTCAAGTAAAAACGGGATATTACGCGTTTCAACTATATGAAATCGGCATGAAAACTATATGAAATTATATGCCAACTATATGAAATTTTAAGAATCGCTGGTCTTTTAAAGCATGAAAATATGAATTGAAGTGAGTTGAGAACGGAAGCTGGCGCCGGCGCCGGCGATTCAATTCACTTGAGCCGGCCCAGGCTTTCATCAACCTTGGTCTTTATCATTTGGAAAAGAGGGAACGCGCGGGAGACTTGTCCTGGGCCCGGGCGCCGGCGAGCTACCTAGGGTAATTATCAACCGATCTCTTATTTCCGTCGATTTTCGGGCAATAGCTTTGATTTTGAATATCACCATATTAAAAAAACGCGGTTTTGACCGGTTTGGGCCGGTTTTCCGGAAATATGGCGATAACAGACCGGTCAACTTTGGGGGAACATGAGACACTTTTCCAATATTTTTTTCTGCGGATCGCGGCGGTTTGCTCGCGTTTTTCGGACTGAGACCGATTGGTTGGTTCCGATAACATACAATAGGTAAACTTTTTTCCGGTTTTTTGACGAAATTTAAGGCCGATTTTCGGCGGTTTCAGGCGATTATGGAGGATTGAAAAATGAAAAATATCGACACTGGGCACGATATTGAGCACCTGACGACATCCCCGCGGCCTGGGCGCGAACCCTGCCGCGGCATAAGCGCGGATGACGACGGCGCCGGGTTCCAATGGGTTATGTTTCATGAGCCCCTGGACGGCGAGGAAGCCATCGAGCGATCCGGTTTTTTACCGGCCCTTTATTATGGCCCGGGTCAACGTTTTTGGCGCGAGCCATGCGCATGGAGCACCAAGCGCCGCACCCTGGTCACCCAGGAATTCGGGTGGGATATATGACGCGGCACGATCAATCCCGGGGGCTGTTTTCGCGGGCGGACATCATGGCGTATCTAAAGGTGTCCAAGGACAAATTCTACCGGCTGGTGCGCGCCGGGCTGCCGGTGTTCAACCGCGAGGGCACCTGGGTGTCCAACAAGGACCTGATCGACGCCTGGTCGCGGGATCCGGACTGCGCCGGGGCCGGCCGCTGCACGTGCGAGTCGTCGGGGTCGTTCGCGTGTCCGGTCCACGGCATCGGCACGGCGTATTTCCGGGCCCGGGAAAGTAGGGGCCACAAACACCCTGTCAAGCTTTTTTAGTGTCTTAAATCGTCTTTTTTTGTCGTCAAACGTCGCATATCGTCGCATATCGTCGCGCCCGCCGCCAGCCACCCCAAACCCGTGATATAAAAGATATGCCGACGCATATCTTTTTATGGTTGAGAACAAGATCAAAAAATACAACCTGGGGCACCGGATCCTCGCCCTTCATGAGGATCGGACGACGACGGCCAAGATCGCCGAGGTTGTCAGCCAGGAGCTGGACGGCGACACCATCAGCCAGGCCACCGTGGCCCGTTTCCTGAAGCCCTACCGCGACGAGTTTAAAGCCCAGGCCCGCGACAAAGTCACCCGGCACATCGATGCGAAGATTGACAACGACCTGGAAGCCATGGACGAGGTCCAGGCCTGGTTCTACGGTATTTTTAAAAACGAGCGCATCAACCTGAAGGACCGCGGCGATGCCGGTTTGAAGGTCATCAAGGTGGTCGAAACCAAGCTGCGCTATGCCCTGATCGACAATGAAAGCGGATCCGGCCGTTGCGATCCGGTCGATCTGTCACGCTGGCGCAGTGACCTGGAAGACCTGAAGGAGCGCAGCGGTGGTTGAGTTTGTTCCCATAGAAGGCGTCACCTATCGCCACGACTATCCGGCCATATTCAACCGCGTGGCCGACGGCAAGCTGCCGGCCGAGGAAACCTACCGCGAGTTGTGCAAGACGGACCTGTTTTTCCTGCTTTATTTCGGGCTTGAGCGCGTTGACGTCAACCGGCCGTTTTTAATCAAGGCCATCCGGGAGGTCGAGGACAACCACGACGGCACCTTGGATCTGTGGGCGCGGGAGCATTACAAGTCAACCATTCTCACCTACGGCCTGCCGCTGCAGGAGCTGATCCGCGATCCCGAGGAACGCATCGCCATTTTCAGCCACACCCGGCCGATCGCCAAGGGCTTTTTGCGGCAGATCAAGCAGACGCTTGAGGGCGAATGTCCGCTCAAACGCTGGTTTCCGGATGTGTTTTACCGGATCCCGCGACGCGAGGCGCCCAAGTGGTCCGAGGACGACGGCCTGGTCGTCAAGCGCAAAACCCGGCCCAAGGAATCCAGCATCGAGGCCTGGGGTCTGGTCGACGGCCAACCGATCTCAAAGCATTTCACCATCCGCATATACGACGACTGCGTCACGCGCGAGTCCGTCACCACCCCGGAAATGATCGCCAAGACCCTTGAGGCGTACGAGCTGTCCCATTCCCTGGGCACCGACGGCGGCCAAAAACGGGTGTGCGGCACCCACTACCATTTCAACGACCTGTACACGACCCTGAAGACCAAGGCCGACTATCTGGTCCGCTTGAAGCCGGCCACCGACAACGGCGAGCCCCACGGCACCCCGGTTCTCTTGTCCGTCAAACGGCTGCGCGAGCTGCGCAAGGAGCAGGGCATATACGTTTTTTCCTGTCAGCAGCTGTTGAACCCGACCGAGGACGGCAGTCAGCAGTTCAAGCTTTCCTGGATCAAGAACTACCACAAGCTGCCGCCGCGGCTGAACAAGTACATGCTGTGCGATCCCGCCAACGAAAAGAAGGAAGACAGCGACTACACGACCATCGGCGTTATCGGCCTGGATAGCGATTCAAACCATTTTTTGCTCGACCTGGTCCGGGACAGATTAAACCTGGGGGAGCGGTGGAAGGCGATCAAGCGCTTGTGGCGCAAGCACAGCGACATCAAGATGCTGGGTTATGAAAAATACGGCATGCAGGCGGATCTCTGGTATTTCGAGGAACGCCAGCGCAAAGAGGGCTTTTATTTCCCGATTGTTTCCCTGGGCGGCGCCACCCGCAAAGCCGACCGCATCAAGCGGTTGATCCCCATATTCGAGAACGGCCGTTTTTATCTGCCGTATCGCCTGATCTACATCAACCAGGCGGACAAGTCGGAAGTCGACCTGGTGCGAGTCTTCATCGATGAGGAATACCATTCGTTTCCGTTTTCGGCGCACGACGACATGCTCGACATGCTTTCCCGCATTTGCGATCCGGATCTGATGGCCATGCCGCCGCTGCCGATCCCGCAGCAGCGCAGCATCGAAAGGGCGCGCGAGGCGTACCTTTACAACGATCAATTCATTTAAAGGAGATTTTGAAAAATGGCTACGACCAAAAACATCGCTTACTACTGCAACAGGATTCCATGCGAGCAGACCCGCAAGGCCGTCCAGGCGATCATGGAACTGATTGTCGCCGACAATGTGACCAATGCCGCGGCGTTCGCCGCCCATGACCATAATTCCAGCGCGAGCACGGAAGACTCAACCTTTACCACGACATTGGCGTCCTGATGAAAAAGGTCATCCATTTATCCAACCGGGCCTGTATCCGCACCCTGAAACTGGGCGTCACCGCCCGACGCCTGGGGTACAAGGTTGAATTCTGGCAGCGGTCGGCCCGGGAGGATTTCAAACACCGCTTCCGAAACATGCAGTTTTTCAAAACCTGGGTCGACCTGGTGGAGCGTCTGGAAGAAGCCAAGGCCGACCTGATCCATGTCCACTACTGCGCCATCCCCGAAATGGTGGCCGCCGCCAAGGCCGCCCAGGGGGGACGTCCGGTGTTATGCGACATTCACGATCTTGACATTGTGCGCTACGGTACCACCAACAAGGCCGAAAACAGCATATTCGACATCGCCGATGCGTTGATTTTTCCGTGCGAGGGCTATCAGGATTTTTGTATCAAGTGGCAACCCGGCAAGGTCAATATCCTGCCGCAAACCGTCATCCCCGCGGCCATGCTGCCCGAGGACGTCGTTTCCATCGAGCGGCTGCCGGCCCGCAGCGGCATCGTTTACCAGGGCGGTATCGTCCAATCCATTCCACACCGTCGCATCACCAATGTCATAAAGAAGGCAACCCGCAACGGCATCAGTTTTGTCGTTCACGCCTCGAACGGCACAACCGAAGACATATCCGCCCTTATTCACGCCGGCGCAACGGTGGTCACCCGGTATATGTATCGACCGCTTTTAAACGAGTTGACCCGCTACGACTGGGGGTTTTGCGGATGCGATCATCCCACGAAACAATGGAAGGTCGCATACAGCAACAAGTTTTTCGAGTACACCGCCGCCCGGACGCCGGTGATCGCCTACAACGCCGACAACAGCGGCGATCTGGCCGAAAGTCTTAATGTCGGCGTCAAAATCAGCAATATCGCCGAAATCAAAAACATCGATCCGCGCCAGTTCGACGGTTTCAACCTGGTCCCGACGATGCTGGATTACCAGGCCAAACTAAAGGAGCTGTATCAGCAGCTGTTGAGCTAAATGGAAACACAATCAAAAAAATTAAACTGGGCCGCGGTCGAACGCATCGCCGCCGATGAAATCAGGCAGGCGGCCAAGTTTGTCCAGGAAAACAAAAGCAGCCAGCGCAAAGACAACTGGGATCGCTATTACGGCCGCAAGCTGGGCAACGAGCGCAAGGGCCGGTCCAAATACGTTTCCAGGGATCTTCTGGAAACGATCGAGTGGATCCTGCCGACACTGATCCGGACCTTTACCAGCGGCGACGCCAAGGTCGAGGTCACCATCGAGGGCCAGGCGCCCATGATCGGCAAGGCCCTGATGCGCCACATCCACGATACGTTGAGCCAGGACGACGACAACAGTCTGTTTGTCCTTTTCTACACCTGGTTCAAGGACGCTTTGGTCAGCGACACCGGCTTTGTCAAACCGGACTGGTGCCGCGAAACCGAGAAAAAGACACGCACTTTAAACCGGGTGCCGGCCGACGCCCTGCAGCAACTGAATGCGCGCGAGGACATCACCATCAACAGCGCGACCGAAGTCCGCCAGGGCGCCGAGGTATATTACGACAACGTCCGCGTAGAGCAGAAAAAAACCATCCGCAACGAACTGGACGTCAAGGGCGTTCCCCACTGGGAATTTGTCTGCCACGAAAAATGCCGACACATCAACGATGAATACGGCAAGGGCCACGTCACCGAGGTCACCTTCGATTATCTGCAGCGCGTGGACAAACAATACCGGGAGAGCGACGGCAAGCCGTTTTTCAAGGGCCTCGACAAGCTCAAAGACAAGCTGGGATCCCCTTCCCGCATCAGCAGCGAGGAAAGCAGCTACCGCAACACGTCCGGGATCGCGAGAAACACGGCAGACCCCACCCAGCTGGCCAAGACCAACGTTGAGCTTTGCGAGTGGTACACGCGGCTTGATGTTTCCGGAAACGGTGAAATGGCGGACTATATCGTCTGGATCGCCGATAAGGACATCATGCTGCGATACGAAAAAAACGAGGATGGCTTTATCCCCATGTCCGGCCTGTCCCCGATTCTCGATTGCTACAAGATGTTCGGCATTTCCCTGAGTGATCTTCTGGTCGACCTGCAGAATCTGAAAACCATGCTGACTCGCCGGCTTTTGGAAAACTTCGCCAACCTCAACCTGGGCCGCACCGTTGTTTCCGACAGAGCCAACTTTGACAAATACCAGTGGATGAAGGGCGTCCCCGGCGACGTGGTCACCGGCGATCCGGAAGGGGTCAAGGTATTTTATCCGGTGCCGGTCGACGCCAGCGCGTTTCAATTATTGGAATACATCGAGGGCGTCAAGGAGCAGCGCGCCGGCATCACCCGCTACAACCAGGGATCCGACGCCGACAGCCTCAACAAGACCGCCACCGGCATATCGTTGATCCAGAGCGCCACCCAGCAGCGCACCGACTTGATCGCCCGCGTCATGGGCGAAACCGGCATCAAGGATTTTTACCGCAAGTGCGTGATGCTGTATCAAAAATATATGACGGACGAATTTACCGTCAACGTCACCGGCCGCGACGTCACGGTCACCAGAGAACAGATTCAGGGCAAGGTCCGCGTGCGTCTTAACTTGGGCATCGAGGCCCAGGTCGGCATGATCGAGGCCCAGAAGATCGAGCGGGCGTTTGCCTTTTTAACGCAGATCAACCAATTTTACCCCGGCCTGCAGGGCCCCCAGCAGATCCACAACCTGGTCACCAAATACGTCCAGTCCATGGGCTGGAAACAGAGCGAGGACTGGATCAACACGATCGAAGATTTCCAGAAGTCTTTAAAGGCCGCCAAGGACGAGGCCGCCAAAATGCGCCAGGCCGAAACGCAGATGAAGATGGCGGAGCTGAAGATCAAGGAAGAAGAATTGAAAATCAAGGCCCGCGAGGCCGACATGAAAATGCTCGAGCTGCGCCTTGAGGCCGCCGAAACGGAAGACAAAAACCGTCAGGCCGAGCGCGACAGCAAGCGCCGGCTGCAAGGCGATCTGGCGCGCGACCTGGCCACCGTCGCCGCGAAAGACGCCGACGCCAGCGCACGGAGATCCATAAAATGATGGACGAGGAAGAATACAAAGAGTTTGTCGCCCACATGGCCGGCGACGCCCGCCGGATCCTGAACGACCCGTTTTTAAAGCAGTGGATCGATCACCGCCGCGAGAAAGTTTACGCCGCGGTCCGGACGGTATCTTTAAAGGACCGGGACGCCGTTGTCGCCGCCGTGGCCAACCTGCATGCCTTTGAACGGTTTGTGCTCGATATGATGCGCCCCATCAACCAGGAAAAAGAACTGCGGCTCGAAGAAGAACACGCAGAAAAATTGTCGGATTTAATCTATTAACGAAAGGATTTAGAACATGGCAGAAGCGACAGAGGGACACGAAAGCACAACGTCCCAGGACGCCTTTGGTCTGACCGCTGAAGACTTCCAGGCCCAAATGGCCGGCGCCCGCTCCGGACTTTCCGGAGAAACAGCCGGCGACACGACGGAAGGAACGCCAGCGAAAGAAGGCCAAGCACCCGCCAAGGACGATGCGCCGGAAACGACCTCAAAGGAAAAGACCCCGGAAGGGGAAAAACCGGACAAAACCGCCGCCCCGGAAATGTTCATGCTGGAAGACGAAACCGCCCCACCTGCCGACGACAAGCCGGCAGCGGACGAAACGGAATCCGGCGACAAACACCCCGAAATGGTCGAAATTGTCCACAAAGGTCAGGCGATCAAGGTCACGCAGGACAAACTGGTCGAACTGGCGCAAAAGGGATACGACTATGACGTCAAGGTTGGTCCCCATCATCGCCTCATCCGCATGATCAACGCGGATCCGGAACTGCAGCAGCTGATCACAACCCACGTCAAAGCCAAGCTGGGAAAGGACCAGCAGCCAGCAGCCAAGGGCGCGCCGCACGAAGAGTTCACGCCGCCGAAGCTGGAAGACTACAACACGCCCGAAGACTGGGCCAAGGCCACCTACGAGGCCATGCAGAACCATTTGACCCGGGCGGTCAAGCCGCCGGCCCAGGATCCGCAACAGGAAAACCAGCAAAAGGTGGACGCGCCCACGGCCAACATAATGCGGACGATGTTTTTCAGCCTGCAGCACCACGATCCCGACAACATGAACCGCGTGTTGCCCGAAGTGCAAAAGGTTTGGCCGACGCTGCGCCAGGTGGATGCGGACCGGATTTCAAAGGCCGCCCTTGAAGGCGACACGCGGCCGTTTTTAAAGCTTTACGACTGGGTGGCCGCGAAATTGAACGGCAAGCCCGCCGGAAGCAACAAAAACGGCAACGGGAAAACCGACACCAAACCGCCCGGTTTTCGTGTGAGCCCCGGCGGCGGCGCCCCGAAAAACGATGCGGGCAAAAACGACGTATGGGCGATGAGCAAGAAAGAGTTCAAAGAGTTCATGGAAAAAGCCAAAGCCGGCTACGCGTAAACGGCCGGCCGACTATAAATTAAGGAGGTAAAATTATGCCGCTTATCACCGCAACCAGCGACATTTCCGTCGAATTACAAGGGCACTATGACCGCAACCTGCTGGAAAACGCCCAGGTAATTCTGCTTTTCGACAAATTTGGCCAGGTCCGCCCGATCCCCAAGAACGTGGGCGAGCGGATCAACTTTCGGCGCTACGGCAAGCTGCCGATCAACACCACGCCACTGACCGAAGGGGTCACCCCCACCGGCCAGAAGCTGGCCGCCACCGACATTTACGCCACCGTCCGTCAGTACGGCGATTTCATCACCCTGACCGATTGGTTGATGCTCACCGGGCTGGATCCCAATCTGCTGGACATCGGCGAAAACCTTCTGGCCGACCAGATGGCCGAAACCGTGGACACCCTGCACCGCAACGTTTTGGTTGCCGGCACAACCATCCGGTATGCCAACGGCGAGAGCGCGCGCGCCAGCGTTGCCACGGCCATCAACGACGACGACATCGATTCAATCATCCGGACGATGGAAAGCAACAAGGCCAAGAAGATCGGCAAGTTGAAAACCGGCGGCCGCGGCGTCAACACTTCGCCGATCCGGCCGGCGTACATCGCCGTCACCCACACCGACAGCCGGCGTGACATCGAGGCCCTGACCGGCTTTATCGGCGTGGAAGAATACGCCAGCCAGGACGCTCTTTCCATGCAGGCCGGCGAGATCGTCGAAATCGGCGCCGTCAAGAACATCCGTTTCCTGTCCACCACCAACGCCAAGATTTGGGGACACGGCGGCGCGGCCGTCGGCGCCACCGGTTTAAAATCGGACGACAGTACCAACATCGACGTATATGCCACCCTGATTTTTGGCGAGAACGCCTACGGCACCATCCCGCTGCAGGAAGGCACCATCAAAAACATCGTCAAGCAGATGGGCAGCGGCGGCACCGAGGACCCCCTGAACCAGCGGGCCACCACGGGCTGGAAAGCCGCGACGACGACCAAGATCCTGAACGAGGATTTCATCATCCGCCTCGAACACGGCGTCACGGATCTTTAATCAATAGCTACGGCGCCGGCACGGTCCGGCCCGGCAACAATAACGGAGGTTAAACATGGAATGTTTTAAAACTTTTCCGGTTATCGGCCAGGGCGCCAACGATATTTTTTTAAAAATCGGCTGGTGTCCGGACATCATCAAATTTACCGAATGGGCCACCGGCCTGGGCGGCATCTGGTACCGCCTGCAGGGCAAGGACACGGCCATTTCGCGCGTGGCCGCCGGCGACCGCACCGTCCAGACGGATAAAGGCTTTTACCTGGGCCACATCCCCATGAAAATGAATGAAATGGACGCCGACGGCGACTTTACCGCGTTCGGTGACGTCAACTGGAAAGAGGACGGCATGGAAGCCAACGCCGTCAAAATCGCCAGCGACGTGGTAGGATTGACCGATCACGCTCTTTTGATGTTCGAGTTTTACCGCATGACCTACCCGATCATCCGGGCCGTGCACGATGGTGGTGATGCCTGCAATACTTATATCCAGGACGCCAGCATCGATTTTCTGGAACTGGGTGTCGTCAGCTCGACGCCGCCGCAATGGCTGGTCTACAACCTTACCAACCAGGACTACGCCTACGTCGGCGTGGTCCAGAAGCCCAGCGGCCAGCAAAAGCACTGCCGGGCCACTCTGGTCAACGCCGCCGGCACGGCCATGGCGGCCGCGGACATCGACGACGACGACGTCCTGCTGCTGCTGCCGAAATATGCGGCGCAGTATCCGTTGAGCGACTACGGCCTGATGTCCTAATTGATAACCCGTGGAGCGGCACAAACGCCGCTGTATAGTGCTGCCCCGGGGGGGGCGGTCGGTCCCCCCGGGGATGCGGAAATAAAAAGGAGAAAAAAACATGGCAGAAACGCAGAAAACGCGGTCCGGAGAAACCACCATCGACTGGGCCGAAAAGGTCAAGTGCCGCGTCAACCGTCTGAACGTCCACCCGGAAAACGCCGACTTGCCCATCATCGTCAATATCCTGGCGGACAAAAACAAGGGCGGCGGCCGGCGGGTTTTCAACCCGGGCCAGGTCGTCGAGCTGACACGGGCGCAGATCGAAAGCCTGCGCAATGCGGTCGAGGAAACGGACTTTCCCCTTTCGGATCAGAGCGGGATCCACGAAAGCAAGGATCCTTTGCAAATGGCAAAAAACCTGTATCCGGGGTTGAAGCCGATCCGCAACCCCGAAACCGGCGAAATCCGGATGATACGGAACCGCCGCAATTATTCGGTGGAGATTTTATAACGTGGGAAACCTGTCTGAAAAATGCGTCCTGGCGCGGCTGCGGGCCGGCGACAACGACAAGACCATCGTTTCCGATACCAACATCGTTTATCTGGCCAACAGCGTGCTGCAAACCATTTGGCAGGCGCTATGCAACGTCGAAAGCAACCTGGTGTATGACACCCACATCATCAACGCGATTGCCGACACTTACGAATATAGCCTTGCCGGCGCGACCGGGTTTTCCAGCCCTATGTCCGACGGCGTCTGGATCGACGGCGAAGACTGGTTTTTAAAGGAGATCAGCGAAGCCGAAAAGGTTGCGTTTGACATCGACAGCACCACCGGCGAGCCCAAGTATTACTACCTCACCGAAGACAACAACATCGGTCTTATGTGGGTGCCGGACGACAACTACACGATCTACATGCAGTATTTCAAACGGTTCACGGAAATGTCCAACCTGAGCAGCGACAACCTGCCCTGGTACAATATTTGGGATGCCGTTTTCGAGGATCTAATGGCCATTCAGATCCGCAACATGGCCGAACGCGACGTTGTGGCCGACACGGTGCGCCTCAACACCAACTGGCCCCTGGCCATGGCGCAGACCATCCGGCGCGGCGTGCGCAAGCGCCGGACAAAAAGTGACTTTTTCGACATCGAGGGGGTCTGATGAAGTGGCCCCTGGTCCAGAAACAGCCCAAGCAGCCGACGCCCGTTGCATTTGCCGGCTGGCCCGGCGGGCTGCGGACGGCCGTTCCCTCTCAGCAGCTCCGGCCCACCGAAGCCGCCGAGCTGGTCAATTTCTTGATTCAGAATCGCGCCGGCCATTTACAAACCCGCCCGCCGATCAAAAAATATTCCAACCAGGCCACCGCATCCAACGCCGCTGTCAAGACGATTTGTTATGCCAACGTTGCCGGAACGATGCGTTTTTTGATCGTCGATGCCAATCACAAGATAGACTATCTCGACGGCAGCCTGGACCCCACCAATATCGGCACCTTGGAAGGCGAAACGCAAATTCTGCCCTATAAAGGCATCGCCCTTTTGCTCGATGGATCCTTTATCAAGTACCTCGATGGCGTTTCCGCCGTTAAAATGGCGTATGACGACGGATCCGGCGCGAGCGCCTACCAGTTCAACAACCGCACCGGCACCGACGACACCCACACCGACCTGGGCAACGGGACCAACACCCGCGTGGCGACCAAGGTCACCACCCAGGCCTGGGAAACCGGATACACCCTGCCGCCGACGACCCTCTATGCAACGTTGAAAAGAGCCGGCAACGGGTACACCGGCACGGATAACGTCGACGTGGAGGCCAAGATCCGCAAGGTCAGCGACGACAGCGTCATGGCCAGCAAGACGATCATCGCGGCGCCGATCGCCACCAACCTGGCCAGCGACGCCACCGAATATGAAATCACGTTCGCGTCCGGCGACATCACCACCGAGCTGGCCAAATCAACGGCGTATTACGTCACCCTGGAATATAACAACGGCGACGCCACTCACCACGTCGAAGCGCACGCAACCACGGTGGCCAGCGGCGGCACCGGCTATTATTACGATGGATCCTGGCACGCTGAAGCCACCAAGACGCCGCTGATGGGCTTAAAACCGGGCATGCCGCCCAAGGGCGCATTTGGCGCGGTCCACAAGGGCCGGCCGTTCATCGCCGGCGACCCGGACAACCCCGGATACGTCTGGTTTGGCAACCTAACATATCTGGACTGGTCGACCACCGACGGCGGCGGATATGTCGGCGCGGTCGATAGTGACGCCAACAGCTTTGAAGTGGGCGCCATCGCGTCTTTTTACGGCGATCTGTTTGTCATGGGGAAACAAAGCGCCCCTTATCTCTGCAGCTTGAGCGGCACGACGCCCAGCGACTACGCTCTCAATCTCACGTTTCAGAATATTTGGACCACCCACCGCCTGCTGAAATCGACAAAAAACGACCTATGGTTCGCCAACGCCGACGGCGCCGAGAGCTTGACCGGCGTCCAGGACTACGGCGATCTGCGGACATTTTCATACAGCGATCCTATATGCGATCGCTTCCGGGACTACTGGTCCACATCCACGGCCCTGGCCGCCTACGACCCGAAATATGGCCTGTATCTTGTTTACATGCCCAGCTATCACCGGATTTTGGTCGGTCATATCCGCCTGGCCAGCGTCGACGCGCTGGGGCACCAGAGCATCCCCTGGACCGAATGGGAGCTCACCCGCGACATTTTGACGACCAGCAGCTACAAGTGGACCGCAAGCGGCAGCGGCACCAACGAATATTATCTGACCGACAGCGACGGCAACGATCCGGGCTTTGACGCGCAGCC
>Ga0272443_10001191_pt1 | contig 40219 bp, 36 predicted proteins | sample SSMAcet12_FD_193581 | JGI IMG/M metagenome (GOLD analysis project Ga0272443, IMG submission 193581) | Marine sediment archaeal communities from Little Sippewissett salt marsh, Falmouth, MA, United States - SSM-Acet-12 | ecosystem: Environmental > Aquatic > Marine > Wetlands > Sediment ...
CCCTGCTCAACGTTGTAGCGCATGACCTCTTTCAGGAAGATCGCCCCGGCGAGGCCGTGCGGCACGCCTTTTTTCACCCCCAGATAGTAGGCGAAACCGTTCGAGGGGCCGTCGCCGGAATTCATCAGCGCCGCGGTGCCGCAGACGCTTCCTATGGCGAGATCGATGCGGGCTTCCGCCCGGTCGAGCTGGTCCTGCTGCAGGGCGGTGAACGTCCTGCGGAACCCCTCGACGGAGAACATCCGGCTCAGGGCCGTATGCCTGAGCGAGCCGAAGCTGTCCACGCAGTGCACGAGACTGTCCATGGCCGTCGAAATGACGCTCGCGCGGGGTGCGCTCATGGAGAGTTCGGGATCGATAACCGCCCTCCTGGGAAAATTTTTCCGACTGTTGATGCCGAGTTTCCTTCCCTCTTCCTCGTCGATGAACACGGCGTTGAAGCTGACTTCGGAACCGCTGCCGAGGATGGAGGGCACCGTGACCAGGGGCAGCGGATCGTTGACCTCGCGGGGAAACCCTTTCAGGGAGAGCGCGGGAACGTCGTTTTCGAGCAGGAGCGCCACGCCCTTGCCGAGATCCATCGTGCTGCCGCCGCCTATGGCCGCGAGGCCGTCGGGAGCAGCTCCGCGAAACCGCCCGGCGACGCGCTCGAGATGGCCGTAAGTCGGCTCCCTCCCGAAATCGTTGCGGTAGAGGCATCCTTCGCCGTAACGGGACGCAAGGCCTGCGAGGATATCGTCGAAATACGGGACACCTTCGAGAGCGGCGTCGTAGAGGATGCCCGGCTTGTGGATGCCGAGTTCCGCGAGATGATCCCCGAGCGAACGGGCGGCTCCCGTGGCGATGACGATATCGGTCGAGAGAAAGAAATTCATGGGTAACGGCATTTTGGTTCACGAATCCCCGGCAGAAGCCGCGTCAGCCCGCGAGGCCTTTCCTGAAAAGGTAATATTCGACAAGATCGACCTCCTCGACGGTGTCGATTTCCCATGTCTGCCAGAACTCCATCGGGTAGACAACGAGCCGCTCCCCTACCCGGTTGTCGAACTTCCGGAGCACGTTTTCCGTCAGGATGTATATCGACCCGTTCTCGATGTACTGCGGATTGCGTTCCTGGCGCATCTTGCGGTCGGCATGGTCGAAATTGACCCCCTGCCACCGCCCCTCGCGCCGCTCCCAGATGGTCAGGTCGTCCGCACGGGTGACCGACACGAGCGAATCCGCGCCTTCCCTCATGAACAGGCCGAGGGCGTTTTCGATATCCGTTTCCTTGCGAAGCGGCGAGGTCGCCTGCAGGAAAACGACCGGCGCATCGGGGGGATACCCCTCGAGCGCGCTGCTTTCGAGCGCGTGCAGCAGCGCCTTTTCCGACGGGGAGGACGCGGAGCTGAGCGCCGGGGGCCTTTCGATGACCTCAGCGCCGTAGCGGAGAGCCACGGCGGCGATTTCCGGACTGTCGGTAGACACCAGCACCCTGCCGACGACCGGTGACTGCCGGGCCTGGAGAATGGTCCAGGCGATAAGGGGCTTGCCCGCGACCGGGTGGATGTTCTTGCCGGGCAGGCCGATCGATCCCCCTCTTGCCGGAATGATTGCGATTGCATCTTTCATGGTACCATCACTATCCATCGAGCAGTTCACGGCAGACGCCGGCGATGTTTTTCGCCGCGGAGCGGTTCTGGACCGGCGTGAGGCGTTTCAGGGTTTCCGGAGAAATCCCGCACAGCACCTCTTTTCCCAGCGCCGACGCGACAAGAATCGTCGAGGAGAACCCGGCGATCATCATCCGCGCGTTGGCGATCATCTCTTCCGTTTTGCCTTCCGCGTAGACAAGGCTGCCCGGCGCGTATCTTCGTATTTCACGTTCGGCCCGTTCGGCGCGCTCGTTCGGATGCAGCCTGAAAACAAGCTGCCGTCCGTCGGCGATGTCGAGCCACCTGCGGATGTTCTTCCGGCGGTTTTCCGGAATGAACGTTTCACGGTTGTCCGACGTACACACCAGAATATAGTCACGGTGCTCGAAATCGTTTTCGAGAAACCTGGCGCAGTCGTCGAAATTCGGCAGGCTGGTAACGACGATTTTCCCGGGGCGAACCCCTTTGGCGACAAACAGCTCCCGATATCCCTCGCTGGCGACGCAGAACCTGTCGTACGCGTCGCTCAGGCCGGTTGTGGATGTGCCGGCGAGCCATCTCGGCATCCACCTGACACGCCGCACCAGATGAAACAGCGGCGTTTCCGGCTCCGTCATGCCCTCCTGCACAAGCACCGTTTTCCTGCCGCGAATGTTGGAGGGAACGACGAGGTCCGTGCAGGTGACGACCAGATCATAGTCGCAACGGCTTCCCTCCGGATCGATTTGCAGGCCTGCTTCGCGCAGGTAATCTGCGGCCAGCGCCGATCGCTTTCTTCCCATGATGCTGAATTCAAGCATCCCCGATCGCGCGGCCATCCCGAGCAGACCGTCCGCGTAGAACGGCGTGAACACCGCCTCGCAATCCTGAAGATGGCCTGCTATCTGGACCATCTGCGTGGTCTGGTTCATCGAACCGCAGATGAAGAGAATCTTCTTCTTCATGACGTCCCTCCTCTTGTTCCCGCTGTCCCAGAAGGAAATTCGCCGGGCAGGAACCGCTTGCCGTAACGGTAGAAAAGAAGGTAACCCGCCGCGTACCAGAGAACTTCCCGCAGACGTTTCAGGAGCACGAACGCCCCCCCGGTCACGATGGCGTCCGGCATCGCGGCCGCCCGGAAAAAAAACAGGAAGCCTGCATCCTGCAGACCGAGTCCGGCGGGGATAAAAAAGACGGCCGTGCGGAGCAGCGTCACGGAAACGTCTATCGCAAGCACCGAGGAAAAGGACAGATCGGCCCCGAGCAGGCGGAGAACCAGATAGCTTTCCACGGCAAGCATTGCCCAGGAAAGCGTATAGTAGCACACGGACACGGCGATTCCCGGCATCCCTCCCGCCCTGAAGCTTTCGAGTTCCCGGTCGGTCTGGTGGAATGCCTTCTCCTTCTCCAGCAGCCGTTCTCTCAGCCTCCTGAACGGCACCGCCATCAGAAAACGGTGCAGTCCCGACGCCGCACCGCCCTCCAGCAGAGCCAGCAGAAGGATGCCGAAAACCACGGCGACGGCCGCTCCCGAAAGGATCATGATCCAGCCGAGGGCGCCGAATCCTGCGAGACCGGCCGCCCCTCCCTGCAGAAAACCGAAACCCGCCGCTGCGCCGAGAACGGTATACAGCCCCTGGCTCAAGCCGAGCACGAGCCTTCGGACAATCACGCTGGCCACTCCCGCGGGATAGCCGATGCCGAGCACCCTGGCGCAGAAAAAGGGCCGCAGGGGCTCTCCCACCGCTATGCCCGCGGGCACGCTCATCGAAACGGTCTCCGAGATCAGCTGAAGGTTGAAGAGGGACGAAAAAGGTATGCGGCGTGTGCCGGGGGGGAAAACCCTGCGCCAGCCGAACGTCTCGAGCAGGTTGAGCATGCCCCAGGGCACCAGGACAAGCGGCGATGCCCAGCCGACCGAGGCCACGAGCGCAAGGGAAGCCGAAAGATCGATGTCGCGAAACAGAAAGAAGAGCAGCAGAAAACCGGCCAGCAGCCCGGCGTAACCGGTCCATCGAGAGCCGGATGTTGTTGCTGTGCTCATCGGCATGTGAAGAAAGCGTAGCGGATCAGGGCAGGATCGCCAAGATCATTTGCAAAGATAACAAAGTATTGTTACATATTTTATGTATCCGGGCCCACTGCGGACGCCCGCCGGAAGACGTCGGATTTACGGCAGGGGGGTTACCCTCCGCGGATGAGGCTTATGCACGGAAACCGTTCAACACAAATCACGCAGCACACCCGAGGGGCCGACGGCGCCGCATCCCTTTAACGTTTCGTTCCTTCCTGACATCCTCCGCAGGAAAAGCCCGGCAGACCGTCAATCCCAGGCATCCATCGCATTAAACTCTCGAATCCATGGGACTTATCCATCCTGAATTTCAAACCCTCCCGGATCTCTTCGATCACGTGTTCCGTCAGTACAGGGGCCAGGCGAAAAAATTCCCCATAGCCCGAAAGGTCAACGGGGCGTACCAGCCGATCTCCTACGATTCCCTGCATGCCGATGTCAGCTTCCTGGCGGCCTATCTCAAGCAGAGAGGCATCGCGGCGAAGGACCGGGTTGCGATCCTGTCCGAAAACAGGCCGGGATGGTATCTTGCCGATATGGCGATACTGAGTATCGGAGCGATAGACGTCCCGCTCTACCCCTCGCTGCCGCCCAACCAGATAGAATACATCCTGAAGGATTCGGGATGCCGGGCGATCGTCGTCTCCAACATGCTCCAGCTCGGCAAGGTGCTTTCGGTCTGGCAGAACCTTGCCGATCTCGAATTCATCATCGTGCTCAACCGCCTGGAGGAAAACGTCGAGGGGGTCGTCGAACTTGCGGAGGCCAAGGAAACCGGCCGGGAAATCCTGAAGAAGGAACCCGACTTCGTGAGCTACGCGATGGTCAAGCCGGACGATACCGCGACCATCATCTACACCTCCGGCACCACGGGCCTGCCGAAAGGCGTCATGCTGAGCCACCGCAACATCTGTGAAAACGTCAAATCCTGTTCATCGATCATACACCTCGACGAATCCGACAGAAGCCTCTCCTTCCTTCCACTCTCCCATGCTTACGAACGAACGGGAGGCTACTACCTGCTCTTTGCCTGCGGCGCGCAGATCTATCTTGCCGAAAGCATCGAAACCATTTCCCTGAACCTCGCCGAAGCAAAACCGACGATCGTCTTTACCGTACCCCGCCTGTTCGACCGCATCAGGGCGAACATTCTCAAGCAGATCGCGCAGCAGAGCCCCGTCAAACAGAAAATCTTCCAGTGGGCGCTGGAAACGGGCCTGATATACCACAAAAAACTCGAAAAGGGAAAGCCTTCGCCCCTGACCGCCGCACGGCACGCACTTGCCGAACGGCTGGTCTATGCGAAAATCAGCCACCGTTTCGGAGGACATCTCCGTTACTTCGTTTCCGGCGGCGCGGCGCTTCCCCGTAAAATAGGCGAATTCTTCCAGGCGCTCGGCATCACCATTCTCGAGGGTTACGGCCTGACCGAAACCTCACCGGTGACCAACGTCAACAGGCCTGACAACGTCAAGTTCGGCACGGTCGGTCCGGTGGTCGACAAGGTCGAGATAAAAATCGAGACCGACGGCGAAATTCTTTTCAGGGGACCGAATATCATGCAGGGCTACTGGAACGACAGGGAAGCCACGCAGGAAGTCATCCGCGACGGCTGGTTCCATACGGGGGATATCGGTGAGCTCGACGAGGATGGCTGTCTGAAAATAACCGACAGGAAAAAGCATATCATCGTCACCTCGGGCGGCAAAAACATCGCTCCCCTGCCAATCGAAGAGCTTATCTCGGAAAACAGGTTCGTCGACCAGGTAATGGTCGTCGGAGAAAAAAAACCGTTCCTCATGGCGCTTATCGTGCCCAGTTTTCCCGAGCTGGAGACATTCGCCGAAGAAGAGCAGATCGTTTTCCGCGACCGGAAAGAGCTGATCGGGAACAAAAAAGTCCTGCAGATCTACGAAACCCTCATACGCAACATATCCAGAAAGCTCGCCACCCATGAAAAGGTGAGAAAGTTCATGCTGACCGAGGAACCCTTCACGATAGAAAACGGGTATCTGACCCCGACGCTCAAACTGAAAAGAAAAGCCATCTCGACGGCTTTCGACAAGGAAATAGAGGGGATCTACAATCGCATGAACGCCGTTTACAACACCGAATGACAGCCGGCCTTCTTCACTGCCTGCACGAAAGCCGCAAACAAGGCATACGAACCACGGCAGCCTGAACCGCCGGGCTTTTCCCGGACGCCCGCCGGCCGGGCGCGAGCCGATTCATTCCGGAATCCTGAAAAAAGGCTCGCGCCCGGCCTCCTCCACCCTTTCGACGAGTCCTTCCTCTTCGAGCCTTGCGAGCACGTCGACCGCCCTTCGGCCATATGCGGCCTCGAGCTCCCCGAGCAGCATCCCGTCGCGGCCCACCAGTTCGCTGATGACCCTGCCCCGATACCACCGGTCCGATCCCTTGAAGGGTGACTGCTTTGTCCGGGGACGAATGCCGGTCCTTTTCCCCGTCAGCACCAGCGCACCGTAGTCCATGAGCGCATTGTGCCAGTCACGGCTCCTGCCCCGCGGAAGCAGCCGTTCTGCAAGGTCGAGCAGCGCTCGCGGAGCGATGCTTTCGGGAAGGGCGAATTCATGGATGAGTATTCTCCTGATGTTGGTGTCGACCGTGGCGATGTCGAGATTGTCCGCAAAGATGGGTATGGAACGCGAAGTATATGCTCCAATGCCGGGCAGCCGGATGAGTTCTCCGGGAGAGCCGGGAACGACGCCGCCGTGGTGGTCCGCGACGATACGGGCGCAACGCTGCAGGCGCTGGCCTCTTGAATTGTAACCGAGTCCGCTCCAGCATCCGAGCACGTCCCTGAGGGATGAGTCCGCCAGGGAAACGATGTCGGGAAAACGGTCCATCCATTCAGGAAATCTCGCCGCGACCCGCTCGGCCTGTGTCTGCTGGAGCATCGTCTCGCTCACCATGACGGCGTAGCGATCGGTCGTCTCCCGCCAGGGAAACCGACGCCCTTTCTCGCGGTAGAACGAAAAGACCTTCTCCTGAAATTCTCGTATCTCCCTGCGTTCCATGATCTGCGCTCCGGTTGAATCAGTCACAGCCTCACGGTTCGGTCGGCTACCATGCGCCCATCCTCACGGCGTATGGTTGCCGCCTCGATAAACGGGTCGTGGGCGAAATACAGTATCCAGTTCCCGTCGACGATCTCGCCGAGCAGCTCCGTCTTTTCACGGATGACCTCCAGCGGAAGAATGTCGAACGCCAGCCCCCTGTTCAGTCCGAGATGCGCCGAGGAGGGCACGAGATCGCCGGCATGGATCAGCGTGGTCTCATTGTCGCTGATCCTGACGAGCTGATGCCCGGCGGTATGCCCTTCCCCGCAGGGCACGAGCTCGAAACCCGGAAACAGCTCGCAGGGCCCGTCGATCAGGTTCAGCGATTCACTGGCCGCAAGGGCCTCCACGAAAGACCCGGTGTAACTCGGCTTCTCCTTCAGGTTGGGGGAAAGAGCGGTTTCGAGATTTCTGCGCTGCACGTGAAAACGGGCATTGGGAAAAACGCTCGACAGACGACCGTTCTTTTCCTCGAACGCACCCGCCACGTGATCGAAATGAAGATGGGTGAAGACGACGTCGGTTATGTCGTCGCGCGAGACCCCCGCACTGGCGAGTTCTTCGTCGAGCCGCCACTCGGAAAGGTCGTAAATGGTTTTCATTTTCTCCGACCATGCCGTTCCCATGGCGGCGTCCACGAGTATGTTGAGCCCGTTGCTCCTTGCCAGGAGCATGCGCATCGAAAGCCTGACCCTGTTGAGATCGTCCGGCTGGATGACTTTTTCCCAGAGCACCCTCGGCACGACGCCGAATACCGAACCTCCGTCGAGACTGAAGTACTGGACATCGAGCGTATGCAGGCAAAAACTTCCGACAGCAAGCATGATCAAACCCCGGCTAACGGTTCACTTCCGGACAGGAAGATAAAAAAAAAGCCCGACTCGCGCCGGGCTTTTCCTCTCTTTCCACCGCCGGAAACAGGTTCCCGAACGGTTTCTCTATTTGGACGAAGACGCTACCTTGCGCTCCTTTACCTTGAGAGCGGCCTTGCCGGTCCGCTGCCTGAGATAGGAAAGTTTCGCGCGGCGGGTCTTGCCGTATTTCTTCACTTCGATGCTCTCGATATTGGGAGAATTGAGCGGAATGATACGCTCCACGCCGATACCGTTCGAGATTTTACGAACGGTTACGGTTCTGGAAGTGCCCGCGCCTTTCTGGCTGATGACGACACCCTCGAAAGCCTGGAGGCGTTCCTTTTCGCCTTCGATAACCTTGAGCTGCATTTTAATGGTATCACCGGGATGCAGTTCGGGCAGGTCCTGGCGCTCCTGCGCCGTTTCCACCAATTGAATAATCTGGTCCATGATAGCTGTGTTTACATTAGTTGTTCTTGAGCTCTTCCTTTATTTCGCTTCCGAGAAGATCGGGACGCCTCTCTTTCGTTCGCTCCAGCGCGTTGCGTCTTCGCCACTCCTCGATGTTGCGGTGATGCCCCGAAAGCAGGACATCGGGAACCTTCATTCCCCTGAATTCCGCGGGCCTCGTATAATATTCGCAATCGAGCAGACCCGTCTGAAAAGAATCGGTCAGTGCCGATTCACCGTCGCCGAGCACTCCCGGCACAAGCCTTGCGACAGCGTCCATCAGAAGCAGCGCGGGAATCTCGCCCCCGGAAAGCACGACGTCCCCCACGGATATCTCCATCGTCACGAGCTGTGTTCTGATCCGTTCGTCAACCGCCTTGTAATGACCGCAGAGAACGATCAGGTTTTTCAGCATGGACAGCCTGTTGGCCATCGGCTGGTCGAACCGCCGTCCGTCGGGAGTCATGAAAATCACGGCGTCATAGGCTCTTTGCTCCTTCAGCTTTTCGATACAGGCGAACACAGGCTCGGGCCGGAGCACCATGCCCGCACCGCCGCCGAAAGGCGTATCGTCCACCTGGCGGTACCTGCCAAGTCCGTAATCATGAAGATTATGGACATGTATCTCGACAAGCCCCTTTTTTTCCGCTATCGCCAGCAGCCCTGTATCCAGGGGTGACTGGAAAAAACGCGGCATGACGGAAATGACATCGATTCGCAACGGGTGCATCTCCAACGGCATTTTCTACACGGTCATACAAAACGTCCCGGCCTCTATAAAAACTCTTCCAGCCTTCTGATCACCATAAAACCCCGGGACAGATCGATCTCTTCTATAAACTCTTCTATCGCCGGCACGAGCACCTTTTTTCCGTCGCATTCGATCTCGTAGACCTCGTGCGCGGGCATTTCCAGCACATCGAGCAAGCGACCCGCCTCCCTGCCGCTTCCGTCGAGGACCGTCAGTCCGCGGAGTTCGTGCAGATACGCCCTGTCGGAAGAAAGAGGCCTCAGGTCCTCTTCAGCCACGTAGACGTTTTTTCCGGCCAGGGCGAGAGCCTTGTCCCTGTCATCCACCGTCCTGAACAGGACATAGGCAAAACCTTTCTGCAAGGAGGCGCAAAGCACGTCGTAAGGCTCCGCCGCCTGTCCGTCGCTGCCGATGTAAAAGAGCTTGCGTTCCAGGAAGCTTTCCGGAAAATCGGTCACGGGCAGAATCTTCAACTCTCCTTTCAGCCCTTTCGGCTTGAGGATCTTTCCCGCCAGGTACCGCTCTTGCGTCATCAGCTTCAGTCGGAACAGAAACCGCCGAACCTATCCTTCGTCCCCGGAAGCTTCCTCTGCCGGCGCCTCTTCTGCCTGGGCAGCGGATTGTGCTGCCTGGGCGGCGGCCGCTTCGGCGGCTTTCTTCGCCTGGCGACGGCGGGCCTTGATATCGAGCCTCTTCTGACGCCTTTCGGCCTCACGCTGTTCCCAGTTTTCCATTTCCGCCGCGATCTCTTCCTCGCTGCGCCCCTTGCGCTTGAGGGTGAGCTCGTGAAGCAGACCCGTGGAACGGATGAGGCAGCGGACCGTGGTCGTCGGCTGCGCACCAACCCCCAGCCAGTATGCCGCACGTTCCTTGTCGAGGGTGACGTTGTGCGGCTTCGCCGTCGGCTGGTAGTGACCGATCACTTCCAGAAATTTGCCGTCCCTCGGAGCGCGCGAGTCCGCGGCAACGATATGATAAAACGGGAGCTTTTTCCTTCCTGCTCTCTTCAGTCTGATTTTAACCAATGCTTCTCTATTTTAGGTTATAGAATAAAAAAACAGCATTCATCGTTTTAAAAGCTTGTCCAGCGGCAGGTTCTGCGGCAGGATCTTTCTTCCGGACTTGGTCATCTTGGTCACGGAACTCATCATCTTCTTCATCTCCTTGAACTGTTTCAGGAGCATGTTGACATCCTGAACGCTCGTACCGCTTCCCCTGGCGATTCTCTGGCGGCGACTGCCGTTGATGATTTCAGGCGTCGATTTCTCCTCCCTGGTCATGGAAGAAATAATGGCCTCTATGGGCCGAAAATCGAGGTCTTCGAGATCTTTCTTGGGAATCATCTTGTTGAGACCCGGCACCATTTCGACAAGCCCCTGAATGGAACCCATTTTCTTGAGCTGCTGGAGCTGATCGAAGAAATCATCGAGATCGAACTCGTTCTTCAGCAGCCTCGACTGCATCTTGCGGGTTTTCTCGAGGTCGAGGGTCTCCTGCGCCTTTTCGACGAAACTGACGATATCGCCCATGCCCAGTATACGCTGGGCCATACGGTCGGGATAGAAGACGTCGAGATCGTCCACCTTTTCCCCCACACTCATGAACTTGATCGGCTTGTCGACGACCTGCTTGATCGAAAGCGCCGCGCCGCCGCGAGCGTCACCGTCGAGTTTCGTCAGAACGACACCGTCGAAATCGAGGCGGTCGTTGAACGCTTTCGCGGTATTGACGGCCTCCTGGCCGATCATGGCGTCAACGACGAAAAGCAGTTCCTCCGGCTTGAGCATCTCCTTGAGCGCCTCGGCCTCGGCCATCATGCTTTCGTCTATCTGCAAACGGCCGGCCGTATCGACGATCATGACGTCGGTGCCTTTGCCACGGGCCTCCTCGAGGCCTTCGCGCGCGACCTTCAGGGCGTCCTGCCCGTCGACGGAAAATACCGGAACATCTATCTGGTCGCCAAGCGTTTTCAGCTGCTCGACAGCCGCAGGACGGTAGACGTCGGCCGCGACGAGCATCGGGTGCTTGCCGTTCTTTTTCAGCCGCTTCGCGAGCTTGGCGCAGAAGGTGGTCTTGCCCGACCCCTGGAGACCTGCCACCATGACGACCGCCGGAAGCTTCTTGGTCGTCAGGTTCAACGGCCTGTTTTCGCCCCCCATGATCTCCGTCAGCTCATCGCTGACTATCTTGACGATCATCTGGGCCGGAGAAACGCTCTTGACGACATCCTCTCCCAGAGCCTTCTCCCGGACATCCTCGACGAACTTCTTGGTAACCTTGTAATTGACGTCGGCACCGAGAAGGGCGCGCTTGATATCGCGCATGGCGATACCGATGTTCACCTCGTTGATGGTGGCCTGTCCCGCAAGCTTCCTGAACGTCGCTTCGAGCTTGTCGCTTAAATTGTCAAACATCGCACAGAACTTTGTTCATGCAAACCTAAAAATGGATAGCTTTAATTATAACAAAAAAAGTCTGGAAATAAAAGGAATCGACCGTACATCCATCAAAAACAGGCCGCTTTATTCCCCTGTTGTTTTCATTATATTGGAATATTTTGATTTTACCGTCACTCCTGAGACACAAATGGAGACAGAAGCGCTGGACAAGCTGTTCGACAGCTTTCGGCACATACGCATAGCCGTGATCGGCGATATCATGCTCGACAGGTATATTTTCGGCCATGTATCCCGGATTTCACCCGAATACCCCGTCCCGGTCGTCGACGTGACCCGCGAGACCGTGCGGCTGGGCGGAGCGGCCAACGTCGCCGTCAATATCCGGTCCGCCGGAGCCGAAGCGCTGCTGATAGGCGTGACGGGAAACGACGACAACAGCCGTTCGTTGCGGGAGCTTCTCGACAGCCGGGGTCTCACATCGGAACACCTCTACAGCGACCCGCTGAGACCGACCACCTGCAAAACGAGAATCCTTTCCCAGAATCACCATATAGCACGGGTGGATTACGAAAAGCGCGACCCCATACCGGCGGAAGCCGCGGCCTTCATCTCGGAACGCCTTTCCGCGCTCATCGGATCTCTCGACGCCGTCGTGCTGCAGGATTACAACAAGGGCGTTCTTACACCGCCGCTCATCGAAGCGATCATCGAAAAAGCCTCGGCGTTCGGAGTCCCGGTGCTGGTGGACCCGAAACAGGAGAGCTTTTTCAGTTACAGCGGCTGCACGGTCTTCAAACCGAACCTTTCGGAAATCGCGCGCGCTCTCGGCACGGTCCTCAAAAACAACGACCGCGATATCGAGGCCGCCTGCCTGGAACTGAAGGGAAAACTGGACTGCGAGCATCTTGTGCTGACAAGAAGCGAAAAAGGCCTGACGGTATGCAACGACCGATTTACGCATATTCCGGCCACCTCGCTCGAAGTCGCCGATGTATCGGGAGCGGGCGATACCGTCATAGGGATCCTCGCCCTTGGAATCGCCGCGGGCCTCGACGTGGAAACAAGTTCAAGAATCGCGAATCTCGCGGCTGCAACCGTCTGCCAGGAAGTCGGCGCGGCCCCGGTCGACCGCAACAGGCTCTATGCCGCGTGCCGCGACCATCTCCGCTGAGAAAGCTTTCGAAGCCCTGCCGAAAAAACCGCGCGTCTCAGTGCTCGCTTATCGAGATGAAATCATCCACTTCGTCGGGGTAGGGTGGATCGTAGGCTTGGTTTGCGGCAAGATTCCTCAGATTCTGCAGGGAGTAGAACGGCACCTCGAACATAGCCGTGTTGACAAGGGGCGTAGGCACGTCCCGTCCGGGATTGACGTACATGATGAAGGTGATGCGGACAAGCCCGTCCTCGAGAGGCTCGAAAATCCACTTTCCGTGCCCTTCCCTCACCCTTGTATAGGCTGAAGAACGGGGCAGATAGTCTGGCTCGGACCGCATGGTCACCGCAACGCCCGATTCGCCCGCCGCTTCCAGCCCGGTACGGAAAATCATTTCACGTCGCTGCAGGGGCCAGGGCACGTTGATCACCTGCTGGATGACGAATTCGAGCTCTTCGCTTTTGTCGAGCACCTGAATGCTCGCAAGCTGATGCACCCACCGCGGATAACTGCCCGTGTCGTAAAACAGGCTGACGAGCCTCCTGAGGGAAACCGGGATTTCGACAACACCCTTGAAGCCGAGGATGTCGGATTCGGTCATTTTTGCGGAATAGACACTGATATTCTTGTGCTCGACGCGAAACTCCCAGTTATCTCCGGCGGCTTTTTCCAGATCCATGCTGCGACAGATTTATCGATGTTGAAAACCCCTCTTTCCCGACTCGCTCACTCTTCGATGAACTCACGATAGTTCCGGTCGATCTCCTCGGAGGAAAACGTGAACGGAACCTCGAGCTCTTTCCTGTATTTATCCCGTTTGACCATCTCTCTCATATTCTGGAGCGTATGGTAGGGCGTATCGATCACGGCGATATTGGCAAGCCATGCAGGTATTTCGCCGCCCGGTTCGATATGCAGCCTGAAGACTACGGTACAGTGGTCGTCGTCGACGGGAATGATGTTCCAGGCTCCTTCGAGCTGCGGGACCCGGACATAGTTGTCGTTTTCCGGAATAAAATCAGGAACGGCTTTCATCCGTATGTAGATCTCCGAAGTCTCCGGATTCCTGAAGCCCTGGGATTCGGTGATGATCTCCCGGTCGGACAGCGGCCAGGGAGCGCTGACAAGCTGGTAGACGATTCGTTTCCCCTTGCCGCCCTCGAGCTCCTGGAGAATTTTCATCTCGCGTGTTTTCCACACCCACTCGGTGGCCGCCTCGAGGTCGTAGAGCAGCGACAGCACACTGTGCTGCGGCGCATCGATGGTCGCGATCCCGACAAAGGAAAGGAAATCGGACGTGGGTACCGGACAGGTATAAATCTTCAGCCAGTCTTTTTCAAGACGCAGCGAACAGGTATTGTTCTCGATTTTTTCAAGCAGGGACATGGGTCTGCATTTTGAGATGTTTCTGGAAAACGTGAAGAACCGCGGAAACACAGCTCTGCCGGGATCAGGCCGCCTCCCGCCGCAAAAGATCCCGGGCGAATCTGAGCACCTTGTCGGACTCTCCCGCAAGCACACGGATCTGGGCCTCGATTCCGAACAGCTGACGGGCGATCCTCGACTTCACGGCGATGATGATTCCCGGCCGCTCCGCCTGGAACACGGCCTCGTCTAAATCGATACTCCTCGTCCGGCAGATACGCCTGAGAGAGGACTCTATCCTTGCATCCTCGGAAAAATTCTCGATGAAAGCGTCCGGGTCCCCGTCAGCGTAGGAGCGCGCCGAACTGGAAGGGTCATCGATGATACTCAGCGCAACCTCGTCGAACACTCCCTGGGAGCGAAGCCCGGTATAAAAATCGTCGACCGAACGCTCCACAATCCAGAAATCGGGAAGGATGCCACCCGAAGCAGCAAACAATTCCTTCGAGGGCCTGAATACCGAAACCCCGTCGATATCGCTCTTTACCACCAAACTCCCGGAATCCTTAAAGAGTTTCTCGGCTTCATGGCTGTCGGATACCTCGCGATAATATTCCTCGCGCCCCTGGCTCCCCTTGCTGTAATCGCGCTGTATCCTTCTTCCGGAAGGAGTGAAATACCTCGCTATGGTCAAACGCATGGCGGATCCGTCATCGAACTCGAACTGACGCTGGACGAGCCCCTTGCCGAAGGTCAGTTCACCGACGACGACGGCCCGGCCGTTGTCCTGCAGGGCGCCGGCGAGAATTTCAGCTGCGGACGCACTGCCCCTGTCGACAAGAAGCACAACGTTCATTTCCTCGAAGTCTCCCTGCCTTGTAGCGTTATAGCGCATCTCGTCCTGGCCGCCGTTGCGGCTTTTCGTATAGACAATCAGTTTCCCGTCGGGAAGAAACTCGTCGGCCACCTCTACCGCCTGATCGAGGTACCCTCCCGGATTGCCCCTGACATCGACGATAATGCTATGCATACCCTGTTGGTGAAGTTTTGCCATAGCGCCGCGGAACTCGGTCGCGGTGGTGGCCACGAAACGGCTCAAGCGTATATATCCGGTCTTTTCGTCAAGCATGAAAACCGCATCGACGCTGAACGTCGGAATCTTGTCCCTCACGACGTCCACGTCGATGATCTTCGACGTGTAAGGCCTGTAAATCTTGAGGCCGACCGATGTGCCCTTTTTCCCGCGGAGCCTCTCGATCACCTCCATCGGGGAAATGCCGACAGCCGAAAGCGTGTCGATCTCCAGGATCCGGTCGCCGGCAAGAATTCCCGCTGACTCGCTCGGACCTCCAGCGAGTGGAGTGACGACCAGAAGCGTATCGTGAACGATGTCGAACTCTATGCCTATTCCCTCGAAGTTGCCCTGAAACTCGGAATTCGAAAAACTTACCTGGTCCGCCTTCAGGTAGAGCGTATGGGGATCGAGTGATTCCGCCATCCCCTCTATACCCGCATCCACGAGCCCCTCGTCTTCCACCTTGTCGACATACAGAGCCGAAATCATCCCCAACGCATCGAGCAGCTTTTTCTGCTGTCCGAAAACAGCGTCCGAAGGATCCTTGCTAAGCCGATACCCAATCAGAATTCCAAAAAAAAGAATCGCGACAATCAGGATTGCCTGGACAATACGGGACATAGCAAGGCGAACTCGTTATGAAGAGAAAAATATGCGGGCAGTTATTTCATCACTATTTTACCCATCGACAGCCAAAAACCCAAATAATAACAAACCGCGACCCGGCCGTACGACAGGGGCCGACGCGATTACCGCCTCATAACCCCGAAAGGAAAGGGGGTTTCAAGAACTGAAAAGATTCAAAAAAAATAACAAACAACCCAACAAAACACGCAAAAATAAAAACTAAAAAATCAAAAAAAACACAGAAAAATGCATAACAAAAAAGAAAAAAACACCAACCGATTAACCAGAAAAAAACTGGATTATTTTTTTTATTGAGAATCAAAAAAAGCACATAACAGCATAAAGTTTTTATAAAGAAAAATACTATTATTCATTTTAATACAAAAACTTAGATATTTTTGAATAAAAAACAAACAATCAATTTATGGGGTCAATAAATAAAAAAGAAAAGCCAGAAAATATTACTAACAACCATCCAAGAACAGCAATAATCATCTGTACATTAACGCTGTTCTACTGTACGTTGTTTGCATCTGAATCGCCTGAAAAAAGAGGAGAAAAAACAGGCATTATCCTGAAAGGAAAAGCACTGAATATTGAAATTGTCGACTCGTGTGAAAAGCGAAAAAAAGGACTGATGGGGCGAACGGATCTCGGGAAGAACGAGGGGATGCTGTTCGTTTACGACGACAGCGCGATCAGGCATTTCTGGATGAAAGACACTTTTATTCCCCTCGATATCGCCTTCATGGACCGGGATATGGTGATCGGTTCGGTGGTTTCCACCAGGACGGTGAACGACACCACCATCATCTACAGCTCGTCGTTCCCCGCGCGCTATGTGCTCGAGGTCAACCGGGGCTGGTTTGAACACAATGGCGTCGGGCGGGGCGACACGATGAAATGGACGAAAACGGGCAAAGTCCCCCGTTAAGGCTCAGGCCCGGCAGGCTACGACAAGCTCCAGCTCCACGCTTGCGTCGAGAGGAAGCTCCGCCACCCCTATGGCGCTCCGGGCGTGCCTTCCCTGCTCGCCGAAGGCTTCATAAAGAACGGCCGACGCACCGTTGGCCACGATGTGCTGGTTCGCGAAAAACGACTCGCTGGCCACATAGACCGTGAGTTTTACAACCCGCTCCACCTTGTCGAGATCCCCCAGAACGCTCTTGACGGCGGCAAGCGCGTTGAGCGTAGCCAGACGGGCGGCATGGGCGGCAAGCGCCTGGTTTATCTCGTTTACCTTGCCCTTCCCCCCCTCCTCGACCGAGAGCTCGCCGCCGACGAGCGGCAACTGGCCGGACGTGAAAACAAAATCCCCGGAGCGGATGGCGGGTTCGTAAATTCCGGCGGGCGCGGGTTGGGCGGGCAGGAAAAACCCTGCCTTTTCGAGCCTTGCCTCGACTTCAGACATAGTGTTCGTTCGATTTTTGTTATGGAGGCCGTTGTCCGGCCATTCAGATAACAATGTACTGATTTTTCCGCTCAGGCATACGGGCCCGGCGAACGCCGGGAAGCCGGAAACGTCCCCTGAAGCCACCTCTTCAAGATTGACGTTGCGTAATATCCGGAAAATCGTTATCGTGGTTTTTCACGCACAGTCTGTTTCGCTCCGGGGTGCTGCTGGAAGCGGCTGAGATTACACCCGTATAACTTGATGCAGGTAATACTGACGCAAGGAAGAAAGCTGAAACGCCTTCACGCTTCTCATCGCTTTTCTTCCTCTACGCCGGACTGCTTTACCATTCCATAACTCAAAGGCAGGAAAAAACCATGGAAGAAAAGATTTCCAAGTCAATCATCAGGAGTTTTTTTCATAAGCTGGAAGACTCTCTCTCCGTCGACGTTGCGGTGGTCGGCGCGGGTCCCTCGGGCCTTATCGCGGCCAGGGAGCTGGCCAGGGCCGGCAAGAAAGTCGCCGTGTTCGAAAGCAAGCTCGCCCCGGGCGGCGGCGTATGGGGCGGAGGCATGCTCTTCAATGAAATCGTCTTCCAGGAACATATCACGGATATTCTCGACGAATATTCGATCAATCACGTCGCCGCCGACGACGGCTACGTCACGGCGGACGCCGTGGAGGTCGCAAGCGCCCTGATCTACGGCGCCGTCCATGCGGGCGTTCGTATTTTCAACACCATGAAGGTCGAGGATCTGGTCATGCGCGACGAGAAGGTCTGCGGAGTGGTCATCAACTGGAACCCCGTCGCCAGGCTCGAAATGCATGTCGATCCCCTCGTCGTCATGTCCCGGGCCGTGCTCGACGGCACAGGCCATCCGTCGGAGCTCATCAGCCTCGCCAGCAACAAGGCGGGAATCTCCCTCGAAACTCCCACGGGAAAGGTTATGGGTGAAAAGCCCATGTGGATGGAAAACGGCGAGAACACGACCGTCCTCAACACCAAAAGGCTGTATCCCGGCCTCTATGCATCCGGAATGGCCGCCAACAACGCCATGGGCGGGTTCAGAATGGGACCGATTTTCGGCGGCATGTTCCTCAGCGGAAAAAAGGTGGCCAGCCTCATCCTCGAGGAGATCGACTGATCCGGCATGGCCGCCGAAGAGGAAATTCTCCCCCGGCTGTACATGGTCTCCGACAGCCGGAGGCTTCCCGGCGGAGCGCCCTCCCTGCCGCTTCTTGTGCGCCGGGTCGTTTCACGCCTGCGGGTTGTCTTTCAGCTCAGGGAAAAACATCTCCCGGCCCTCGCGCTTTATCAGCTGGCGCTCGACCTGCGCGGCGAAATCGGGCCCGACACCTCTTCCCTGCTCAGCATCAACGAACGCACGGACATAGCGCTCCTGTGCGGGGCTGACGGCGTGCATTTTCCGGAAGCATCCTGCCCGCTAAAACGGGCCATGGCGCCTGCACGGGACCTGATGTGCGGAAAAAGCTCGCATTCGCTGCAATCCGCCCTGGAGGCCGCATCCGAGGGGGTCGACTATCTTTTTTTCGGCCCGGTTTTCGAAACACCCTCGAAAAAACCTTTCGGTCCGCCGAAAGGCCTGAAGGAACTCGGCACGCTCTGCCGGAGGGTATCCGTACCGGTTTACGCCATAGGCGGCATGAATCCTGAACGAACCCGCCGATGTCTCGACGAAGGCGCCCACGGCATCGCGGCCATTTCGGCGTTCTGCTCCATGAGCGGACTCGAAGAAACTCTCGACGCATTTGAAACGGTGCTCGCGCAATGAAGAAAATGCCTGAAAAAGGGATGCTCTGCTGCATCACTCCCGAAAAGGGTGATCCGGTCGCTTATGCGGAAAAAGCCCTTGCGGGAGGTGCGGACATGATCCAGCTGCGGCGCAAGAACGCGTCGGGCAGGGATCTGTGCGAATGGTCCGTCCGGCTGCAGGAGATCTGCCAGCGGCACGGGGCGCTTTTCATCGTCAACGACCGTCTCGACATCGCCCTTGCATCGGATGCGGACGGAGTCCATCTCGGCCAGGAGGACGTTCCCGCGGCCGCGGCGAGGACACTGCTCGGAAATGATAAAATCCTGGGCGTGTCGACCTCTTCGGCAGAAGAAGCCGCGCAAGCCGTGAAGGACGGCGCGGATTATATCGGGTTCGGGCACATCTACCCCACGTCCTCAAAGTTCAAATCCCGGGAGCCTGCCGGCACCGCGCTGCTGCGAACGGTTGCCGGCGTCACGGCCTTGCCCGTCGTCGCCATCGGCGGGATCACGGAGGAAAACATCGCCGAGGTCACGGCTGCGGGAGCGTACGGTGCGGCGGTGATTTCCGCCGTCTCCGGCGCGGCCGATCCAGCATCGGCCGTTCGCCGTCTCAGGCAAAAAATACGCGCGGCGCTCCCATGACCGCCCGGCGATACAGGACAGTACTCACGATCGCCGGATCGGACGGCAGCGGCGGAGCCGGCATCCAGGCCGACCTGAAAACGATCTCGGCCCTGGGCTGTTACGGGCTCAGCGTCGTCACGGGAGTTACCGCGCAGAACACGACCGGCGTCGCCGGCTCGTTCGCTCTTCCGGCGGTTTTCGTGGAACAGCAGTTCGAGGTACTCGCCGAGGACATCGCGATCGACGCCGTGAAGATAGGCATGCTGTCCACCGAGGAAACCGTACTGACGGTATCGAGGATGATCCGCCGCCACATCCGGGTCCCGGTCGTTCTCGATACGGTACTCCGTTCTTCGAGCGGCATGCCTCTCCTGGAAGACCGGGCGGTGGAGGCCATGAAGCGGGAGCTCTTCCCTCTCGCTTCGCTGATAACGCCGAACCTGCAGGAATCGGCGGTGCTTGCCGGAACCGGGACCGTTCCGTCCTCCCGCGCGGAAATGGAAGAAACGGCCGCTCGCCTGCTGCAGGAAGGCGCTTGCGCCGTCCTCGTCAAGGGCGGGCATCTTTCGGGAAACTCATGTGATGATTTTCTGCTGTCGGAATCCGGCGGAGAATGGTTCCGATCGCCCAGAATAGCCACCCCGAACACTCACGGAACGGGCTGCACGCTTTCTTCCTCGATAGCGGCCCACCTCGCGAAGGGCTGCGGGCTGCGCGACGCCGTCCTGGAAGGAAAGCGGTATACCCGTGAAGCACTGAGGGCCGGGGCCCTGTTTTCTCTCGGAAAAGGCCACGGCCCCCTGCATCATTTCTTCGGCTGCGGCTTATAGTCCGCCGCCGTTTCCTCTCGGCAGACGGCCTATCGAATAATAGGTGAAACCGAGCTGCTCCATGTAATCCGGATTGTAGATATTGCGCCCGTCGAAGATCACCGGCGCATTGAGCTCTTTCCTGACCTCCTCGAAATCGGGACTCCTGAAGGCCATCCACTCGGTAACGACCGCAAGCGCGTCGGCGCCCCTGAGGGCCTCGTCCTGATGCTCAACCAGGCGTAAATCCTCACGATCGCCATAAATACGGGCGGCTTCCTCCATTGCGACCGGATCGAACGCCTGTACGATTGCACCGGCGTTCCAGAGCTGTTCCATGAGCCTGCGGCTGGGAGCCTCACGCATATCGTCGGTGTTCGGCTTGAACGCAAGCCCCCACAGCGCGATGGTCTTTCCCTTCAGCTCGCCGTTGAAATGGGCTTGCATCTTCTCGAACAGCGAGGCTTTCTGATCGGCGTTGACCGCCTCGACGGCTTCGAGGATACGGGCCGAATAGCCGTACTTCCTCGCCGTGCGCTCCAGAGCCTGAACATCTTTGGGGAAACATGAACCTCCGTATCCGACTCCGGGATAGATAAAGGAGAAGCCGATTCTCGAATCCGAACCGATCCCCCGCCGCACGGCCTCGACATCCGCGCCGACTCTTTCCGCGATGTTGGCGATCTCGTTCATGAAACTGATCTTTGTGGCCAGCATGGCGTTGGCCGCATACTTCGTCAGTTCGGCGGAACGGACATCCATGGCGATAAAACGCTCATGGCTCCGGTTGAACGGCGCATAGAGCGTGCGAAGAAGCTCTTTCGTCCGCGGGTTGTCCACGCCGACGACAATGCGCTCGGGTTTCATGAAATCGTTTATGGCGTCCCCTTCCTTCAGAAACTCCGGATTGGAAACCACGTCGAAATCGATCGACACGCCTCGTGCGTCGAGCACCGAACGGATCTTTTGCCCGACCAGGTCAGCCGTGCCGACGGGAACCGTGGACTTGTCCACGACGATACGGTAATCCTCCATGTAGGTGCCGATGCTTTCCGCAACGCTCAGCACATGGCTGAGATCGGCGGAACCGTCCTCGTCCGGCGGCGTACCGACGGCGATAAACTGGAAAAGACCGAATTTCACGCCTTCCTCGACATCCGTGGTAAACCGGAGTCGTCCCTCCCTGCTGTTTTCGACCACCATGTCTTCCAGACCGGGTTCGTAGATCGGGATATCTCCTTTCAAGAGACGCTCGATCTTCTTCTCGTCGATATCGACGCACAGAACATCGTTGCCCACTTCGGCAAAACACGCACCCGTCACAAGGCCGACATAACCCGAACCAAAAATGGTAATCTTCATAGCAAGCTTTTTATATAATGTTGGGAACCGTTCCCCGGAGAACGTCCCATCCCCCGGAGGCTGGCGCAGATGACCCTATATATACGAAAATAATGCAAAAAACGGTACCTTGGGTTTAGGCCCGGAAAGGAGGCGACAGCCGCATCCCGAACAAAAAAACAAACGCTCAGGCTTGAAGAACAACGGACTGCTTACCGGAATCGTCGCAGGCATAGCGGCGGGAGCCCTGCTCGGAGGCTTCGTGCCCGAAGCGGGAAGCGCCGTCAGCTTCATAGGGCACATTTTCATACGCTTCCTCATGATGCTCGTCGTTCCTCTGGTGATGGCGGCCATGGTGAGCGGCATATGCAAACTGGGAGACATCAGGAAACTCGGCCCTCTCGGCCTCAGGACGGTTTTCTACTATCTCTCGACGACCGCCCTTTCGGTGATAACCGGCATCGTGCTGGTGCTGGCGCTTCACCCCGGAAAACATTCATCCCCGGAAGAACAGATCGCCGCGAGAGGCGGCATCGCCCTGCCGGATGCGGCCTACAGGATCGAAGGCAACCGGCTCATGCTCGAAGGGGATCGACTCCCGAAGAAATTCCCCGCATCCCACACGATCTATCTGAACGACCAGCAGGCCGGGGGAAGCATCGTTTCTCACCTCAGGAACGGAACGGAAAGCTTCGAGGTATCGGACTGGAAGCGAAAAAACGGTGACGCCGCAACGCTCTCCCGTCAGGGGAAAGGCATAACGATCGACCGGCCTCTCGAAGAACGCTTTTCCAGGGAGGAGCGGAGCATCGGCGACATCCTGAGGGAGGTGCTCGAAGGACTCGTTCCGTCGAACCTCTTCAAGGCAATGGCCGAGAACGATATCCTGCCGATCATCACCTTCTCCCTGCTCCTCGGTGCCGTGCTTTCGACGCTCGGTGAACAGGGACGCCCCGTCATCGACTTCTTCCAGAGTCTCAACGAGGCGATCATGAAACTCATACATCTCGTGATGTATGTTGCGCCGGTCGGCATCGGAGCCCTGATCGCCGGAAGGCTGGGCGATGCCGGAGGTTTCGCGGGCTTCCTGCCCGAACTCCAGAAACTCGGCAGTTACGCGCTGACGGTTATCGCGGGACTCCTCGTCCACGCGCTCGTCACGCTGCCCCTTCTGTTGAAGCTGTTCGGAAAAACCGGCGTGTCCGGCTTCGCGAGAAACACCTCGCCCGCGCTCCTCACGGCTTTCTCTACCGCCTCGAGTTCGGCCACGCTGCCACTGACGGTCGAATGCGCCGAGGAAAAAAACGGGGTCTCTCCGAGAACCGCCGGATTCGTGCTTCCTCTCGGAGCCACGATCAACATGGACGGAACGGCGCTCTACGAGGCTGTTGCCGTCATCTTCATAGCCCAGATGAACGGCATCACGCTGGGCATCCCCGAGCTTTCGATCGTCTTCCTGACGGCGACCCTGGCCGCGATAGGCGCCGCAGGCATACCGGAAGCGGGTCTGGTGACCATGGTGCTGGTGCTGAAAGCCGTGGGCCTGCCTGTGGAGGGAATTTCGCTCATCCTGGCCATCGACTGGTTTCTCGACCGCTGCAGAACCACGGTAAACGTCTGGGGCGACAGTGTCGGCGCGAAGATCATCGACCGCTATGCGGGCAGAAACGCCCCGATACGCTAATCGTCGGTCACGATGACCAGGCAGCGCGATTTTTCCCAGAATTCCGGCTGGTCCCTGATCAGAAGCAGCGCGGAGTTCTTTCCGCTGACAATCTCGTAGGAACCGGTGCTGTGAGGGGTGACGATCCTGAGGTTTTCGGCCGGTTTCTCGAAAAACAGGTCCTTCGTCTCGAGTATATCTATCCTGTTGAGGAGGTCGAGGTCGAAATCCGGAGCGAGCCGGTATCCGCGTTCGAAAATGCCGGCCAGCGGATTGCCCGTCTTTGCGAGGATGCCTTTCCTGCGCAGTTCGTCATAGGTTCCGGCGATGTAGTAGGCGAACGAACGGTCGTCCTCCTGTTCCTGAATGAACTCGTCGAGCACATCGACGGTCTCGAGCAGTTCCGAAACCTGGGTATCGAGTCGCTGAACCTCGGCTTTCAGCTCCCGGATCTCCCGGTCCTTTTCGTCGACCGCCCCGCGAAGTTCTGCCACGAGCCGGTCCACCGACCGGAGCCGGTAGGCGGAATCCCTGTTTTCCTTCTCGAGACGAGCGATGAGGTCCCGGCTTGCGGCAAGCGTGGAATCGATGAAACGGATGCTCCTGTAGATATCCTTGCCGATCTGTTCCGGGGTCTTCTGCTGCCGCTTCTCGATGTCGGTGGAAAGTCTCTCGACGACAGCCTCCTTCTGCTGGATCCGGCTGAGGTTCTTCTGAACCTCGGTAAGCATGACCATCACGGAATCGACATGCCGGAGCTGCCCGTCGGCCTTCTTTTTTTCGTCGGCGCACCCCTGGAAAACCATGAGAAGCAGCAGGAACATCGCGATCAACGGACGACGATACCGATTTGCTATAGCCATGTTATCCACTGTTTAATCCCCTCTTTTGTGCCGTACCATCGGGTATGGGGTGTCGGCAGGTGCTCTACTCCGGAAATTGTGACATTTTCGGCTCCTTTCAAAAAACAGCTTTTCACGGGAACGATACCGTCTCCGGCAACGGCCCCTTCCCCGCAGACATTGCGGTAGAACATGTAGCACATTCTTTCGACGATTCCCTTGTCCAGCGAGCCCATGTATTGATCGCCGACCAGGGAAATCACGCGGCATCTGTTGAAAAACGCCGGCCTGAGATGCTCCTCGATAAAGTCCGTCTTTATCTTCGCGTACTGCTCTTTCGTGTAGAAAGGCGTGCCGAGCGCGATCAGTTTGCCGACCGATGAAGAGCGGTGATAGACATCCCCCTGAAAATCCTGTTCGAGAAGATAGACGAGGGCGACGGTCCCTCCACCGCTATGCGCGACGATGGTTATTTCCTCGCCGGGGAAACGCCGCTCCATGTCCGCGATCGTCCTGTCGAGGGCGGCCATGACCCTGTTGGTGGAACGTTCCGGGGAGGGAGGAAAACCGACCCAGTCGAGAAGGCTGACCGGAGCGATGGCGATTTTTTCAGCCGGAACATAAGCTGAAAGCTCCTGTTTCATCCCGGCATACAAACCGTCCCAGAACAGTACGCCCGGCAGGATGACGACCGGATTTCGAGCTGCTTCAGTCATGCCGCCTCCCTGACAATGGCAACCCGGATGTCGAGCGGCACCCTATTTCCATGCTCTGAGGAGATCCACGAGCAGCCTCACGCCGAAACCGGTTCCGCCGTAAGAACCTCCGGTGCCCTTGGTGGTGAATGCCGGTCCGGCGATATCGATATGCGCCCACATTTCGTGTCCGTCCGTGAATTTCTCGAGGAACTTGGCCGCGGTGATCGTACCGGCCCCCTTTCCTCCCGTGTTGTGCACGTCGGCCACCTCGGACTTGATAAGCTCGGCGTACTCTTCCCAGAGAGGCATCCGCCACACTTTCTCTGACGACCTGCGGCCCGCCTCGTATATTCTGCCCGCGAACTCGTCGTCGTTACTGAACATGCCGGCGACGGAATGGCCGAGAGCGACGATGCACGCACCGGTGAGCGTTGCGAGATCGATGACGGCGTCGGGCTTGTACTGGCCGACGGCGTAGGAGAGTGCATCGGCGAGAATAAGACGCCCCTCGGCATCGGTGTTGCCGACTTCGACGGTGATGCCGGAATAGGTCGTGATGACGTCGCCCGGGGTCTGCGCGGCGCCTCCAGGCATGTTGTCCGTGGCGGGCACGAGCGTCACGATGCGCAGCGGCAGCTCGAGACGCGCGGCGGCCTCGATGGCGCCTATGACCGCCGCGGCGCCCGCCATGTCGCACTTCATTTCATCCATTCCCTGGGAGGGCTTGATGGAGATGCCTCCGGAATCGAAGGTAACCCCTTTGCCGACAAGGGCTACCGTCGCCAGCGGCTTGCCCTTGGGCTCGTACTCGAGAATCGTGAAGGTCGGCGGGTTGTGACTCCCCTTGTTGACCGCCAGAAGGCCTCCCATGCCGAGCTTTTCGATCTGCTTGCGGTCGAAAACCGTTACCTTGCAGCCCGACTTTTCAGCCGACTTGCGGGCCGTGTCGGCAATGCCCTCCGCCGTGAGCAGATTGCCCGGCAGGTTGACCATATCGCGGGCGAGAGACCTGGCCTCGGCGATGATCGCCCCCCTGGCGGCCCCTTCGCGGGCGTCACGCATGCTCCCGGCGTTTACCCGGATTTTCAGTTCGGCCGGCGCCGCGTCCTTTTTCTTTTTCCTGTCCTTTTCCAGCTTCCCGCTTTTCAGCCGGTCGAAACAATAGCCTCCCCCCGTGAACGTATCGACGAGAACCTCCACGAGATCGGCCGGTGATTCTCCCGTCGAACGCGACCATGACGCCAGCGCCGAACAGTCGAGGGCCGCGCTCGACGCGCGAAGCGAAACGGCGCGGGAGGCCGCGGCGTGCGCCGCCTTGCGAAAATCCTCGACGGAGGAAGCCTCACCGAGCCCCGCAAGCAGCACCCTCTGGCTCCTCAGTCCCGAGCCAGCGGGATAGAGCAGCAGGGTATCGCCGGCCTTGCCCTTGAAATCCTTCAGAACAGCCTTGTCGAAACCCAGGGCCGCAAGCGTTCTGACGGCGCCCTTCCTGATTTCCCCCGAGGCGAAGGGCACGACGAGCATGCCGCTTTTCAGCGTCTTGAGAGAACTCTTGGTTACGGTAACTTTCATCATATCTGGTTTTTGCTGTTTATTTTCCGACGACCTCCCTCTCGTTCAGAAAATTCCGGACCGAGTCCAGGACGACCCTGACCGCCTTTTCGGGAGCGTACTGCAGGAGGCATCCCGCAGCGTTCTTGTGCCCGCCGCCGCCGTACTGTTTCGCAATTTCGTTGACGTAGACATCCCCCCTCGACCTGAAACTCGCCTTTGTCCTGCCGTCCGGGAGTTCCACCATGAGCACGGCGATCCTGACGCTCCTGACGCTCAGGAGGTACTTGATGATGATGTCGGTATCGAAAAGCTTGCTGGCCGTTTTCTTGAGCATCTCCTGGGATATGAAAAGCCAGGAAACGGCGCCGTCCCCGCTTATGCGGATTTCAGAGAGCGCCGTTCCGAGAAGACGCAGGGACTCGGGCCTGAGGGAATTGTACACCCGGTCGTAGAGATCGTTCGGATCGGCCCCTTTCGATACGAGGTCGCCTGCAATGCGATAGACGTAGGGGGTTGTCTTGGGAAACCTGAACGAACCGGTATCGGTCATCAGCGCCACGTAGAGTCCCCTGGCGACATCCGGTGTTATCAGCTCCCTGCCGAGGCGCGCACCGATCGCCGTCAGGAGATCGTAGACAAGCTCTCCGGTCGACGATGCGTAGGTTTCGCAGACCATGAGGTCGGCGAAGTCCTCCGGATCGAGATGGTGGTCGATGCAAAGCACGCTGAGGGCTCCCATCTCCTTTGCGAAATTGACATGTCGCCATATCTCCCCCATCCGTTCGCGGAGATTGGCATCGAGAAGCACCACGAGGTCGGCAAGCGAAATCTCGCCGATCGCCTCCTCGCTCCCGGCGTCGAAAACCCGTATATCGGCAACCTCGTTCAGGAAGGAATAATTGGGCGGCACCTCGGTCGGATTGACGATCGACACCTCCTTGCCGAGGGAGCGCAGAGCCGAAGCGAGCGCGACTTCGCTGCCAAGGCCGTCTCCGTCGGAATTCATGTGCGTCGTCAGAACGATATGACTCCCCGCAAGCAGCATGTCCATGCATGGTCCCCACTCTTCCCCGCTCAACGTCCGTCCGTACTCCGAAATGATCATCGAAACATCGTTATAATTTATTCAGGCTTGGAATTTACGTTTAAATTGTCCCGATGGCAAACAGGGGGGAAAAACGCCTGCATTGCGGTTTTTTTCTCAACGGCTAATTCAATACCTTATGGAACTCTTCAATTGACAGTAACCCTATACGGGAACATATCCGCCGGGGTCCAATCGGAGCGCTCTCCCTCCGGCGAACAACATAGACTCGACACTACCGGATGCTAAAAATTTTCGAAAAAATATTCGGCTCGAAGCACGACAGGGATGTGAAAAAACTCTCTCCTCTCGTGGAGCGCATCAATGAAATAGCCGGCGGATTGTCATCCATCTCCGACGACGAACTCCGCGCGAAAGGCGCCGCTCTCAGGACCATGATACGGGAAAAACTCGCCGCCGCGCGCAACCGGGTCGACGAACTGAACGCCCGCCTGGAAAATCCCGATATCGGCTTCGAGGAAATCGAAACCATCAACCGTGACCTCGACGAGGCGGAAAACGCCTATGAAAAGCAAACCCTGGAGATTCTCGAGGAGATACTCCCGGAAACCTTCGCGATCGTCAAGGACACCTGCCGGAGGCTGAAGGGACACACCTACGAGGTCATGGGCCATCCGGTAACCTGGGACATGGTGCCCTACGATGTCCAGCTCGTCGGCGGCATCGTTCTCCACCAGGGCAAGATCGCCGAGATGGCCACGGGCGAGGGAAAAACCCTCGTGTCAACCCTGCCCGCCTTTCTCAACGCTCTCACCGGCCGGGGCGTTCACATCGTCACGGTCAACGACTACCTCGCGCAGCGCGACCGGGAATGGATGAGCCCCGTGTTCGAGTTCCACGGCCTGACAACGGGCGTCATCCTCTCCAGGATGAACCCCGGGGACAGGAAACAGCAGTATGCCTGCGATATCACCTACGGCACGAACAACGAACTGGGTTTCGACTATCTCCGCGACAACATGGCCGCGTCCCCCGAAACCCTCGTTCAGCGGGACTTCTACTTCGCCATCGTCGACGAGGTGGACAGCGTGCTGATCGACGAAGCCCGCACCCCCCTCATCATTTCAGGCCCCGTGCCGGATTCCGATACGAGCAAGTTCAGCGAGATCAAACCGTGGATAGAACGCCTGGTCAAGGCGCAGCAGAACCTCGTCGCTGGCTATCTCGCCGGGGCGGAAAAGTCGGCCGGAAAAAAAGACGACAGTTTCGAAGTGGGGCTCAATCTCCTGCGCGCGAAACGCGGCCAGCCGAAAAACACCCGCCTGATCAAACTGCTGTCGCAGACGGGCATGGCGAAAACGATGCAGGGCGTCGAGAACGAATTCCTCAAGGACAACGCGAGCCGCATGCACGAGGTCGACGACGAACTGTATTTCTCGATCGACGAGAAGACGAACTCCATCGACCTCACCGACAAGGGCCGGGACTTCCTGAGCAAGCTCAGCCATCAGGACAGCGACCTGTTCCTCGTCCCCGACGTGGGTGCTGAAGTCGCAGCCATAGAAAACGACGCGGCCCTCGACGCACAGGAAAAGATCACCAGAAAAGACGAAGTCTACCGCCTGTTCTCCGAACGGTCCGAAAAGCTGCACAACATAAGCCAGCTGCTCAAGGCCTACTCGCTCTTCGAAAAAGACGACGAATACGTGGTGCAGAACGGGCAGGTGATGATCGTCGACGAGTTCACCGGGCGTATTCTGCCGGGACGCCGTTACAGCGACGGCCTCCACCAGGCGATCGAAGCGAAGGAAAACGTCAAGATCGAGGGGGAAACACAGACGCTGGCGACCATCACGATCCAGAACTTCTTCCGCCTGTACCGCAAGCTGGCGGGCATGACCGGAACCGCGGAAACCGAGTCGTCCGAATTCTTCGAAATCTACAAGCTCGACGTCGTCGTCATCCCGACGAACAAGCCGATCGTCCGAAAGGACATGGACGACCTGGTCTACAAGACCAGGCGGGAAAAGTACGCGGCCATCATAGCGAAAATCATGGAGCTGCGAGAGAAGCAGCAGCCCGTGCTCGTCGGTACGGCAAGCGTCGAGGTATCGGAAACCCTGTCGAGGATGCTGAGGGCGAAACGGGTGCCGCATAACGTGCTCAACGCGAAGCAGCACGAACGGGAGGCCGAAATCGTGACCGAAGCCGGCAGGAAGGGCGCGGTTACCATCGCGACGAACATGGCGGGCCGCGGAACGGACATCAAGCTCGGCGAAGGCGTCAGGGAACTGGGTGGACTCTTCATCCTCGGGTCCGAAAGGCACGAGTCGCGGCGAATCGACCGCCAGCTCCGGGGCCGGGCCGGCCGCCAGGGTGATCCGGGCGAATCCATCTTCTACGTCTCTCTCGAAGACAATCTCATGCGTCTTTTCGGGTCCGACAGGGTCATCTCGGTGATGGACAAGCTGGGACACGAGGAAGGCGACGTCATCGAGCATTCGATGGTGACGAAATCGATAGAGCGCGCCCAGAAAAAGGTCGAGGAACAGAATTTCTCCGTACGAAAACGCCTTCTCGAATACGACGACGTGCTCAACCAGCAGCGCGACGTGATCTACAAGCGCCGCCGCAGCGGGCTGACGAAATCGCGCCTGACGGCCGATATATTCGATCTCCTGCACGACTACTCGCGCCATGTCGTGGAGGAATTCGCCAAAGCGGAGAATGCCGACGGGCTCGAGGAGCAGGTGCTCAGGGACCTTTCTGTGGAATTCAGGGTGGAACCCGAGACTTTCCAGGCAAAGGGCATCGAGGAAATCGCCCAGCAGCTCTACGACGAAGCGAGCGGCTTTTACCGGCGAAAGGAGGAAGCCGTGGGAGACGATGTCATGCGGCAGATCGAAAAATACGCCGTGCTGAACGTCATAGACCAGAAATGGAGAGAACATCTCAGGGAAATCGATACGGTCAAGGAAGGCATCAACCTCAGGGCCTACGGCCAGAAAGACCCCCTTCTCGAATACAAGCAGGAAGCCTACAAGCTGTTCGTGGGGATGCTGCGCGAAATAGAGCATGAAACCCTTTCCATGGCCTTCAAGCTCTTCCCCGTCACCGAGGAGGCCCGGCAGCGGATCGAGGAGGAGAGAAAAAAAGCGGCCGTCAAGCAGGAGCGCCTGGTGGCGAAGCATGAGGAAGCGAAAACCGACTACCGCAACGCTCCTTCCGGCTCCGCGAACGAAGCCGAAGCGGGCAGGAGAAGCGGAAAGGGAGCGCCGGACGAAGGGCAGCCCGCGGCCCAGCCGGTCCGGGCGGAAAAGACCCCCGGCCGCAACGATCCCTGTCCCTGCGGAAGCGGGAAAAAGTATAAAAACTGCTGCGGCAGGTAATTTCAGGACCGGAACAGATAACACGCACTGCACATGACCCATTCAGAACCTCAGGTAACCCTTGAACTGGCAAGGGAACACGGCCTGAACGAAGAGGAATACCGCAACATTCTCGACATCCTCGGTCGCGTCCCTACGTTCACCGAGCTGGGAATCTTTTCCGTTATGTGGTCCGAACACTGCAGCTACAAAAACTCCATCGCCGTGCTCAAGACGCTGCCCCGTGAAGGCGAGGCGCTGCTGACGAGCGCCGGAGAGGAGAACGCCGGTCTTGTCGATATCGGCGACAACCTTGCGGTGGCCTTCAAGATCGAGTCCCACAACCACCCTTCGGCCGTCGAACCCTACCAGGGAGCGGCGACGGGCGTCGGGGGCATCCACCGCGACATCTTCACCATGGGGGCCCGGCCGGTCGCGGCCCTGAACTCGCTGCGTTTCGGCTCCCCCGCCGATCCCAGGGTCCGCTATCTGGTCGACGGCGTCGTCAGGGGCATCGGCGACTACGGCAACTCCTTCGGCGTGCCGACCGTGGGCGGAGAAATCTATTTCGAAGACTGCTACACCGGCAATCCGCTGGTGAACGCCATGTCCGTGGGGCTCGTCGAACACGACAAGACCGTGAGCGCCACCGCCGAAGGCGAGGGCAACCCGGTGCTCATCGTCGGCTCGTCCACGGGACGCGACGGCATTCACGGAGCCACCTTCGCGTCCGAGGATCTCAGCGAAGCCTCGGAAGACAAGCGCCCGAGCGTGCAGGTCGGCGACCCGTTCGCCGAGAAACTGCTGCTCGAAGCAACCCTCGAGGCCATCGAAACCGGTCATGTCGTGGGACTTCAGGACATGGGCGCGGCAGGCATCACCAGCTCGACCTCGGAGATGAGCGCGCGCGGCATCGAGAAAAACGGCACGGGCGGCATCGAGATCGATCTCGACCTGGTGCCGATGCGCGAAGAGGACATGAGCGCCTACGAGATCATGCTCTCCGAATCGCAGGAGAGAATGCTGATCGTGGCGGCGAAAGGCCGCGAACAGGAGATCATCGACGTCTACAAAAAGTGGGACGTGAGCGCGGTGGTCATCGGCAGGGTCACGGCCGACGGCTGCCTGAGAGTGAGGCGGCAGGGCGCCGTCGTGGCGGAAATACCGGCGGAATCGCTCGTGCTCGGCGGCGGCGCGCCGGTCTACATCAGGGAGGCCGTGGAAAAGAAACCCGACACCCCGCCCTGCGAACTCTCGCCGGACAGCTCGCTCGACCTGCGCGCCGTGGCGCTGCGGCTCCTGTCGAGGCCCAACATCGCGAGCAAGCAGTGGGTCTACCAGCAGTACGACTCGATGGTGCAGACCAACACGGTCACCGCCGTGGGCCGGAGCGACGCGGCGGTCGTCCGCATCAAGGGCTCGAAAAAGGCCCTGGCCATGAAAACCGACTGCAACGCCCGCTACGTCTACCTCAACCCGAAGGTCGGGGGCATGATCGCCGTCGCCGAGTGCGCGCGAAACATCGCCTGCTCGGGAGCCAGGCCGCTGGCCGTCACGAACTGCCTGAATTTCGGCAATCCCTACAAGCCGGAGGTCTATTTCCAGTTCAAAACCTCGGTCGAGGGCATGGGCGAAGCCTGCAGGGCGTTCAACACGCCGGTCACCGGGGGCAACGTCAGCTTCTATAACGAATCCTCCCTTACCGGCACGGCCGTCTACCCGTCGCCGGTCATCGGCATGATCGGTCTGCTCGACGACATCGACCACCTGACCGGCTCCACCTTCACCAGGCCCGGCGACGCCATCCTGCTGCTCGGCAATCCCGAACTGACGCTGGAAGGCTCCGAATACCTCGTCATGCAGTACGGCACGCCCGGCAGCGACGCACCCTCCTTCGACCTGGAGCAGGAACGCCGGCTGCAGGAGCTGCTGGTGGACCTGGCCGCTTCCGGCATGCTCCATTCGGCCCACGACATTTCGGACGGGGGCCTGTTCACCGCCCTGGTCGAAAAAGCCGTCATGGACCGCACAAACCCGCTCGGATTCGCGGTTGACCTGGAGTCCGACGGCCGGCACGATTCGTTCGTCCAGAAACTGCTTTTCTCGGAAGCGCAGGGGCGCGTGCTCTTGAGCCTCGGGGCCGAGAACGCCGCGAAGGTGATCGAGATGGCCGCAAAACATGGCATCGAGGCCAAGGTCATCGGCCAGGTGCGCGAAGAGGGCGCGTCGATCGAGATCGACGGCGCGGAAATCCTCTCGTTCACGACCGAGGAACTGTCGAAGGCATACTACGACGCCCTGGAGGAAGCCCTGCATCTCGACGAAGTCGAAATCGTCTGAAGCACAGCACATGGAACCGATCCTTACCGCGGAAGAGATGGCCCGGGCGGACCGGGCGGCCATCGAACGGCTGCATACCGGCGAAACCCGCCTGATGGAGCTTGCGGGCCGTGAAGCCTCGATCATTCTTGCACGGCACATCACGGGAACCGACGGCGGAAGTCTCGAAGGGTTCCGTTTTCTCGTCGTCTGCGGCAAGGGAAACAACGGCGGCGACGGCTTCGTGCTCGCCCGCCACCTGGTCAACCGCGAGGCGACGGTCGATGTCGTGCTGCTCTACCCTTCCGAATCCCTCGGCCCGCTCAACCGCGAGGGACTCGCCATTCTCGAAGCCTACGCCTCCCGTCTCGACACCCTGACCATCTACCCGAGCCACGGCGAAGCGCTTCCCTTCGTGGCCGAAACCGCTTACGACGCGGTGATCGACGCCGTGCTCGGCACGGGCCTCAGGATCGACGCCGGGGGCGCGGAGCTGCGCCGGCCGGTGAAGGACGGCATCGAGCTCGTCAACAGCATCCGGGAACGAACCGATGCCGTCACCGTAGCCATCGATCTGCCGAGCGGGCTCGACGCGACCTCCGGACAGGCCGCGATCCCGTCGGTCACGGCCGACCTGACCGTCGCCATGGCCTGTCGCAAGACCGGTTTTTACTTCCGGAGCGGTCCGGAACTCTGCGGGGAGGTTGAAACCGCCGAGATATCCATCCCGCCGTTCCTGGTCGAGGACTGCGCCTGTCATCTGACCGACAGCGCCTTCGCGTCGGAAACCTTTACGCTCCGGGAGCCTGCGAGCGCCAAGCACACCAACGGCAAGGTGCTCGTCATCGCGGGCTCCATGTCCGCCACGGCGTCCATGACCGGAGCCGCGATGCTCGCGGTCCGCGCGGCGATCTCCTGCGGCGCGGGCTATGTCTGCGCTTCCCTTCCCGAAGGAGCCGCCGCGTCGCTGCACGTCGTCGCGCCTTCGGCGACGGTCGTCGGCAGGGACATGGAAGCCATAAGGGAGAAAGCCGCCTGGGCGGATGCGATCCTGATCGGGTGCGGCCTCGGCCGCTCGCCCGAAACCGTCGAGTGGATCGGCCGCCTGCTCGACATGCCCGAAATCCGGGAAAAGAAGCTCGTGCTCGACGCCGACGCGCTCTACGCCATAGCCTCGGCAGGCATCGGTCTCGCGGAAAAAGGGTTGTCGGACGCCCTGCTCACCCCGCACGCCGGAGAGTTCGCGCGGCTGTGCGGACAAACCGTGGAAGAAATCGCCGGGAACCCGCTCGAACAGGTTCGCGAGTACAGCGCGACGCAGCGGGTCAACCTGCTGTTGAAGGGCCGCCCGACCCTCGTCGCCGCCCCGTCTGGCGACGTGCTGCTCAACGACAGCGGCACCGAAGCGCTCGCCACCGCAGGCAGCGGAGACGTGCTCTCGGGCATGATCGCCGCGCTGGCCGCAAAAGGAGCCGACACCTTCAGCGCCGGAGCCGCCGCCGCATGGTTCCACGGCCGCGCCGGAGACCTCGCCAACGACATCTCCAGCCTCGTCTCGTCCGAGGATGTGCTCCGGGCCATCCCCGAAGCCATAGCGGAAGTCTTCTTCGCCGAGGAAGACTGAGCTGAATGTTCCAGCAAATGCTCCATGGCCGCAAGTTTATCACAACCCGTAGGGTATACTGAATTTGTTCAGAGATTGTCCTCTCCTGTCAGGAGAGCGCGAAAACTGATGAAGAACCGCATTTTTTAAATCCCGACTTGTCGGGACACAACGGCATTCCCTGCGTCCCACAACTGCGGCATGCCGGACAATCGTGCGCTGCTCAACCTTATATTGACAACGCCCCCAATACCATACCATGAAACCCTGCTAACATGGCGCAAAGCACAAACCGGATACCGTTCCGATCACTCATTCCATTTCTGCTGATCTCGTTCGGTTTGGCTTGGGGCATTCTTGGCCTCTACATATTTCTGCCGGAACCTATGGTCGCGGTTTTCGGTCAACTCAACGGCAACCATCCCCTCTTTTTTCTGGCGGTTTATGCTCCTGCAATCGCGGCATTCACGATCGTTGCCAGCTGCAACGGATTCTCAGGCCTGCTGCGCTTTCTCGAAAGGGCTCTGCTCTGGCGATGCGATGCTGCCTGGTATGCCTTTCTGATTATTGGAATTCCGTTCATCTTCGTTGTCGGCTCTGCTATTAGAGGGAACCTGTTTTCTGAACCATTTCCATTTTCCTCACTTCAAGCGTTATCAGTTGGGCTGCTGCTGGCAGCCATCAAAGGCCCGGTGGAAGAATTTGGCTGGCGCGGTCTCGCGCTTCCTCTTTTACAGAGGAAATTTGCACCGATCAGTGCCGGGCTGATTCTTGGCGCTGCATGGGGATTGTGGCATTTCCCCGCCTTCGTCTTGAGCGGCACCCAGCAAAGCGAGTGGTCATTCACGTCATTCTTTGCCGGATGCCTGGCTATAAGCGTTATCGTGACGGCACTGTTCAATCGCTCGCATGGCAGCATTCTGCTGTCGGCATTTTTCCACTTCCAGCTGATGAACCCGATCTTTCCGGATGCCCAACCCTATGACACATACCTGTTAATCGTCGCCGCTATCCTGGTCGTCTTGTGGAACCGCAAGGATATGTTCGCAAAGGAACGTTCGATCATGGCAGTCATTCCAGACTGAAAGAAAAGAAGGGGCAGGGGACGCTGTTTACCAGGCTATACCATCACCACGGAAACATACAATAGCCAGATAAGCATCCTCTCGGTGAAAATGGTGAAGTTGCCGAGGCAAAAGCGGAACAGGTGCATTGAAAAATATCAGCCTCACGGCAGAGACTGGCTGACTTCGGCCTGCGGCTGGAGCAGGCGCATCAGTGGCGCAACAACGCCTTGCCGTTGACTGACGATGATCGTCATTCCCCTCCCCCCCCGGTCTCACTGCTCGCATATAGTGGAGGACAATCGAAAGTTATTTTATCTAATAAACAACGTCCCCTACTTCCGCCTCACGTCCCAGCCAGTCGTTGAATTTGTCTACAAGCGCTTTCTGCTGCTTGATCAAATGTGATATCTCCTTTCGCAACGATCCTTTATGAATAATGATATCCATAAGGATGATTTTCAGGTTTTCTTGATTTTGCGTATTTTTACGTCACTCTTAAGTGTTTAGGGTGACATTATCTGTTTGAGATGCTCTGCACAGCAGCTTCTCAAATGAGATATGAAGAAACGAACTAATGCCTTGTTCCAGTCGCCTTGCGCCGGAACAAGGCACTTCACCTGCGGAGCAGGTGAGCGCCGCGATTAAACATAAGTGAATATGAACGAGCTCGTTAATTTACAGAAAGAAGTGATTTCAGAGAACGGTCTAAACGATTGGTTTGATGACTTTCCGTGGCTGACTGGTTATATCGGAGATATTTCATCACCAATATGGTTTCTTGGAGAAAATCCAAGCCTGAGCCAAGTCGATAAACAGTCGAAGAAAACCAATCTGGATGAAAATCTACAGTGGAATGCAAGTGCGGGAGATCAGCTCCTGCGAGAAGCAATCACTGAGGCAGGACTGAAGTCTGGCAATCCTGAGAACAACGAAGGCTGGAAGTGTTATATTTCAAATGTGATCAAAGAACCTGAGATAGTTAACGAAAGAAATAGAAAGAAATCAGATTCATCTTACTGGAAAGAACAGGCCAAAATGTGGCAGCCTGTACTTCAAAAGCAAATCGAGATCGGTGAGCCTAAGTTGATTGTTACGCTTGGTGGGCAGGCTGACAAAATCTTCCGATATATGCTCAAAAATGGGCTTGCCTCACCAAAACACGTAAAAATACATCATTACTCTTATATCATGCTTCGTCCTGAGTCAGGGACAAAAAGAGGACCTAGGCACCCTGAGAGGATTAAAGAGTTCAAAGACAGTATTGTTCAACTAGCAGAAAATGTTTAACAAGTGGCAGCAACGGACTTGGCAAAACTGTCACCTTATGTGCATTCGCACAAAAGCCGCCAGCTTCACCAAGCCGCTGTGCCAGGCGTTCGACCAAAGAGAAGCGGAGGTACGGCAATGAACAGACCAAGCTGTTTTGTCATCATGCCCTTTGCCGAGGCGTTCGATCCGGTACTTGCGGAAGCCATTCGTCCGGCCGTGGAGAGCTGTAACCTTCGTGCCGTGCGCGCCGACGACATTCTGGAGCCGGGTGGCATCCCTGACCAGATAGGAAAAGGGATTGCAGACAGCCTGCTCTGCATCGCCGATCTCACAGGACTCAACCGTAACGTTGTCTATGAGGTCGCGCTTGCGCACGCTCAGGGCAAGCCAGTGATCTTGTTGACGCAGGACAGCCCAGAGGATCTCCCTTTCGACCTTCGCCATTTCCGAGTCGTGAAGTACGCCACAACAGGAGATGGCCGCCAAGCACTCAGGACGACTCTATCACTAAGTCTCAGAGCCGTGATCGGAGCGCCCGAGTCACCGACACGGTATCTGGAGGAGATGCTTGTTCCACAGAGCCTCGGATCTCGTGGCGGACCGTTTGTTATAGCATCAAGCCCGCTCTCCTGGCGCGAAGCCGCCAAGCTAGGTGGCGGTTTCAAGAAGCTCCGCAGCACGTACTCTGACCATGTCGGAATCCGCGGGATAATCCAGGCATTCGGCCTGATATTCGGCTTGGACCAACTCCCTGACCTGCTGAATCCTGGCGACTACGTGGATCAGGTTGTCCAGGACAACGCCGCCCACCTGTATTGCATTGGAAGTCCAAAGTCGAACCGATGGACGGGGCTACTGCTTGAGGAGTTCTTCAAGCGATGGCACCCTCTTGTCGAGTTCAGGGCCGATCCGACAAGCACCGACCTCAGGAACATCCGCGTCATGGTCGAGATCAATGGCAACCCCTACAGACCGAACAGCTTAGGGGCTAGGCACATGGATGCATTTGTGCGGGACTTCGGCGTGCTCGTGCGCGGCCCGCATCCAGCCGACCCCAACTACATGCTGTTGGTCATGGCGGGACGTTCATCGTTGGGAACCGAGGCGGTGTGTCGGGCCGCGACGGACCCGACACATATAGCGGAGATCAAGCGACGTCTGGAACACGAGAAGGTGGACCTCAGCAACCACAAACAGGCGTTCTATGCGGTAGTGACAATGGACCGCGACATGGACGAGGATGGAACATATGAGGCCATTCCGTCCTCGTTCGAGATTGCGGAGGTCCACGCGCTTCGGCACAAGTGACGGCACGGAATCGGTCGAACAACCGCCTGGAACGCTACGCCGGTTCCGCTGCGCTGCACCGGCGAGGTTCAGGCGGTGCGTTAAGCGACAAGGTGAAAATATGAACAATCGTGACTTGCATTACAAATATGCAATTTCGTACCTGTTGACTGCAATTGTACTTTTAATATCACTAGCCTTCTACGATGTAGAAAATCTAGTTGACAAGCTATCATTTGCACTAACCCTTTCTTCACTACTGCTTGCTATTTTGGCTATTTTTTACACTATCGTATCTGCCAATAAACAAGACAGTCAATTTTCAAAATTACTTGAAACTAATTCAGAATTAAAATCAGCGGCAAATGAAATTAAGTCTGCTTCGTTTGGAATTAACAATCTTATAGAATCAGTACCGACTCATTTTGAAAAAATTGGAAATAAAATTGATTTTCTTAGCAAGAAGTACGATTCGCCTAGCGCTGAAAAGACTAACCAAAATGGTAACAATATTAATGAACTAGAAATAACAGAATTCACAATTGACAGACCATTATTAAGAAAAATTATTTGCCATCTTCATTTCTCAGCAATGGCAATTTTATATTTGTTTGTACAATCATCATTAAAAAATGAAAGCATAGAAACTTCTACTATAAATAATTTAAATATATCTTCAGTAGATTACGCGATTGGAATACTAAACGGATTTGAGTCAACTGGCCTTATTGATTTTAAATTTCATAACGAAGCAATAATACCAACAAAATGCAGCACTATATTGTCGAAAGAGCTTCTGTCTATTATCAAAGAAGTCACCCAAGTTATTAGCAAGGAGAACTCTCAAAACCTGTTAGAATCTATCAATAATATTGATAACATATTCGATTAACCAGTCACTTCAGTGGATGGCGTGAACGTCGGAGGCGCTGTTGCGGCAAGCTCGGGTGGCGCCACCACTGAGTTCAAACGTTAGCCAAAACGAGGAAATAGCGTGAGCTCCGTAATAGTTGAACTGCAAAGGGAGGCACTAGATCAAAATGTATCGGTGTCTGAGTTGCTACGTAAAGCTCTCGTCGTGGCGCGAAAACTAAAGCTTGTCGAACTGCAAAAGTGGATAGAGAACGAACTCAATGGGTACAAGGACGAAGTGCCTGATTATAGAGTTGCGTCTGGCCAGATACGAGGTTGGAATCCATACAATGGTTGGATTCCGTTGATATTTGAAGATCCTAAAGAAGCTGATGCACTATCCAAAAGGGGGTGCAGTCAGTCCATAGCAGAAATCGAAGATTTGCTTCAGGGCGAAAGTTCCACTTTGCATATGCCTTACCCCCAACATATACAGCGCAAACTCAGCAAAGGGTTTGGGTATGAAACTGAAGTTAGTCTCTTCGTCGGGCGTGGCGCTATCGTTAGAATCGTCGACTCGGTCCGCAACGTGGTTCTCAACTGGGCCCTTGAGCTTGAAGAACAAGGAGTTTTAGGCGAGGGGCTGTCGTTCTCGGAGAAAGAAAAAGAGGCGGCCACATCAACCTCTCAGAACATAAATAATTTCTATGGTCCCGTTCATGGTCCACAGATTGCCCAAGGGAATCAGCAGGCTATTCAGGTAAGTTCTACGTTTCAGGTTGACGTTGAATCGTTGAAGGCGTTGATAGCAAATATTGAGTCTGCTGCACAGAAGATAGATATTCCCCCTGATAAACGTGCCGAATTTGAATCAGAGCTAGCAACGTTAAGAGCGCAAGCGTCATCGCCAAATCCCAAAAAGGGAATTGTAAAGGAAGGTTTGTCATCACTCCGCAATATTTTGGAAGGAGCAAGCGGTTCTGCCCTCGGGCAGATCATGCTCGAAATTGGGAAGATGTTGGGTGGCTAACAATCACATACACTCGGACCTCAAAAAGCGCCGCTCCTTCGTCGCTTTGCTTTTTGATGCCGGTGATGTGAGGCGTTCCAGTCGACTACGTCGCCTGGAATCGCGGCGCGCACTTCCGCTCGGGAATAGGGGACGTTGTTTATTAGCTTAAATAACATCAACAGAAACACAAAACATCTATGCGGGCGGGCTCTCTATGAATATGCGGAACTTGCCGAGGTAAAAAGGCGGAACAGC
>Ga0272443_10001192_pt1 | contig 40152 bp, 27 predicted proteins | sample SSMAcet12_FD_193581 | JGI IMG/M metagenome (GOLD analysis project Ga0272443, IMG submission 193581) | Marine sediment archaeal communities from Little Sippewissett salt marsh, Falmouth, MA, United States - SSM-Acet-12 | ecosystem: Environmental > Aquatic > Marine > Wetlands > Sediment ...
TGTAGAAACTGAGTCAGAGATGATATCTCGAACTTATGATATACTGGTTGAGAGTCTGGGGTACTCTACGGTGGATATTATTAGAGTTGTTGGTGATCGATTGGTGGATGTTTCTACAACTACTCGAGAGTTATTTGAGACCATATTAGATGGTCCAGGTATTACGGCTAGGGCTGCCAGAACCGGGGAGACACAGTTGGTCCATGATACTTCAAAGGACCCTGATTATATTCTTGGGACGTATGGATCGATGAATCTTTCTGAACTGGTTGTTCCCATAAAGCTTGATGACCGTGTTTATTTGCTGATTAATGTTGAAGATCCAGAGTCTTATCGTTTTTCGGTGGAGGATCAACGGCTTGTTGAGACTTTAGCTGGCCACGTGGCTTCTGGGTTATCTAATCTACGATATAAGAAGATTTTATCGGAGTTGCATAATTTCTCGATACGGTTGGAGCGGTTGAACTCTGTAGATTCTATCGCTGAGGAGTCATTAGGGGTTGTTGACCGTGTGTTTGGTTATTCTGTTGTGGCCATTGGAGTGATAGATGATACTGGTATTTCTTTCCCATATACTAAGGGGATTTCTCTCCCTGATGGATTTAATTTGCCGATTGATACTCCAAGTGTTTCTTTGAGGGCTTTCCGTAGTGGCTTGACTCAGGTGGTTGAGGATAATAGTTTGGATCCTGATCATGTTTCTCCGCCGGTTGATGGGTTTGTTCCTAAGAGTTCCGTGGTGGTTCCTATCCTGGTTATGGGTGAGGCTAGGATGGTTTTGAATATTCAGACTAGACTTAGACATAGTTTTTCTTCTAATACTGTTGATCTTTTGGAGCTTCTTGCTGGGCATGTTGGTGCGCGGTTGACTTCTCTTAGGTTAGAGAATGAACGGGTTAGGGCTGATTTGGCGGAGCAGATGGATCAGGCGAAGGCTAGGTTTTTGGGTACGGCTACTCATGAGATTCGTACTCCTTTGACAAGTATGAAGGGTTACCTTGAGTTGGCGTTGTCCACGGATGATTTGGAGACGTGTAGGGAGTATTTGCGGGTTGCTTCACGGAATACGGATCGTTTGGAGGCTTTGACCAATGATCTGTTGGATCAGCAGCGGCTTGAGGATGGCCGTTTTGATATTGAGAAAGAAAACCTTGATTTGAAGTTGGTTATTTCTCAGGTTTTGGAGGATTTATCGGAGTTGTTCATGGGAAGAAATCAGGATATTGACTTGGAGATGCCTGATGAATCTGTGATGGTTTTTGGGAATGAGCTCCGGCTTGGACAGGTTGTGGTTAATTTGGTGAATAATGCCTCCAAGTATAGTCCGGAGGGGTCCTTGATCAAGATCAAGGTTAGAGTTATGGATGAACGGGTGGTTTTCAGTGTTGAGGATAATGGAATAGGGTTTTCCAGGGAGGATGCAGAAAAGTTGTTTAAGCCGTTCCCGGGTATTGAACGCCCTGTGGTGTCTGAGCAATCCGTTGGCCTTGGTTTGAGTATCTGCAAGGGTATTATTGATCTTCACGGTGGAACGATAACTGCGGAGTCGCTTGGTCGAGGGAAAGGAGCCAAGTTTACGTTTTCTCTGCCTCTAGTGGATATTATTGAGTCACGTGTTGATGTCTGATCATACGTTTGGTGTCTTGTTTTTATGAGAATACCCTTATTCCCAGCGATTTTGCTTTTTCCAGTGTCTCTGGGTCCCATTCGCCAAATGTGGATGCTGCAAGCTTAAGATACTCTATCTCATCCGGGTTTTTGTCTTCAATTGAGGCGATGGCTGCGTCTAGTGTTACACAGTCCGTGCTTCCAAGCAACAAGCCTGTGTCTTTTGCTGTAGTTGGGTTTATGGCTTCTTCTGGTTTTCTTCCAATGGACGCGGTGTGCACGGCGTCTACCATTCCTTTTACGTTGAATATTGACCTGTATATCTTGTTGATATCTACAATTGTCTGTGCTAGGTGTTTGTCGTTTTTTCCGTGGTATTTTCTTCGGCTTGGTCCTGGTATCATGCCGAATAGGTTTTTTAGGGTGAGGCTTACGACTATGGGTTTGTGGTTGAGTCTATATTTTGCTAGGCTCAGGAAGGTGCCTTCTCGTAGTTCGAATAGTCTCTCTGGGACTTGGCTGTACATTTCCTCGAATTGGACTGGTGGGTATTTTTCTGCTATTTCTTTTACTGTTTCTTGGTCTGTTACGCGGCCTGCCCATACTTCCTCGGTTACGTTGAGGTACTCGGTGTCATGTTTTTCTAGTATTTTTCCTATACCTGATGTTTCTAGGAACCATTTGTCGCTTTTTCTTAGATCTTGTTTCTTTAGAGAGCCGAGTCCTTTTCCTTCCAGTGATTCTTTGGTTCTTGCCCAGCCGTAGCTTTCGGTTATTATTGTTTCGCCGTTGATGGCTGAGAGTACGCCGTCTATTACTTGTGCTTCTGTATAGTTGTTTACTGTTCCCCAGTTTGGTTTGATTATGATTGGTGGTTTGAGTTTTAACTCAGAGATGACTTTTTTGTAGATGGTGTGATCATGTGATTTTTCTATGATGACTTTACCGGCTCTCATAGCATACAGATAATGTGTTACGGATATAGTTGTTTTTCCTTATGCGTAACTTGAAGCAGGTTCGTCGTATTATTTCTGGGAACAGGGATTATTTTGTTTCTCCTGATGATCTAGGTGCGCGTAAGCAGTTCCTTTGTTTCGGATTTTAATTTTGGTGGACGAGGAGTTATTGTCTGTTGAGAGCCAGATTACCATAGCAGTGGTTACGTGAAGATCAGCGCGCCTCAACGGATTACTGGGAGGAGTTACTCACTCGGCGTCTTGACTGGAAGAAACATGGTGATAACCCGTAGGGTGTCATAGGCTAGCTTCGCAGATATAATCTCGAGATATACGGTAAGATATGGTCAAGCGACTGGATCTTAATGTGGATCAGTAGTTTTGTGAAAATATCCTCCGACTTTTGAGTTGGATACTTTGATTATTTGGGTATAATGTTTAGGTGGCTTTGTTTTTTTTGGTATACGGTCCAGCCTATTATGGCTAAGATTATTGTTATTTTTTCGTATCCAGGTATACTGTTTTTTTGTGTTTCCTCTTTTTGTTGAGGATCTGTGTTGGGTTCAGGTTCTTCCTCTGTTTCTTGTTCTATTTCTGGTTCTTCTGGTGTTTGTATAGTGATTTGTTTCTCCTTGTTGTCAGCGGATATGGTGTGGCTGCCTTCTTTTAGCTGGATTTTTCTGGTTATGGTTGCTGTTTCTTTTCCTGGGATCGTTATTGTTTCTATTTCGAGTTGGTTTTCATCGATTAGTATGGAGGGTGTGTGTTTTGTTGTGTCTGTGTTTGGGTTGTATATTGTTAGTGTTATGGTGATTTCTTGGTCTGGTGTGGCTGTTTGGGTGTCTAAGTCTAGGTTTGTGTATGTGACGGGTTGTTGTGGTTCAAATACTATTATTGACCAGTAATCGATTGATGATATGTTGAAGCTTATCCATCCCTTTTTGGTGGTGATTGGGATATTCTCTGTTTCGCTGTTTGGTTTTATGTGTTTGATGGTTGTCTCGTTGTAGTCTGGGTTGTATATGGTGATTGTGAGGTTTTCCTTGGGTGTGATGTAGTCTTTTTTGTAGTCGTAGCTATAATCTGTGTTGACGATATGGAGGATTAGGGTTTTTTGTTTTTTCATGGTGTTTGTGTAGAGTGTGTTTAGGTTTGTGTCTCCGGTGATTGTTATCTTTGATGTGTTTATAATGCTGTTTTCTAGTGTCTCTGTTAGTTTGTCTAGTGCATCTTGGTCTATCTTTGATTCCATTAGGCTTTCTGTGAGGTCTAGTCCTAGGTTTGTTGATGCTCTTTGTGTGTTTTCGCTTGTCCAGTCTGGTTTTTCGATGGGATTCCAGTACTCGTCGTGGGTTGCGAATTCTCTGTCAACAATGATTGTGGTGTTCTGGGAGATTGTTTCTAGCATGTCTAGGTGTTTGGTGCTTATTGACTCGCATCCAGGTATGAGCAGTGTGTCGTATTTGGATAGTTTTTCATTTGTGGTTGTATCGTTGAATATGTCTGGGTGTCCGAGTAGTATTACGTCGTATGGTATTTGGTTGAATTCTAGAGCTCTTGTCCATCCGTTTACATCGTTGTAGTAGTTTTCGTAGCTTAGTTCGATGGCTGGGAAGTAGTTCCATACCGCGGTTGGTATCGAGTATATTATGGCTGTTTTTGCTTCTGGTTTTGTGTCTTTGAATATTGCTTGGTTTTGGCTTATCCATTTGTATACTGGTGCGACGTTTTCTCTTTCTTCGCCTGTGACTAGTTCTTGTGGTGGCCAGTCTTTGTCTGGGTCTGTGGAGCCGAAGGGTACAAGCATTATGGCGCCTGATGCGTATGTCTCGGCTGCTCTGATCTTGATAAGGTTACTGTAGTCGTCTGGTTCTGGGTATGGGTTGAATGCGTCGCAGAAGTTCATTATCCATTCGCTGATCCATACTGGTTTTTGGTGGTTTACTGTTGCTAGTCCTCTTTTTGCGGTGGCTACGTTATTTGAGTATGGTGGGAGTTGGAAGTTGTTTTTCTCGATATAGTTGACGTCAAAATATGGTGTGACTGCTAGGTGGGGTAGCCAGTTCTCGTAGTTGTTTGTGGATAGGATTACTGGTTGGTTTTTTTGTGCTGCGTAGGTTTTTACTTGGTTAGTTAGGGTTTGTGTGAATGAGTTCATTTGTCGGTATTGGTAGATGAGCCAGTCTTTGATGATGGGGTCTGATATGATTTCTTGGGGATGTGTGTTGAACTGGAGTGTTTCTCCGGGGTATGTGTATTGCCATGTTTCGCGCATGGTATGTAGCTCTGGATAGGTTTCATCAAGTCCGAATTTTGTTGTCATATAGTCTGTGATGTTGAATGTGTCTAGGTTTATCCTGAGGGTGGTTAGTTGTGTGGGTGTGTATTTTTTGGATAGGTATTGGGTGAAGGCTTGACCTTCCCATGTAGTCTGGTCTCCGAAGCCGCCGCTATAGAATGGTGGAAATATCATGTCTACGTTATCGTACATGATGCCTTCTGAGCCTGTGTCAATGATCTCTTTGGACCAGTCTACTAAGTAGTTTGTCCAATAGGGGTTTTGGGTCTGCATGACGGCTCCGCTGTCTTGGTCTGAGTATTGTCGCCAGACTTGGTAGTCGCTGTAGCTTCGTGTTACACTTGATTCATAGGGGTCATCTACAATGTTTCCTGTTGGATCTTTCCATTTTTCATCTTCTGGGAGCTGATTGTATAGGTGGCTAAATCCCAGTGAGTCGTTTTGTGCGCCGTTTGTAGCGTCTGTGGGAGTGAATCCTGTGGCTGCTCCTATGCCTATTTGTTGGGTTTTTGCTATGTTGTTGAATTCGGTGTTTTCTGTCCAGACGTGGGGGTATTCCATCCATGGGCGGTAGTCTATCCATGATTGGACTGCGTTGTGTTGGGCATCTAGTCCGTAGTCTGTTTTTATTTCTTGTAGTTGTTGGTGGTAGAATTCTATTCTGTAGGCGTCTCCTATTACTAATGCGTCTATCCATTCTGGGGTTTGGTTTGGAGTGGGTGCTGCTTGTGTGGGGTTCATGGATATGAGCATTAGGGTTACGATTAGTGTTATCAGAAATCTAGGCTTCATGTAGAAAATATTTATTTTAGGGTTATAAATTTAGGGTTTTTCAGCTAATCTCTGTTGTTTTTTTATTATTGAACGGGTTATTTGATGTCCCGTAATATTATGTGAGATTTATATAATCATATTATTTTAATTTGAAGGAAACTATAATAACTATGTTTTATATCTTGGTTGATAGGAAGGAGTATTATGAGATTTAAGAATAAAAGTCAGAAACTTGTTGTATTGCTCTTAATTGTATTGTTTTCAACAAGTATTCTTACTGTAGTTTTTGGTGCAACCAGTACAGATTTTCCACTTGAGATAACGATAGGTGCAAACGTGTACAGGTTTGCTACTCATACAAGTTCAAAAGAGGGTAACTGGGTTAAACTCTGGGGCGGGTCTGATATAACCTTGCCTCAATTAACTTTGCAATATAACGGTATATCTTCGGCTGATTATACGAAGGATGCGAATGTGCAAGTAGGGACGGATACTAGTTTCATTGGTGACGCAATTACTTATCCATATTCGACACATCCATTGTTTGCCGACGGTGGTACAGTTAACTTTGCTTTTAAAGGTCAAACAAGCTTAGCGTTAAGCCCCGTGGAGTGCAGAATTATCAAAGTTAATGATCCTCTTGACTACGAGTCAGCCATGTCTGATATGTTTAGAGGTACACCTGGACCGCTTGAGACTTTACTTGATACAGAGTATAAGGCATCTGTTGATGGGTTATTGAACGCTACTGGTGATATTACTGGTTCATGGAATGCAGTTGCTGCTGGTGATTATATTATAGTGGTTATGAGTGACATTGGTTCTACTTGGACTATCTACGGAGCTACTGCTGTTGAGGTTCTTGACGGTGGATTAACCTCTACTCTTCCAGCTACATCGATTCGAGAAGGGTTGGATTTAGACATAGACATGACCTTAGCTGTAGCCGATACAGGAAATCATGTTTATGGCGCAATAATGATCAAGGAATCAGCATACCAAGCAACTGCTTTAATGACAAGCAGTGGAAGTATCGCTTCTACCGAAGTCACTGTGAATGGCGCTACTTTGATAGACGGTGGAACTGATAGTTTCAGTCTTTTCGCAGGCGGCTTTGGAGGACTTGATGAAGATGGGATCATGGATTTCATGGGTCAAGCATTTGATAGTGATGAATGGGCTGCTGTGTTTAGTACAGGAACAGCTGCCACAACTTATGCTCTATCGGTTGATACTAACGGTCTCGCAGAGGATGATTATGTAGTATTAACCGGTGTATGGGACAATAGCGCGGATATTAGTACTGGAGATCGTTTACTAGGATTCGACCAAGATACAATATTCGTGGATTATGTGTCAAGTGGAGGTTATTTACCCCCTCCTGGAGGAGGTGGAGTAGTAACACCGCCTACTCAGGATGAGTTCGATGAACAGACTCCGGAGGAACAAGCTGAGACTATAGATGGTCTTTATACTGATGATGCTGTGGAACTACTTGAAGGTGCTTCGACTGAAGACGCAGCTCAGGTATTAGAAAAGCTAGATGATGATAAAGCAGCCGAACTTCTTGAGGCAATGGACGAGACAAAGGCCCAAGAAATAATTGATGCCATGCAAACTGAAGCAGCAAGTCAAGCGCTAACAAAGACTTCGGCACAGAAAGCAACTCAGATTCTAACACAAACTGAGACATCAAAGGCAGCACAGATCGTTGAAAAGATGTCAACTGAAACTACAAAAAACATCGTTGAGGAAGCTGTTACAACTTCAAAGACAACCCAGATGGCAACTATACTAAACACAGCCAATAAGGAGACAGTTGGAGATGTATTGTTAGCAGTTCAACCCGAAACAGGCGCTAAAGTAATTCGAGAGATGGCGACACAGGATCTTAATGGTGCAGCTGAGCGTGTTGAGGCCGCTGTAAAACGTCAAATCAGTTCATTGGACCCTGAGCAGAAACAGCAATACCGGCAAAAGCTCAAGGAGACAATGGAGAACCCGGAGTTGTCAGTGGATGACTTGGTGAATCTATTTACTGAGATAGCTAATCTGCCTGAGACTCCTAGTACTGTTGCGGAGATATTCGAGATTATTGACCTGTCAAAGACAGTTGAAGTTGTTGACGGTATGGTAGCTAAGGATAAAGAGTCAGAGACTGCTCTAGTATTTAGTTATCTAAGCACAGAGAAGCTGACGGAGATATATTCAGCGTTAACAGCTGCAACTCGTACAGCCATATATCCATACTTCGATGCTGAGACTCTTGGCAACCTACCCCAGTTGGGAGAGTTCAAGGTAACAAGCCTTAGCATATCACCTGAGACTGTTGAGCCAGGTGAATCTGTTACTGTGACAGCCGAGGTTGAGAATATCGGCGATGAGACTGATTCAACAACAATCACATTATCAGTTGATGGAACAGAGATCGAGTCAATGATACTTACTCTTGACGCAGATGGAGCCGAGACATTGACGTGGACCGTATCCGAGACAGCTGAAGGTTTACACACTGTTGAGGTAATGGGTGAGACCGCTAATTTCATAGTGCAAGCACCTCCGACGCCAGCGGAGTTCTCTCTGAGCAATCTGCAGGTTTCGCCTTCGACAGTTGAGTCTGGGGAAGATGTAACCGTAAGCTTCGCTGTAATGAACACCGGTGAAGAGTCAGGAGATTACAGTGTCGATGTTATGCTGGATGGAGCTACTGTTGACACTCTTACAGGAACCTTGGACGGTGGAGACAGCGAGTCACTTACGGCAACTGTTTCCTCGGATGTTGAGGGTACTCATACTGTTGCTGTTGATGGACTTGATGCTGATTTCAGTGTAGAAGTACCGCCAAGTGGGTTCCCGTGGACCTATGTAATAGTTGCAGTTGTGATAATCGCGGCAGCCGCGTATATCTATATGCAGCAGCAAAAACAATAACCCTCTTTTTTCGTCTATTTTTTATTACAGGTATCATTCTATGGTGTGGTTTAACGTGAGGCGCGTCTTACTGGCTGTTTTATTATTGGGAGTTCTTACTCCATGCGCATTTGGTGCTGTTACAAGTGTTTCAATATCTCCTTCTAATCCTGAGCAGGGAGATGTTCTCCGCATTAACATTGAGGCTGCCCCCGGGGAGGATGTGGCGGTTTCTCTTGATTACTCAGGGGATGCTCCTGTAAGTGGTGGCGAGTATGAGATTATTTTGTATGATGTTGTGATCCCTAAGAAGCCGAATAGGTTCTCGGCTAGGGTGAGTGGTGTTGATAATCTGATTGTGCGGGTTAAGCGGTTGGATCCTTTGCCTTTGCCTTGGCTAGGTATTCAGAAGGATGCCAACGATAATGGGGTTGCTTCCCTTAGTCAGAGTGGTATACCGGCTGGGACTTATCATATCAAGGTACTTGGGGATGCTTTGAATGGGCGAGATAGTATTGATTTGAGTTTTAGCGCTGATATTACGCTAACTATGGATAGTGATGGCGAGTATAGCTATAGTTATGATACGAGCAATATTCCGCCTGGTACGATTGTTGTGGATGTTGGTGGAGAAACTGACACCATTACTCTTCGGTCTTCTGGTGGCTCTGGTGGGGGTAGCAGCGGAGGTGGCGTAGTTGTTCCTTCTCCGGATGCTGATTTTACTGTGAGTGGTGAACGGCTTGTTGGAGAGGTTTTGAGTTTTGATGCCTCAGATTCTGAGGCGGGAACCGGATATATTTCTAGTTATGGTTGGAGTTACGGTGATGGGGAGACTGGTTCTGGGGTAAGAAGTAGTCATGTTTTCTCTGAGCCCGGGGAGTATCAGATTCGACTTACCATTAAGAACTCGTATAATGTCGAGGACACTAAATCATTGACTTTGGTTGTTGAGGAGATTCCTAATTCTGCTCCGGTGGTATCTGGTGGTGGTATTAGAGGTTGTCTTGTTGGCCATGTGTTGGGATTCAGTAGTCAGAGTAGTGATCCTGATGGTATGATCGTTGAGTATCTCTGGGATTTCGGGGATGGGGTTACTGGTTCTGGTAAGCGTGTTGAGCATAGTTGGGGTAGCTCCGGTAGTTATGTTGTTAATCATACTGTTGTGGATGATCGTGGTGCCTCCGCTTCTGTATATTATAGTGTGGAGGTTGAAGATGTTGATGTGGTTCTTAGCAGGGAGGTTATAATTGAGTCGAGTCTTTTCCAGTATTTTGGTGATTTTGGGGCTAGTATCACAGGGACAGGCAATAATACGCGTCTATACCTGTTTGAGCATGGTAGTAACCCTGGTGGGGTTTCTTTGCCTTTGGGGCAGATGGGGGCGATTCTTGATATAGTGGTTGCTGATCCTGACTCTGTGACTTGGCCCCTTTATTTTGAGGTTGATTATGATTCTGGGCTTGTTGATAATGTGACTGAGACGAGTCTTGGTCTTTATTATTTTAGTGATGGTGTTTGGGGTCGTTGTGTTAGAACCGGTGTGGATGTTGAACGTGGGGTTGTTTGGGCTAATCTTACCCGGGGTGAGCTTACGGGTAGTCCGCTTACAATAGGTGTTATTGAGCCTCTTCCTTACTATTCAACTCATTCAGTATCTTTGTCATCATCTCGGTTTGAAGAGGGTGAACCAGTATCAGTTGTTTTTAACGTGACTAATAGTGGGGATCGTTCGGGTAATCTTGTTTCTCTTGTTTATCTTGATGATGAGGCTGTGGCTTCGAGGACGGTTCATCTTGAGGCTGGGGAGAGTAAACTGGTTACTGTGAGTTTTCCTGCTCCAATGAGGGGTATGCATCTTGTTAGGGTAGGGGATGATATGGTGTCTTTGACTGTTACTCCGCCTACTGTATCTGATCTTGTTTGTTTTGTTGAGTCTAATGCTACCTTGGTTGAGCCGGGTGATGTGGTTTCTATACGTTATTTGGTTGCTAATCAGGGAAACCGGACTGCTGCTGGGTTTGCTTGTGTATTAACTGTTGATGGTTTAAGGGTCAGCAGTACCCGGGTTGATGAGTTGGTGCCCGGTGGTAACGAGTCTTGGGTTTATGATTGGATTATTGATGGGGAAGGTGAGTTTTCGGTTGTTTATAGTGTGGATGTTGATGCTGTTGTTTTTGAGCTTGTTGAGGAAAATAATAGTGATTCCTTGGTATTGGTTTCCGAGAGGCCTTTTCCTGTGATGTCGGTAATTGTTGTTGTGTTTTTTGGATTAGTTGGGTTCTATTTTTGGCGTAATGGTTCTATTGACTGGTTTATAGACAACTTACAGAAAAGATACTAGAATAGTGTTTTGTGTGTTCTTTTTTATTTGAGAATAAGCGTTGGGTCCATTACATAGTTGGGTTATACGTTAGACTTTTCAGCGTAGATTATATACAGTAATCGAACATTAATTGAAAACTGTGAAAATACGGCCATTCGAAAATGAAGATGTGTCCCAATTAGTAGAGCTGCTGGATATTGTTTTTGAAAATTGGCCTCATTATAACATTAATGGAACACCTGAAGAGTTCTGGCGATGGAAATATCTGGAAAACCCTATACTAGAAAGTTCAATTATGTTAGGAGTTGATGATGAGAGTATAATCGGTTGTCATCACATATTGTACAATTATCTCTACGTTAATGGAGAAAAGATACTTGGAAGCACAAGCCTAGATTTGGCCGTACATCCTGATTATAGGGGGCAAGGTCTTGCAAGTAAAATTAGTGTTCCAAACGAGCAAATTGCTGCTGAAAGAGGATTAAAGTTATCCTATTTCATAACAAGTAATCCGATTTTAATTAAATCCTTTACAATGTCGGATACTATTGAAAAAAGGAGACCAAGATTTCCTAAACCTATTAAGAATTATGCAAGGATTCAAGACATTGATTTGCAGCTTGAAAAGATTCCAATGGATAATCCGTTTGTTCTAAAAACTGGTTGGAAAATACTTTCAGGTTTAAATCAAGTAATCAGCAAGACGCCTATTATTACAGAAGAATTCACTCTAAAATCAATAAAAGGATTCAATGAAGATTATCAACAATTTTGGGAAGGTTTACTGCCTCAGTATAGCTTCATTACAAATCATGACGCTGAATATATGGAGTGGAGATACTGTAGTAAAATCCTGCCCGAGTATCTGAAAACAGGTGCCTATGACTCTCAGGGAAACTTATCTGGAATTATAATTTACACTATTAATGACTATAATCCAGATTATCCCATTGGATACATAGTAGATCTTTTGTCTCTCGATTCAGAATCATCTAATGTTCTGATTAATCATGCATGCGAATACTTTGATGCGAACGATGTTAATCTCGTGAACTTTCAACAAGTAGAGGGTCATCCGGATCTTCAAATCTCGTCTAGTTATGGGTTTATTAATGGTAGAATAACTCCGCACATCTTCTATAATACTTATAACGAGTACAAGGGAATGGAAAAATTATCAGACCTACATCCAAAGAAACTCCATCTCACCTGGGGGGACCATGACGCATTACCCACAATAAAACCAAAAACACTTTAAACTCATTAATAGAACGTGTTTTGGTGCTAGTCTGTCACTTTCAGTGACATATAAACATAAATTATTAACGATAAATAAAGAATACTCTAAGATATCCTGTAAGCAAGTAACATAGAATGTACTAAATCTAGTATGACTATTTTAAACATTTTCTAAACAACAAAGGCTATGGTAAACAGGTTCATCAAGGTAAAGAGCCTTGTTTGTATAGAAAACACCATAACCGTGGAATTAGATTTTTCGAGGAATTTAAAACGGTTTTTTCATCAAAATAGTTTCTATATTAGATATGGTAAGGATATCTCACGACATAATTATTCGATTCTAGTTATCCCTGTTGTATTTTGTTTAGATTCAATTTCATGGACACTAGGGGCTGATCTCATTGTTGACAGTATTGATAGAGATGCCTTTGAATCATCGAGAATAATCCGGAAGTTGTTCAATAAAAGATATCCCTCAAATGAAAACAATAGCGTATTACGATCAGAGAAAATTATTGAAACGAGATCTGTTGATGGGAACTCTGGTTTACTATTTAGCGGCGGAATAGACGCATTACATTCCCTAAAAACAAAGATCAATGATATTTCCGTGCTTTACAATATACTAGGACTGCGAGTATGTTTAGATAACCTAGAATATTATAAAAATTGGAAATTAAAGCTTAGTAAAACAGCTAAGAAACTGGATAAAGATATTGAATTCATTGAAACTAACTTTTTCTGTGTTTTTAACTTTGCATTGTTAAACGGTTTATACAAAAAACATTTTGACTATGTTAATTGGGATGAAGCGATAGGCCAGGCAATAATTCCACTGGGCTTATGTGCTCCTGTTGCAGTGGATAGCATATCGGAGCTTCTAATCTCTTCCTCGTTTACTGAGTCCTATAAAGAATTGAGAGGGGCTGATCCGGTTATCACTGATAGTCTTCGTTTTTATGGAATACAGGTTAAACAGATAGGATATGAGTATAATAGAACAGAAAAAATTTTACAAATCCTTTCATGGTTGAAAGAAAATGAAATCATACCCGAGGTTTGTAACACTAATCACGTTCTAGGTCGTGAGGGTAATTGTGGGGTCTGTGATAAATGTGCAAGGACTAGTGTTACTTTGTTATTAGAAGATGAAAACCTAGAGATTTTGGATTACCCTTTGATGAATCGTATTTAGATATTATTCGACAAAGCATTGAAAGTGGTAATTATTTTGATTCAGGATCGAAAACTTGGATATGGAAAAACATCCAGAGAAGTATAACTACAAAAAATACCAAGAACGAGTTTTTTGACTGGCTAATCAAATATCCCATACCTGAAAAAGTTGAGTCAAATAAAGGGAAGAAAAAAGCATTACTCCAATTAATGGTATCATATCTACCAACTGGGCTAAGATATAGATTAAGAAATTTATATAATAAAACCCACTGACATAACCAAGCTTTTTTCTATCAGAGAAAAAAAGGATAACTTGGTTTACCCGAGATTATTTTATACTCATCATATTATTATCCGCATGATGGAGCCACCTACACACCCCCAATACATTACAAAAGAATACCGCAAAGGAATGGAAAACCAGATCGTAGAACTACTGAACAAAGGGTTTAACGGTTGGCCAAAAATCGACATCAACTGCAGCCCTAAAGAGTACTGGCGATGGAAATATCTCGACAACCCAACAGGTATAATCAACATGCACGTTGTCCTCGACCAAGACAAGATGATATGTTGTGATCATGGTCAGCCCAGACGAATAAAGATAGATGACAAGATACGCACCTGTGCTTGCAGAGGAGATCTGACAGTCGACCAAGACTACAGGGGAAAAGGTGTATGGAGTTTTAGCAACGATTATGCAACATATACCGAGAAACGGGACAAGTTTGAGCTAGTATATTATTTGACAGGAAACGAGAAAATAATTAAGCGAATGAGTAAGATTCGACCTAGATTTCCTAGAAGGCTAGCCAACTGGTTCAAACTAGAGGACTTTGATAAACACGTAGAACACATGCCGATAGAGCGAGAATGGCTCGTTAAAGCAGGTTTCAATGTATTAAAGGCGCTAAACACAAAAAAGAATAGTGAATTGGACTGCGATACAGAGATTCGCGAAATCACCGAATTCGGCTCCAAGTTCCACGATTTCTGGGAATCTATAAAGAATGAATACAAGTTTATTCTCGAAAGAACTCCCGCTTACCTGAACTGGAGATACACAGATCCAAGACCCGGAAAACACACAATATACGCAGCAATCAAAGACAACGAAATCATAGGATATATTGTATTAAGGATAAACAATTTCATCAAAGATTATCCCATTGGATACATTGTAGATTTGTTAACAATAGATAACAGCGTAAGTCATGCTCTCGTTGAACAAGCTGTAGAATATTTCGAAAAAAATCAAATCAACCTAGTAAACTGTCTAATGGTAAATGGAAGCAAGTATGATCGAAGCCTTAGACAAAATGGATTCATTGATAGCAGGTTACCAATCCATATTTTCTACCAGAATAACACTATTGAAGACTTATTTTTAGGAGTAACTCCTAGACAGCTTCATTTTACATGGGGCGATCATGATAGCCTGCCCCATGGAATATCAAGAACGTGAGCTAGATGACCTACAAAACAATCACAATAAACAACATTGAAGAAATTGGAAGGTCAACCTGGACAAATTTTACGCAATCAACACCTGAAAGTATTATCTACAGCTCCTATGAATGGCTTTATTCTCTCCAAAATGGAGAAAAAATGCCCGCTAGACACCACATCGTATACAAAGATAAAAACATTGTAGGCGCTCTTCCCTGTTTCATATCTCAATTCGGAAACACCCCATTCAGAAGACTTGATAGCAGTAGACCGGGTTTTGGTGGTCCACTACTTCTAAATGATAGGAAAAACACTTTAGAAAAACTACTAAAACAAGCCTCCAAATACATCAGTAATACTGTAATAGGACACAGAGTAATATCTAACAATCTAAATCACCTAAAATTCAATAAAATATTTTTTCATAGTGGATACAGACTCAGAGTAGATAATATAAACGTAGTAATCAGTCTTGAAGAGTCATGGAATGAGATCTATTCCCGGATGAAAAAATCAAGAAGATACGAGATAAAGAGAGCAAACACTGAAGAAGTAATAGAACTAGAACATACAACGAAAAACATAGATCAATTAATAGAAATCAACAATCAAGTTCTCAAGAAACATAAAGCCAGACTCCTAAAAGACACGTTCTACCATGCGCTTATGGATCAATTTGGTGAAAAGGCAAAGATTTTCGCTGTAAAAAAAGATGAAACGGTGATCGGAGGCTATCTGCTTCTTGAAGACCAACCAAAAAACACTTTGCGAGCATTATTAGGCGGAATACCGGATATTGAAAAATATAGTCACCACACGGCTGACCTGTTTGCGAAAATGTTTCAATATGGAAAGGAAAACGAGTACAAATTTCTAGAGTTGGGGGGCGTCCCAACTGATATTGAAGATGGGTTATACCGGTTTAAAGAAAGCTTAGGAGGTACAGATTACCCGATTTACTGTTGGGAGAAAGGCAACCTGATACATAGTACTCTCAAAACAGCCTTAAAGTATCTAAGAATGACACGAAAATGATTACCATATATTCTCAAATAACTAAACAAGATCATGAAACAATTTGTTTAAAGGATGTTGGGAAAGAACCTATAACCTACGGAGAACTTAGGAGCCTCGTTCAATATACCCAAGAAATCCTATGGTCAAATAATATCAATAAAACAGACCGAGTGTGCATCGTCACAAAAAATGAATCAACTACAGCCTCATTATTTCTAGGAATAGTCTCAACCTGCACCTGCGCACCATTAAACCCCGCCCTAAGATTACAGGAATACAACGGGTTTCTCAGAGATCTGCAACCAAAATTAATAATTCTTGAAGAAAACTGTGAAACATTCGCCTCTGAAGCAGCAAAAACACAAAACATACCAATAATATGGATGGTCCCCGCAGAAAAAGCGGGTCAATACTCATTAACAGGCAAAAGAATTCACGAAAGAGGGAAAGACCTACCTAATGAAAATGACACAGCGCTAATACTCCACACAAGCGGAACAACATCAACACCAAAAATGGTTCCCTTATCTCAAAAAAACTTGATCACTTCAGCTCAAAACATAGCCGAGACCCTAAAACTATGCAGCAGAGACACTAGTCTCTGTGTGATGCCACTTTTTCATATTCATGGCCTCGTGGGGGTATTATTATCCTCAATTATATCTAGCGCACAAGTTGCCTGTCCCGGCTACTATAACGTAGCTAAAATAACTGACTGGATAAAGGAATTCAATCCCACATGGTACTCTGCGGTGCCGACGATTCATCAGTCCATCCTTGAGAAGCTAAAGAAGGATCAAGTGAGACCAAATGGTATTCGGTTAATCAGGTCTAGTTCCTCCAGTCTGTCTCCTAAGTTGATGAGGGAAATGGAGGAATGGTGGGGCACACCAGTAATTGAAGCCTATGGGATGACAGAGGCAAGTCACCAGATGAGTTCAAATCTTCTTCCATCGGGGAAAAGAAAACCAGGCTCAGTAGGGAAACCAACTGGCCTAGAGATCAAAATAATGGATGACCAGGGAAATTTCGTAGCAGATGGTAGCAAGGGTGAAGTGGTTATCAAAGGAACCACTGTGACCTCTGGTTATTTGAACAGGGAACCTGGTACTGGGTTTGTTGATGGTTGGTTTAGGACAGGTGATGAGGGCTATTTTGATGAGGAAGGGTATCTTGTTCTTACTGACCGGATTAAGGAGATCATAAACCGAAGCGGGGAGAAAGTAAGTCCAAGAGAAATCGATGAAACGATACAAAATCACCCTAATGTAAAGCGAGCTGTTTCATTCCCTGTACCGGATTCTTTTCTAGGCGAAGAAATAGCTGTTGCTGTTGTTGCGGAGGGGGTTTCTGAGTGGGATCTACAAAAATATGCTGCGCAGAGTCTTGCTGATTATAAAATCCCTCGAAAAGTCTTTTTCATGGATGAAATTCCCAAGGGTCCAACAGGTAAAATCCAGAGAGTTAATCTAGCTGAAACTCTTAACATAGTCGAGTTATCGTACTCTGAGGTTGAGCCAGTTGAGTATGTTGAACCAGAGACAATCTCTGAAAAACAACTGGCAGATATTTGGAGTAAGCATCTCGGTGTCAGGGTTGGTTTGCATGATAATTATTTCAATCTTGGTGGAGACTCACTTAGAGCTGCTGAAATATTAAGTGATGTACGAAAAAAATTCAAAAAAGATAGAATTCCTCTTGTTGTTTTTCTGCACGCTCCTACTGTGGCGGAGATGGTTAACCTATTAGAAAGCAGGGATACTACAAATGAGGCTCTTGTTACGTTAAAGAATGGAGTTGGGGTACCGGTTTTTCTTGTTCATGCCTGTTTGGGGAACGTGTTTTTCTATAAGGACCTTGCTATGGGCTTAGTTGATAGACCTGTTTATGGGTTAAGATACACTGAATTGGATGATTATAATTCAGTTGAGGAATTAGCAGACCATTACCTAGAGGGAATCCGAAGACAACAACCTAATGATTCTTTGATTATTGGTGGAGCTGGTGTGGGTGGAATTATTGCTTATGAGATGTCTCAACGTCTTGGAGATAGAGTAACGGAATTATGGATGTTTGACTCGTTAACTCCCAAGAAAGAAAACTATGATTACAATATTTGGAAAAGAATACGATACCATATAGACCATGGAACATTACTCAGAATTGTTTCAATTACCCTTCATCATCGAATAATGAAGATATTCCGCGAAGACCATAGAATAACCGATAAGATAAGAAAAACAGTAAACAAGTATAATCCCCAACCATATGCTGGAAAAGTAAAAATATTTGTTTCAAACACCCGAATCGGGCACCCCGCCCCAGCAACTAGATTACAACAATGGGAAAACCTGCTAATAGGACCACATGAGACCCATGTTATAACAGGAGAACACCTGAATATATTGAAACCTTCCCATGTATCGGCGATTATAGAGATACTAAATAATGAGACAGGAGAAGGGCAAAGTGAGTAAAGATAAAACCCTACTTGAGTCTCCTAGCCTTCAAGTGAAATACACTACCCTAGACCACATTGATATGAGTTCGTGGCGAAAAACATTAAGCATATACGAGATGCATAGAGCAAACAACATTGTCAACCTAAATCATAGAGAACAGTACATCAAATCCAAGATCTATCTAAGGAGACTATTATCAGAAAAACTGGATACAAGTCCTCATCTAATCAAGTTATCCTATGACCAGTATGGTAAACCCATTGTTCAGAATAATCCAATAAAATTCAGCATGTCTCATTCAGGTGAACATCTATTGGTAGGGATTAGCAGCAACCATATAGGAGTTGATGTTGAAGAGGAAAGAAACATCGATTATAACGAACTAATATGGGAAATACTTGAACCAGATGAAATAAAAGAATACCTGAAACTGAACAGTACCCAGAAAAAAGCAATTTTCTATACCGGTTGGACCTTCAAAGAATCACTGATTAAAGCAAACGGGCTCCATGAACAAAATCACAGATTCAAGCTAATCGAAGTAAAGACCTTCCTCAAAGTAAACGCATTACCCTATAAGAAAGGACATTATTACACCTGGAGAAAAGAAAAAATACAACTCACAGGTTTCACGGCACAAAAATAATCCTCATCTAACTCAAAGTATGCTAAAATAGTGGTATGCTTTCAACCAAAATAACCTCTAAGCGTTAAATTTTTAAAAAAGGGGGTGGATTATTGAGTCTTTTTGGTGAATCATAAGATTTCCTAGAGTTTTTAGACTGTTTCATATTTTTATCTATTTCTTCTTTTGATCTCTATGGAAATTCGTCTGTTTCAGTGTATTTTATAATATATAGAGTAAAATCCAAAAAAATAATCTAAAAACATCAATTAACTTTTATGCTAGTATGATCGATCAGTGAGTAGTGAATACTATGAATAACTCTATGTCCATACTGGGACACACAATTACGAAAAGGAATTTAACCAAAGGAATTCTGTTGTTTACGACTTTGGCGATCTTCACAAGCTACGTAATTGTACTTATTGGATACGTTGCACCTTCAATTGATTACCCTGAAAGGGTTTCTGGTACACTTGCACGTAGCGGTTTAGTAACCGATTCATTCGAAGCAGGGGACCGTATGACCATTAGAACAACCGTAAATAAACCGGAACAATACTATGTAAGACTACATTATCCCTATGCATCATACGAGTTCTATGAACCTTACTCAAGTGGATGGACAGGCGATCCAATATATTATCTTGCTCCCGGGTTCCAGAAGAGCTATGTCATAGCCATAATTTATGATCCAGATAATGTAATTGTATACTCTGAAGTAAATAACCCAATATGGGTTTCAGCGGGACGTCCGAAACAAGTCATTAACTTTTGGGAAATCCCTGAGGACTCTACTGAGGGCGAATACACGGTAAAATTATTCATATGGGATCATGAAGAGTTACCGGCGGCAAATCCAGTAACCTATAATGCGTATACAAGAACTTTCACGGTGGGAGGTAGTTAAAATGAACAAAAAACTCTATACAATATTAATAGTCATAATGTTAAGCGCATTCTCTCTAAATATAGTGTCAGGTGGTAGTTCTTTAACAGTAGATATTGATGATGATGAAGTTGAGACCGGAGAGACAGTAGAGATCATTGTTAGTGGGGGTACGGATAGAGAACCAGTTCTTATTACAGTTGAATTTGAAGAAGATGTTGTCGTATATGAACAGGGGTTCTTTGATACTAATGGGGATTACACGTTTATCTATAGAATTGACCCGGATCTCCCAAATAGTGAATATGGTACATATATTGTCAAAGTAAAGGATGTAGCATCTTCTAATACTGCGACTACCAATTTTGAGGTTAATAGCGGTTTTACGAACCCAAGTCAATATGTTCCTCCACCCAGTGGAGGAGGTTCTGGTATCGAAACTGGAAACGAAACAGATGCGGTCACACCTAAAGATATTGAAGAGCTAAACAATACAGATGCCGCTAAGAAACTTGAGGGAACTAAATCATCAGATGCAGCGAAAATAATTGAACAAGTCAACTCTACTAAAGCTGGTGAAATTGTCGGAAAAATGAACTCAACTAAAGCAGCGCAAATTTTGTCCAAAACTAACTCAACCAAAGCAGCTGAGATTTTGTTAAAGACTGACGGTAAAAATGCGAGTAAAATTATCTTAGAGTTGAACGCAACTGAAGGAGCAGCTATCGTTGAGAAGATGTCTAAATCCAACTTGAATGAAACTGCAGTTATTGTAGAGGATGCAGTAAAAGAAAAGATAGCAGGTATTACTGATGAGGAAACAAGGAAACAGGTTTTAAAGAAACTTGCAGATACAATGGCAAGTCTTAGCCCAGAGTCCCTTGTGGACTTGTTTACTACTATAGCTAATCTTCCTAATACGCCTTCTACAGTAGCTTTAATGATGGAAGCTATGACTTTGCAGCAGGTAATACCCGTAGTTAACCAATGGGCAAGTACTGGAGCGTTTACTGAGATGAGCAAGGTATATGCTTTCTTATCACCCGCTACATTTGAAGCAGTATTTGCGGGGATGCTTCCAGAATATCAATCTGCCCTGTATCCATACTTTACCGAGCAAACAGCAACAATGGTACCTGCATTGATAACATATCAATACACAAGCCTTACCGTTGCACCTTCCAGTATAGCACCAGGAGAGCCAGTAACGGTCTCAGTTACTCTATCAAACCCAAGCACTCCAGGAACATACACATCCAGCTTCCTATTAGATGGAAACGTGGATGAAACGTTCACAGGAACACTAGGCACAGATGAATCTATCGAGCTAAGTTATACAACAACAGCGAACGCAGCTGGTTCATACACAGTTCAAGTAGGAGACTTATCGGATACCTTTACAGTATTATCCCCCGCTACCTTCGACTTGTCAGCTCTAAGACTATCCGCTACGGAAGCAGAGATAGGCGACCAAATCACAGTCTCAGCAACTATACAGAATAGTGGAGACTTGGATGGTGAATACGAGTATATTATAGATGTTGACGGCGTAGTAATAGACACCGAGATGATCACAATAGAAGGCGGAGAATCATCGACGAAAGAATACACGATAACAGCAGAAACTCCTGGAACACATACAGTGACTATAAGCGATGAAAGCGTTACTTTCACAGTAGCTGAGGAGCCTTCATCAAGCCCAGTCCTAGTCTACGGAGTCGTGGCTGTTCTGATACTAGCTGCAGCAGGCTACTACTTTTATTCCAGACAACAGGCATAAATGGTAGATGAACTCAGAATCTACCAGATATTTTTTATATCTTAGTGAAATAATCGGAAGTACCTGTTTTATTTTAGCGGTTTTCCAAATATTAGATAGTTTACAAATCAATATTCACCCAACTTTGCATAGGTTGACCTATACCCAAATTTTTACTCTATCTCTAAATATATCCTCTTTTGCATTTGTTTCCTTATTATTATGGGTTCTATTGAATTTGAAAAACTATAAGGTGGTTCTATCGAGCCTATCTGGACTTATTTTATATCCATTTGGAGAACCTGAGTTAGCAGTTTCCTTATCAGCCATTGTATCCGTAATTGTTTATCTTTCCATAGAAAAGGAACCGCATTTCTTCATTAGGGGAATTTTAACAAATTTTGCGATTCTGGAGTTTATTGCATTAATTGATTATGGTGTCCTAAGACCCCTTGGAGTAAATCTCAATATTCGACAGTTGACATTTTTAGAATATCAAGTTTCTTCCCTTATGGCCCTTTTAGCTCCGCCATTGATACTTTATCTTTTGTTTAGTTGGGCTTCAAAAGCAATTATTCAGTGGGGTTATGAATATAATTTCAAAGCGCCATCTCAATTGAAGAGTCAAAATGGGAAGAAGGTTTCAATGATAATTCTAGCAATCTCGATTATACTCGGTGTTATATCTTCTTTTTATCCATTTTCGGAGGCCATTAATCCTTATGGGCTTGATCCTGGGGTGGATATAAAAAAATATTTACGAATTACAGAACTCGTGGTTGATGATCCTAGCCAGATATTTGAGTTTGGTTTAGGTTTGCGTCCTGTTATGTTTATTTTTCTTCGTTTTCTAGTCAATGTAGTAAATTTAGAACCATATTCAGCTGTAAAATATAGTTCTACTATTGTAATAGTCCTGTTGACAGTTACTTCCTATTTTCTTAGTAGAGAAATTACCGATGAAGTTACTGCTTCGTTAAGTAGTTTCTTTACTGTTACCGGGTATCAGGTTACTGTTGGTATGTATGCGTTTTTTGTTACTAATATTCTAGCTTTATCGTTTACTTTTCTTTGTCTTATGTTTCTCATTAGGGCATCTAAGAATCATAAAATTCTAGAGTTAGTAGGAGCTGTATTTTTTGGTAGTCTCATACTATTTACACATCCATGGACCTTTTTCCAATACTTTGGGTCCATTTTTATTTGTTTAGTTTATCTTCTAACATCAGTTAGACGCCTAGTTGACCATTTATTTGAGGTAAAGTTGCTGGGGGTTTTTGTGGTTTGCATGGTCTTTGTTGAAATAGTGAAAGATTTAGTGCTAAATCAAAATGCTGGAGGATCTGTCGCTGAGACTTTGTTTACAGGAGTAGATCATATGGGGGATTTTTGGGCAAACTCTATTTTTGGTTTCCGTTATCTCCATGGAGGATTTTTATCTAATCTTGTTTTGATAATTCTTGTTACTTTAGGTGTAATGTATTTCTCAAAGAATTTTGAGGCTTTGCTTATGAATAGTCTTCTGTTCTGTACATCTTTAGTGTATTTGTTTGGGGATAACTCGATTAAGGCTAGATTGATTTTTAATCTCCCAGTAGGTCTTTTTGCATCAATTGGATTTATGTTGTTAATGACCAGACCGAATACAAGAAAGGTCAGAGTAGAACTTGCAACATATATTATACTATTTTCAACTGTAACTTTATTCAGGTGTATAGCAAATCTTGTTTAAGAAGATAATTTAGTATATCGAGATACTATTTCTTCAACGACTTTTTCCCATGAATGATTTTTTTCAATTATTTTTCGTCCGTTTAAACCCATTTCTAGTCTTTTTTGGTGGTTTTTTATTAATAACAATGTCTTCTGAACTAGGTCATCTACTTTCCCTACGTTTACTGTGAACCCGGTTTTGTCGTTTATGACTATTTCACTTACACCACCAACATCATAGGCAACAACAGGTACTCCGCTTGCTAGTGCTTCTAGAACGACTAATGGCATTCCTTCCATGTGGCTAGGTAATATTAGGATATGCGTGTCTTGTAAAATCTCGGGTATCCTATCATGTGATATTCTACCATAAACTTGTGCGTATTGTCCCATTTTTTCGGTTATCCATGGGAAAAACGGTCCATCTCCGATTATTCGAAATTTTGCTTCGGGGATTTCTTTGTGTATTGCACTTGCTATCTGAGGTAGTTCTTTTGCTCCTTTTGAGGCGGTTAGTCTTCCAATATATGAAATTACTATTGGTGGGTTATGTTTGGATAAATGGAAGTTGGTGAAATTTATTGGGTTTGGCAGTGTTGTTATTTTGTTTGATTTTATACCGTATTTTTCTTGTATATATTTACTATCTGTTTTATTACACGAAAAAATCCAATCAGCTGATTGGATTGTCCACTTACCAAGTGTTAAGTCATAGACATCTTTTACTTTACTTTTTATGATTCCAAATTGTTTAGAGTTTAAATGCCCTAATCCGCCGTGAAGATGGAGTATGTAGGGGAACTCTTGTTTTTTTCTTAGCAATGCAACTTGGTTGCTTAGAAAGAAAATGTAGCTGTGAACGTGTACGACGTCATATTCTGAAATTCTTTCTTCTAGTGTATCGTATATTATACTTAATGGGTTGGTGCCAAGGATGTTTCCATAGGATTTGTGGCGATAGATATTTACTCCATCGATGTTTGTTTGTGAATATTTTTTCATTGGGTGGCTTGAGGCTAAAATATCTACATTATGTCCTTTTTTTACGAGTCTTTTACTTAGTTCTAGACAGAATGATTCGCTTCCTCCGTAATTAGGAGGAGCGTAGGCGCTAATCTGTAGAATTTTCACTTTTTTTTATCCCTATTATGTTAGCTATTCTGTAGGTGGTTAATCTATAAAAGTAATTAGCGGTTGATAAAGAAGTATATATAGCAAACCGGATAATGATCATATCCTCGATGGGGGATTGCTAATAAAACTGAAGGATTTGAATTATACTCGTTTTGAGCTAATTCTAACTTTCATGTTGTTTACGTTGTTTATCAATCCTATATCTCAGTCTATTGTTCTATGGGGCAGTGTTCCTAATGTAAATTATTTTAGAGCTTTTTTCTGGTTACTGGGGGCATTTCTTCTTCCAGGTCATTATCTCGTTAAATTCCTACCTTTTCTTCAAATGGATTCGTTGATTGAGAAAACTGCCATTAAAATCAACTTGTCAATTATTTTTAACTATATTTTTAGCTCTTTGTTATATTTTGGATTTGATATATCAAAAAATATCGATATTTTCTATATTATTTCTTTGGTTGGTTTGTTTTTTGTTTCGAGGGAGATTGATGAAAGACCCGCCATTATGAGTTCTCGAGATGGATTCTTATTGGGGATTTTGGGGTTTGCGGTATTATGTTCTTTTGTTGTGTTTTTGACTCATAATTATCTTATTCCGGGTGATGTTTGGGTTAGTTTACAGCCAGCGGTTCAGCTGATATCGGGTTTGAATCCAACGATTGAGTTTAGGGATGTCAGTTATCCTTTTGGATGGGGGGTAATTCTTGCATTATTGTCAAATGGATCTGGGTTACCAGTGGTAAACACATATGCGGCATTGTTTCCTTGCGTTATCATATTTCCGTTAACAGTTTTTCTTTTCATGAAAAAATCATTGAATATGGATGAAAATAGGTCTATCATCACTATTTTCTTTTTACTTTTTACTGGTGGCCTTGGGTGGATAGTATCTTATCTATCAGTCGAAAATAGAGGTTTTTGGGGTTTTAGTCTAATAACACAGGATATGTATTTTTCAAATACTTGGGGACTTATCCAGTTTTCATATAAATCAATTGCTTATACTGCCGTGATATTTGCTTTGTATCTTCTATTAACATTATCAGATATGGAAACCATAGATTTTAAGTACTATATTATTCCAGTATTATTCTTAGTGTTAGCGTTTCATGTACATATGATTGAACTTCTTGTTTTCATACCATTATCTTTGTACATAGTCTTTAGTAGGCAAGGAAAAAAGCCTGTATTGTTATTTAGTTTTCTTCTAGGTTTAATTTTAATTATTTTTGACGTAATATTTGATGGATATTATGTTTGGTTATCATTCAATAAATTTACTAATGTATTTCTTAATTGGATAAATCCTAGTCTATTTATTTCATCATTATTTTTTGTATTAATTATATTGTTTTTATCTCGTTTTTCATACAATAATTATTTTATTAAAATAAAACAGATTAGTGTAATATATGAACAAGCTATAGTTAATAAAGTAAAAATTCATCATATTCTATTAATTTGGGTTCTAGGTTTTATTTTTTGGTTCTATTATCCCAAAAATGATGTTTATAATAACACTATTTGGCCGTTTTTCTATACAACTAAATTTGGCATAATTGGCATTTTTGCATTAGTAGGTGTTTTTAAAAAATCAAATTATCATAATAAAGATGTTATAAAATTATGGTTTCTATTATCTATATTTTTAGGATATTCGTTTTGGTCAAGGATGTTTACATTCATAAGTTTTATTGTATCATTATATGCTTCAACGGGTATAATGATATTAATTGATCATATTTTGAAATATAATAAAAAAATATTTTTTATTATTGACTTATATGGAAATGAAAGAGAACTCTCTTTTAAATTAAATAAATTATTAGGCATTATTTTACTATTCTCTGTTATTCTATCGATGAGTTCACCATTATACATGACTTATCATTATTCAACTCAAGAAGTTGGATTATCAAATGAACTAGCTCAAACTTTTTCATGGTTATATAGTATAATAAAACAAAACGAAATAATTATAGTACCCAAGGGGTATACAAACAGAGTCGGAACACAGTCTATATGTAATGCCAAGATTGAGCAAATAGATTTCAATGCTCCAACATCAGAAAGAATAGAGCAAGCTATCGAGAATGCTTCTTATTTCCTTGTCACAGAAAATGTTTTTGATAATCCAATAACTAAACTAATCATCCAAGAGTCTATACTTTGTTTCAGAACTAATGGTTATCGAGTTTATTCTGTAAATATCCCTGAAACAAAAGAGGGGGTACTTAAACTTGGGTTGTCTGATTCAATAGTTACAACGAAATACTTTGATGATTACACATTTGATGCCTGGAATTATTCGGGTCTTGTTGGTGTGAATACAGGTTCAAGTTTGAAACTATTTGGAGAGTTAGATAAAGAATCAGAGGTAGATCTTTTTGCTGTGAAAAATTTCCCAACTTTGTATACAAGTGAATTTGATTATTTTGTAATAAGATATAGAAACCCGGACAACTGCATTGATACAACTCAATTTATTAATTTTTATGATAAGGAAGGGGGTTTTATAGATCGAATATTTCTCGACTTTATTTCAGAAGGAAATTATACTTTCAAGTATCTGATGTTTTCACCAGGTCAGAAAATAGCTTCTATGGAACTGTTTATACGAAACGGAAATACCGGAGATTATTGTTTGGAAATTGATTATATTGGTTTCATATCTTTTTCTAAAGGAGAAGAGGATTGAATGTCGGATATTATTTCTAATGTTCTAAGTTTTGATTTAGAGCTTTGGTCTGATCGGGAAAATGTAGTGAATAAAATCTTTAACCCAGAAGAAGTTGATGTTTCATTTAAGCGCTCGATAGTTAAAATTCTAAGTCTTCTTGAAAAATATGACCAAAAAGCGACTTTCTTTACTTTAGGATATTTAGTGAAAAAATTTCCGGAATTATATTCATTGATCCATGAAAATGGACACGAGATAGGAATACATGGTTGGGACCATAAAAGATTGGATAGTATTGATGCTATTAAATTTGATGGAATTATTAAGAAAACAAAAAATACAATACAGGATGTAATTGGTGAAGCACCTCATGGTTATAGAGCGCCTCAATTCTCTCTGTCTCATAGTACATCTTGGGTATTGGATGTTTTAGAGAAAAATGGCATCCAATATGATTCATCCATTTTCCCAGTGAAATCTCCTCTTTATGGATCAAATATGGCGCCAACAACACCGTACTATCCGAATTACTCAAACCCGTTAACAAAGTCGGATAAACAAGAAAAAATTCTCGAATTACCTCTTCTTACTAACACAGTTCTGAATCATCGTTTCGCTGCAGCTGGTGGATTCTGGTTAAGATTATACGGTACAAGTTTCGTTAAAAACGCTATAAGAAAAATGAATCAGAAAGGTTATCCAACAATAATTTACCTTCACAACTGGGAACTAGACAAAATTCAATTGAAAATGGACCATTGGAAAAGCTATTATGGGTTATGGAAAATCCCAATGGACACACAACTTGAATCTCTGTTAGATACTATTTCTTTTGACACTGGGCACAATATATCAGAAAAAATAAAGTCGGAAACTATTGCCTAACCCTATAAATAATGACGGTATCGCTTCTAAACACTGGTCGGAAACCTGCGTTCCTAAATTTTTGAGGAGTAGAAGTGACTAGTTCGTTACTTCTAAACGCCTTATTCATTGAAAGTATTACATATGAAACATTATATTCAGAAAGAAGAACATTATCGATCTCAGGATTGGTATAGAATGCTCGTGTCTCATCAAATAAATAACCCACATGTTCAACAACGTCCATCCTCAGATAAGGAGCATCCCCATCATTCAATACGTTTCTTTCGCCTATGCCAGAAATCGCCCCATTTGTCCATTCATTAGTTAATAAGATTGCATCCTTGGGTGTATTTTCTCTTATCCACACCATTGAGTCGTAGGCATCTTGTGAGATTGCGGGTCTGTGATTATTTCTTAGATAGCCTGCATTGTAATTATATATTGACAGCAAGAGAATGACGAGAACTATCCACTTGTAGCTTAATTTGATTTTTTTAGTAAGTTTTAGACGTATATCGGGTAGATCTTGCAATATTGTAACGGGAAGTAGAGATAATATCATGTATGTGTAAGGAAGAACTCTATTGAAACCTGATTTTTGGGGTACATATGTATCATAATAGAAGAAGAAGAATAGGGAAACACATAATAGCGCTAATTCGGCTAGGAGAAGGGTAAGCATATTTTTTCTCGATCTTCGAAGTAAAATAGTTGAGGTTATGGATATTACAAATAAAATTCCTAAAAATTTCCAATTGTTAATCATTTCTTTTCTAAAATAGCCCGGCATATATCTCTCAAAGTTGGGTGTATCTGGTGCCTCAGGGTTTAATATTCGTACAAACTCCCAACTCAGGTCAATATCCGTTGTAACCACGGGTTCAGTATCGATCAAACTATTTATTACCGGTATTTTACCCGTTGAAAACGAAAAAATACAAATTACTGAAACTAATGCAACTAATCCTATTCCCATGGACCATTTGATTGGTTTTATGTCTTTTTCATAGAGGGTATCAACTAGTGTAACAGCTCCTAGTATACATACACCTACAAGAGCTATTGCTGCGTTGGTGGAAGCATTAACGCCTATCCAGATACCGCCTAGAATGGAGTAGAATTTGTCTTTGTTTTTGTATCCTATTAATGTAATCCAATATGCTAAAAATAAAGTGAAGATTGAAAATGATTCTGCTTTATGTGTAGCTAATTTGAATATGAATAGTTTCATCATCATCGTTAAAGTAGCTGCCGCTACATCATATGGTGGTTTTAATAGATTTTTATACATATAGTAAATAAAAAAGAATGTAAATAATGGGTTTATTATAGACATAAATCTAAGAAAGTTAATATCGTTTAAATTTAAAGTCATATTTATTAATGCTGATATTAAATTGTATGAAATATAAGTTCCCCCAATTTTAGATATTTCTCCATATGAATATCTAGTTAATGGAATGACGCCATCTGATAGTATTGTTTTGGTTAAAGAGTTATATGCCCAAACAATAGCTGTTGCAGGCATATTATTTTTTAATACATAATATATATGAGGCACTACGCTTAAACCAAGTCCAAACAATATAGTTAAATCACTTAATTTTGGTTTATAATTAATAGTAAGTTTAATTTTTATATCATTGGGAATTGTTTTTTTACTAAATACAATTGACTCTATTATTATCATTTTTATAATTTGATTTATGTTAACGCTTTGTTTGATGTTTAAGAGGGATAATATATATGGTAGTGTATTTACTCCTGTTAAAAATATCATATTAAATAAATTAATTAAAAAACCTAAAGCTATTATGAAAATTATTTTTTCAAGCCCATCTACGTATTTTTTATCGAAATATCTTTTATAGATAAAATATCCTGGCACATAATTTATTAAAAATAATAATATTAAATTTAGGATCAAAGAGTTTCAACCTCAAATATTATTGGTTCATTGTAATTTGTTCGATTGGATAATAACTGTATAATTTTTAAAATTGCTATCACAATGACCAGATATAATCCAAATTGGGGAGTAAATCGAAGGATATCTCCAGTTGAATATACGGACACTAATGTTGATTTTAATAGGTACAAAGTGAGTCCAGATAAAATTATACAAAACAATACAATTATGTTCAGTAAAAATTCAAATGTTTTTAATTTAAATCGTTTTTCCTCAACATAGTTATCCTTACGTTCTAAAATTAGGTTACTTTGGATAATGATGCTGAGTATTTGCATAAACCCGATAAATATTACTATGAATAGAAAGGTTTCAGGAAACTGATTAAACAAAATTATGTTATTATTAATAGATATTCTCCAGAGACTGATTATCAGTAATGTGCCTCTGGTTGTTCTGATACTAGCCCAAGGTACTACTAGTGATATACACATGAAAAATAATTGGCTAAATTCTAGTAATGATTTCAATTCTATTCTATATTCTTTGAAATCATTCATACCCGATATATCAAGCTATGTGCATAATAACTAATTGGTGTTATTGGTTTGGGGTTTTTTAATATATGACTCGAAAACGCCTAGAATTATTCCGGTTGATATCAATACTACTCCAATGATGGTTAGGGTAATTGATACCATTATGTATTGTATGTTTAATACGTTTAGTGTGTTATAATAAAAAAATATTCTACCCCATAGATAGAAGGACAAAAACACTAACAAAATCCCTGAGCCTCCATAGTATAGCAAAGGTCTTTGGAGTGAAATGTGTTTGAAGGAGGTAGCTAAAACCCGTAACCCGTGTAATATTGGATTGTGGGTTGATGAATCGGCGTAATATGAAACAGAGATTGGGACCTCTATTATTTTTAACCCGTTTTGAAGCGCTTTTATTAAAATTTCAGTACTTAGACCCATCCCTTTTTCGGTATAATCTATTTGTTCTAATGCTTTTTTAGTATAAGCTCTAAAACCCGATTGAGAATCGGTTATATTTTTATCATTTTTTGTTGACACTTGTGTAATAATATCGATGCCAATCTTACGATATTGTGGGACAGTATTTGTGTTTCCTAGGAATCGAGAACCAATTACTATGTCTGCATCTGTTTCGGATAGTACTGAAACAAGTTTTTCTATGTCTTCGGCATGGTGTTGGCGGTCTGCATCTATGGTTACTACTATGTCGTTATCGGTTTGTTTTGCATAATTTAGGGTAGTTATTAATGCAGCTCCGTATCCTTCATTTTGTTCATGTTTTATTACAGTGGCTCCTAGGTTTGTTGCGATTTCATAGGTTAAATCGGTGGACCCATCATCGCATACAATGATTTCATTTACATAGTTTTTTAATTGGACAATTACTGATGCGATGTTTCGCTCCTCGTTATACGCGGGAATACATGCAATTACTCGAGGACTTGGCATAGCTAATGGGTGTTCACTAGCTAGAAAAGTTATTTGTTTTTAGTTGGATATAATCGATTGTAGTATCTTTCCGTCGTAATTTTGGGATATGGAGTTGGTTAATAGGTATTCGAGGGTTGGAGCTAGATCTATTATGTTAGCGCGGGTTTTGTAATCTTTCTTGATGTTTGGACCTACTATGTAAAATAGTCCTTCTTTACGGTGGTCTCCGTTTTTTTCGTTGGATTCTTCCCAAATATTTTGTGGGTTGTATGCATTGCTTTGAGTGTATTCTCCGTTGTCTATTAGATATATTAGGTCGGGGTTGTTGAGTTTGTTTTCTGGGTTTGTTTTGAAGATCTCTATTGTGTGTCCTTTTGATTCGACTTCTTTGCTTAGTTTAGATATTAACTGTTCAAGGATTAGGTGTGAGTCTTTTTCTCGGATCTCTCCGCCTCTTTGTTTTGTGTTTATGAAAACGGAGTTATAGTAACCAAATCCAAATGCTTTGGTTTCTTGCCAGTTTACGTCCAAACCGTCAACTCTTTGGGTGTAAGGATCATCTACCATAATGGATTTTGGTAATATCTTTTCAAATAAGCGTCTATATTTTATTCTGTTTCCTATTCCGGTTATATCAAATGGGATTAATCCCATTACTTTTCTGAGTGTATTTGTTATTTGTTTATTGGTTGTTGATTGAGATTGTGAAACTAGCATGTTTTCTTTATACAACCAGCTATTAATGTGGAAAAAGCCGGTTAAGGGTCCGAAGCCATGGTCGGAAAAGATGAACAAGTAGTCATCTTGTTTTAGGTTATCGAGTATTTGTCCTAGGAATTTGTCTATTGTTTTGTAGCCGGATTTTATTATGTTTTTTAGTTCGCTGTCTTTGTAGTGTACATGTTCTGGATCCATATATTTCCAGAAGTAGTGCTGATACCAGTCTAGTATCATTAATCCAAAGAAGTATGTGGCGTATTCTTCTTTTTCTATTAGTTTTTTGAATAACTCTGTTTTGTTTTTAGTTATTTCAATTATGTTTTCTATGTATTTTAGTTCGCTAGATAAGTATGGGTTGAAGTCGGGATATAGTTTGTATTGAATTTTGTTTTGTTTTAGATAAATCTCAAGTTCTTTGGGCTCGTATATATTGTTTGTTGAGGGAGATAGGAAGCCGCTGATCATTGCTCCACGTAGTTTCTTAACGGGATATGTTCCTGGGTAGTTTATGACTGCCGTGGTTAGTTTTTTTTCGTTTAATGTGTCCCATATGGTTTTTCCCCAATCATCGAGTTTTACAATGTTTGAACTTTTTTTCTGAAAGTCAATTTTTTGAAAATCAAAAAACCCTAGGGATTCCGGTGATTTTCCAGTAGCAGCTGACGCCCATGCTGGCATAGTTATTGGGGGAATTGTGGAATGTAGTTTTCCATGGGATCCTATCTTTTGGATCCTTTCGAAGTTTGGTAAGTCCTCTAACCAGTTCTGTACTAAATTGTATGATGCGCCATCTAATCCTAGGACTATAGTTTTCATCTATGTGGATTCCTTCGTTTGTTAATGCATTGGTATGCTTTAACAATGTTGAATACTGATTTATACGATCAACCATAACATAAGCTGTGATTGATAGAATTCTTGCTTATACCAGTTCCTACTCAAGAACATTTGGTATAAACAAAGCTGTTGACGACCTCAATCATAGAAATAAAAAGATCACAGATACTATTTTCTTGGCAGGTTCTGCAAGGTCTGGGACAACATGGCTTTCTGAGCTTTTTTCTGAAATTCCGGAGTATAAATTGGTCTTTGAACCATTTCATCCTGTTTGGTTTCCAGATATTATCGATATGGGTGTAAAGTACAAACCGGTTCTATCTAATTCAGATTCACATTTGCTAAATTATTTGCATTCAGTAGGAGAGGATTGTATTAGATCTACTTCTCCAGTATTTCAATTTAATAATATCCTAAAACGATTGTTCGCTTCAAAAGTTGTAGTGAAATCTATTAGAAGTCATTATGTTTTTCCATTTATTTCACAAGAGATCAATGCTCTTGGTTTTTACTATATTGTCCGAAACCCTTTAGCGGTAATTTCTTCTCAAATACGTACTGGATATACAGGTTATACCGAGTTTGATGGTTCAAATTTTGTACCTTCAAAGAAAATTCTTCATTCATTGACAGAGCAAATTGGTTTAGATCAATTTTCTGGGGTTCTCAAAAAAGCGAATTCAGATATTGAATTATTAGCTTATAATTGGGGGTTAGAAAATTGGTATGTATTGAACAATCTTGGATCAAATATTCAAATTGTAAAGTATGAGTCACTTGTATCCGATTTTTACAACGAGATTACTAATTTATTAGAACCGATCGAGATGACCGAATGGATAGAAAAAGTGATCCAAAAAAGAGACAGACCTAGCAGATCAACAAATCCAAGAGATATTAACAGGGTAAAAAAAGATGGTTTAAAAACGAACATCGATTTTACAAAAAAACAGAGATTATCAATTATTAACGTGATTGAGAACTTTGGGGTATCATTAGGTTCTGAACCTGATGGTTATTCTTTTGATTACTAATGGTTTCTGTAGGAAAATTATTTACTTGTTAGGATTATGATGGTGTATGGTTGATCGATCTTCTAATGATGGTGAATATTTGGTTCGTGAATATCGAGTGGAAGATACTTCTTCTGTGGTATCTCTTCTTAAGGAGGTTTTTCCTGGTTGGCCAAGTTCGGATATTGATTGTAGTGAGGAGGAGTATTATATTTGGAAATATCTTGATTACGGGTTTGAGAAAATTATCAATCATGTTGCTACTTTTGAGGATGAGGTTATTGGTGCGTATCATGAACTTTATTCTCCTGTTGTTGTAAATGGGACTGTATATGATTCTAGTTTAGGTTCTGATGTTGCAGTTCATCCTAGTTTTCAGGGGAAGGGGGTTTGGACTGCTTTAAGAAGGGTATTTGATAAAAAACATAGAGATCGTCGTAAAAATTACATTATTCGTTTTATGACTGGTTCACCAATTGTTAAGAAAAGAATGTCAAAAATTCGTGACATGTTTCCACATACACTCAGTAATATGACATACATCAAGGACATTAACCTGCATCTTTCTTACATGCCTCAAAAAAACAATCTTCTAATAGCAACTGGATACCAGGTTCTTTCTTTAGGAAACGCGATAAGCTCTGTATTTACATCACCAAAAAGAGATTCAAATGATATTATAATACAAGAAAGGGACAAATTTGATGATGATATTGACATATTTTGGGAAAAAATTTACCCTGAATATAATTTTATAACTTTAAGAGATAAAGAGAATCTAAATCATCGATTTGGGGACCCTAGAGCGGGGAAATTTACTATTCTAACAGCTTATCAACAAGACCAACTCATAGGCTACATCGTTTACACGATGAATGTTAACATACCAAACTACGAAGTAGGTTATATTGTTGATTTACTTGTTCTTCCCGGTTATTGGGATGCCTTTGATGCACTTGTTAATGAGGCAAAAACACGTCTATCCAACAGGGGTGTTAATATTATAAATTACCTAGTTGTAAAAGGTCATCCGTATTACGACAAAATTAATAGACATGGATTCCTTGATAGTCGCATACCTATTCAGGTATTTCTAAACCTTATCGTTGTTGAAGAAACGATTAAGAAAAAAATTCTGGAATCTGAGCCTGAAAAATTGTTTTACTCCTGGGGAGACCATGATTCTCTGCCACTTGGATTCCGAGAATAGAGATTTTGTGGTTTACCCTATTATATTTAATAATAGTAGCTTCCTCGTGATTGTATGTCTAAACGAATCTCTAATATTATTCAAGCTCTAAAAGGTCCAAACGCCAGATTTGAGATATTATTTAGATTGAGAGCTCCTTTTTTTAGGAAAACCCCTGTGTATATTATTTCGTTTCCTAAAACAGGTCGAACTTGGTTAAGAAGTCTTATTGGTAGATATATTGTGCAAAAAAATGGGTTAAATGACGAGTATATAATGGACACCCCCAATCTTACAATGACTTCTGGGTTAAATCCAACTTTATTCACCCATGACAGATCCTCTGTTTTTGGAGTTCCGTATTATCAAATGAAAAAAGATCGTTCAGGTTATAGTAAATCAAAAGTCATTTTTATGGTTAGAGATCCAATGGATGTTATTGTTTCGTATTATTTCCATATCGTTAAACGGTGGAGACAGTATGAAGCCACAATTAGTGAGTTTATTCGAAGCGATCTTTATCCGATGCAGAAAATGCTTACATTTTATAATATTTGGTATGATCACTCGGATATTCCTAAGGATTTTTTGTTGGTTAGGTATGAAGAACTTCATAGCGATCCGAAGAATGTGCTATATATCGTACTTAAATTTCTGGGAGAAGAGGATCCAGATGATACTTTAGTCGAGGAATCCGTTGCTTTTTCTTCATTTAATAATCTTCAAAAATTAGAAAAAAATGAAGAATTTTTTAAATCTAAGCCTGCGGGTGCTAATGAAAAGGATATTAATACTCTTCATTTTCGCAGTGGGAAAATTGGTGGTTACCGAAATACTTTGAATGAAGAGGATATAGCCTATTTGAGAGAAATAATAAACGAAATTGGTGACCCTTACTACTAGAATGAGAAAGGGTGCTACTATTGGGGAAAGTGGTTGTTGGGATTTTAAATAAAAACTATGTTGATGTATTGCCTCTTTGTATCAATAGCTTGTTGAGTCAAACATATTCTGATTATGTTGTTTTAGTAATTGATGGACAGAGTACAGATGGATCGATTGAGTATCTAAAGGATGTTTCAAATAAAAACTCTAAAATTGAGTATTTCATTCAAGAAAATCCAGGGATAGGAGTAGCACGTAATGAAGCTCTAGAATATATCAATAGAAATCACTCCGATGCAACTCATGTTATTTGGGGTGATTCCGAAAACGTGTATCCTTCTGATTACTTAGAGAATATTATGAATTGTGAAGGAGATATTGTGGGGGGACGTAATATAGTCATATCGGAGTCGGTTTGGGGTCAATCTCTCTGGTGGTATTATAATGGGCTGAATGGGAAAGGGGTACTTGGGAATAATGAAAAAATCAAGTATTCTATTCTGAAAGAATTGGGTTGGTCTAATTCTCCTAGGTTGGATGATGCGTTATTTCATCAGAAAGCGGTTAATGCTGGTTATACTTTATCAAAATGTCCTGGTGCAGAAATCTATGTTAACACAGCGAACTCGATACATGAAATACTGAATTGGCAAAAGGTAAAAGCTAAGGGAATTTCATTAACAGGAGCAAACGAAAATTTGAGTGTTGGTACTTTTTCGGGTAAACATATGAGCATATATATCTTGATTTTTTTATTACTATTGTCTTCTCTTTTTACTATTATAACTTATTTTAAAGATTTTTTGTTTGTTTCTGTTTTGTTAATATATTTGGTTGGATCATTTTTCCTATTTTTTAGTGGATTAAAATATATTAAAAATGTTAACTATCTTACTTTTTTTATTATATTTCCTTATTTTATATTGCATTATCCTATTATTATTTTATTTTATATAAAATACAAGTTTTTGATGGATTGATTTAAACACTTATTTTATTATTGTATCTGAGAAATCGCCTTAGATAAGGATTGAATGACGTGAAGGACGCTATTATTGGAGTAATTGGTTTAGGAAAGGTCGGAAAAAGTGTATTTCATACTTTTTCTTTTTACTATGAAACACGAGGTTATGATATTAATGGAGATTACAGATGGTCAGATATCTTAGAATCAGATATTGTATTTATTTGTGTTCCAACTCCTGGACAAGAGGATGGAAGGTTAAATTCTTCAATTGTTTTTAGTACCTTAGCTAAGTTATTTTCAAGTAATTACCAAGGGATAGTTGTGATTAAAAGTACCTTGGGGGTCGGGACTATGGCTATTGCTGTTGATCGTTATCCGGGTATGAAGTTGGTCTATATGCCTGAATTTTTGGTTGAGCGTAATAATTTTCCTTGGTTTGTATGCCCAGATCGACTTGTAATCAGTGGATGTGATGATGACATTGAAACTGTTTTAAAATGTTTTAGTTGGGTTGAAAAAACAGTTCCAATAATTCGACTAAGTTATAGGGAGGCTGAAATTGCGAAATTAGCTCATAATGCGTTTATTGCTGTTAAGGTGAGTTTCACAAATGAGATTGAAGAAATTTCAATTGAGCAAAATATCGATCCTGAAAAAGTTATGAGTGTTATATGGTCGGATAGGAGGGTTAAGAGTGATGCGCATCTTCGACCGAACCTTGGGCCATATGAGGGAAAATGTATTCCAAAGGATACTAGAGAACTTATTCAGTCAGCTAAAGACCCGGTTCTACTTGTTGCGGCGGAGAAAGTGAATAAACGGACTAAGGAACGATATGGGTCATATAAATGAATTAATTGATGAATTTAGTTTTTCAAGCCAATGGGGAGGCTATCGTGATCGCCCCAGCTAAAATATAGTGTTGTAAGTTTTTCTATATTGACACTGTCTGTGGATTCTTTTTGCTGTATGTATGCGTGAATATCTATTGGGGCTACAACGTATCCATTTTCTCTAGCGCATTTTACCATTTTTTGGTTTATTGATAAGAGTTGGATTATGTTTACGTTTTCTTTATCGAAATATTTGTTTGCTTCGTGAAGTAGTGATGTCATTGATTCGGTGTCGTCTGGAGCAGTTAGGCATTCAAGGATGTATCCAATTGGGTAATCGTTTCGGTATCTGTTTATTAGCAGAACCAATATGCCTGTGATTTCATCTTCTTTTTTAGATATTACAAAGTCATAGTTTGCTATTTCTGAGGAGTATCTCCATTCTAAGTAGTGTTGTGTTTTTTCGAATATGAAATCATATTGTGTTTTGATTTTTTCCCAAAAGGGATTAAGGTTTATGTCTTGTAGTTTAACGTACTCAGTTTCGATAGTTTTCTTTTTAGATGGGTATATTGTTTTTTGAATTGCTGAAATCATTCTGTACCCGATTTTTACTATCTCTGGGTTATCCATCGGCATTATTTTCAAGTGTTTATCTACGTCGATTATTCTTACTAAGGGTATGAGTTTATGAGGAATTCTTTGATACTGTGGGGATTTATTGAATTTATCAATGATTATTTGGTTTCCAGTTATAAAATAGGAGAAATTGATACCGTTTCTTTGATCAATCAAATCGTGTAAATCTCTTAAATTGTTCCATAATCCGCGACCTCTGTATGCTGGGTCTACAGCTGCGTCAGCACCTTGATTTGCGTAAAACTCTAAGTCTCGAATTATACACTTTTTCGGAATTCGATGACTGCATGCAACAATTCTATCATCGATATAATAGCAGATGTTCCTTTTTTCTAATGGGTTTTTCAAGTATTTCCATTTCCAATAATCGACTGATGAGACGTCAATATCGATTTTTGGCCATCCATCAAAAACGTTAGTTAAAAGATCAACAATTAAATCATGTTTTTCTTCGGAATATTCTTCTAATACTAACGTTTCATCCATGAAATGTTTATGATATAACCAAGATATTTGGTTTAGGGTTAAGATTGATTGAAATCGGTTTTTTATACCTAGATATCTAGATGTAGTTCAAAAGCTAAGACATCAATTTGAGTAATAATCAGAGGTCCCTTATTGACTAATCCGAAAATATCGATAATAATTGTTACATCACAAAGATACAATGACTTAGAACGACTTTTGATAAGTATCAGAGAGCAGCAGTACGTGGACCTAGAAATAATTGTAGTTTGCATGGAAATTGATGAAAAATTGTCAGAGTTAGCAATAAAATATTCAGCAGATCTCTATGAGGATTCGGGTAAAGGGATTTGTTATGCAAGAAACCTTGGGTTTTCAAAATCCAAAGGGGAAATAATTGTTTATTTTGATGATGATGTGACGCTTCCTACTAACTATCTAGTAATAGTAGAAAAATATCTTGATATCCCCGGGGTTTCTGGTTTTGGGGGAAATCCAATAATAGTAGATGAAAATGGAATACCTAAAAAACGTGGCCTCATAACAAAGATTATTGATAAAATTATTTGGAAAATTAGCCAAGTAGATATGGGTACCGTTTATACAGAAAGCCCTATCTTTGTAGACGCCTTATGGGGTTCAAACATGGCTTTTAAACGGAAGGCAATTATGGATACCGGAAAATTTGATGAATCGTTCTACCACCCAAATCTCGGAGAGGAAACCGATTTTACGTTAAGAGTAACTCAAAGAGGACACAGACTTGTTTTTGACCCAAATATCTGTGTTCTACATTTCACTAATTTTACTAATCGCGGGTTAAAGAGAGGACAATATGAAAAACTGCTTTTCGGGATGGGGGATAATGCCTCTTATTGGAGGGTTAAGAACCAGAGATGTGGAAATCTATGGTTAGTTTACCAAATATTTGTTGGTTTGAGCTGGTCAATTAAGACTAGGAATCCTAGGTGTTTACCATCCTTATTTAGGGGAATTAGACGAGGAAGGTATCGAGGACGAAAAGCTCTTAATGCCAGCGTTTAAGACGATGAAAAAATCTTTTCTCTTTTTAATACGTTTATTGATCTGTGTACAAAACAAGAGTAAGTAAAGAACAAGATATCTATGGAATATTGGGTCTTCTTGAGGAAACCTTTCCCAGTTGGCCTAACAAAGAATTAGATATCGCGAGTCGAGATTTTTGGAAATGGAAGTACCAGGAGTCCCCTAAAGGTTCTGATATTATTGTTACTGAATCTGAGGACAAAATTATAGGATGTCATCATGGTCCTAGATTCAATTTACTCATTAATGGTTCGTTGTTACTTGCCTCT
>Ga0272443_10001194_pt1 | contig 40135 bp, 34 predicted proteins | sample SSMAcet12_FD_193581 | JGI IMG/M metagenome (GOLD analysis project Ga0272443, IMG submission 193581) | Marine sediment archaeal communities from Little Sippewissett salt marsh, Falmouth, MA, United States - SSM-Acet-12 | ecosystem: Environmental > Aquatic > Marine > Wetlands > Sediment ...
AATCAGCACGTTTTCGATCGCATCAAGCGGTGTGCACAACAGTACAAACCACGACAGCGCAATACCCACCGTCGTCATCAAACCGCTGCCGGTTCCGGCAAGCATCGCGCAGGCGAGGCTCAATGCCAGAGGATAGATCAGAAGAAAAAGAAAATCGAGGTGGGTCTGCTGTCTCGATGTTTCGAGATGCCCTCGCTCATTCCAGGCATCAACGATCTGTCGGGCTTTTTTGGTCGTCCAGGCAAGTTCGATACTCACAATGCCCCATGGGGCAGCGCCCTTTATGCTCAGCGGTTTACCGATCACTGCAAGGCGCCACATAAGCAGGGTGGCGGCAAGAATGAGAAGAAGGAGAATCCAGATGTGAAGGTCGGGTGATAACCGGGAAAAGATCGTTGTCATGATTTCGTGGGGTTGCACTGTTCAGAAAAAGGCACTTGCATCACGAGAGGAAGTCAGGAGACGGAACATTGATCCCTCACCGTGTTACGCTTCTTGCTGCAGCAGTTTCTTCAGCTCTGTAAGCGAGCGGGTGTTGATCACGTCATCGGGTTCGAGCCATCCCCTTCGGGCCTGATTGATGCCGTTCTGCAGAAAATCAAGGTCACCGGTCGAGTGGGCGTCGCTGTCGATGGATACTTTGACGCCCATCTCCTTTGCCATCCTGCAATGCTGATCGTTGAGATCGAGCCGTTTGGGGGCGGAATTGATTTCAAGCACGCACCCGGTGTCTCTGGCAGCCTTCATCACGGCTTGCATATCTACTGCATAGGGCTGACGGCGGGTGAGCAGACGACCTGTTGGATGGGCAAGAATCCGGGTACAGGGGTGTTCCAGGGCTTTAATGATTCTCCTTGTCTGTTGTTGCAGCGACAGGTCGAAATGGTAGTGGACGGCGCAGATAACGATGTCGAGTTGCTGAAGAATCTCATCGGGCAGGTCGAGGGTGCCGTCCCTGAGAATATCGACTTCGACACCTTTGAGAATCGCAATGCCTGGCATCTTGCGCTGAATGGCGTCGATATCTTCGATATGCGCGGCCAGTGCCTCTGCGTCCATGCCATGAGCGATGCGCACCTGCCGGGAGTGGTCGGTAATGGCAATATACTCGTAGCCTTTCGACTGCGCAGCTTCGGCCATCTGAAGAATGGAATTGTGCCCATCGGTTCGGGTGGTATGCATGTGCAAATCGCCCCGGATATCGTCGAGGCTTACCAGAGCGGGTAACTGATGCTTTGCCGCGGCTTGGATCTCTCCCCTGTCTTCGCGCAGTTCAGGAGCAATGAAAGGAATATCGAGGCAGGCATAGACCTCTTTCTCGCTTTTTCCTGCAATGCGTTCGTGCTCTCTGAACAGGCCATATTCGTTGAGTTTCAATCCCCGCCCGATGGCAAGTTTCCGCAAAGCGATGTTATGCTGCCTGGAACCGGTAAAATAGAGCAATGCGGCACCCCAGCTGACCTGGGGCACGACACGAAGATCGACCTGCAGGCCGGAATGCAGAACCACTGATGAGCGGGTGTTGCCGCTTGAGAGAATATCGGCAACGCCGTCGTAACGAGTGAAGTGGCGCACAGCATCGGCTCCTCTTCGGCAAGTGACGAGCAGATCGAGGTCGCCGATGGTTTCCCGGCAGCGGCGAAAGCTGCCGGCAATCGCGACCTGCGTGATGTCGTCACATGCGCGAAGATAGGAGAGGAGCGGTTCGGCCGCAAACATGGCGGCTTGATAGGTGATGCGCCGGCTTCGCTCTTTACGGCGGAGGATCTCCTTCAGAATGTTCTGCTGGCTCTTTTTGCCGAACCCGGCAACCAGTGCAATCCGGCCTTGCTCTGCGGCCTCCTCAAGCTCCTCGATGTTCCTGATATCGAGCGCATCGTAGAGCGCCTTGACTTTCCGGGGTCCCAGGCCGGGAATCTCCATCAGCTCGGAGAAGGAAGCATGAGCGTTCTTTTCAAGGGTATCGAGAAAACGCAGGTGGCCGGTTTCGACAATCTCGAGGATCTTTTTCGAGAGATCCCGACCTATGCCGGGCAGCCGGGTCAGATCCTCGTTGCGGCTCACCATATCGGCAACGTCACGGGACAATCCGGCGATGGTTGCCGCTGCGTTGCGGTAAGCACGAATCCTGAACGGGTTGGCGTTCAGGATGTCGAGCAGATCGGCGACCTTACGAAATATGGATTCAATGTCAGCATTGACAACATGCATGGCAGGGTTCTCCCGAGAGTCTGTTGCAAGTAAGGGATACCCTTACAATGTGGCGGTTCACGCCAGGTTATACAGCGCAGCGCTATCCTTGCCCATGCGCCTTGAGAAATTTGCGGATATTACGGGCAGCCTGACGAATGCGTTCCTCGTTTTCGATGAGCGCGATGCGGACATATTCATCACCGTTCGGGCCAAAGCCGATACCCGGACTGACGGCGACTTTTGCTTCGCGAAGCAGCATTTTACTGAATTCAAGGCTGCCGACCTGGCGAAGAGGTTCGGGAATACGGGCCCAGAGGAACATGGATGCTCTGGGAGCGCGGATCTCCCAACCGGCATTGGCAAAGCTTTTGAGCATCACGTCACGACGCTTGCGGTAGGTATCACGGATCTCTGCGACACAGCTCTGATCGGAATTCAAGGCGATCGTGGATGCGACCTGAATAGGGGTGAACATGCCGTAATCCAGCCAGCTTTTGATACGCATAAGTGCTCCGACAAGCTTGGGGTTCCCGACCAGAAACCCGACACGCCATCCGGCCATGTTGTAGGTTTTCGAGAGGGTGTAACTTTCCACAGCAACATCTTTTGCTCCCGGTACCTGGAGAATGGACGGGCTCTGGTAGCCGTCGTAGGTGATTTCGGCATAGGCGATATCACTGATGATATAGAACCGCTCTCTGCGTGCGGTCTCGACGAGACGCTCGTAGAAAGAGCGTTCGACCGTCGCCGTGGTCGGGTTGTTGGGAAAATTCACCACAAGATACTTCGGCTTTGGCGAGGATTCGCGCATGGCGGTTTCGATGTTGCGGAAAAATGCCTCCTCGTCAAGGCGATACTCCTCGTCCATTTCAAGCTTGAAGCGGTGAACATTGCCTCCGGCAAGAATAAATGCCTGAGAATGGATCGGATAGCATGGATCAGGAACCATGGCGATATCCCCGGGATTGGTAATTGCCTGAACCAGGTTTACATATCCCTCTTTCGAACCCATAGAGGCGACGACCTCGGTGTCTGCATCGAGCTCAACACCATACTTGTCGCGATACCAGCCGCAGATAGCCAGACGAAGCTTGTATATACCTTTGGATACAGAATAACCGTGCGTCCGGGGCTTCTGAACACTTTCAACCAGTTTATCGATAATGTGCTGCGGGGTAGGTCCGTCTGGGTTACCCATAGAAAAATCGATGACATCCTCCCCTTTTCTGCGCTCGGCCATTTTCAACTCATTGACCGCGGCAAACACATACTTCGGCAGACGTTTAATCTTCTCAAACTCAATTTCATCAAACATGTTTCAATCTCGTAGTGGTTCAGTAAATGGCCTGGCAATAGGACAGGAGATAATCTTACATAAAAAGCATCATATCTCAATACGACGACAAAAAAATCATGTCGTTCCACGTCCTTCGCTCCTGAAAAAACAAAACGGGTCGCGGTCATGGAAAACATCGAGTCCCATACCATGGACGACCGCCATACACCCCTTGCAGACTGGAGCGAGCGAGCAGTCCTGGCATGATTCCGGCCCTCTGCGATACCGTTTTGCCGCCATTGAATCGTAGAGTTCGCTCAATCGGGATTGGGGAACGACGCCTACCGGTGAAGGAAATTTCCTGCAGGCATGAACGCTGCCGTCGGGCAGAAGAGCGAAAAAATTGAACGCGGCCCCGCAGCCGAATCCGGTACACCCGCCGTTATAGGGCTCATCCCGCTCTTTTCTGAGAATATTGAACAGATTATCCTTGATCCCGATACCGGGCGTCGAATCTGCCAGATCGAGATAGGTTGCAAGAAATTCCCGGTACCGATCCTTGTCGGGAAGCGAAAGATCGCTTCCCTCACCGACCTGCGCGAGACGGTTGAAGGTAAAATAATCCGCCCTTCCTGACACTTCTCTTGCAAGCGGGATCACCTGATCGATATTGGACCCGGTCAGCGTCAGCATGACAACCGAATAGATTCCATGCTCCCTGAGCAGATCGAGAAAAGCAAGAACGCGTCTATAGTAACCCTCGCCCCTCATAAAATCGTTATGAGGCTCGAGGCCCTCGAGACTGACCTGGTAAAAATCGGGTTTGATAAGAGCAGTCAGTCGCTCAAGCTCCGCTCCGGAAACGACATTACCGAGTACCGATGTGGCAAATCCCCTGTCGACAGCCTCGGCATAGAGCGCAAAAAAATGAGGGTAGAGAAAGGGATTGCCTCCCGAGAAACAGATATGACCGCGAACATTTTTCTCATGGCAGAAAGATGCAAAATCATCGAGAACAGCTCTTGCGTGATCCAGCCTGAGAGGAGAAAGCTGATCCCTGTCGTAACAGTGCCGGCAGTGAAGGTCGCAGCGATTGGTCAGATGCCATTGAAGCGTAAAGACCGACGCCTTGAGAAACCTCCCCGACAGAGCCTTATCGTCAGAGGAACGTTCAACATCGCGAGCGATGAGGGAGTGAGCCTTGAGGATGATCCCTTTACGCGCAGCGTGGTCGAGTGCGTCAAGATAGGTCAGGAGCTCTTTTCCCTTCAGAGCGAGCGCGTCTTCTCCATCGGCCAGAAGTTTCAGGACAAGCAGCATCTGCTGGTCTGCATACTCGACATAGATCCTTCCGGAAACCGGGCCCTTCCAGACGACAATCCAGCCTTCCTGCTCGATAACCGGAATATCCGTTATCGCGTCATGGGGCTCCTCCATGAAAAAAGGAGTTACATCATAGCGGACAGCGACGAGATCAAGCAGCGGATTAATCACTGCACCATGCTCAGGAGGCCGAAGATCATGAGTTCGTTGCCGGACAGCGTCATAAGCAGACTCAACGGCAGAGAGATCACCAAAAAAGGGTTCGGGATAAGCGTCGGATGACGCAACGCCAAAAAGCCGGGGCTCCGGCCAGGGCCCGCTCTCCTGGTCCGTGTCGCAGGTGAGCATTGCCAGATGCTCGTCACCGAGCAGTCGGCAGGTATGGGGAAATCGTTGAGCGAGTTTCTTCATGGAATATCATTGCGGAAATCCGTAAACGGGAGCGGTCGGTAAACACTCTCACCGACCACTCCCTGTTTGGCAGAAGCGGAGAAGCAAAACAGCAATGCCCCGGATGACTACTTACTGCAGGATGATGAACCCTCTTCAGCAGCAGCGCTGTCTTCCGTTGCACCGCATGAACCGGTCCCGCTGCCAGCCGATTCATCTTCGACATTCTCCGTTTTTGTCCCGGAAGCACCACAGCTGCCGTTGGCCTGCTGGCATCCGGTCAGGGTCAATCCGGTCAGGAGACCGGCAACACTTAATCCGGCAAGCGTTTTTTTCAGATTCAGGGTATCCATCGCATTCCTCCTCTAACGTTTACGTTCAGAAAAATTCACCCATGGCCCCGAACTGATAAGCCATAGCAATAATATAACGAATAAGAAAGGGATGTACGAAAAAAGGAAAATATCAGAAATGTCGCTAATACTGATAATAAAACAAACAAGCCCCGTTAAAAACGGGGCCTGAAGTCACCAAAAACAGCAATGATCAGAAACTCACGGCTGTTGCCCGCGCTGCCTGTTCGAGAAAGCGCTCTTTCCAGTTGCTTCCTGAAATTTTTTCAGCAATAGCTACCGTCATATGCATCGGCTCGATACCGAGGTCACGGCTTCTGCCAAGCCCCTGAACACAAGACGGACAGTTGGTCAGTATGACCTTTCTCGATCCGGCGTGTTCAAGGCAATCGGAAATCGCTTCCCTCTTTCGATGCAGCATAGAATCGGTAATGTCCGGGCGTGAAAGAGCCATTGTCCCTGCTTCCGAACAGCAGTGCTCAACAGGGGTAACCGTATCGAAACCGCCCATCGCCTGTAATTCGCCCAGCGCGTTACCGCCAAGAGAGTCGTGGCATGGCGCATGGTAGAGGCACGACTCGTCGCCTTCCAGTCTGAGCCCCTGTTCGATGGCATAGCTCATCACATCCATTATCCTGCCGCCAAACAGTTTATTGGTCTCCATGCTTTCAAGTCCTTCAAGGCAGGTTCCGCAGGAAATGACGCAAGCATCGAATTCGAGATAAGAAAACATTTCGCGAATCTGGCTGAACATCATGGTGTTACGCAGGACCAGGCGAGCATTGAGATCGTTCTGGGCATTGACATGCGACGGAAAGCCGCAACAGAGAAAAGGTGGCGGAAGAATAACCCTGACACCGGTTTCAAGCAGGAGATGGATTGCCGCCATCGAAATAGTCGAGTTCAAGCGTTCCGAACCGCATCCGGGGAAATAGAATACCGTATGGTCAGTTTCCTGCTCCGGTTCAAAAACAAGCACCTGATCGGCCTCACATGCCGGCAGCACATCGCGCAGCGTATCGGCTGGCACCGGCGGTACTGACGAGCGCATCATGCGCAGCGGATAGATGGATGACGGATGTTCAGGGTCCTGCAACGGGGCTGAAAGACGATTGCCCATACGCTGAGCTGCTCCTCCAATACGAACAACAGCGTTGCGAAACACTTTGTTGTAGAACGGAGAACGGTTGTCAAGGTAGCGGAGCGTCATCTGCGTTATCGGCGAGGAATGTTTATAACCCCACCCCTGAAGAATGCTCCTCTCCAGCACGGAAACCTCGCCTGTATCGATATCTACCGGACAGGGTTTGAGGCACTTATGGCAGATTGTGCAATGATCTGCGACCTCTTCAAGCCAGCGAAGAAGCTCAAAATCCGTTTTTCTTTCACGCTGTGCGTCATAGAGCATGGCCTCAATCAGAGAACCGATGGCAAGGTTTTTGTTCCTCGGATGGTAGAACATCCCTCTTGCAGGATAGTAAACGCAGCAGTCTGTCTTGCATTTGCCGCAACGAATACAGTAGTCGATCTTTTTCGACAGCTCTTCGAGCTGCGCCCGTTTAAGAATATGGGCTTCAAGTTCGAGAAGATTGAATGAGGGCGTGAAAATATAACGCAGGGCATTGTAGTCCTGAAGTTTTCCCGGATTCATAATCCCCTGAGGATCGACACTGTTGCGATAGCGGGTCAGTTCCTCAATACGCTCCGGCTCCATGAACTTGAGTTTCGTCACCCCGATTCCGTGCTCGCCCGACACAACGCCACCAAGTGAAATGACTTTTTCCATCACACGGTCAACGACATGATCTGCCCGCTGCAGCATCGGCTGGTCATTTGAGAGTACGGGAATATTGACATGGACGTTACCGTCACCGGCGTGCATGTGGGTCGCGATGACGATTCGCCGGTCCCTGACATACTGGAATGCCGCGTCAATGCGAGAGACCGTATCGGGATAACCGTGAAAAAGTTCATTGAACTCATGACGAAACTCCTGAATCAGACAAAAGCTTCTGAGCGACTTTTCATCAGCACCGCCAAGCGCCTCTCTTGTCGAACGGCAGAGATCCATGGCTGCAGGAACCTTTGCTGCAAACTGCTCGGTATCGTCTTTGGCCTGCGGCTCCCCAAGAAGCTGCTCGACACGCTCGATGAACAGACGCTGTGAATGACGCTCCTCGTCGATATTGAGCTCATCGATAAAACGGGCAAATTCAGCAAGCGCCTCAAGAGGAATAACGATATCCTCGTTAAGCTTGAACGCATTGGTGCGCCGCGCAATCGCACTGAGTTTTTTTCTGTCCGCCCAGAAACGCTTTGCTTCTGCACTGTCGCGGGCAACGAACATCAGAGTGTTGGGATGACGCTCGAGGAGCTCTGCAACACGATCCACCCCTGCCTGGGCCTCATCTGATGAATGACCTGCTATATCGATCAGCAGGACCGCTTTTGGCATCTGCGGTCTGGCAGCTTTCACCTTGTAATCAATTGCGCGGATGTATTCATCGTCAAAGTGTTCAAGCGCAAGCAGCGCTTCGTGGTCATTGGCCGGAAGCGGAAATATTTTTGAAAGCTCGACGATGACGCGGCTTGCTTCGTCCATATCAGGTCCGAAAAACTCGAGACAGAGGGTTTTTGTGACCTCGTATTTCGGATAGAGAATAAAATGAGCCGACGTGATAACGCCGTCGGTACCCTCTTTCTGCAGACCGGGAACGCCTCCGAGAGCCTTGTTGGTAATGTCTTTCCAGAGGCCCTTTTTGCGAATATCGGTACCAAGAAGTTCAATACGGTTTCGAATGTCGCCCTGACTGTCGACGATTTCATAGGTAACGGTATCCTCATGCATGATTTTACGCAGTCGATGGTCGGTCCTCCGGACACTCCAGCTCTCTCCTGAGGGCATCGCGATCTTCCACTCGACAAGGTTATCGATACATGTCCCCCACCTGACAGCCTTTTTACCACCCGCATTTTCAGCAATGTTGCCCCCGATCGTACACGACCACTCACTGGTAGGATCCGTGGCAAAAACAAGGCCCTGTTCTCCGGCAAAAGTCATAGCTTTTTCGGTAACAACACCGGCCTCAACCTCGATAACGGGAGCCTCTGCGCTGATGCCGTTATCATCGACAAACTCGCGATAGGTGATCCCCCTGATATGGTTGAGCTTTTCGGTATTGATGATAACGCAGTCCCGCTGAAGCGGAACCGCGCCACCGGTCAATCCTGTGCCGGCGCCTCGTGGAATGATTTTCAAACCGAGAGCGGCAATAGCTGCAACAAGCGGAGCAACCTGCTCCTCGTTGTCGGGTGTAACGACTGCCACCGGGAGAAAAAGTCTCCAGTCCGTCGCATCAGTAGCATGAGACACCAGTGAAAAAGGGTCGAAAAGGACATTGTCGACACCGACAATTGCCCCCAGTTCTTTTTTGACTTTTCTCCGGAAGTCGGGAGCCTGTTCAATCTCCTCTCGAAATCCAAAAAAGTACTTTCTCAGGTTCGAGACGATAGCCAGCACCCTCGATTCGCCGTTTGACGTCGACTCGATGATGTCGAGGTCCTTGAGAGCATGCTCAAACAACCTGACCCTTCGGGCATGTGAGTCGATAAGTTCCTGGTAGAGATAGGGATTGCGCCGGTGAATCAGGAGTTCACCGATAATGCGCATCAGAAGACGCGCCGAACGCCCTGTGACGCGCCGATCACGTAATTCTTCAAGGAGACGCACGTTCTCTTCATCAAAAACAAGAGAGAGCGCCTGCATATCCCCTGCAGAGGTATAATTGAACGGTATTTCCCGATCCGTGGGCCCGGGGTTTTCCGCTATAGTATCAAGATCATTCGATGTAGCCTTCATATCAGACAACAATAGTTAAGAGTTGAATCCCTCCGTCCGGGAATCGGATCTCATGGCCGGTGGCTGAGCCAATATTATAAAATAATTATCAAATCCATAACCCCCGAACAGGCAACGCTGTGCAGAAAATACCACGCCCGGGCATCAGTCGGACTCAGAAGATCGCCGGATCGGTCATGGAATGCATGTACAAGTGGGAACAGTATTCGACACCAGAAAATTCATTGTGCTCTTTTCCGGTGCCGAACAAAACAGAATGGCGGTAAAGAAAGGGAACGCAATACGGGGAAACCGGTCGTCAGGCACAGCGGTCCTTGCCCGTATAGTCGATATAGTCGTCTCCTCCGCCAAAGGGCACAAGAGAGACGGAACCGTCAGGAGATGCATTGTTGAGCCAGGTCATAAAAGGACTCTCGATCCATTGGCAGAAGTCCCCGTCAAAACCGCCCTCGTCAGGAAACAGTGCAAGAAAGCGACGGAAAAGTTCCACGGTAAAACGGGTCTCATCGCCATCGGCTTGATAACCTTTATCGGCATCACACAATCCGCAGGATGCGTTATCAGCCTGAGTACAGAGCAGATTCTTTCGAGTCAGATAACCGCAGTGGCTTCCTCGCTCTACATTTGCAACAACCGCCCATGAATCGCCATCAGATGGCGCTTCCTCGGTAAACTGTGTTTCAACCTGATCATCGGGTGACCATGCGGGAGGAGTGGAGTCTTTCCTTGCGGCACAATCGCACTGACCGATAATCATCAGAATCGGCATAGGTATTGTCGAGAGAGCATTGCGGTAAGGAGCCATACCGAAGTTCAGCGCTTTCTGAGTCATATCGACAGGAGAGAGCTGAACGAGCCCGACGGGGTCGGCAAGATACTCTTCCGGCCAGGATGCAAGCGGCTCAGTATGATAAGGAAGAATTTCACGATCATAGACAACCGGATTGTAGCGGACTCCCGTCGCCTCACCAATAGCCTGAAGGTTGACAAAACCGGTTGCCGCGGCCTGCGCGTGAGCACCGCCGACCGAGTGACCCGCAAAAACGACACGATTGTTGACCATAAAGCGGGCCTTGTCGACCGCTGACTCATTATGGAACATATTGGTCGCACCATATCGTATCAGATAGGAGGCTGCGGTATAGGCTTCCTGCCCCACTCTCGGATTGCCGCCAAAATCGGTCCAGGGCATGACTTCATTTTCCTTATGGCATGCCGTTACACAGGCGAACGCCCAGTTGCGTTCAACAATCGCAGAAGTGTAATTATAATATTCCGACGGATTCTTCTTGAAAAGAGGACAGTCGTTATTGAAAAACGTGCAGAGCAGCTTCTTTGGAAAGTAGAGCAGATCGTCACCGATAAGAAATCCGTGATTGAACATCAAGAGGCCATTGGCCTTACGATCTGCAGGGTAGAAGACCTCAAGAGCAAGTTCGGTATAACCGATGCGATCCTTGTCGTAGCGTACCCATAAGTGAATACGGTCGAAACAGTAGTTGTCAATGCGAATGGGGTTCATGGAGGGAGTTGTCTTGAATTGATGAATCTCTCTTGAATACGGCTCCTTATCCGGTACCTGCGACATGCTCTGCCCCGTTCCGGACGTCTTCACGCTGCTCTCTTGAGTAATATGCAGAAAATAACACGTCAGGCAAAAAGCTTGAATCCCACTGTACTGGTCATAGAATGGACCGCACAGTTGATTTTGCCGATAAACATATCAAGATCGGTCACGCCGAAATACCTGTCGGACGCAGCCAGTTCCATAAATTCGAGAAACTGATGGTAACGAAGGTCGCCGATTCTCGATGACCATGACTCTTCGGATATCCTGAACGCACAGAGCGGATCGGCTATCATGTAGAGGTCTCCGAGTTTGAGCAGCTGCATCCAGAAATCCAGATCGATCGTATAGGGAACCATCGCACTGTAGCCTCTGGTTTTTTCAAGGAGGGATGCCGGGTACAATCCGCAGACAGGCTCTCCAAGAATATTAGTCCCCATACGAATCAGTTTACGAATCACATCCTCTGCCTGATGACGTCCTTCGTCGACCAGATTGATCTGTTTGATCAGAGCCTTGCTTTCAGCATCTATAATGGTCCGCTGCCCGCAGACAAGGGCGACACCCTCTGAGGCGTGGCGTTCGAGAATATCAACCTGACGCTCAAGGCACTGGGGATAGAGAATATCGTCGCCACAGATCAACTTGACATAGGTGCCCTGAACATTGCTGACAGCGTTGTTCCAATTGCCTTCGGGCCCCAGGTTCTGGCGGTTGCGAAACAGCTTCAGACGTGGATCTGAAATTGAACGGACAATTTCATAGGAACCGTCAGTCGAATAATCATCATAGACAAGAAGTTCAAAATTGGTATAGGTCTGGGATAAAACTGATTCTATGGTCTGACGAATAAATTTCGCATTGTTGTACATAGGAATCGTGACCGTAACCAACGGCCCGCCAAAAACTTTCATAACATTCTGATTTTAGGAATTCTACCGTTTGCCACTCAATTCGATTCACGATAGACAGCTCCATTCATTTCTGCCCACCCGGCTGTCGCATGACGGCCGGTATCAAGAATTGTCGAAGCATCGACAATCGCGTTTGCAAAGACAGTCCAACTGCAATTGGCTCTCCAGAGGTAAGCGCCCCTGAGATCCGCCCCACTGAGATCGGCATGAGTAAGATCGGCTTGACGCAAATTACATCCGGAAAGGTCTGCCCCCCTGAGATCGGCATCGACCAGATCGGTACCCTTCAGAAGTGCACGGGAAAGATCGGCATCGTGCAAGTCTGCGCTGTCAAGAACCTTTCTGCTGAGGTCAGCCGATGAAAGCCGTATAGGGGTTTCGGGCTGAGCTTGCCTCATCGAATTCCATTCGGTTATATTTTTTTTCAACAGCTTGAATTGAAAAACATCGTAAGAGAGCTCATCGGCCTTATCGAGACGTTGGCCGAACAAGATTTTCTGCGCCACAGTATTGACAGGAAGCTCTTTATCAAGCAACGTCCGTGAGCGGTCAATGGATAACTCCTGGAAGGAGACTGCAGGCTCTTCATGCACGTAGCGGGCATGATGTTTCTCCGCCCATTGCGGGGTCCCGTTTGAGCCGGATTCTACGACGGTTCGGTTCGAAATAACCGTATTGTCAAAGCCGGCGAAACTGATATCGGCTTTCCAGAGATATGCTCCCGAAAGATCGGCATTGCTCAGATCGGCATGACGAAGATCGGTCGAACGAAGATCGACATCACGAAGACTCGCCCCGTTGAGAATCGATTCCGAAAAGTCAGCCTGTTTGATGACAGACCCGTCGAGCACAGCATTTCTGAAATCGGCATCTGAGCAGAGAGCCTCTTCCATAAGGGCATCTTTGCAGAGCGCATCGCGAAAAGAAGCACCTGCAGCACACGTCTGAAACAAACGCGCGCCGGTAAGATCGGCCCCGTCAAGACAGGCATTGCTGAGATTGGAACTTTCAAAATCCGCTCCCCGCAGAACTGCCCCCCGAAAATTCACACCATTGAGGTTTTTTCCTTTCAGAACCGCTTCCGACAGATCGACAGGCTCCTGGCCCGATTCGGCTCGAACACGGTTCCACTCCTCCACCCCTTTCTGAAGGGTTTCGAACTGCAGACGATCATATCCCAGAGAAGGCACGGAAAAAAACATCAACGCGCAGCACATCGGCAAGAGAGACCCGATAAGCCTACGAGAGGCTCCTGACAGGTTATGTATCATTATTTCGTCTTTTGCTTGAGAGCCTGCTTGAGATTGGTCCTGAGAAACCAGACCGCTCCGGCATAGATAAACCCGCCAAGGGTCAGAAGCAGCGCACTGTGCAGATAAAAACCAAACAGGACACAGAGCGAACTCGAAAGAAGAACGGTCAGTTGACGAAACGCTTTTTTCATAGACGTTGCATCAAGCAGACGTATCAGGGGGTCGCCGCTTCTGAGCATATCAAGAGAGCCTGATTTGACTATTGCCGGCAAAACAATATAAATAATGCCAATAAAAGAAAACGTGATCCATCCCATCAGAGCAGCATGCGTATGCGAATGGTAAATCCACATCATGCTTGCCCGAATTGGAGGAACGGAGCCGAAAGGAAGTTTATCGTAAAAATAGATATTGAGGATACCAAATGCGCTGGTTGCCATCAGCATACCGAGCCCGGTAAGCAGATAGGCAAGGGCCGGATGATGGAAATTCTTTCTGAAAAACGTATTCATATAGGCTGCAAATCCGACAAGAAGAGCCAGAACCCCGAAAAGAAGTATGTGGCTGACAAGCATCATCCCGAGGTAGTTCCCAATAAGAATCGCGATAAGAAAGACAAGGACTCCGCCGACAAAAATATAGGACCATATGCTGAAGAGCATGGTAATGATCTCTTTTTTCGGAGATCGGCGCCATGCATAAGTATAGAGAAAGCCCATCACGCTTATACTCAAAGGAAAAGAGGAGCCGAGAAAGTAAGCCGACTGGGTCACGAAAAACGGAATAACGCCGAAAGAGGGAAACGCCTCTTTCAAGCCAAGAGCAAACAATCCAAGATTGGCGTTTAAAAGAAACAGAACATCGAAAATATAGTACCTGACGGAAACCTCTTTCCAGATTTTAGCGATCGATAGCGTTGAAAAAATCTCCTTGATGGGATAGACAACCATGATCATCAGGAACAGTCCGGTAAAGGCCTTGAGAAGCGGCCACTGCATAACAACAGAGAGGGTGATCATCGCAAGCCCGGCGATGACGCCGTAAATGTAGCGCATCTGCTTGCCTGTATCGATGCGCAGCTCAGGATAGATTGCCGCAATGAGGTAGCGGTTGAGAATAAGAATGGCAAGATTACCGAAACCAACAAAAAAGATATACGGATGAAGGGTATGCAGCATCTGACTGTCTGTCCATGCCCCCAGTGCGCCGCTAAAGGCGGCAAGCGTGATGATGAAGACTGAAACAGACACGTAGATTCTTGCCATAGAGTCCAGCTCAATGTCAAACCCTTTATTGCTCATGATGCGAAAGTTTGTTTTTCATTTCCAGAAAAGCTATCAACGACAATCCGATAAGAGCCAGATTAAGGGTCAAAGGATTGAAGGGCAGCGTAAAGAGATCTGCCTGAAACAGCGCGACATAGCCGAGAAGCAGTGATAAAATTAAAATATTGGCGATGAAGAGCCAACTCCGGCGCGTAAAGAGAAGAAAAATTCCGAACACTATCTCTCCATAACCCATAGACGTCACCAATTGGCAGGCAATTTCATACACCTTGATCACATGACCGATCAGTTCGATTTCGCCAGGGCTTTGACAAGCGATCTTTGGAACAGCCCCCTGATAAATCCATGAAAATGCCAGTGCAAGACGCGCAATAATGAGAACCAGCGACTCGTCACGCCATAAATTCCTGATCATAACAGTAGATGATGATGGCCCGTCAGGCCCTGTGCATAAAAAAAAGCGCAGCCGCGCTCACAGAAAAAAAGGGCGAAAAAGTATCTTTTCGCCCTTCCTTATTGCCTTTCAAAACGTTTACGCTCACGTTGTCAATCACAAAAGCATTCTTGCAATATCACAAGAGATATCGGCAGACATCTTGACATGCTCTACAACCGAAAGAATGCCGGTAAAATTGGTAATATTGTTATCGTTGACTTCCGCCTTCAGCTTCTTGACAGCCTTTTGATAGATCCCGTCGATCTCGGTCATCATGTCGAGGGTTTCCTGTGCATGCTTGGTATTACCGCTCACAAATGCCTCGACAACCTTTTTGATCATCTCGGCAGTGATATCGCCCATAGGCTTCAGATCATATTCATCTTTGTGCAGCACCTGAATATCGGCAAGCTGGATATAGGCAGTCTTATTGGCGATGTTGAGCGCATACTGACCAAGCGTCTCGAGTCGCAGCATAATCTGACGCGCGGTATCGACCACCGCTTTGCGGTCAGCGTCGAGATCCTGAAAATAACTGAATGCAAGACAGAGATATTCGACTTCGAACTTGCCTTTCTGAATATACTCCTGATCGAATTCAAAAGCAGACTGGGCCAGATCGTTATTTTTCTTGGTTGCAGCACGAATCGCAAGCATCAGGTTGTTCTCGACATTCGAAGAGAGCTTGGTGAGCTTCTGCTTCAGTGTTTCAAGCTGTTCGTGAACAGGGCCTGCCGGGCTGGTAGCAAGATTAAACTTTGCCGGATCGATTTTTATGGTGAATGCATCTGGGCGTGCGACCTTCTCAATACCCTTGCCGGATCCGGATGGACCTGACTTTTTTCCGAAAAGTTTCATACTTGAATTGACACTATGCTGTTATTGAAGAGAACATGTCCTTGAAAAGTGAGGTAATTTAGCTGACTGGCAGGGTTATTTGCAAAAAAAAAACATCAAATCACTCATAGCCGTCATCCCTCAACGCCTGACCTCACATTCACGAATGAGAAAATCAGGTCATTTCAATCCTTCAATGACTGAATCAGCTTTTCAAATGAAGCGTCAGAATGACGAATAATTTCTCCGGTAATGAGATAGATAACCTCCTGCGCGATCCTGGTGGCATGGTCCCCCATTCGTTCAATGTAACGGGAAATGCTCAAAGCCGTGATCAGCTGATTGGTATCGATCTCCTGCTTTTTGAGCATCGTTGCAACATTCTTGAACACCGCCCGGTGCATCACATCGAGCTCTTCATCCATGTAAAGCACCTCTTCGGCCAGCATCTTGTCATTATTGACAAACGCCTGAATTGATTTCTGGATCATCAGCTTGGCTTTCTCACCCATAAGCTGGAAATCAAAATCGGCAATGACCTCTGGCTCAATATCAGGAAGCCGCTCAAAGATGTGCATGACAAGATCACCGATCCGCTCAAGATCATTATTGATTTTGACAATGGTAACGATCTTGCGAAGGTCTTTGGCGACCGGCTGCTGAAGAGCCAGAAAGACCAGGCACCGCTCTTCCAGCCTGACCTCATTGACATCGATCTCATTCTCGACACGTTGGATATCATCTTCAGGTTCCGAGCCGGGATGCTGAAGCATTGAGAGCGTACTGCTGAAATTCTTCAGCACCTTGTCAGAGAGAATGACAAGAGCGTTTGAAAGTTCTTTTATCTGTTCGTGAACAGGTCTGTCGATCATGGATATGCGATTAAAAGGTTGAATAATCAGCTGAACCTGCCGGTTATGTAATCTTCCGTCATCTGATCCTTTGGATTGGTAAAAAGCTGCTTGGTGGGTGCATATTCGACAAGAACCCCTTCGTAAAAAAACATGGTGTAGTCTGATACGCGAGAGGCCTGCTGCATATTATGTGTAACAATCATTATAGTATAACTTCCCCTTAATTCCTCGATCAGATCCTCGATTTTAGCCGTTGACTTGGGATCGAGAGCCGATGTCGGTTCGTCGAGCAAAAGAATTTCAGGCTCGACCGCCAGAGCCCGTGCCACACAAAGTCGCTGCTGCTGGCCGCCGCTCAAACCAAGAGCGTTCTTGTCAAGCCGGTCGCTGACCTCATCCCAAAGCGCCGCCTTTCTGAGACTCTTTTCGACGATTTCAACGAGGGTTTTACGATCGTTTATTCCGTGAAGCCTGGGGCCGTAGGCAATATTGTCAAAAATCGATTTCGGAAACGGGTTAGGCTTCTGAAACACCATGCCGATTTTTTTTCTCAGCAACACCTCATCGGTATTCTTGCCATAGATATCATCACCGTCAAACATCAGGGTTCCTGACGTATGACAGGCAGGAATAAGATCATTCATGCGGTTGATAGCCCGCAGAAACGTGCTTTTACCGCATCCGCTCGGCCCGATGATAGCCGTGACGTATTTTGAAAGAATATCGGCATTGACTTTTTTGACGGCTTCAAAATCGCCGTAATAGATCGAAAAATTTTTTGCTACCACATGAGCCTTCCCACCGCCATGAACCATTTTTCGGTCCTCAGGGATAAATATGTCCCGGCTTGAAGATTCATTCGTCCGCATGGAAACACTTTTATCGTGTGATTCAGCTGTCATGAGCATTTCTGTTACCCTTTTAGTTTTTTGGAAATACGGGCTCTGAGCAAAATTGCCGACATATTGAGCAGAAGAACAATAGAGATCAGAGCGAGAACCATGCCATACTGTACATGCCGGATTTCATTTGCCGCTTCATGTTCACTGGCAAGATTGTAGATATTCCAGGAAAGAGCCGGCGTTGGCTGACTGAAAACGTCAGCCAGACCAACGGTCGCACCAACGCTGACGGCTGCCGTAAAGATGATCGGTGCTGTTTCGCCTGCTGCCCTGCCGAGACTGATAATACCGCCAGTCATGATCCCGGGGAGCGCCGCAGGCAAAATCACCGTCACGATAGTTCTCCACTTTGTGGCACCAAGCCCTAACGAGGCTTCACGATAGGTTTTCGGGACGGACAGGATCGCCTCCTCAGCTGCCCTGATAATGGTGGGAAGAATCATGATAGCAAGCGTCAGCGAACCGGCAAGCACACTTTTTGATTCCGAAACCTTGAGCGTGTTGATAAAAAAAGCCAGACCGAACAAACCGAAAACAATGCTTGGAACACCGGCCAGTGTACTGTTGGCGCTGCGAAGCATACTGGTGAGAAAATTGTCTTTTGCGTATTCTGTAAAATAGATTGCAGCAATGACACCAAGAGGAAATGCGAACAGCATAGCGCCGATAGCGAGAAAAAACGTACCGCGAATCTCAGCAGAAATGCCTCCGAAAATATGGGCATCAAGCGCCTTGTCGGTCAAAAAGCCCCAATAGAATGTCCGTTGCGGGAGAAGCATCTCATCAAGATGTGTTTCAACATAGGCAAAAAGAGGTGCCAGTGCCGTCCCCTGAAAATCATCAACCCTCGGAACAAAATACTTTTTTGCCATGACAGTGGGATTTGAAGAATCCCATTTGGTCACAAAAAGCAGATCATGAAGCACCTCTTCAGCCTGCGCCCATCTGGTTTTCCCATATTGAAAACGAAGAAGCAGCGGTTCGGTATCTCCGGGAAGAGGGCCAAGAAGATCATGAAGATGATTTCTCACCTGATTGTATTTTGAACGGTAAGAGCGCTTGAGAGACACATCATCCATCGTCTCGAGCTCAGCATCGAAATTTGCAAGGATTGCGAAAAGAGGCTCCCGAATGCTTTCTGCCTGGCGAATCTGACGCTCGAGTTCATCGGCATCTCCCCTTCCGAACTCATTATACATAAGCTTGCGGTGCTCGATCGTTGCCTGGAAAAAGACCGCTTTGATACCTCCGTTGACAATCGGCACAAGAACGGCAAGCAGGGCCATGGCCATCAGGACAATCGAGGTGACGCCCAAGGCGGTAAACGACCTGTCAAGAATTTTTCTGGTCCCAATATTCATAATATCAGATTGTTTTGATCAAATGATAACAGCGCCACGCCATATTCGACTCACTGCCCTGAAAGAATCTTCCTCTGACGAACAACAATGCGCTCACTGATCAGATTACTGGCAAAACTGAAGATCAGGAGCAAGAGGCCCATAGCAAACAGAACATGATATCGGGCCGATCCGGTAACCTGGTCGGCCTCGCCCATATCGCCTGCAATTGTTGCCGTAAGGGTTCTGATGGAATCAAGATAATTATACCAGGGATCAGGGATATGCGATGAGTTACCCGATGCCATCCAGACAACCATCGTTTCACCAAGGGCCCTCATAATGCCGAGAATAACAGCAGCCAGAATACCGCTGCTGGCAGCAGGAAGAATCGTTTTGACGATCGTTTCTGCCCTTGTTGCCCCGAGAGCGTAGCTCCCTTCACGAAGTTCGCGTCCAACGGCCTGCAGCGAATCTTCGGCAACACTGACAATAGTAGGAAGCGCCATGAAGCTCAAAATGATCGAAACGTTCAAGGCATTGGTCCCGGTCATAATCTGTATCGCCGACAGCACATTGCCCACCCAGTAGAGAAACCCGATAGCTATAGCACCGAAAAAAATGTTCAGCAGAACCCTTTTACGAGATCGCTTCCCATGATTGATCTCCCCGGAAGAGAGAATATCGGATAGAACTATGACGGCAAGAATCAGAAATGGACCGGCAAGAAGCCACCATGCCCACATCATGATGGGGCCGCCGAAATTCTGCAGGAGAGGCGCAAAGATAACCAGTGCAAAAAAGCCATATGCGACTGAAGGAATCGCTGCGAGCATCTCGATGACCGGTTTTGCGTATTGCCTGACGGAAAACGGGAGCACATCGCTGAGGCAGATTGATGCTGCAATACCAAGAGGAACGGCAATCAGTGCGGAACCGATAGTCACCATAACGCTGCCGTAGATAATGGCAAGAGCACCGAACTCGCCGGGCTCATCAGCGGGGTACCAGCCGGTGCTGGTGAAAAACTCCGTGAAACCCCTCAACTGGAAAAAAGGGATTGCATCCCTGGCGACGAAATAAAAGATAAAGAGCACCACCAGTGCGACAAATGACGCAATGGTGAACAGCAGCCCCTCTCCAAAGATTTTTGTAATCTTCTGCACTCTTCGTCTGCCGTCACTGACGGTAAACGCTCCGGAAGTTGATGAATCACCAACGCGTGACTGGGCCATGAAGCAATAATTAGGAATGAAAGATGAAGGAAGACAAGTAAGTCTGAATTTCAATTAGCCTCTTTTTCATGCTCTAATGTAGACTCTTTGCCATCGGCATTCAATGGTCTCATTGTTACAACTCTGCAACATCTTCACCACCGGCACCTATAAAAAAAAAACCGCCCTTGCGGGCGGCTCCAACACGATAACCATATCACTGAAAAAAGGGATAAAAGCTTTTCTCAGTATTTGTTAACGAAACCAAGTTCACTGATCATCTGCTTACCGTCGGCAGTTTTCGGAAGATCGATGAACTTCTTGACATTGCCGGTCGGCTCTCCATTGGTCACCATGAAAAGAGGGCGGGCAACCGGATACTGACCGCTTTTGACGGTTTCAACGCTTGGAGTAACACCATCGACGTTAAGAGCTTTGACAGAATCATCTACAAAACCGAGGCCGATAAAACCGATAGCTGCCGGTGTTGTAGAAACACGGCTCTTGACAGCACCGTTGCTGGCCTGCGTTTCAGCTCTCTTGGTAATGGTATTGCCTTTACCGATAACCAGCGAGCGGAAAGAGTCCTGGGTCCCGCTGTTCGATTCACGCTGGATCACAACGATATTGGCTGAAGGTCCGCCGACCTGGCTCCAGTTGGTAACCTTGCCGCGGTAGATGTCCATAATCTGAGCTTTTGAGAGTGCATTGACAAAGTTGCTCGGATGAACGACGACGGCAATACCGTCAAGAGCGACAACGTGAGAAACAGGATCAACGCCTTTGCTCTTTGCTGCTGCAACCTCAGCATCCTTCATACCGCGAGACATGTTGGCGATATCACAAGCACCATTGATGATACTTTTTGCACCGTTACCGCTGCCAGACTCACTGACCGTGACCTGAACACCGTATTTCTTGGTAAAGTACGCGGCAAATGATTTAGCGATCGGACCTACCGTAGTAGAACCGTCCATGACAATAGCATCTCCAGCCTGAACCGGCCCTGCAGCTGCAAAGCTAAGCACAGTAAAGAGCATAAAGAGTTTTTTCAGCATCTTCATTGTTTGTTTTCCAATTTAATTCATTGAACGAAAGATAAATAGCCCTACCCCTTTCAAAAAAAGCCCTCCCGCCCTACAAGACAAAGAGGGCTTTAATCGGCACCACACCGCAGGCAGACCGCCTGACGGAGAAAGAACAGCAACACAAAAACACGAGAGAACAGTAAAGAACAAAACAGAAAGCTTAGAACTTCACGACCATATCTGCCTGCCAGATATCACGATTATCGGAACCCGAATCGGTATCAACACCGGTCGAGTGGCTGAGGTATTTCAAGCCTACCGTCATGTTCTGGACAAGATGATAGGTACCACCAACTTCGATACCTTCACCGTCGGTGCCACCGCCCCAGCGATCGGAATCGGTAAATGCGCCGACAACAGCATCCTTTTCAAGGTAGGAGTAGTTGACATCCACTTCCCACTGTCCCGGATTCTTTGCTTTACCAAGCTTGAAGCCAATCAGGTAACCGTTGTTATCGTCATCGACATCCTCTGCGACGTTGACCGCATACTGTCCATAAGCTTTCCATGGCAGGTCGCCGTTGAACTTGCCGCCGATGTTGGCGAAGAGTTCGAGGATGTTGTAATCGTAGAGATACTCATCATAGCTATATGCCGAGTTGCCGAAATTATCCTCATCCGCCCAATCTCCGAGAACAGATGCATCCATATACTGGACATTCTGGAAATCATAGTAACCTGCACCGATCATGAAGCCAAGCGGGCCAGCCTCACCGGTGTATGCACCCTGAACTGCCCAGAAGAAAGGATCGTCTTCGCTGCTGCTCAACTCATCGATAAAGTAGTAACCGGCAACAACATTAAAGCCTGATTTCTGCTTACTGCCGTCCTTCCCAAACTGAAAGGTCAAACCTTCGAGCGTAAGATCGCTATCCCAGACAAGATCATTGACGCGGATAAGAGTCGACTTAACTTCCCTTTTACCAAGAAGCAAGTTCACCTTGCCGTCCATACCGTAGGACATCGGGTGAAAGTCAATAAAAGCCTCGTTAAGATTGAAATCTTTGGCTGTGAAACCGTCGCCGAGAGTCTGGTTACGGGAAACCGGATCACCAGCGCCTGCAGTAGAGATCTGCACACCGGCACTCAGCTCTTCATTGATCCACGGATAGACGCCCAGACGGACACGAAGGCGATGGCGGTCACGGTTGTCATCGAGTTCCTCTTTATCCTGAATCTCATAACGGTAACGAACATCACCTTTCCAGTTCCAGTCGACGGCCTGGGCATTGGTCCAGCCTGCGGCTACGAGAAAAGCGAATAGCGTTAAAAATTTTTTCATGATTCTTCTGTTTTGTTTTCTGGTTTTAGTACAAGGAACACGGGCATTTGCTGCATAGGCCCTTCTTCGCCAGCTAATTTATCACTCGTATTGTTAAGGAAGTGTTACGAGGTTGCAAAGAGATTGTTACAACCATCCACAATGACACGTTCATATCACGCACAACCAATGCGAACCGCGAATCGCAGTGATTGCACGAAGCTATTCAAGCACAATCACCGCACCGTGATAGCGCTTGTCAGGAAACACGACCCGCCCTTTTCTGTCGATAACAACATGCGGAAAACGCGACTGATGAAGAATTTTCAAGACCGTTTTCAGTTCTTTTTTACCTGAAGGTCTGATGACAACATCGGCCACAGCATCGACCTTTTTGACATCATGTTCGGCAAGGTTCTGATGAATGAAAATCTCACCTTTCATTGCCCCTCGCAGCTCTTCGAATGACAGCATCACGCTCCTCTACTCTTGATGTAGCGTTAGCAAAAGCTCTACTCACAACCTTATCGCCGAGAGTTTCCTGTCGAGAAGACCGCTCATCCCTTCTGTCAGCTCACGGTATATCCGACTGCGACTGTTGCGTACCCTTCTGTACATGTGCAGGATATCGAGAGTCAGAATGATTCGTGTCGAACTGCATTGCAGTTCACCAAACATATGGCGACCGATGATTTCAAACCCCAGTACTCTGGTATGAAAGTTCAGCGGCGAGTGCTCTTCTCCTTCGAACACATCGGTAATAAAATGCGTGTAATCTTTTTCCAGTACCTCCTGTGTCGCAATCCTCATAAGGCGCAGGGCGATGCGGGGATGTTTGCGAAACTCCTTGAGAATCATAAACCTGCCGATCTCCACATACCGGCCCTGTTTCTTCATCACCTCGGGATCAACCCCGGGTTCGAAGGTCACCTGATACTCTTCTGGAACGTCAAGAGAGGCATCGTACTGCAGACGAAGAACACCGGCAGGACGGTCATCGACCCGTGCAAGAAACCAGGAACAGTCATCGTTGCTTTCTGAGCATTGAGGGAGCTGCTCATGCGCCGACGTAATCCACTGTTTTTCAAGCTGAAAAACCTGTTCGACGACACTGATTGCTGCAACGCGGTCATCGTGGTTCAGCACTTTAGACACGGTTATACGCGACATAGGTCCTCCTGGGTAGTTACGTTTGGGGATTCAAAATTATCTGTTGACGGAGAAGGAAAATCGTAGCATTTACCGCAGAGGCGGGCAATTTCGAGCATGATATCGTATGTCGTGCAGGCTGCAAGAAAGGTGGATCGGCAGAGACCGGCTCGTCCTGTCCGTGCCGATGCAGCCCTGTACTCGGCGATACGAAGAGGAAAATGCATTGGCGCACCGATTCTGACTATCGTTTTTCCGATGAAGGGAATACGCCCTTTTTTCACCCTCAGCGGATAATCAATGCCTACAGGAAGAACGCTGACACCGTTTCGTAAGGCCATATGACCTATACCCCGACGCCCTTTGAGGAGTTTGGCCGAATCATGATTTCTTACGCCCTCGGGAAAAATACCGACGCACCTGCCCAATGAAAGCCGTCGGCTGCACTCCTCCAGAACTGAACGTTGCGGCTGACAGGGGCGCTTCATTTCAAGACGCCGCCATGTGGACTGTTTGCGATAGACGTAGACAGGATCAATAAGCTCAATGAGAGAACCAAGAAGCGGCACCTTGCCAAACATCCAGTCGATCACAAAACTGATCTTTTCACCCTGAAGAAGAAACATGAGTGCAGCAGGAACAAGGAGTGACTCTACCGCATTGTTATGATTGCATGCAACAATAAACGGGCGTTGAATCGAACGAAGATGCTCTCTCCCTTCAACATGAAGAAGCAGATGTGCCGGGAGCATCAGAAAACCCAACAGAGTCCGCTCCCTGAAAGTCAGTCCTTTGAATGACGCTCTGAAAGTGTTCCAACGCATACTCATCGCTCCCTTCTGGATATGACGATTCATGTTTTCTTTAAGTAAGCAAATGAATGTCACCAGAAGGTGGCGAATATGTCAACACTCTGTTACATCGTCACTGCCTCGACAGGATTTGGTTGTGATCAGAGAGGCTAAAAACCTTTTGCAATAGCCTTGAAGGTGTTTACCTTCTTTTACGCTACAGCAAGCCCGACAATGGGAGTGTCCCTGAACAGACATTCCATAACGGCCGACCAATGCGTATTACAATCTTTACCGGCTCTTTAAACCCATACAAAGAGTAACTCTTGAACAATAACTGGAACAGCAACAGCCGTTTTGACAAGGCGGCGGAATCCTGGGATGAAAGCCCACGACGGACAGCCCTGGCCATGAATGTTTTTGCTGCACTTCAACGCATGGTACCGTTTCAAAAGAGATGGAACATCATGGAAGCAGGATGCGGCACAGGGCTTCTGACCCTTCCGGCAGCACGTCTGGTCAAATCGGTACTTGGAGTAGATCCCTCACCGGGTATGCTTGATATACTGAACAAAAAAGCTGCCGCAGAAAAGTTTCAAAACATCACGACACGCGTCTCCGACCTTTTGTCCATTTCGAAAAATCATTGTCCTGAAGCACCCTTTGACTGCCTGTTTTCCAGCATGACCCTGCACCATATCAAAGACGCTGCTGCAGCCGTCCGGATTATGGCCTCCCTGCTTGCTCCAGGCGGATTTCTCGCCATCGCGGACCTTGATGAGGAAGACGGTTTTTTCCACGACAATGAAGAAGAAGAGGTTCATCACGGATTTTCGAGAACCGCTGTCGAAGAGATGCTCATTGCAGCCGGATGCAGCAATATCAGGTTCGATACTGCCACAGCAGTCACAAAAACCAATCGTGCTGGTAAAGAAAAAACCTACACCATCTTCCTGGCTGTTGCAGAAGCACCGAACTGTTAACGCCATAAACCAATCACCATATTTATGATCTTCAAGGCCGTTATTTTCGATCTCGACGGAACGCTTCTGGATTCGCTCCAGGACCTCGCAGAAACACTCAACACCGTTCTTTCATCACACGGTTTGCCTGTCCATGAACTCAATGAATACCGGCTTCTTGTCGGATACGGCATGCAGGAACTCGTCCGCAAAGCGGTTCCGGAAAAACTCAATAGCGACGATGCATTGATAGACACGCTTCTGGGTGAAATGAAGGAAAAGTACTCCAGAACCTGGAAAAACAACACCCGGCCCTATCCGGGTATAGCTGAACTCCTGGACTGGCTGGCCAGGACTGGCCTGAAAAAAGGGATTTTGTCCAATAAACCGGATGAATTCACCAAGCTGTGCGTCGAAACACTTCTTTCATCCTGGCAGTTCGATCTGGTTATGGGACACCATGAAGGCATCCGGCACAAACCCGACCCGGAAGGAGCGCTTCAGATAGCAGCCACGTTCGGCTGTTCCCCCGAAGAGATTCTCTATATCGGTGACAGCAGCGTCGACATGCAGACAGCAAAAGCTGCAGGGATGTTTCCCCTGGGTGTACTATGGGGGTTCCGCAGTGAAGAAGAACTGAGGAACCATGGAGCCGGAGCACTGGCAAAGGTCCCGGATGATATAAGAAAATACCTTTCGCGATAAGAAAAGGTTCAGAAGATCAGAATCGCCACTGAATGATGCGGACAAGCTCGACAGGTTTTTCCTGTACCGGTGTCCCTATAAACCGGCAATTTTCGTCTTCTTCTTTGTTTATCATGTTGCCAACAGCAACCCCGACAGCCGTTCCGATTGCTGCCCCGAGCAGCGTATCGGATAGCCAGTGTTTATCGTCATAAATCCGGTTAAGCACCGTTACGCATGACAGGGCATAGAGTCCAACGCTTGCCAAAGGGCGATCGATTCTCTGACTGAGAGCAGACGAGACCGCGAAAGCCGATGTTGCATGGCCCGATGGAAGAGACCAGTAACGGTTACTGGTCTCCACCCAGTTGAATCGATTGTTGCCGTCACCGGTATAGGGACGCGATCTGCCTGCAACGGCCTTCATAACCCCCGTAATCAGAAGCGAAAACGTGTGCGCCTCTATCACCGCACGACCAGTCAGCCGTAACGATTCGTCATCACTGATAATGCCTGCCGTGTAGAGCGCTGAACCAAGGTAGATGCCTGTTGACAGCTTTCCATAAAAATCCCCGACCGGCAGCAAACGATCAAGAAAAGGGGTACGATGGCGGAAAGCATAATCCCGGACCGGCCTGTCTGCCCAGAGCATTGATGCCGCTGCAGCTCCGATAACCGCACCGGTCAACGCCCAGTCACTTCCGTCGAACCGGACAGGAAAAGAAAATATTTCACCAAAATCATCAGCCAGGGCAGCTCCATCATCCTGAAGAATCCTGCCAGTCGAACGCTCCAGCGCAAACGCAGAAGATAGCGGGATCAGGCTAAAGACAATACAGACTACAAGAGCGCGTGCATAGAATGAACTCAAAGGAAAAAATCTGTGCAGTAACGTCATAACAAGCCGGGAGTATAATTTTCCTTATGAATATTATCAAAAGGACTCCATACATTGTAAAAAGAAGATATCATGCAGGTCACATGCTGATCAGAGGGTACAACTCGCCCTGACAAGCAATACATCAATATAGCGCAATGACTGAACATTTTTCACTGCTTGAAAAAACAGCGTCTCACATTTCACAGCTCTTCCGCAACAACAGCGGAGAAAACTGTTTTTATCACAACTACGACCACACCCGACTGACGGTTAACGCCTGTCACGACATTGCCCTCGGTATGAACCTCTCTCCCGAAGATACGGAAACAGTCATGATAGCCTGCTGGTTTCATGATGCCGGCTTTCTGACGGACCCGGACAACCATGAGGAGAAAAGCGCAGCCCTTGCTGAAGCGTTTCTTGAAAAAGAGGGCTGCAGGAAAGAGAAAATAGAAACCGTCAAACGATGTATCCTTGCAACAAGAATGCCTCAGCAGCCCTCAGATCTGTTAGAGCAAATTGTCTGCGATGCAGACCTTTCACATCTGAGTTCGGACAACTGTTTCACGAAAAGCGCCCTGGTACGCATCGAACTCCAAAAAACAGATCAGAGAAGGTATACCGACACTGAATGGCTGGAAAAGAATATTGATTTTTTCAAAACGCACAACTACTTCACAGCCTATGCATTAGAGCATTATACTGCCTCGAAGGAAAAAAATATCGTCAGGCTCTTCGAACAGCTCGAAGAAAAAAAACTGCAGGAACAGAAAAAGACAAAAAAGAAAAAGAAGAAGACAGAAAAAGAAAAATCAGAACGCCGCGGTGTCGAGCGAAATATGGAGGTGTACTACAGGACATCATCGAGAAACCATGTCAGCTTCAGCGCAAATGTGGATCAGAAAGCCAATATCATGATCCAGACGAACTCACTGATTTTTTCCATTATCATTTCCCTGCTGGTCAGAAAGCTCGACCAGCTTCCCGATCTGATCATTCCGACATTCATACTGCTCCTCACCTGTGTTGCGACAATCATCACCTCGGTGCTTGCCACCCGACCAAAAGTCACGCGCCATGAGACAACTATTGCCGACATTAATGACAGGAAGGCCAACCTGCTCTTCTTCGGATCATTCGTCAATCTTGATCTTGAAAATTATGAATGGGGGGTAAAAGAGATGCTGAAAGACAAACCGTACTATGTAGCCAATATGATTCGCGACACCTACTACCTCGGAAAGGTGCTCGATCAGAAATATAAATACCTGAGAATATCATACGATATCTTCATGTACGGGCTCATCATCTCCATTACGCTCTACGCCTACGCATTCGTCAGATAGCATCGTTCAGCGACGCCGGGTAATTGCATAAAGGGAGACCGGACTCTTTCGACCTTTGAGTGATATAGAGCCTTTGAAACGAATAATAAACTGCTTCAGCAGCTTCACTGGAAAAAGAAAGAGCAGCTCTTCCGACAGCAGAATCTGTTCGTGCAGCTCGACGCATTCGCTCTGAATTCGAGCCGATGTATTAACGGTATCGCCATGAAAAACGATCTCGCGCTTCTCTCCCCCGACCTCTCCCGCCGTCACTTTTCCAGCATGCAGTCCGGCCTTGAACACTGGAACATGACCATACTGCTTGCGATAACGATCCGCAGCTTTGCGCAGACGCTCTTCTATATCAAAATAACAGCGTATACAGTTCATCTGAGCAGTACCATCACCAATATTCCAGGTGATAACGACACTATCGCCGACATACTGATAGACCTCCCCTGCATAGAGCGCAATGGGTTCTGCGATCTCGTTAAAAACATCATAAAGCAGGTCATGGTATTGACGATGGCCGATCCGCTCGGCAAGAGCCGTTGATGCGTAGAGGTCGAGAAACATGAAAACGCGCTCTTCCTCATGCGGTATCTGGTATGTCCCTCTGATAGCATTCCAGAAATTTTTCTCACCTATCCGCTGAACAACAAGGCCGACATAATTAATGACAAAATTGACCAGCGGGAGATAGAGCAGAAGCACAAGAAACTCACCGGAAAAAAAGATTCTGAGCCGATCATAGAGTAAAAAAACACCTGGATTCTGCAACAGGATCAGATAGTCTTCAACAAGAACAAAACAGAGCAGAGCCAGGAGCGATACCATGGCATTGAAAGCTGTCGCAAAAGTAAGCGTCAAAAGAAAATTGAGACCCCTGACAAGCCTGGAAAGCACAAAAACGTCAATCAGAGCGACAATACATCCGACCCATAGCCCTATCAGGGTAAAGCGCAAAAAGAGAACGGGGTCGATACTGTAGAGCTGTTCATGAAACGCATAAGAGAAAACAGCTATAAAGACCATATAGCCGTAGAATGCGATCATAAAACCAGCAACAATCCAGATAAAATATTTTAACGCTCTGGAGATGTTTGGAGAAATCCGCATGACGGCTACGCTCTTGGGTGAAAAATCTGATTCAAAGTATACGAACAAAAAAAACCTGTTATCGATAGAACGGCTCTTCTATCGATAACAGGCCGAATAGAGGACGTGAAGCGACGAGTCAGAAAGTAAATCCGGTTGTCACGTAAATTCCGTAATCATCGCTCAGGCTGCCGCTGTCAACACCCTTCCCTACTGAAACGCTCAGGGAATAACGCGGCTCGACAAATCCAAACCACATGCCTCCGCCGTATCCGGTATGCCATCTGTCGGAATCTTCTCCGTCAAGATACACCCGCCCGGTTTCCACAAAAGCCAGCGGCCCGAACATAATGGGGACAAACAGTTTAAAGGTCCCCAGGTAGAGACGGAGTTCCGAACCGGCATAGAGCGACGCGTCACCGGCAAAACGCTCACGATCATAGCCGCGGATCGATCGGGCCCCGCCAATATAGGCGGCCTCATAAAACGGGAAATCGCCCCAGACTTTTTCTCCTCCGGCACGAACAGCAAGACGGGAATATGGCAGTGCCCCTAAAGGCAGGTATCCGCGCCACTCACCGCTAACCTTGCCGAATGATGAACCGTTTCCTGCAAATTCAGGGAACCACTGGCCTTCAACATCGAGATACATGCCGCTCAGTGCATTCGTGGCGCAGGTATTGCGCTGTTTTGCCAGACGGCCCATCTGTTTTCTGGGCGAAAGCCCGATGTCGTTGCCGCAATCTCTTGAATCATAGCGAAGACCCACAAGAAAACTGCCGGAAAAATCTTCATCGACCCCGTATGGATTCATGATATCGAGTTCGGAACCGCTCTCCACCTCCAGATCGATATAACGGACTTCCAGACCCGTTCGGAACTGGAAATTGGAATTTGCAGGAAAATGAAGCGTTGGTCTGAACCAGCTCACCTGCTGACGGATCTCATAATCATCCTCATCGAGCCCTGGCTTCATTGCAGTCTCATTACCCAGACCGTAAAAATTGATAATATCAAGACCTGTTGTACCGGCCTCAATCATAAGGCTCGCACCATCGACAAGTGAACGAAAATCTCCCGTGTATTCGAGCTTGTAGCGAAGATCATCGCCGCTGCCCGCGGCAACACCGCCACTGAATTCCATATTGTAGTTATACGGATCCCGCTGAAAACCGTAATCCTCAAAAATCACCCCCCAGCCAAGAAAAACACCATACTCAGGAGCGTAATCCACTTTCAGATTGGCTACCGACGCAACAACTTCACTACCGTAATCACGCTTTTTCAGATCGTATTTTTCTGCCGGTTCATCCGGAACAACGACATGGCGTCTATCGACAAGGGTATAGGGTCCTGAAGTAAACAGGGTCTTCTTCCCGCTGTCATAGAGGTAGTTCAGGGCACTGTTATACCCGGCATCCTTAGAGGTTCTGACGTTGTCAGCAAGATCATCTCCACCCTTTCCTCCGATAACACGAAGATCGATATCCTGCGTTCTGGTTCCTTCTATTCTGACAATATCATCTCCACCGAGCATATAGAGACGGATCTCTTCGGTGGAAGAGGGATCGAAAATGCGGTGATAGAAACGATCCTGCTGCTCATAAACATTTTTTTGCGGATCATAGGGATAGAGGGAAACTTCGACCGTTCCGTCACGGTGACGATCAACTCTTGCATATTCAGCCTTATCACTAGCGTGAATATCAACCTCTCCGGCATATATACCGTAAAGCTCCTCAGCCGCTTCGACAAGTAAATCGCGGCGCGACTTCAACGCATGCTCAAAGCGGGCGCCTTCCTTTTCATACATTGCAGACGGCATCCTGGCTACTGATGATTCAATCAGCTCATCGGTGAGAATCGACTGGAGCTGCAGGGCTGCTTGCTGCCACTCCTCGTGAGAAACTGCCGGAAAAATCCGCCTGTCGAGAGACCTTCCCGACCAGGAAAGGAAATAGACATCACCATAATCATCGCCAAATCCCTCGATCTGAGGAATAATCTGGGTTATGACCCATGAAAAAAGACCGTCCTGGCGTGAAAAAGCGTTATCCCTGTCCTTGGGAACCGGTTTCCAGAGGGTCTTCTCACCATTTTTGTAACCGGCCCATCGCCACTGTCCTGAATGCCTGTCCCAGTCGCCCACAAAAAGATCGATAAGACGGGCTTTCAGGTAGACTTGTGCATCAACAACGTTATCATGATCAGCGTCAAGACGGTCGAGCAAACCGTAGGAGCTAACCACCTTGTCGGCTCCACCAAAAGCGCTGTCGCCGCCGCTGTTTTCATCAGGATGTTCTTCAATGGTACCGAAAAGACCGGCAAATTCATCGTAAAACTCTCCAAGTCCCTCCCTGTCGTATGGCATCACGACAAACTGTGATTCAGAATGCAGAATCCCGGCTGATCTGAGAAAAGGCGCAATAATAGTCCCCCCCACCGGGTTGGCCGTACTGACCTGATCCTGCACGATATCCGATATCAGGGTGTTGTGCAATTTTTCAGGCATACCCCGGGCAGGGTCTTTGTCAACCGTCCTGAAACGATATTGTCTGCCGTCTTTCCCCATAAAACGAAGACTGACAGTCTGAAAACCGCCACCTGTTTCGACGGGCTTCAACCCGCCTGCGAAAGAACGCAGATCAAGGACGTCGACCTGCATCGGAGATGTCCATAAGGAACGCCAGTGGTCGCCGAATATCAAGCGGTGCAATGCCCCCGCCTTGTAGTATTGACCAGGCACAATCGTCACCTGTGATTGACCGGCAAGAGAAGCCTCGGAAATTTTCCGTGGTTGTGCATCCGCATGAGAGGATGAGCATAAGGACCCTGCAGCAATGATCAATCCTGCGATAACACCTTTGTAGTGAGGATTCATAACACCTTCTATAGTTGGTTATGAGCAAAACAGAGAAGTAACTGCCCTATGACAGGCACTCCCTTCAAGCAACGCCAACCGGAAAACCGTTGTCAGGTACCCTGCCCCTTAAGGCAGGTGTAGCGGGAAACGCATTGGCTGAATTTTTCTGTAATATACAAGATATCTGTAAAAAAACTGAGCTCCCCCCTCCCGTTATTGGTCATTGAACTGGTAACGAGTCAGCTTGCCACGCATCACGCCTTCATCACTGATGAACAGTTCGCCGTCTCGGGTGAAAGCAATTCCCTCCGGCTGAGAATGTACTGAAGACGAAAGGTTTCTCCAGTCGAGCAATACTCCCGATCGGGAAAATTCAGCGATCATCTCCGCAGATGATGAGACGACAAAAAAGGTCCCGCTTTGAGGATGGCGCTCAATCGCTGAAGGTTTGAACCCTTTTCTGCCCGACAGCTTCTTTACGGCTTGAGCATCGATAACAAATCGCGGGTTATCGAGAAGGCGCATCGTTGTCAGGCAAAAGGCATAGACGGGCTTCTTCTGCTTTCTTTGACTCTTCTTACCAAAGAGAAGATCCTTGAGGTTCAAGTCAGAAGGCCATTGCTTGCAGGCAAGAAGGAGCTCTCCTTCAACGGGGTCAAAGCAGAGCCCTTCGACATCGAAACGCTCATCGAGTCCTGTCTCAAACTTCCGGGCAGGAACCTCCCGGCCATCGTCCCCCTCTTCAAAACGGTAGAGATCTCCGGCACTGGTAACCAGAAAAAAATAACCATCGACAACAGCAATGTCTTCAAAATCACCGACAAGACGATCACGCCCGTACCATCGTTGTTCGACAGGATAAAACCTTTTGATAACACGCCCTGTAGCAGGATCGAGCTGATAGATGGTTCCCTCTTCATCGTTATGAGCAAACAGTCGGCCGTCGTCATCGATTGCAATACCTGAAATTTCTCTCAATGAGGAGACAAGTTCAGCACTCCCGGCAATTGCATCAAAACGGTACGCTCCAAGTGAAGGAGCCCCGGCATAAAGAGGTCTTGCCGCCAGAAGGAGAAAAATAAAAATCCCCGCTCTGGCCAATGTATGGCAACATGTCCATCTCATCCGACACAAAATCCGGATTCGACGAACGTTTCAGGCAAGCAGGTGGAGACGGGAAAACACATAATCAAGATGGTCTTCATTAAGAACGATACGCGAATAACCGGTACCGTCAAGAGGAATCGGGGTACTGTCGCGATCACTCAGATATTTTCGGCTCTGCCTGCCTTTATACCAGTAGACAAGGCGCACCCTCCCTCTGTCGATTTCCAGTGCGGTAATACCCCTTTTGCCTATCGTGCAACCGGAATTGAAAACGCTTGGAATAGTGAGATTGTTATACAGACCACTTCTCAATCCGATCCGCTTTCCCTGACGATAGCAGTCGTCAAGCTCGGATTTCAGATCAGCGATCTTATCTCTGATGTGCTGCTTCTCTTTCTCTCCTGCTGAAATAAAAGTCCGGCACAACTCCTCGATCCGATAGTTGAGATAATCTACTTTGGAAAGCGACTCAAAGAGCGGGCGATGGGTATGAGCGATGACAGAGACGACCTTCGCTTGGTTTGAAAACTCGTATATCGACTTTTCGATAGCGAAACGCCTTCTGCTATTATAGGACATCGAAAAATTCCTGATTCCGAAGGGCTTGGCAATGTAGCGCAGGAACAATGCAATAGCCCGGCTTACCAGAGGATAGGTCTCCCATAAAAAAACCGAGGCCTGATGGCCATGAAAAACAAGCAGATTGTCGCTGCCATAGGCAAGGCGCAGAGACTCCTGCAGGTATGGCTCCAGAATATAGCCTTTTTCATCCTGCAGCGATGCGTCGTGATTGCCGAAGGTTCTGAGAAAAAAACCCTTTTCATTGAAGCGAAGGAAAAGCTCATACATATGAGCCCACTTGGCGGTGATATCTTCGAGAGGAAATTTAAACAGTTCCTCCACGTCTCCATTGAGAATGAGACTGAACTCCCCGGGAAGGTAATATTTCTTGAGCATAGCCTCTACCAGACGGGAATTTCTCCGGAATTCGTCACGCCGCCCTCCGTTGCCCATATGCAGATCACTGAGAATAAGAATGCGCGAACCCGCGCTCAGATCCACAACTCTTGAGGTGTTGAGCAGCCGTTCTAAATGAGGGTGCTTTTTATGATGGCGATGCATAGCAAACAAACAACAGACTCCCTTTTAAAAAGGAAAATTGACAAGGAGATCTCCCAAAGAACACCAAAAGAGAGGCAAGCAACTCTTCTTGCGCATTTCCGACAGCATTTTCAATATGCATCTCCATGACGGGATATAACTATACTTTTTCAATCCAGCAACCATTGGAGACCTCTTTATTCTGCAGACCATCTTTGCAGCAGCGCATAGCCGGAGGGGTTCATGATTCGACCCGCGCGCTACGCTCCCTGATTGTCACTGCCCTTCTTTAGTGGAAGCACTATCGGAAGAGGCTCCATCCTCCTGTTGAAGACCCGAAGAGTCAGGAACACTTTTCCCGGAAGGAGCACCCCCTTTAGCGGGTGTGAAAATGCTTTTCAGAAGACCCGGCAGCAGCGGTTTTGCTGCAGCGGTATCAGCCTCTGCCTTTTCTTCATTTCCAGCATCCGTTCCGGAAGCATCTCCGGGAAGAACCTTTTTCAATGACTCTTTGAGCATCCGGGCAGGGGATTCAGAAGCCGCAGACTGAGAAGAATCAGCGCCTCCAGGCAAGAGACGACCGCGCAACTCGTCGGTAATTTTCTTTTGGACATCCTGCTTGACCCCCTCCAGAATTCTCGTAGCGGTCTTTTTGACATCAAGACCGATCTGGGGCTTCAATACCGAACCCTTCAGAGAAGCATCGACCAGAACCGTATCAGGCAGATCGAGCTTCATGCCCTGCATCGGCAGTTTCTGCAAAAGAGAGGTAATGTTTTTCTGACCCGATGCCCCTATATATTTTTTGGGTATGCGCAGCTCCATCGTCCAGTCAAGAGTTTTGTCGAAACCGGTTACTCCTCCCGCCCTTATAGCGATATCGTTGACAAAAAACGAAAACGGCTTTGTCGTCACCCTGCCGTCCTCGACAGCAAAATCGAGGGTTGCGTCCGGTATATCGATCGTATCAAGAAGAGCCACATCAAGCAGCAGCCCCAACTGGCTCACAGGAGGAAATTGCTCAATATGCAATCCCCTGGTTGTTATCCTGCCGCTACCGTTAAGCGTTTCAAGCAGAGGATTAAACGCCTCATCAAGCGCCATACGCAGGTCGAGGTTGGCACTGACGTCCCCTGTCGCATATTCTGCAACCGGAGCAAGGGTTTTAAGCAGGCTCACCGACTTGTAGGACTCGACAATATTGACCTCGGCCGCCTCTGCACTGAATTCGGTATCGGCTTTTCCACCTTTCGTGCTATAGTAACCCTTGAGCGTCACCGTACCCCCCAGTGAACTGGCTTTCACGTTGGTAAATGAAAGGGTTTCATCTTTCAGCGTCAGGCCCCCACTGGCGTCCGTGAACTCCATATCACCAAACAAAACCCGGTCGAACCGCCCATCAATATCAACAACAATCCCGGCTGGAAGCAGGAGAGGTTTTTTTTCCTCCTCGAGATTCTCGAACTCATCAAGAACAATGGTATCTGACTTCAGGGAAATTTTCCCCTTCAACACTCCTTTCCTGAAGAGGTAAGGCATATAGTCATCAAAGCGGCCTGTTGCGGCAAAATCGCTCTTGCCGGCAACCGCACGGAACTCCACCAGGTCCAGCGATCGGGGGGAGAGGTTAAGCTGTGCTTTGGAAATAATCAGATCAGGCCGAAACAGAGCGGAAGAAAACCGCATATCAGTAGCCACAAACGAACCATAAGCCCTCGTTGCGGCAAATGAACCCGATGAAAAATCAGAAAGGCGCCCCTTTACAGAAACATTTGTCAGCAATTCACCTGAAAATTCAACATTTTCAACAGGATAAACTTTCTGAAGATCTGCCAGAACGATACGCCCGTTGAGCGAGGCATCGATCGACGGATCGGAAAAAGGATGACGGACGGAAAAGCCGAATGCAAAAGGCTCTTTACCGATCAACAGCTTGACATCAGGCACCGCAATGACGGTGCTGTCAATATCTCCTCCGGGATTACGGATATCACCGCTAAAATCGATATTGTTTGCCCGCACAGCAACACCGTCATAACCGAAACTACCGTCAGAGACATCGACGGCGAGTTTAAATGCGGGAACCTGGCCATCTCTCATGAGGCCCTTCACATGCCCGCTCATAGCAACGCGGCCCTCTGCGTCAAGACGATTGAAGTTATGGGTATAGAGAGCAGGAACTAACGAAAGAAGATTTTTGAGGGTGATATCATCGGCCTTGAAGTCCAGATCGGTATTCAAGCCGTCATCCATCAGAGAGACTGTTCCATCCAGAACAACTCCGAGTTCATTGAGGGTCAGACGGTTTTTACGCAGCGTAAACTTTTTGTTTATAAAATCAGCATCGATATCGGCATTGAGAGAAACCGCTGCATGATCTATCGAGGTTACCCCTCCGGCTGCCAGAGTAAGCTCATTAACGGTGTTGACCATATGAATAACCGATGATTCTCCACTGAAACGACCCTTGAGTTGATTATTCCATCCACCAAGTTCAAGGGCTGCCGATCCCTTCCGGTCACGATAGATCACCGTTGCATCGACGACTCTGAAATCATGAAGGTTGAGGGAAAACGGTCTTGACGCTGATGAAGCCTCTTCGTCAGCCTCTGTAGAGGGGAAAATATCCCAGTTCAGATGCCCTGTCTCATCATTTTCGATGACAATCTGCGGCTTGTCGAAACGAAGGGCGTAGACATCGAAGCGGCCCTGAAAGAGTGAAAAAGGATTGAATGAGACTGAAAAACGTTCAAATGATCCGAGAGTATCGGCAACGGCACTATCGGCTGGCTGAGATTCTACAAGAAGATCATGAAGCGTCACGGTAATGCGCGGAAACGACTGAAACAATGAAATCCCGGCGTCTGAATAATCGATTTGCGCATTGAGCCGCTCGTTAAGAACAGATTTAATCGTATCACTGATGCGCGGCTTGATGATCTGCAGAAAAACCATAAGGCCTGCAAACAAGAGAACCACGGTCAGTAAAAAAAACTTGATCAACTTGTTCATGATGGCAATATTGTCTAATAAGGATTAACGGAAAAAGCAATCAGTCAATTCTGAACCATGTCGCTTCAGCGAATTGTTCATTTTCGGATTTTTTTTCTCCTGAAGCAAGTACCTCTTGAAGAACATTTTTCACCAGCAGAATATTCCCGCTTTTGATAAATCCAGAACGATTCCATAAAATTCGACGCCTGCTCGAACAACGCCAGCCAGACCTGACCGTGGTCATGGACAATGTCAATAAACCGCATAATCTTGCAGCCATCATACGAACATGCGATTCGGTCGGGATAGAAACGATCCACGCAGTATCAAACAGGCCCTCTATCAGAAAGAAACAGAAAACAGCGGGCGGCTCGACAAGATGGGTTCAGCTCTCTCTCCATGAATCCATGGAAAACCTTGCCAATACGCTCAAAAGCAACGGAACCCGTCTTCTGGCAGCACATTACTCCAGCACATCGGTAGATTTCCGAAGCATCGACTACACCCGGCCAACAGCGATCGTCATGGGTGCAGAAAAACTCGGTCCATCTTCAGATACGATCAGCCTTGTTGATCAGGCGATCCACATTCCAATGCAAGGCATGGCAGAATCCCTCAATGTCTCGGTCGCTGCAGCAGTTATTCTTTTTGAAGCCCAACGCCAAAGACTTGCTGCCGGCTGCTATGAAAAAATCGCTCTTGAAAAAGAGACTCTCGAAAAAAGGCTCTTCGAACTTGCCTACCCGTCTATAGCCGAAAAGTTGGCTATGCAGGCAAAACCCTATCCGCCCCTTGATGAAGAGGGGCGACTGCTTGATTGAGCCGCATGGTCTCTGTCTCGAACAATAAAACAGGAAAAACGGCCGGCCCCCGACTCCTGCTGAAGATGACGGTGCAGACCATGCAGTAACAACTCGATTTCATTGAGAAGATGGCGGTGATCGAAGGCAAGAGAAAGAAGAAAAACGGGAAAGACAATAGGCTCGCGCCGAAGTTTCTTCAAAACGTTTCCCATGGCGCGGGTTACATGCGGAAAACAATATCCAGCGTGAACATCGCGGGACTCCTGCACCTTTTTTTCCTGACTCTGAGGACGATAATCGCAAGAGAAATAAAAATCCTCGTGATCCGACCACTCAATAACGATCCTGTAGGGTTTGTTTCCAGGCATCCCGTGTTGCATAGTACCTCCCGTTTTCATATAAATGAGCCTCTTCGATCATCATGATACAACGTCAATGCACAATTTTTCGACTGAAAATGTTACACTTCTGCAAACACATCAAGTGCAATGATGTGTCAACGTAGCAGCTGATCCGTCCTGATCGTCTTTTTTGAATGATATCAACCTTATCCTCATCCGCTCCCATGAATATCATTTTGTCAGTACTCCTCGCACTTGCCTCCATGCCGGCGCAACAGACAACAGCTACCGTAGAGCCGCCTTGCACTAAACCCTCAACAACAGTCATAACAGAAAAAGAAAGAACGCTCATCCCTTTCGGGCATGTGGAACAATCTGCAGGCGCTGAAATTTCAGGCATTGTCAAAAGCCGTTTCCATGAAAATCTCTACTGGATCATCAACGATTCCGGCAATATCCCGGCAATTATTCCCGTTGACGCAAAAGGCAGGGTTCTTTCAGAAGACAAGAAGGGAATCATGATAAGCGGCATGAAAAACAGGGACTGGGAAGAACTGGCCATCGATGAGCAAGGCAATCTCTATATCTGCGATATCGGCAACAATTTCGGAAACCGCAGGGACCTGGCGATCTATGTGATACAGGAAAATCCGGAAAAGCCGGGCATGAAAACTGCTTTCACCACAATCCCCGTTCGATACCCCGAACAGAAGATTTTTTCCAACCTGAAACCGATGTTTGATGCAGAAGCGGCCTTTCTGTTCCATGGAAACCTCTACATTCTGACAAAACGATGGAACGATCAGACAACATCGATCTATACGATCGACATCGCCAACGCAAACAACTCCATGAACGATCTCAAATATCGGTGTAATTACCCGATTAACGGGCTGGTGACAGCTGCCGATATATCCCCGGATGAAAAAACCGTCGCCATACTGACATACAACGCATTGTGGCTGCTATCGGGTTTTACCGGAGATGATTTTTTCAACGGCATCGTCCGCAAAATCCCCCTCCGCCACACAGGGCAGGTCGAATCGATCTGCTTTACCAGCAACGACTCTCTCATGGCGGTCAACGAGCAGAGAAACGAAATGTTCATGATAGCCATTCCTCAGATCCATCAAGGCTCTCCACAGGAGATATCAGGTGCGCAATCAACGCTCCTGACAAAGTAATGACTGCATGACCCCAAGAGCCTGCTGAAACACCTGGATATCCTCACTGAGGGCAAAGAGCAGTTCATCAAGCTGCTGACGGGCTGACTCATTCATCTCCCGTGGCCTGTTTTCCTGTTTAATGAGTCCTTCGAGCTGCTGATGGACCGCATCGACTCGCCGCTCAAGCTCATCTATTTCAACCTTTAACATGATCATACTTCCTAAGAAATGTGTTGACAATAAAACTTCTTCACTATTACACCGCAATAACAGTGCCAATCGTTTACAACAGAACAAAACACCCCTAACAGACTGAAATCGCCTCAAAAAAAAAGCAAAAGAATCTCACTCTGAGACAGATTCGCTCAAATGAAGCATTTTTGCAACAACAGTCTCATCACCAGACAACAAGCGCAACAGGCCAACAGCCTGAAAACACGATGGCTGGATCCGCAGCCCCCTGATCTGTGGCAACTGATTCATTTGGTTGAGGATGCGAGGAATTCTATATTGAAAAAAAAGTGA
>Ga0272443_10001195_pt1 | contig 40068 bp, 52 predicted proteins | sample SSMAcet12_FD_193581 | JGI IMG/M metagenome (GOLD analysis project Ga0272443, IMG submission 193581) | Marine sediment archaeal communities from Little Sippewissett salt marsh, Falmouth, MA, United States - SSM-Acet-12 | ecosystem: Environmental > Aquatic > Marine > Wetlands > Sediment ...
GAGCAACTCGGCCCGCGACCCCGAGATATTGAAAGATCTTGCCGACAAGCATCTCGTTATACCGGTATTCGCTCCATGATTCCCTGCGCCGCAATATCCGCGAGCGAATTTCGCCATCGGCCCCGCCGCGCTCTTGAGAATGCCCGACAACTAGGGCAACCCATAATCTCCGATTGTCCTCGATATGCTGATTCGCGCCGATCATTGTTACCGCCTGATCGCGACGTTTTGCCGCCTGATGATCCGGATCCCGGCGATCGAGACCGGCTGCGTTTCCGTGTCTTGGCTCTTGATCCAACTCTTAATGACGCTCTCTTTGACCGTGATCGCATTCATTAACGGAACCTCTCCGGAAGCAACGGCCCGGACGAAAGCGACCATGTCGACAACCTCGATCTCGATCGTTTTCCGAGCGATCCCGGCGACATCCCCGACCCGCGTCATGTTTTCCTTTTTCTCAACGATCGGCATTTCCTCATAATACAACGCCGCCTCGGTCCGCGCCGCCTCGGCTTGCTCGACCTTCCCCGCTTTCTCGAGTTTCTCGGCCCGCTTGTTGAGTTTTTCTTGCTCTCGGCGTTCCCTCTCAAGCGCCTCGGCCCTCGCCTTTGCCTCGGCCGCTTTCCGTTTCTCTTCCTGTTCGGTCAAATAGTCCGAGACCTTCCTCTTCGTGATCGCCTCGGCCTCGTCGAGCGGATCCGAGAGCCGCTTGAATAACGCGCAAGCATTTTTCCACGCCTGATGTGCGGGAGTGACAATTTTCTCGCGCTCGACCTTGACCCGATCTTGCATCTCTTTAACGTTCCCGAGAAACTCGATCGCCTGACGTTTCTCGGCCTCGTTTTTGACCGAGATCCTCTCCGCGTGTTTCATGACCGCCGGAACCTGCCGCTCAACCTCGATAACGACCTTTGTCCGAATGTCTCGTTCGTTGTTACGTTTCGATTCGTTCATGATTTTCTCCTTTGATTTTTTTAGGAAATCCGGTATTTCCATACCGTGATCCCCGACCTGAATATGTTTTGCATCGCTCGTACCGGTCGATGCTCTTTCACGATCTTATAATTACCATCCGGACGCAACTGGACCTCGATCAGTTTCCGGATCCCGAGCCCCCAACTTGCGACCGCTTGGAGATACGCCTGAAACTGCAAATCATATCGTTTCGGATATGATCCGCCGGTCTTAATGTCGAACGCGATCCCGAGATCCGGAAGGATCCGGTCCAGAGTCGCGCCGTATTCGAGCCCGGTCCGGTCTGGCGCCTTGAAATAAATCGGAGCCTCGATAATCGCCGCCTCTCCGCCGAGCCCTTTGGCTCTCACGAACTGAATATACGCCGCGAGATAGCCGCCCCCATCCGAACCGAGATCGGACCGCGAGATCCGTTTCCCTCTATCCCATTTTTCGGTTATGGAATGGACGCGTTGCCCGCGTCGCCTTCCGGCCTCTCCGGCGACCGTGTCGGCGATCGCATCCATCGGAGAAAATAGGTTGAGGATCCCGCTCGTTGACGGGATCCGACGACCCCGGAGAGCATACATATGGCCCGCCTCAATGAAATTGAACCCATCGCGTCCGGGGACCGGGAGACCGTAATCCCCCGCCTTGACCGGCCGCAACGCCGCGTCTTTCGCCCGCTTCATATCCACCCCTCGATCCATACGATCGCGGGCGGGATCCCCGCGTCTTCGGCGAGAGACTCGACGATCCGATTCGCGAGCGACCTTGCCGAAATCATCATTCTAGCCTCTGGATCGCGTTTGTTTTTCGGCTCCATCTCCGAGATCCGAAACATTTTCGGACCGCTCCGAATCAACTTTATCTCGCCGCGCTCACACGATATAGTCAACGACTTGATATGCTTCATTGTTTCCCCTCTTCCTCGTTTTTTTGCCCTTCGCGGATCCGCCGGATCGTGTCTCTCGAGACCGGTTTCCCGCGCTCGATGATTCCTCTCGTGTCTTCGATAACCCATAACACTAAAACCAGCGCTCCGGCGACAACGGATCCTCGGAGCATCCACGCCCACGGAGAGAAGCGAGATCCGGCGACGATCAAGGCGATCGTAACCGCGATCGCCGAGATCGTCAATGCCGCGGATCGGAACGTCATCTGCATTCGTTCCCGCTGATCACATCGCTTGCGAATACGAACCGGAATGAGGGCTCTTCGTCTCTCGGGAACCTTACTAGACAAGCCCGCTTCGTCGTTGCCGCCCGCGTCCCGATATGGAACGCCGCCTCTTCGTTGAACCCGTCGATGAAATTCTCCACGACCGCCGCGCCCTCAAGAATTGGATTGCTCTGGCTGTCAACATTCCAGATCGCGACGCGATCTCCAATTTTGATTGTTTTTTTCATGATTTCCTCGCTCTTCTCTGTCTCGCCTCTTCGCGAACGAACTCTATATACAACGACTCGCTCCCGAACTCGGCAAGAATCCGACGCCTAAAAGCCAAACGAAAGTCCGACTTGCTCGGCATGAAGCCGCCGAAAGAATCGACGACCTCGCTCCAAATTTCCTCAATCCGCGCTCTCTCTTTCTCGGTCATTTTTCGCTCCGTTTTTTTGAGATCATTTTACGTAGATCCGCGAGCAACGCGTCGGCGATTTTCCGCTCTCGTTTGCCAAGCGCCGCCAATTTCCCGAGAGCATAGACCGCGCCGATCATGTCTTCGCCTTCCGCCTGAAAAGCCAATGAAGCATATCCGGGATCAATGCATAGATCAAAATGGAAGAGACATTGATTCGCATCGGACCCGATTGCAAAGTTAGCCTCGGACTCGAGCGCGAACGCCCGAGCCCGGAGAGCCTCGAAATCCTTCCGGCTGATTTTGCTTTTCATGATCACGCCTCGCAATGGAACGGGAGAACGCCGCGGATCGCGCCATCATACCAGCGATCCAACTTGACAATCTCGGCCTCAACCCGCTCTCGCTCCCCGTCCGTGGCCGCGTTGTCAACCGCGAACTCCAACTCTTCCCGAGTGTTGCGATAGTAATCCTCAATGCGATTCCGTTTCGTTTTGTTGATCATTGCTACCTCCGATATAATTATATATAAGGGCCTTATACTTGTCAACCCCCTTTTCCTCTTAAATTTTTTTTTATGAAGCAATGATTCCTGCGATCAATAAAGCCGCCGCGACAACGATCCTCTGACGCTTGAGTCGTTTGTTTTCCGCTTCCGCGTTGAGCCGGAGCGCCTTCTCTTTCGCATAATCTCGCTCGAATTTCGCGCATGCGACAATTTGCTCATTTCGCTCTTTCATGACCTCGGCGAGTTTTTCGTTTGTCAATTTCAATTGGACCCGGACCTCGGCGACCTCTTCCTCGAGAGCCTTGATCAATAGATCCCGATCCTTGATCGCCGCGATTATTTTCGCCTTCTCTACCTCGTGCCCGGACCTGATGTCCGCGACAACTGTCTTTGTCTTCTCGAGATCCTTCTCGGCCTTGATCCGCGCCGCCGTTGCTTTTGATTCGATCACCTTTGACGCCTTAATCTTGACATTGAGAGCATCGAGTTTAGATTGCAATCGAGCCTCACTCTCGGCCCGATCCCGTCGTAACTTGAGCAACGCTTGATCTCGCTCGTATACCATATCCTCGAGTATCTGAATCTCCCGGTCCGACTTGTCGCCGAATCCGGCGATCTGCGGGAGAAAAAGGATCACGAGCGCCCCGATCATAACGATTGCAACATAGACGGAAATTCTCTTCTTGTCATCATTCCCCATTTTTGCCCCCTTCGGCGTCTGGCCTCATTATTGGATCCGGCTGTGGTTCCGGAGTGCCCCGCAATAACGAAAATATCTCGCGGATCCGGCTCTTGAGCCGGAGCCAATCCCCGGCATATGCCTTGTTCATTGCAAAAGTCAAAACGACGAACATCGCGACGCAATGGAGAGAGATCGTTACATCGGGGAAGAGTTTATATACCACGAAAAAACACCCGACGCCGACGATCCACGAGATCGGCAAAGACCATTCCGGCTTTATGAACCGGATCCGCTTTACCATCTCCGTGGTAAATACCATTGACAACGCATAAACCGCCATGCTCACCACGACCCAACTCAACCCATTGATTACACTTAAAATCGATTCCATTATTCCTCGCTTTTTGTCTCGGCCGGTCCATCGAGTAGATCCTTGTTTTTCTCGAGTACTAGCCGATCCCGGATCTGATCGATTTCCTCTTTCGCCGCCGCGACCTCTCGTTGAGCCGCGATCAGAAGCGCCGCGTTTCGTCGGTCTTTCGGCGTTTGGCTGACCTCGTCAAAATTGATCCCGAGATTCGTCAATCTTTGAATCTCGCTCTCTTTGTACGCGATCAATCCCTCGAGATGCTCGATCCGATCCTCTGGCGAATCCGTCGAGCCGCTCACCTGCGCTCTCTGTGATCCGCTCTCTTTGTTGCTATCCTCTATCCCGATCCGCTCTAATTCCGCCGGGATCTCCGACGCCCGGCTCTCCCAAATCATCTCTTGTCGTATTCGCTCGACAAGACTTTCGTCAGAGAGAAAGATTGAGATCCGCTCGACGAAATTTCCCCATCGTTTCTCGAGCCGGTATTTCCGCGTTTTGATCTTTCCGCGTGACGGGAGCCAATATAACTTTGATCGCTCAATACAATCAACGACGCGCTCCGCGCCGATGCTATCGACTAAAAGGGTCAAGGATTCCTCTCCCCTTTGCCCGACGGGGATCCCCGCCGCCATCGCGATCCCCTTTAACTCTTTGCGGGATCTCTTCTCTTTCTCTTTTTGTTTTAGTTTTGTTTTTGTTTTAGTTTTGTTTTTGTTTTCTGATGAAGCCATTTCGTCGCATTCGCTCCGCAATGGCGTCGCATTGCGATCGCTATGCGATCGCATTGCCTCCGCATCCGAGTCGCCATGATCCGGATCGTCAGGTTTCCCCCATCGGGCCTCCGCGCCTACCTTTCCGGCCTTCGACCGCCTATGCCGCGCCTCTTCAAATCTCGTCATTCTCCGGTCCAATGATGGCGACGAATAGAAACCATTCCGCCTCTCGATCAAGAGCGAGTCGGCCTTCGGATAGTTTTCGGGATCCGAGACGAACTCTAAAATACTCTTCGCGAGCCCCGGCTCGATCTGAAATTGATACTCGAGATCTTCGACGTCTTCCTCGGGCATGCGAAAATCTTTATACGCGCCCCGTAACCGCTCGATCAGAAGCCAATATATCCCGACACCCTGCCAACCGAACCGCTTTCTCAATCGTACGAGTTTCGGATCGCTAGAGGCGTCCGCATCATGCAAGAATCTTTGCTTTCCCGCATCGCTCATATCGCCCTCTACCGGATCTCTGTCTTGTTTTTTGTATTCCGATCGAATCTCTCGAGATACATCTTTAACGCGTCCCGGATCAACGAACTGCGAGATCTCGCGAGAGCCCGTGAGATCTCTAACAACCGGATATGTTGCTCTTCCGTTGGATGAAACGCCATAATCGGGCCTAACTCCGTAAATTGTCCTTTTCTTGATTTCATTTATTCCTCTCTTTGATTGCTTGGAGCGAGCCGGGGAATGACACTCTCCCCGGCTCTATCTCGATCCCGCGTCTAACGATATTCCGGCGGAACGTCGTCCGGCCCATAATCCGCCGGGGACATATCCGGGATTGACGAATCAACCCCCCCGTCGTTGTCGCTCCGCTTGCCCCTCGTGGAGCCGCCGTTGATCTCTTTCCTGAACGTATTCAGAGACGCCCCGGCCCGGCTCTCTTTGAGATCGAGCAACCGCCGGACCCCCGGAACCTGACCTTTTCGTCCCTTGAACGACGTCACGCGCTCGAGAGTGTCCGTTGCCTTCCCGACGTCTCCGTCTCCATGAAACGAGAGTATCTCCATCCATAGATCCCACGCCGCTTTCGGAACGTCGTCTTGTTGAACCGTTGCGTTGTCGATAACCGCGCTATCCATCCCGCGCTTGTTGAGATCGTCGTCGCCGGAGCCTGCCGCCTCGTTTGCCTGAATGTCTTCGAGATCCTGATCCAACATATCACTAACCCCGGACGTTGAAAGAGCCGCATCGACAAGCGCTCTCTTTTTCGCCATTTTTAGGATCGTGTTTTGCATTGTCCAGTGATTATCCCGCTCGACCCTATGGAAAATCCACCACGCGCCCTCTTTTTTGCGAGCAATGTATGCGGATCCGGACGATTCCGTTCGCTTTCCCTCGACCTCTTTCGCGAGAATCCGCTTGTCGCGTGTGTCCCAATATGCCTCGGGGACTTTTTTTTGCGTGTTCTCGGTGAAATATAGGTATTTTTCTTCCCGAGAATTACACGACCCGATCCCGGTCCCGAGAACGATCCCGCTCTCCCTGTGAACGAGTTTGACGCTCATAGAGTACATAATGAGATCGTCGCGTTCGACTCGCGACTCGACGATATAAATCGGACTCGCGCACATATACATTACAAGCGCCTCGGCCCCGGCCTTTAACAAGACCGGCTTGTTGACCCCCTTGATCCGCGCATAATGCGGACCCGGCTCGAGAACGCTCCGAAAGATGTTCCGGATCTGATCGATTCTCCCTCGCAACTGATCCGGAGATAAGACAATGTTTCCCATCCCCGTACTGGCCGGAGAGACTCCGACCCCCTCGCTCTTTCTTTCCGTCATGTTAGCCTCCAAATTTTTTATTAAACTTGATCACAATGCAATCTCCGGAGTCGGGATCCCGAGTTTCTCGATGTCATAATGAGCGAAATCTAGCAGATCCCACCATGACTCGCCCCCGGCGATCTCTTTGAATCCGGCCTCGGATCCTTCATATTTTTCGCCGCGGACGATTGTATCAAATACTCCATGATCCGGATGATTCGGGTCCATGATGATATTGTCCTCGTATAGATCGAAATAAACCTCGATCGCGACGCCGTTTTCTTTTATAGACGGATATAACTCAACGAGATCTTCGAACGTGTCCGCAACGCCCGCGAGAGAATGCTCTTCCCCCGCCTCAATATCCGGGATCCGGAACCCGATCCACCTGATCGCCGACTCTCCGAAATCAATTGATTCGCCTGAATCCGCCGGAGCCCCGGCGAGATGATTACCGCTAAATAGATTGTTCATTGCTACCTCCGGATATACAATAATATAAGATTCTTTTATTGTCAAGCGCTCGTGTCGGCAAAATTAAAGTTTCAATTCCGAGCGATATTCATTGGAATGCAACCACGCCGGTGTCACTTAAACCGAACCGCGGGGATCCCATTTAACCTGACCCGGAGCGGTCACATATAAACATAACCATTACGATCGCATTAAACGGCAACCGCGGCGGTAGCATATAAATCAAACCCGGAGCGGTCACATATAAACACAACCATCGCGGGGACACATTGATATATAACCGCGACGGTATTGATTAAATGCCCCCGGAGCGGTAACATTCCGACTGCCCTCTTTTGTGTGCAATGGCGATTGCCCTCTTTTGTGTGCAATCGAAATAGAGCCGTGAAATTTTTTGTTTCTGGCTCTGCCCTCTTTTGTGTGCAATGCCCTAAAAATCACCCACAAAGACTCGCCTTTGTTTTGATTTTGCCTGAATTTTTAGGCAAAAACGCGTAGGATCGCCTGTAAGCGACGATCGTTTTCCCGATCCCTCTCGTTTGTATAAGAAACTTATACCTCGAAACGCTGACCACGACCGCGTCTCCGGGGATTAGTTAGAATATAACGCCATTTCAGGGTATAATCACCCATACCCGGCCGAGAAAACGTCTTAGAAGCGATTCGTTTATAACCGCCACGGTCACATATTGAGTGCCCTCTTTTGTGTGCAACGAAAAAATCGCTAAAATATCGCCGAGATGATTTTTTTGAAAAAACCGAGAATCTCTGCGCCGTGAGAACTCACTAATTCAAAGACCTGTGAAACTCCGACAAGAGCGATTACCCATAGAATCGCCTTCCGCTCCCCGGATCTCTCGGCGAGTTTTTCCTCCGAAACCCGTAATCTCTCTTCGATCTCTTCCTCTGATTTCCGGATCCGCTCATACATGACTCCGCGGATCTCCGACATTTTCTCGACCCATAGTAGCCGACTCTCTTTCAACTCTTCCTCGATGATCCGTGTATATCCCCGAGATTCTTCCCGGTTTGTCTCGAGACTGATCGCCACCTTATTTTGAATATCCGCGCAATGGGCGAGATGGCGCCGCCATTGCTTGAGAAGCCCCTCGACGCCGTTCCCCTCAAGGATCAATCTCGTTTTCGTTTGCTCGCCAACTACCTCGCGCTGACTGTCTTGAACGGCCTTTATCTCGAATGTCAATTGCTCAATTTGCTTGGACAACTTCTGTATTTCCACGTCTGCCCGCCTCCGTAATAAATCCGGTTTCGATATGTCACTCAACGGAGCCAATGGATCAACCGATAAAGCAAAACCCCGGATGTTGCGACAAGGATCCAAAAACCGGCCTTGTCTAGCATCGAGCCGGAGAGAAAAAACTCCCTAAAATTGATCAGAATGAATGGCCATCGAGACCGGAGTCTCGGCTTGAGCCACGTCCACGTCTTCGGCCGCTTGATTACCGTTGTCGGTGTGTCGTTGTCGCCGGGATCCGGAGCGGGATCCGGAACGGGATCCGGAATCGGAACGGGATCCGGCTTGCTGTATTCAATACCTTCGCAACCTTCGCTCTCCCAATATGGCCGCGGTAGCGCCCGGCGGTAGCGACTCCAATCGATCTCCCGGAGATCGAGACGCCAATTGTCCGGATTCTCTGCCGACGTGTCGACGAACGACGTCCGCGGGAGATCCTCGTGTAATATCGAATACTTGTAACGGATGACCCCGGAGAGAAGCGCATCGAGCGAGACCGGCCCGTCGATGCTGAATTTCCTCAATCGTACGCCTTTTGTCGCGAGACGATATAAGGCGGATGTAAATTCGAGCAACTGGCTCGTCGACGCTTCCGGGAATCGCTTCGCCCCTTTGATCGTGAGATATGTCCCCGCCGGATTGCCCGCCGAGGATCCGTCCGAACTCACGAGAACGACGCGGATCCCTCTCGCCCGGCGGAATATATGCCCGCAACAAGTCGGCTCCGTTAAGTCAATCGGCAATAGCCCGCGATGGCTCTCGACCGAAACCTCCGATTTCCGGTCCTCTCCGAACCAGAGCCCGCCGAGTCCGGAGATGATCGGATCCGACGTCTGTAAATGCCCCGGAGCCGGATGTTCGGGATCGAATCGTATGCATCCGAATTGATACTCTAGCGGGATCCCGTATTTTGACTCTGACCGTCGGCTTGAGTCGTAATACCATCCCGCGAGTCGCCGCGTAACCGCGACGTTGCTATTGTTGCCGCCGACCGCAACGGGATCCACCCATGGCCCCTCAAATCCGATATACTTTACCCGATGGTTCTCGGGGCTCGGATTGAATCTCCCGGCTTGCTCGACGCCGACATCCGAGGGAACGAACGACGGCTCATTTGCGAGCGATTTCCCCCATTTCCCCCGGCCGATTATTCGATTCGCCCTTGGAGCATATTGATCCTCGAGCCATTCGTATTCCGCCGCCGAGAACCGTCTGTTCGCCCGCTGGTAGACCGTAAAGATCGGAAAAATCCGATATTTTCGACTCATTTCGCATACGAAATCGAACCGAGCCCAAAAATCCGCGTCGAATTCGCCCCGTATTATCTCGTCGCGGCGAGCGACGAACATGCGAATAAACTTTACTCCATGCGATTTTGCCGTTCGGAAAAAATTCTCGTCGAGCCCCTGCATATTATCATACAAGAGCCCGAGCAACGCGAGACCGAATTGATACTTCCCTCGATCGAGTGTGATCATTTGCTTTTCCCCTTTTTGCTCGGAATTTTCCTCTCTGGCGCCTTCGGCTTGAAGTCTTCCGGCTCCGGGATCGCGTCTTCCGGCTCCGGGATCGCGCTCTCTGGCTCTTTGACAAGCCGCTTGCAATCGCCCGTTAAAACCCACCCCCGGCTCGCAACAACGCCGCGAGTTTCCATCGCAACCATTAAAATAGTATTGATCGCGGCTGCGGTCTCTTTCTGGACGCCCTTCAGCCGCAACAATTCCCGTTGCGTCCCGGTGCCGAGCCTGATCTCGCTCTTTTCATTCTTTCCCGCCATAATTTTTTGCCTCCGCTTTACGTAAAAACCCCACCGTTGGCCGCATAAAAATCTGCCCCGGACCCGTCAATATACGTCCCGCTTCTATATATCCGCGTCCAATATGTCGCATTTCCAACATACGGCATGGTTCCCGTATCGGCATTGTTGACTAGCCCACCATAAAGGCATTGATTGATGTTGGTTCCGCGATAAACCTTGTTAACGTAAACATATTGGACGCTCGCCGAGTAGCACTTGTAAAATGAGACCCCAAAATTGCCGCTTCCCGTTGCGCTATTCCCGACAAGATAGCAGAATTGCGCATAGGATGGCCCCGTGTTGAGAAAAAAACTCAACAATTCCGTATTACTCGTTCCCGTTGCTGTTATTTTTATATATCGGACTTGAACCGTACATTCGTTATACTCAATACGAAAGCCCCGATTTGCCCCGATACTGATAGAACAACCCTGATTTGTGTGGAGTCCGGCGGTCTCGGCCCCGCTTTCGTTCCCCGTTACTTGTAAAACGCCCGGCCCACAAAAACCCGCAATATGCAAGTCGGCCTCTGCGGTCCAATCGTAACTGCCATCTTCAAATTGGATAGTGACGGTAACGCCGTACATTATACGCTTCCCGATTGAGTCAACAATGGCTTGCGCCTCTGCTGCGGTGCTGCCTGCCGGGATTGTATAGGTGACATTCTCGGCCTCAACCCCGCCGGACGCCTGCGGTATGAATTGCCCGCCGCTGACCGAATCGTCGTATACTAGAACGTCCCCGTTTTGTATTTCCGCGCCGCTCGAGTCGATATAGACGGGAACCGATCGGATTGATTCCGCATCCGTACCGCCGCCCCCGCCGCCGCCATCGAGATCGACCGTATGCTCAACCCCGCCCCCATCTTGGAAATATAGCAAATCGTTGTCTTTGCAATAGATCCGGCCGCATGTCGCAACCGCAATCGGCGTTGACGCCGCTGCGATCTCTTTCATCCGGAAATGAGTCGCCGCGTAGATCTCTCCGGCCGACTCTATGTTGCCCCCGGTTTTGAATTCCCCGCTCGCCCCGAATTGCCAATATCCGGCGACATTAAGCCCGTCTTTGAAGCAACTAGTCCCGACCTCGACGTCAAGCCCGGCTCCCAATTCCAAATCATCCGCGGCGTTGACTTTCCACATATCAACATCCGCATTGTCCGCATTGTTTCGCGCCGTCATGAATTCGTCATTATCAATAGGAAACGTACTGCCCCCGGCTGGCTTTTCATCGACAACCCATTGCCCCGCCCCGCTGTCGTATACTAGAATATAGTCGTCTGCAAGTCCGGTCGTATCGATCGCCGCGCCCTTGATTTGCCCGGCGTTTTGTTCATCGGCAAGAACTCCGCCAAGCCCGGAGAGATCCAATTGATCCGCCCCGCCTAACTCGTGAGTACCGGCATGAGCCGCCGGAGCGCCGCCGCCTGCTGCCGCGCAACATCCACCAAGCCCCGCGCCGCCTCCGGCCGCTTCGTCTGCCGTGGCCCCGGATGGCTGTCCGTTGAGTTTCCAAATCCGGCCCCATGTCGCGGTGTAAAGCCCGTATGCTGGCTGCATCCCGGATCCGGCGTCGTCGTTGTCATCCGACGTAACGTCGGCGTTGTCATATGACGCGATCGCCCGGTTCATATTCCCGAAAACATTCTCGGAGAGACTAGCAAATCCCATTAAGCCGCAATATCCATATCCGTATGACGTCCCGTTGCCCTCGAAATAATTCCATCGGATCGTCTGATGTGTCGCGCCGTAATTATAGATCCCGGCGTACCATGCCGCGACATTTGTTCTCATCTTGACGTGTAGATGCTGGATCACGAATTGGACGCCATGGCTCTTATACAGCCCGATCACATGCGCCGAGAGAGCGGATCCGTCTAATATGACCGATCGGCTCGTACTCAATCCTTCCGTGTCTCCCGTGTTTCCCTGAATGGCGATATTCCCGCCACCGTAAAAGTTATAGAACGATAATTGACGGTCCATCGTATATGTCCCGTCCGCGAACGTGATCGTGATTTGAACCCCGTATGGTATAAACTTCCCGATCTTGTCGATTACGTTGCGTTGGATCCACGTCGCGGTCCGACCGGCCGAGATGTTGATCGTCCGGTCCGCGTATTCGCACGTTGACGGGAGCGCCGCCGCCTCGCGAGTCCGCGCCGCTTGCCGAATGGCTCTCCGAGCATCTTGCGATGGCTGAAAACTACCGCTCACTAGCGCCTCCATGATTAAGAGTTTGCTCGGACGCATTGAACGGGAATACCGTTGACTCTGCGCCCGCGACCGGCCAATGGGAGCCCATAATTCTAATTACGTGTTTCTCCGCCGTGGGTAAAGACGACGCGACAACGTATAATATCGGCGTTTTAACCTGTACGATCCCATGGAGAACGCTCCATTCCATCGGCATTGAAAGTAACTCCCGGAGCCATCTCCGGATCCGGACCGGATCCCCGGCCCATCCCGCGGCAACCTTGAGCAACCGGTCCCCCCACGCCTCGGTCTCTTTGCATCGGAAATCGCACGCGATATGATAGCCGATCCGGATCCCGACATACCGGAGCGCCGCGTTTGCTTGCCATATGGGGACAACCGTAATCTCGCGCTCGCCGGTCGACGTTCCGCTCGCCTCTGCCGCTTGATAAACCGGATCATAGAGCCCATCCGCCCAATTTTTCACGAATGCCTCTCGGCAGCATTCCGGGAACCCGAGCAAACGGCCTTGCGTGTTATGATCCCCGGCTCTATATGCTCCCTCGAACTCGTCGATTGCCGACATTTTTCGCGAGATAATGCAAGAGACGTTCCCGACTTTCTCCGGATCCGGCGGAACGGTATAATGAGAGAACCCTTCCCATTTCCCGGTCCGGGAGATCGGGCGGACGATTAAACCGATTTTCCCGAGACTAGAGGCGAGATCCGGAACCGTTCGTTCGTCGATTGTCTTCCAAGCGCACTCCCGGAGCCCTTCCGCGACGCTCATTGTCTCGATCGCGTCGATCGATGACGTTACCATGGAGACCCTCGGGAGCCAATACGCCTCCGCCTCTTTGCTTGTCCAATAGATCCGCGCCGTTTGTTTTATCGAGATCCCCTCGAGCCGCTTCATTTGATCCTCACCTTCCCGGAGAGCGCCAATTCCCGCCATTCCGGACTTTTGTCCATATGATCGCCGTGAGGGCGATCCCCATGCTTTCGCGACCGATTGCCCTCGTCAACCGGAGATCTCGCCATTTCGGCCCCATTCCGGCCCGATTTGAGCCTATCAGGCGGAATCCTGTTCTCGGATTGCCACGTCCCCGAGACGCCCTTGATATACTCTGCGCCGATTTGCAAGAGCGGGAGATTTGGGAATAACGCCGAGATGATCGACGCGATCCGCTCGTAAAGGACCTTGAATGCTCCGCAAAATGCGGTCCGGTTTCTCCAATCCCCGGCGAATCCGGATCCGGGGCACCCGCCCCGGCAAAGATCCCACCATACGCAACCTTTACAACCGCCGTTGGATTGCGAAACTTGTTGTAGCATCTGATCGCGTATACTTGTCTTCTCGCCCCCGTGTAGCGTTAGGATCCCATCTTTCCCGCCCGGACCTCGGACACAATTCCCCATCGAACCGTCGGCGAGTATCGTCATCTCTGCCGATGTCGCCCATGGATCGCATCCGCCTCGGCTGCATGTTGCCGCCTCATAGCCCGCGAGTCGGCTCGCGATGTCGAGAAACGGCTGAATCGTGACCCGCTTCGGCCCATATGGACGATAATCAATCTCCGGATCCCGCGAAATTATCGGCGACGCAAGCGACGTGTCGGACAAATAAAAATCAAGCATCTCCAAAAATGCCCGCGGGAGCCATTCGTGCCCGAATCCCTCAAAAGTCGACTCGGGCATGAGCCGAACGAACGAGATCCCGTTTCCGGCGAGCCATCGAATGAAATCTTTTAGCCCGTCAAGACGCCCCGAGTCCCCCGCGTTATATTTCCGCAAAACAACGAGACAAGACGACATATCGACTTTTGCCGCCCTTAAAATCTCGACCGCCGCGAGCATTTCCTCGTGAGTCTGGCCCGGATTTGGACTGAATTTTGTCCGCCCTGCATTGAGCGCCGCGGTATGCCCGTCGAGACTGATCCCGACGTTTGTCTTGTATTTCAAAAACATTTCGACATGCCGCGGACTCAACCCGATCAATCCCGTTTGGATCCCCGTTGCTCCGCGCCGATCATATTCGGCTTTCAATAGGCGCTCGATCTTGCCGATCGGCATTAGTAACGGCTCTCCCCCGTGGACCGTGACTCTCTCGTCGTTTGGGAGCGACGCCATCATATCGAGAGCCGCCTCGACGTTGAAATCGCCCTCTCGCGACGACTCCCGGACCCGCGACTCATAACAATTCTCGCAATATCCGTGACATTTGATTGATTTCACGCTATACATTTTCGCTTCTATACCTCCGAGTCGGCATGCGGCTGATCTCCATGTTCGTCGTCGTGATTTTCGTCAATATGCGCGATGTCCTCATGAGAGACGTCATCGTGAGAGACGTCGTTGTGCGCGACGTTGTCGTGATCCGTATAATCGTCATATGCGACGTTCGCATGCGCTGTGTCGTCGTGATCATTATATCCGGCTTGATCGCTATGCTCGTCGCCATGAGCATCTTCGTATACCCCGTCGTCGTGATCCTCATGGTAATCGGTATGCGAATCGGAATACACGTAATCGTCGTGGTCATCGTATGGCGTGTCCTGATGCGCGTCGTCGGTGTGATCCCGATAGTCGTCATATGCAACGTCTTCGTGTGCTACATCCGCATGCGAAACGTCCGTATGCGCTGTATCTGCATGAGAGTCGTCTCCATGCGTGTCGGTGTGCGCCGTGTCGCCATGCAAGCCCGTCCCCCCGACTTGAGAGTCGGCGATTGCCCGGAACTGCATAGATCCGGACCGGATGTCCTTCGAGATCTCGAGTAGCAGATAGACCGCTTGCGAGAGAGGCGTAACGGTATTTCCGGAGATGTTCTTGATTGTTCGCTCGACGACGATCTTGTCCGTCGGAATGCTCGCCAACGCCCGCGCCGGTAGCCGCCCGGATAGCCGCAACGGGGGCTCGTCAACGAGCCCGAGAAAGAACTGCGCCAAGGCCTCCGCCTCGCTGCTATCTTTGAGATACGTCTCGACCTCGAGAACCTCTTTCGATTTATATAGGTATCTCGTCGCGTCGTTTGTCGCCGTTGCGACGTTCCATCGATCGGTCTGCGGATCCCGGTCATACATGAGCCGGATCTCGTAGAAAGTCCCCTCGGTGTCTTCCTCGATCCCCATCTCGAGAAAGTCCTCGGTAAAGAAACGCATCGCGTCCGTCGGCGTAACCCGGTCGTAATATCGAACCATATAGTTAGAGTCGACCGTCGGGATTAGATGAAAGATCGTCGACGCCTGTAATGCTCGGATAAAGTCGATCGCTCCGATCGTATGATCGATATATACCGCGATTCTTTGTGTTCGCGCCGTTTTCAATGCCTGAAACGAGTCCAAATCAACGCGAGTATACGGTATATCGCATAGGTATCTCAACGCGAAATAGAGCAAATCCGCGACGTTTTCGGAGAAACCGGACGCCGCCGGTTCTCCCGACGCCTCGAAATCGAACGAAATCTCGAGCCCTTGTACGTCGACCGTAACCTCGCGATCCCCCGGATCCTCGTAAATAGTGAGGATCCCGGTCGAGAGATCGACCGCATAATCGGCCGGAGAATATATCCGATCGCCTCCGACGTAAACCTTGTCAAGCGCATGGAGATCGAACGTAACCCCGTCGAATACTGTCCGGGAGATCTTATACCGCCATCCGCCCGTCTGCCATCCGAGCGGAACCGGCGGAACGTTCTCTTTTTGTCCGAGCAATACCGGCTCCGGATGGTTCACGAATTCGTCCCCGAGATCCGGATATACAAGCCGGGTCATTTTTTGCCCCGGAATGGATCCTAATTCGGCCGACCGGATGTCCCGCAACCGGATCCGGATCGCTTGATCGGTGAATTCTGGCGCCCGCGTTAACCCGGTAAAGATCAACTCGAAATCGGCGTATGCGTCGCCCGCCTCTCCCCACCTAACCCATGCTCGGCAATTATGCCATAAAAAGGCGCCCCGATTCTCCCACCACCACGGGCCCCCGCGGAATGCGATCGTCCCGCTCTGGATCGTGACCGCCATTGTATAATAATCCGAGACCATTTGCCGAAACATGGGGATCGACGCCGGATCCAATAATGGCTCGTATAGATGCCTTTGTGTCGCCCCCTCTGGAATGAACGAAACCGCCAACTCGCTCCCGATTCTATCGCAAAAACATAGCATGACAAGAGCGACGATCGCTGATCCGGACGCCTCCGGATCCGCCCCATACAAATTGACGTAAAGACGCCCGGAACTCGCCTGATGATAGAATGAGAACGGATTCGCTTCGCAATCCGCGATCGAGTAGACTCTCAATAGAGCCGAGCCGAGATATTCAACCCCGACGATCTCCCGGTCCGCATATTCTGTCGAGTAGAGATCCCCGGACGACGCCGACCACGAATAACCGGTTAGGTCGACCCCCGCCTCAATCTCGGCGATAAAAATCGCGTTGATCGCATATTGATCGCCGAAATCGCTGATCGACATTTATCCCTCTTCCTTGAGCGAAAATATGACCATATAGTACTCGCCCGCGATCCGTCTATATACGATCGGAGTCTCGATCCGGCAGTATCGGCAATGCTTCCCGATGTCCGTATATGCGATTGACGTCGCGTCCGCCGGTCGTCTCAAAAATACGATCGGATTTGAGATCCCGACCGTTTTATACATCTCATCGAATGCGTCTCTCTGATCGGACGCCGAAAATTCGACATCCCATTTTTCGCGCTTCGCGAATACGACCGCGATCGCTTGCCCGTCCGGCCCCTCGAGACTCTGCGACAAGTCGCTAATCTGCGAATTCATTATTCGGCACCCGCGCTTGGGCTCGAAAAACGGCCCGCCCCACACGCGCCCGACCTGCAAATATCCGTCCGGATTCCCATTGTCGACGATCTTATAATCAAATCGCCGATATGAGGCGGGAGTGTCAAAAACGGCCCCCCATCTCTCGCCCGAGTTTCCGCTCGAAAGATTGCCGATATTTGTCCAATTGACTCCGTCGTTACTGCCGCGGAACGTGACGGTAGCCGATTCCTGCAAATTTGTCCCGAATAGGAACGCGCTCCGGACGCCGACCGTTCGACCTATTCCGTCCGCTCGTAGATAGAGCGTTGTCGTGTTCAATGTCCTCAACGGCTTGCATTTCCAGCGATTTGTGACGTTCGCGGCGGACATATAGGTCTCTTCCCCCGCGCCTCCGGCGGGGACATCCCATGTAAACAAGTCGAGCCTATTCTCAAAGAAAAACCTCGCGTTTTTCATATTGTCCCCTTGACTGCCTTCGCCGGAACGAGTAATTCCTCATTGAGCATCCCGTCGCGTATAACGGGGAACCCGCGCTTTCTGAAAAAATCCTCGAAACTGGCCGCATCGATCGCGTATATATTTACCGTTTGCCCTGCCCCGCCGCCTCCGGATCCGGATCCGAGGATCCGCTCTTCGACCTTCTCATATGGGACAACGACCTCGCCCTTATGTAGCATCGCGGTCCCGTCTTCTTTCACATAGCCGCCCTCTCTCATGGGGATCGGCTGACTTTTGATTGTTGCGATTTGAGCCGCGCCCATTGCCGCCGCGATCCCGGCGAGAATGAAATTCGGCAATGCCGCCGCAACGGCCCGCGCCGTATCAATAATCGCCCGGACGATCGCGATCTTTTTCTCCCTCTTCGCTTGCTGGATCTCTAGGTCCTTCTTTTTGCGTTGATATTCTTCATCGAGAGCCGCCAACTGGCTCTCTCTCTCCCCCTCGTCGGAGACGTTGTCGATGATCGCTTGCCGACGCCGACTATATTCGTCTTCGAGACTCTTGAGCCGATTTTGATACGCCGCCATCCCGAGCGCCGCGATCGTGTTAATCGCTTGCGTCGAGTAATTCGTCATTTTTTGCGTTTGCTTGTTGAGATGATCGGCCCATTCCTCGGCGTTTTTCTTGTCGCTCTTCCTGAATGACTCCCATGCGGCTTGAGAGGCGGTCGTCGCCTTGACGTTCTCGGACTTAATCGTGGAGAGCGCCGCCATCGTTGCCCCGGAGAGTGTCGCGAGCGATTGGAGAGCATTGTCGTTTGTTGTCTTTATCGACTCAAATATCGACGCCGTTAACTCGTCGTTCGCCTTCTTTTCCGCCTCAATGGCCGCTTGCCGCTCGCTCTTCGCGATCTCGGCGAGTTTCATCCGGTAGACCTGCCGCAACGTGTCGATCTTTTGCTCTTCCGCGAACGCCGTTTGCAGAGCGATCTTCTTTTCCTCGAACCATTCCTTCGTCTTCTGGCGCTCGTACTCGAACTCGCTCATTGTCAATTTATGCTGATCGTCGAATACCTCTTTCATGATCGACGCGATTTTCGCTTGTCCCTCTTTCGTTGCCGCTTGAGCCTTGCCTTGAGCAACCGCAACGTCGCCCGACCATTTTTTCCACGCGGTCGAATTCTTTTGCAGATGCTCATACATCCCTTGCATTACCGCGTCATAACTTTTCCCGGCCGCGAGATCCCGTTGTATCTGACCCCGGATCAATTCGGCATGCTCTTTGTCGGCTTGTTTTAGAAAGTCGAGCAATTTTCGCTCCGCGACGCTCGTTGCCATTGCAACGCGCTTCGTTACGTCCATCGACTCCAAATATGCCTTATCGAGAGCGAGAATTGCATCCCGGAGAAAGAGACCGGCAGTAACCGCGATCCCGAATGCCCCGGCGAGCATCTTATGGTTTCGGATCAACTCGCCGATCTTAACTGCGAGTTTCGGAGACACCTTCGTCAATAATCCGAACGAGATCCCGACGCTCCCGGCGACCGTCGCCAACGTCATGAAGACGTTTTTTAGTCCGGGGACCGTCTCCATGAGTTTGTTAAATCCGTCGAGAATCGAGACGAATACGTTCGCGATCTTTGTCGCCGCGGGAAGCAAAACGGCCCCGAGACCGGCCGCGAGATCCTCGCCCTTCGCCTTGAGCCTCCGGAGAGTGTTCGCGAATGAGTCGGATGTCCGTCCGAAATCCCCGATTGCGTTTTTTGATTGCTCTGTCGCCATCTCGAGCGTAATTTGCGCTTTTGCCGCCATGAGAGCCGCGCCGGTCAATTCTTTTTGCCCCTTCGCCGCGAGCCGCGCTTGGACGTCTTCCTCTCTGATCACGATCCCGAGCAATTTCGCCGACTCCCGCTCTCCGAGCATCGCTTTTGTCAATGCTTCCGATGCCCGTTTCGCCCCGCCTTGGAGATTCTGAAACGACGCCAAATCGACCGCGAGTTTTTGCGTCTCCGCGGATAGTTTTAGTGCTTGCTTGCCCTGCATTCCCATCCCGGTTAACAAGTCGCCGGTAGCAGATAGCAACGCCTCCGCGCCCATCTTACTTTGCCCGTATGACTCGTTCAACTCACGAGCCGCGGACGCCGCTTCCTCGTAGACGTCTTTGAAAACAACCGCAAATTTATTATGGCTCTCTTGAGCATCTGACGCCGCCTTGACCATGAGACCGAGAGCCCCGGCGACGACGGCCCCGGACCGCATCGCAATCGTTCCGAAACGCTTGTATTTCGCTTCGGTTTCCGCCGCTTTTCGTTCCATCTGGCCGAGTTTTTGCATAGAGCGATCTACATCTCGGCCGAACTGGATCGTATTCATTTCCAAATCTATGACAATCGCGCCCGCGTCGAATTCGCCGGTCATTCCCATTGCATATCTCGCTCTAACTGCAAGCGACGCGGTCTCTCGACCATGCCCTTTTCGAGAGTCCCCATCGCATAAGCCATATCAAAGATCGCATCGAGACGCATATCGAGCCGCGCCTCTCTCGCGATCCGGAGCAATATCTCAAAGTCGCGGATGTCCATCTCCAACAACTCGCGACCGGTAAACAGGCCCGGAAGACCGAAAGCGATCAACGCCAAATCGGCCCCCCGAGCCCGGATCAGTTTTTTTCCGCTTTCGACTTTGCCTCGATGTCGCTCGTCAATCGCTTGTAGACGAACGAGAGAATTTTCATGACGATTCTCACATCCATCTCCGCGAGAACTGATGCCGGAATGTCGGTCAAAGTCGTCAACGACTGAATTGATCCGTCGTTTTCGATGTCGTACTCTTTCTCAAATCCCGGATCGGCGTTGAGTGCCCGGTATGCCTTGTCAAGCATTTTCCGCGTGACGTGCGGCCGGACGTGAAACAAGAGATCCTCGCCGCCCTTTGCCCCTTTGATCAGGATCTCGACCGGCTCGACATCATGAAGACCTATCTCAAGTCGTGCCATCTGATCACGTCCCGATCTGATACAGTTTTCCGAAATTCGCGGAATCTTGAGATACGAACCCGACGAACGTCACGAGAGCGACGCGTTGCTCTCCGGTAAATTTCAACTCGATCGCATGCGTCGGAGCCGCCTTGAAGATCTGGATATATTTCCCGGTATCGGCCGAGACGATTCCGTCTTCCATCGGCTTGAGTAGAAGAGTCTTCGCGTCGTCGTATCGGTCCTTGCCGACCGGATTCGAGACTGTCAACTTGTCGGCCGCGAGACTCGAATTCGGAAAGATCCGATTGAGCCGAGTGAGGCTCGTACGTGTGAGGGGAACCTCGATCTTGACTTGCTCGCCGTTCGTGATATGGCCGACAATTGCATCTCCATGTCCGTCTTCCTTGAGATCGATCCCCATTTCCTCCGCGGTCATTACGACGCCGCCATGAGTCGGCCCCATATCGTTTCCATCCCAATAGACCGCGCAAGGACCCGCGTCGTTGAATACAAAGTTTTGCTTCCCCATTGCTTTTTTCTCCTTCAATACTTATGCGCCCGGAGCGTGACGGATAGGGTATAATAATGTCGCCCTCTTTCGTCTTGCCCCGAGTCGAATGGTAATCCGTTTGCCATGCTATATATGATGTGATAATTCTCCCCCGATGTCAAAACCGGGAGATCGAACGCGTCTCTTCGGTGGAATTGCTCAAAGAGCATATACGCGAGATCTCGAGCCTCCGAGCGATTCGATCCGCGACAAATCATGTCAAACGGCTGATCTCTCTGATCGTCGAGATCAAAGTCGAGGGCCCCGCCTCCGCTCTCGCGCAATGCAACGGCTCGATCGGTCGTGTCAAATTCTGTTAGACTCCCGATAATAACGTCCGACCCGACCACGAGCCCCAACTCGTCCTCGATGTATTCCGCCAACTCTTTGATCACTTGAGCCCCCTCAATATACTCTTAACCGCATTGACCCACGCTTGCCCCCATAATACCGCGATCTCGGGGCATTTTTTCTCTAAAAACTTCGGCCCGGTTCCCGGCTCGCTCCAATTCCATTCCTCTTTTCCCTCATGCATCCGCGCCGCATAGATCGCATTGAACCCGGCAACGGCCTTGACGACCTTTTTCCCGGATCCCTTCGCGACGAACCGCCCGGATCCCCGCAAAAATCCGGTATCGTGAGGCGTTCTCGGTGCCTTGTTGTTCGCTTCCCATAACATCCGAGCGAGAAACTCTTGAAAAAACCGCGAGACCCGCGGATCCTCGGTCGACCATGTCTTATCGCCGAGTCTCTCCATGTATGCCTTCACCGATCGCGCATCGAACTTGAAATTTATCCCGCTCATTTGATAAAGATCTCCACGTAACGCTCCGCGAAATCACGCTTCCGGCCGAGAGCGACAATCCCGAACTCGACCCCGGCGATCGTTATTTTATAATGCAAGGTGACCGCCCGAGTATTGTCATCGAGAGCAACGAGAACCTTTGCTTCGGAATATGAGTCTTGCCCGCCCGGCGTCTCGACCCGCCTCCGCTCGTGTGTGACGTGACAATCGACCGTGAACGGTGTCCCCGCTGAAAAGTCGTTATACTTGTCTCGCGTCCATGGCGTTATAACCGCCGTATCGGTCAAATATGCGTCAATCATTTTTTGTCGCCTCCGCTCGCTCGAGCGCCGTTGCGATGCTCGCCCGGACCCGCTCGGCCTCTCGCGCCTCGCGCTTATTTTTCGGAATGTATTCCGAGAATATAAGCCCGTCGACGTCGTCCGCATTATAACCGAAATGCTTGTCTTTCGGATCCCGCTCGCCTTTTCTTTTGCTCATGGTTAGATTTCCTCCAATTCGACAACCGCCTTCATGAAGTATCTACTCTTGAAAGATTCGTCCGTGAACTTGATCACGCGGAACCGCGCCCCGCGCTCAAATAGAACCTCGAATTCCCCGGAGTATTTCGAGTATGGCGTCACGTAATGGCCCGCCTTGCCCGTGGCCTTGATTTTCATGAATACGGTATTCGGCCCCTTGAACCCGAGACGTTGAGCAATCCCGGCGTCGATCGATGTTGACATATATCCGGGATCGATGAACGTCCCCCCCGCGAATCGCTTGACAAAGTCGATCCACCCCTCGGCATCGTCGAACGAGACGCCTCGATATATCGTCCCCCGATATTTCGGGAGTTTCTTTAGAGCCGAGTCCAACGTCTTTTTGATCCACTTGAAGAGGCTTAATTGCCGAATTTTCCTTATCGGAATTTCGTCGCTCCATGGCTCGGAGATGATCCCCCGGAGCCATTTGTTCAAGACGCCATCGTGTTTGTATGAATATCGGAATATCGCGCTCGCTGGCGTCCGGAGATCATAGTCCGGGATCTCGATCTTGCGATGTAGCGACGGTCCGAATTTTGCCTTTTCCCCCGCTTGCTTCGTGATAGTATTCAATCGGGCATATCCGCGCATCCGCTCCAAGGCGGTCTCTCCCCCGTTTGGAGCGACGTCTTCGAGCCCGACAACGTCCGGGATCTCCGCTGCTGCTGCGTCGAGATATGCGTTCGCTTCTTTTGTTGCGACGTCGATCCCGCCCCCTTTTTTGACTATTTTCTTTGTGACCGCCTTTACCGCCTTTGTCCCGGCCGGAGTCGCCGCGAGTTTTTTGACGACCTTGTTCATCTCTATTATGTTCGCCCGGAACGCTTCGATTTGCTTCGGAGAGAACCCGAACGGGGAAGAGACCGGTCCGTCCGGCCCTTGAACGACCGATGTCGGGACCGGATCAAGGTTATGCTCGCAATTCGGATGGATGGGCGGACGATATTCGTCGCTTAGAAGAGGATCCCCTTCGACGTTCGGCGTCTTCATGAGTTTCGTTTTCCCATCTGCGAACGTGAACTCTGCCTCTCCCAAATCAAAGACCATTCCCTCGAGTTTCGCGCATTCCGGACATGGATCCGCATGGTTTGAAAACATGACTTTCCCGATCCCGGATCCCCTGCAAAGAGCCTCCGTCGCCGCGGTCTGAGCGACCCGTCCCTCGGTCCTTGCGACTGTCATCGCATAATGCTCGACCGAGAACATTTTCCCATTTACATTGACCGTCGGCCCCTTGACGCCGCGTTTCCGGAGCATTTCGAGTATATATGCCTGTTGCGTCTTGACTGATGGCGCCGGGACCGTCTTGTAATTAAGGACTCGCGATAAATATCGCTTCGCGTCCCCGAGAAACGCCTCTCGCCCCTTGAACTCTTGAGCCTTCGCCATGCCGCGGACGGATCCGCATAGGTCCATATACTCGCGGAATGCCTTCCGGGATCCTTCCAGTATCTCGATATACCGGTCGATCAATCGGGATCCCGGCCCCACGAGATCGCGAGCGACCGATTTGACGAAACGCGCCTTGTCGAACTCGACCGGCTCCCGGCTTAACGTTGCCGCCGCGACGAAATTGTATCGAGCGAGCCGCTCTTCAGCCCTCTCGATGGCGATCTCTTGGAACTCTGCCTTGACCGTTGACCCGAGCCGCCCGCGGATCCGGGAGACAAGAGCATCCATTCGCGCCATCATGGCGTCCCGCGCTGCCTCGTTGACGCTCAACGTCTCGACCTGCCGCGCCGCCTGCCTGAATATAATGGAAACCGGAGCAACGAGAGAGACCATTGTCATGATCGCAATCCGGCTCCGATATTCCGTTGTTGTTTCCATTGTTACGTGACGTCCGTATCGATGTCCTCGTCTTCATCTCGGCCGATCTCGACCATGTAGCCCGCCGCGGATTTCGAGTAATCTTTGAGGATTTGCTTCACGATCGGGGGAATCGGAACCGCCGCCGCGTCTTTGTAACTCTCCGAGATCACTCCGGCCGCGGTCACGCCTTGAGCCCGGAGCCCCATCCGCCGGTCTTCGTCTTGCAGATGCCGAAACATATAGAACGCCATCTCACATTGAGCCCGTTGCATTATCGTCAACGTCGTCCCGCTCGGAGCCGCCGGGAGATCAAAAGTATCGTATAGGCGATTGTATGCGGTCTGCAACAATGGCGCCTTATGCGTTGTCTCGTTGAGAGCCGCCCACTCCGACGCGCCGAAACGCGTCAAGAAATAGGCGTCGGCCTCTGATACTGTCAAATATCCGTATGTTGTCGGCATTATCGTCTCCGCTTCAATGTCCCGTGATTGATCAGATCCCGATTGATATGCTCCGCGCCCGCTTCGGGAGAGATCTCTTCGTTAGGAATCTCGAGCCGGTCGAGAATTTCCTCGAGCGTTCCCCGCGGATCCTTCACGAGAGCGGAAAACCGAACGCTCATGAAATGCGCGTCGAAAACCCCGAGCCGGAGCATATCAACGAGCATTTGACGATATTTGTCTCGGAGCGCCTTCCATTGCCCGGCATTCCCGCCGTTTCTGGCGATTAGGCTCTTAACAACTGATGCGATCGACCTCTCAACGACGACAACCTTGACGTTGATACCGCGGTCTCGCGCAATGCGGGCCCATACCGGGAGAGTAAAGCAAAACCGGGGATCCTTGAGCCCGAATACCTCGCTCCGCGCCTCCGCTTTCGCCAATACGCCGCGGATCCGGTCCCGATCCTCTCGTTTCGGGCATATCCCCGGAGCCGGATCCTGCCAACTCCCGCCGACGTCGCTCATGAGTTTTTTGTTGATCGCGAGCGCTTCCCGGTCCTCGTAAAATCCCGACGGATTGTCCGGCCCCGGCTTGATAAATTCGTCGCCCATTGAGATTCCTGCCTTATGAAACGCCCCGGCGAGAGCGCTCGTTCCGCTCCTATGCATCCCGGTAACAAATACGATAGTCTTGCTCATTTTAGCCTCCGCTCCTCTCTCTTTCGTTCTAATAACTCGCGATTTCGACGATTGTTTTCCTTAAAATCGGGCAATTCGCCCCGCGTCGCGAGATGCTTATGGTATACAAACGACCGGAGCGTTACGCCGGTCTTCCACCCTGCCGCCCGGAGCCGGTCGTTGAGATCGTCGTCTTCGCCTCCATTGAAAAATCGCGTGTCCATCTTGCCGACCTGAATCAACGCCGACATCCGAATGATGACGCAAAAATACGCGACATTGCCGCGCTCGACGTCAAAGAAGTCGCCGGATCCCGCCCGGACCGCCGCCCTTTCGTAACGTTGACAAGACGAAATGTTGTCCGTTGTCGCGCCGATCAGAGCATAACGCGGTCTTGAGTCTATCGCTTCAACGAGCCCCCGGAGCCATCCGTCTGTCACGACGACGTCGTTGTTCAAGAGGACCGCATACGGTGTTTTCACCTGATCGAGCCCGATATTCGCCGCCGCCGCGAATCCCGCGTTTTTCGACAACGGGATCATCTCCCACTTTTCCGGATGACTCGCCTCGAGTAGGTCTTGAACGGCCTTTACATGGACAAAATCGCTCCCATTGTCAACCCAAACGACGGAATATCGCTCCCGCGTATGAGTCGCGAGAGACGATATGCATTTCATCGATAGATCCGAATGCTGATAGGTCACGAGAACAATCGTTGCCTTCATTTCCGCCTCCGCGCCTTGCGCTCGACGACCTCTTTCGACCATGCGCCCGCGACGATCTCGGTATATATAAGCCATTGCGCCCGGTCCGAATACGGATCAACCCCGAACCGCTTCAACGCCTCGAATACCCTCTTCCGGTCGATCTGAATCCGGTCGTCTTCCGCGATCAGGTTTATTCGTTGCCGCTCGGTCAAAAATGGACATTCCGCGTCCCGCTTGAGAACGCTTATATTGCTCGTGTGTTTTGTTATGAGGATCTTATGCTTCCCTAACTCGATCGTTCCCTTGTCTCGGCCCCCGGCTCGCCCGTGAGGGAGATAATGAAGCGACGCGAACTCGTTGAACCGGTCCCGGATCATGCCCGCGGGGAATATATGGGTCACGAATGGCGGGGCCTTCCTGTAATGCGGACCGACAAATTCGTTATGGATGTTCCATTGCAGATTTTTTCGGAATACAAGACAAGCCCGTTTCTTTGGCTTCGCGTGTTTCTGGCTTGCCTTGACGACCTCCGACATCGCGTCCGGAGCCATTAAGTCGTCGCTATCGATCCGAGTAATGGCGATATACCTGCTGCCCTCTGGCTCGCCCCGGAACCATGCGCCGGACGCCGCGTCGGAATACGCCTTTTTTCCCCGATCGTATACGACCGTAACCGCTTCGGGCACGTCGAGAGCCGACGTGTATTCCCGATGCTTCTGACCGCAACACAAGAGAATGCGAAAATTCCCCCATTCCGATTGATTCCTCAACGATTTATAGACGAAATGAAGGAAAAACCGCCATCGATTCTCAACCCATGTCCGGGAAACGTTGTAATCCGGCCGGTCTTCGTCAAAGAATATCTGAATGAAATGTTTTACTCGGACCATGCGTCCCCCATGCCGAGAAACTCCATCCCGGACGCGGACATATCCGCGAGATAGATCATCCGCTTTTCGATCGGTCGATGCATATGAACCGCGATCGCGAGATCCCGATCACGGGCATATTTGACCGCTGGCTCGTGGCCGCAATCCCCGGCCGAATTCTTGCCGAAATTTGCCGCATGTATAACTCGGATTTTCCCGAGATCTCCGCGCTTCATGACCTCGCGCCCGCCGTATCTGACGGTAGCGAACTCACGCAATATGAACCGATCCGTTGTTGCGTCGCCGTTTCCATACGGATATGCGTAATGCCATGGACGCCGGACCTTGTATTCCTCCGCGAGAACGAAAAACGGAACGATCTCCGAGTGATAGTATGACCCGTAACCGGTCTCTCGGGTCATCTTCGCCGCTCGGGAATGGTTCGCCCCGTGACATCCGATAGTGTGACCGCTTTCGGTAATCGCCCGCAACGCTTCCGGACCGGGTCCTCGCCCTTCGCTCGCTAGAAGCGCCATGAAGTTTGATATATAGAAAGTCGCCCGGATCCCGTTGTCCCTCATGAACGGGATCCACTCGGCCCACTCCCTCAAATAGCAATCGTCGAACGAGAGAAGACAAATTCCTTTGTTTTTCATAACTAGACCCTGTTAGATGCTGTCGCCGCCATCGGTGGCCCCCCAATACATCCCCTCTGAATTTCGCTTTTTCCATCGAGCAAAATCGCGCTCTTTTTGCATACGCGCCTCGGCATGAGTCCGGTCCATTTCGCCCTCGCCTGTAATGGGATTGAGATGATGGACTATCGCCTTATCGCTCAACTTGAATCGGCCCATTATAGACGCCGCCTCATACAACTCTTGACATGCGAAATGCCAATATCGCGGATAGTATAATTGCCGGTATGGAAAATGGTTCACAAATTCGTTTCCGCATGCAACGATCCCCGCCGGATGGAATTTCCGGTTCCCCGTTTGGGTGAATCCGACCATGAAGTCCATCGCGTCGCCGCCGCCCTCGTGGATCTCTCTCGCTGCCTGCTGGATTGCGCCCTCTTGAAAGATGACGTCATCCGTTGCGATCACGATAACGTCCGCTCCATCATGAAACCGGAGCGCCCTTAAACAAAGATTTCTCCCCGCAACCGAGCCGAGATTTTCCCCGCTATGGACACACGTACCATTGAACCCGAGCCGGTCCGGGTCTGCATGGGTCCGGATGAACGCCTCGGTAGAATCATCATTGCAAGCGAGATATACGTGTCCCCCGTCCAACTGGCCCGAGAGCGACTCGAGCGTTCGCATGAGTTTCTCGTGACGATTCCTTGTCGCGATAACAACGTATGCTCTCATTATCCTCTCCCGTGTTTCGGCGTCTTGATCATTGATCGGAGATCGTACGAGCCGATCTCCGGGATCCCGAGCCATGCAAAAACCTTGTTCATTGCCTTATTCGCGTCTTTTAGGACCTCGCCGTACTCGACAATCGTCATCTGCCCCGGATCCTCTCCCGCTTCCTTGACGAATGCGTCTTGAATATCGCCCGCAAGACGCATGTATGCCGATTTTTCGATCAGCCCGCGGACCGAATCGGCGTCTTCTCGTTCATATGACGCCCATGTCTGATTTGTTGGACGCGTGATAAAGACGAATCTCGCGAACGGGAATGTCCTCTTGAGCCATACCCATTCGAGCGCCTTTATGCCCGGATTGAGAGCGAATTTCGCCCCGTATAGAAGCCCTCCGGCCCGTTCGCATGCATCGTTAAATCGATTGAACTCTAACCCGACGATCGGATGATCTTTGAACCGGCCGAAATGGTTCAAATCGACCGCCGCCCATAATGGGTGAGGCTCGAACTCGATGTTCGCGATCATTGGATGTCGCCGCATTAGATTCCGGAGTATCGACGTCCCGCTCCGCCTCAATCCGACAACGAAAAATACGTTTTTTGCTAAAACGATCCTCATTTCGCTCTCCGCCATTCTCTTGATTTTTGATAGTGAACCACGACCGGCCGGGGCTCGTTCCCCGGCTCGTCGAATATATAGCAATACCGCCGCGCCATCTTGAGAAACCGGAATTCCCCTTTACGCGTCCGCATCGCTTCCGCGAGCGCCTTTTGATCCCATTGCGACGGATTCGCCTCCATCTCCCGGATCCACGCGTTGAGAATCAACCGCGCCCGATGGGTATCATTGACGAATACCGTCCCGGATAGAACCTCTCCGTTTTTGTGCCCGCGCCGGATCCGGATCCGCGTTGAGATGTCCGCGCCCGACAATATATGCTTCGGGATCTCGAGAGGCGCCTTGACCTCCGCGTCGGCGTCAACCCATACGACCGGCCGCCGATGCTTATTCAGCATCTCGAGTAAAAACGCCGGTTTCCTTCCGCAATTTGACTCCCACGACCCGGCGTCGGGGATTGCTTGAATGTCCATCGGGATCGAATGCCTCAACAACGAGTCTCTCAACCGCCCCGCGCAAGCCTCATATCCCGGAGTATAATATGAGACCACGACCGGAACCGAATTCGGATCCCGGAGATCCCCCGGAACCGGACCCCGCTCGAACTTGCCGAGAGCCGATGTCGGCGAGCAATTTATAACCCTCACTCCCCATCTCTGAATATGCTCGTAATATGCCTCTAAATTCCTTCGGAAGACCTCAAAAGTCCGATCGGAACTCCGGCGTTTCGGATGACCATCATGGAAATGGCTCTTCCGCCCCTCTTCGGTCTCGCTAAATCCCATATCATAACCGAGCAAATAGATCGGATCCGCGCCGAGAGCGATCGCGAGAGAGAGCGCCCCGGCCCCGGTGTGAACCCCCGCATATATTCCGTTTTCGAGCCTTGGCTTCCCGTATATTGTCCGGGATCCCCGGATCACGAATACGTCCCGGACCTCCGCCCGGCGGACGTCGATCCATAGTTTTATGCCCTGATATGACTTGAATTTTGCGAGAGCCTCGTCCCCATATGTCCCGTCGTGGATCCATCGGAAAAAGTCGACATCCATCGCGACGTTGATCGTCGGACTGAAATACTCGAACGCCCGGTTTATCCCGATCGTCAACTCGCCCGAGAGACTGTCAAAGTCGAACCCCCGGAGCGACGGGCCCCCGGCGACGATAAAACAACGCCGCCCTTCCCACGCCCCGGTCTCTAGTACATCCGAAACATTGCGTTTCCCCTCTAACGCCTCAACCTCCGGCGGAATAGGCCCCACCTTTGGGAATTCGTCAACCGATCGAATCATTTGCGGGGCCCGAATGAGCCCACGCCGAAACATTGCCGCCTCTTCCCTCTCTTCCGACCTCTCTTTTAGCAACCTCTGGACCTCCGGACTTTCTGTCGTGACCATCCCCTCTGTTGCTTTCATGCGACCGCCTTGTCGATTGATTTGAGAGATGGCGAGAGGGGCATTACTGCCCCCCCCGCCTGTATCGAAACGTCGAACGAGAGAGAGGCTACTATATCAAGACAACAAGCAACGTTGTACTTGCTCGATGTCTCCAACCGCTCCGCCGAACCGCATCCATCCGGGAGTCTTCCGGGAATAGGTATCGATGTCGAACCCTTCAAAGACCTTGAGCGCCATGCGATAACCTGCCTTGAGTTTGTTTTTCGGGAGTACTACATAGTAGTAATCCGAACTCGTGAGACTCATCGTCGGAACGACAACGAGATTGAACCCGACTCCCTTTTCGGAGCCCTCGAACGCCTGCAACCGGAGTTTGAGCGCCATTTGGATCCGCTGGACTAACTCGATCGGAGTATAGATCGCGAACGTTGTCGCGGGAGTGACCGGGTACTTGTTTTTGCAATCCGAGATGATGTTCAGGACCGCCTTGTTGATCGTTTGAGCATCCCGATTCGCCGTGTATGTCGGATCCGTGTTCGCAACTCCGGCCGGGAGCGGTGCCTGCCAAGCGAGATTTTGAGAGGCGGGGACCGCTTCAATGAGAGCATTGAAGACCGACGCCCTTTGACTGAACGCCGCATTCCGAATCGCCCGGAGCCCTTCCTCGACCTGATAGTATTCTCGGTCGTCGAGCAACGTTTGATCGATCTCGAGTCCACCGCCATATCGAGCGAAATAGACGTATGCCTTCTCTCCCTCGAGCCCGTGGTAGCGGATCTTGTCCCCGGTCCTCACCTGCTGGAACGTGATCCCATGCTCGACGTTGTAGATCGTGAATCCGTTCCGCGGATAGCCCGTAAAATCGATCACGTCGAAAATCTGCTCGTAGGCGTTGTCGTAATACGACAACGTCATAAACCGCGACATGATCTCGAGAACGGACGTCGGCAACTCGTCCGCGGTCATGAATTCCTGCAACTTTGCCGAGAACGACGCTTTTCGGGGATCCTTGTCTTGTCCCGGATAGTGAGTGAAACGATCGGGAAGACTCATGAAATACTGAATCGCTCCCGAGAACTTTTTCCGGTGTGTCGAATTTTTCGGATTGAATATCTGCCATGCCCGCGGCGACATAACGGGTCTTTCGGGCGGTAACGTCAAGAGTCCATTCATGATGTCCCCCTTATGTCAAGTCGGGAGCCCGGAACCCGTCCAACTCGATCTCAACTTGAGTCGCGGTAGCCGTGGCTGACTTGGTACACACTCCGACGCACTCGTCCCCGGATCCTTTCGTCTTGGAGACTGCCTTCGTCGTGGAATTCACATACACACGATCGCCCTCGGCGATCGATTCTCCGGTCCCTGTCTTTTTCGTGACAAGAGCCCTCTCCGCCGCGTAGATCATGACCGCTGTCGCCGCTGCCGCATACGTCGCGAACGGAATCGCCCATGTATCTTGCACTTTGTAAAGGACCCCGGCGGTATAACCGCCGGACGGAGTCGTGGCTTCAAATCTCTTGCACCCGCTCGCGGGGCATTTTAGGAATGTTGCCATATCTAAATCCTCCGAGACCGGAGTCCGCGCCATTTACGCGACATTGCAAGACTACATGGGCGGAATGAAGTCGTTTTTCTCCGGATTCGCGAATGGTTCTATCGTCATGCCGCCGTTTTTGTCGACCGCCGCATTCTGATCATTCGGTCCGGTTCCGGGAGCGGGATCCGCTTCCTTCTCGCCTTCTTTCTCAACCTTAACCCCAAAGAGACCCGCAAATTCAGCATATTTCTCAATAGTCTGATCAAGGAAACTCGCCGCGTCTTTCTCGATCGTGTCCTCGTTTTTGACCTTCAATCCCGAGAGACGATCCTTCACGAACGCGACTTGCTTCGGGTCCAGTTTCCGCTCTGTCATGAGTTTTTCGAGATGCTCGGTAGCCGCTCGATTGAGATCCTGCGCTTGCAATTGAGCGAGTTTCTCTTTCAACTCTTTGTTTTCGGTTTGAAGAGCCCCTTCGGCGTCGATGTGTTCTTGCTTGTTGCGTTGCCGAGCGCTGTATTCCCCGGCCAATTTCTCGTCTTTTTGTCGGAGCGTTTCCTTAACGAACGCGTCTCCGATCAACTCGCTCGGACTGAATACATCCGACGGACTCAACCGCATTTGCTTTACTGCGGAAAGGATTTCTTCCAGTTTCATAGATTTCTCTCCCTGATTCTGATTTGACATTTCTTGTAACGCCCCGAGCAAAGTCGCCCCCGGAAATCCGGGAGTGTCGACCTTTGCGGATCCTAACGCAAGCCCCGTGACCTCGTTAATCTCGATGTCGTCCATGACCTGATTCCCCGCTTCCTCTCGGAGTGTATACTCAAATAGAGCCTCGATGCTCGCGACGTCCAACTCGCGGTCTCGGTATTCCGGATTGATATAGGCGACAACGACCGCCTGATCGCCGCGCTCGCTGTCCATTGTCAACGATTTTCCCACGATCTCGCCGACCTGCTGCCGATTGCTTGAGTGTGAATTGTCGGAATTGTGACCGAAAAACGCCTTGACTCCGGTCTTGATTTTGTCCAGTAGCCCGCGGATCGCCCGAGAATGCCATCGTTTTGTGACGTTCCCCATGCCGACGACGCGCCCCGTACTCTCGCCTTCGTGGCCGACGACATATGCCCGGAACTCCGGCCGCGGATCTCGAGCCTTAATCGCTCGATATGCTTCCGGATCGATCATGCCGCGGATCGCCTCCGCGCTCATCTCTTGAAGCAACGCTCTCAATCGGAACGAATGCTTCATTTGTCGGGATCCCCGCCTTCCGGAGTCCGGACCGGCCGCGCCTTCCCCTGACGCCTGACCGCCCGCATTTTCTCCGAGAGAGCCTCGCGCTCTTTCGTTGACTTGTAATTATCGGTCGTGATCATGCCCGCGGAAGGCTCTCGCCCCGGCTGACTCTCGGCGTCGACTTTCGGATCGTAGACCTGCGATCCGGGATCCTCTCCCGCCTTGATTCCGTTCGTTGTTAGGACCGTTTTCCCGATTTCCATGGTTTTCTCCTATTATGTTACTCGCTCGGTTTTGTTTTGTCAACTTTCTTGACGTCTTCCCCGCTTTCGTCTGACGTCGCCGCGGTCTCGTCTTCCGCCTCTTCTGATGGGGATCCGAACATAACCCGAGCCGAATCTAACCGTTTTTTCGACTCTTCCGCGAGCCGATCGATCTCTTTCTCGACGTCGAGATCCGGGATCCGCGATAGGAACGTCTCGAGCGAGATCTTGCCATCTTTGACCGCGGGCAAATAGAACGTCGCCAATCGATCCCAATCTTGCTCCGAGAGAGCGAGAATCACGAGATCGGCGAGCCGCGGATCGAGAGGCGTCGTTTGAACGCTCCGGTTCCGGAGATCGATCGCTTTCCGCCATAACTCCCGCAATAGATCTTGCCAAATTGCTCGCTCGTTCCTCGTGCTGGCCTCAACGAGCCCCATGAGATTTTCGGCGGTCGACCGATTGCTCAATTGCTCCGGGAGTCCTAGGAAATGGACCGGAACCCCGGTCGTCCCCGAGATCATTTTTGCGTTTGAGATGATCTCTTTCTCGAGCGACTCGACGCCATCCATAGGCGGGGAAAGGAAACTCGCCTTCCCGATATGGATGAAAACCCGGCCTTTTTTGAAATTTTTCGCCCGCTGAAAGAGTGTATTCATGTCTTCGACGTCTTCCTTCGTTTGACATTCTATATCTTGAAATGGACCCGCGTATAGATGGTTGATCTCTCTCCAATCCCGGAGCGCCTTGTCGAGCGACTCGATCTGCGTCAGGACCTGCCATAAGCGCATCGATGTCGTATTTGGAGCATCGAGCCGCCCTCCAAATTTCCGGTATATAAAATTCGGCTCTTCGATCGAGACGTCTTTCCCTGATTTCGGCATTTTGAAAGAGACCTTCTCGTATTTCATATAGTCGTCCGCGTTCGCCGTGATCTTGTATTGATATGACGACCACGAGCGCCAACGGAACTTGACCATTCCCCGCTCTTTTCGGATCCCGCCCGCTCTCGTTTTCCATCGCCAAATATGCTCCGGATCCCAATACAATTGGAGCAACATTTTCCCTTCCGCCTCTGCCTCTTTGCAAAGGGAAATGAACGTCGCCTCGATCGCGTTGTACTTGAGCATTTCCTCGAGAAAAGCGACCTCGCGATCGTCTTCCTCGGTCTCGCCCTTGCCGACGACTTTTAGCCCCCGCGACATGATGAACGCCGCCCGGACGCCGACTATATTTGACGTTTGGATTACGCCCCAATCCGCGATGCAATTGATCTTTTTGTTGATTTCCTCTATCGCCGCATCGTAGTCCCGATAATTGTTGCCGACGTAATCGGTATTCGTCGACCCCTCGGCAACGTCGACCTCGTTCTCGTAGAACTCCGCGATCCGGCCGAAAAACCCCCTCGGAGCGAGCCTCGTATAGAGTCGCTCCCATACGCTCGGGAGACGCGGGATCGCCTGACCTTGCTTGTTCTTACTTGTCATATCGGCCTCCATTGCCTTGATAATAGCATCGAATCTCGTTTTTTCCAATCACGCGAACGCCCCGACGGATCCGCGGGAAGACCGCGGCATATAGAAGCATAGAGCCAACGCGTCGCCCTTGTCGGGGCTCCGGGGCTCGAGATGCTTCGCCTTGAGCCGCCTCCGGAGTGTTTCTTTATCGACGATCTGATACCTATTTGTCCGCGGATTGATAACGAACTCCCTCTCGGTCAACTCAAATTGTAGATCGGCGTCGTTCGGAATGTCCGCCCCTATAAGCGACTCTTGCAACTCAAAATACATCTCGGTCCCGACGTTCTCGTACCGCGCCGGATCCTTCGCGGTCTCGTTGTTCTTGATCCCGTTGATTTGGACGACAATATCATGCTCTCGCGCCCAATTCCGGACCTCGTCCGGAACCCCCGCCCCGAGACCGGACGCGTCGATGTTGACGATGTCCGGATCCAACTTGAGAATCGCATCTTGAATCCGAGCCCGGAGATAGACTAGATCCGATCGATCTATAACTAACTCGTGAACGATTTTCCCCCCGATTCGGCCGTATATGACCGATCGGTCGTTTCCATATCGAGCAACGTCAACGCCGATCGCCCGCATCCCCGACGGTGTGCCCTCGATCTCATGAGCCATCGCCTCGGCGACTAAATCAACCGAGAGAACGACGTCGTCCCCGGTTATGGGGAACTCCCCGAGAACGCGAACCCGGTATACATTCGAGTCTTTCCCGAATCGGCGAGCCATTCGCTTCTCGTATTCCGGAGAGACTAACGGGGAATTCGCCGACGTGAGTTTCGAGACGAACCATCCCGCCGGATCCTGAAAGACCCGATAAAAATAGCCCTTTGTCATGACCGGATTACCGATCATCGCGATGGAGTTTTCCTCTCGTGTCAACGCGCCCTCTATAACCTCGAAAGCCGCGTCGGGGACTCCGGGGGCCTCGTCCACGAGATACAAGAGATGCTTATTATGGATCCCGGAGAGAGCATTCGGATTTGAACTCGGGATTCCATGGGCGAACCACGTTTGACTATGCCCGCGGACGTTGATTCGCGTTTTTGTCCATTGACAAAAGAGCCTCAACTCCGGCCGCGATTGTTTTAGTAGACTCGCCGCCTCCGCCCATAGAATATCGTAAACTTGATGTTGAGTCGGAGCCGTTGCCGCGACGCGGGATTGATTATAGCAGTATAACTGATGGTACATCATAATCGCGATCGCGGTCGTCTTGCCGACGCCATGGCCCGCCCGGAGAGCAACGCGCCCTTTTTTCATATAGCCGCGAAACATATCCTTTTGCCCTTCCGTTGGATCGATCCGGGTCATATGCTTGGAGAACAACTCTAGCCCGTCCGGCACCTGACGGAACCGGCGACGCCATCTAACGAGATTTTGCTTCTGACTTTCTGTTAGATTGAGCATCGCCTTCGTCTGGCTCTGGATCCTCGTTCGCGAGTAGATCGGCGAGACTTATGTTCGCCTCAACCTCGACGCTCTGGCGCCCATACCCGCGATCTTTGCCCTTCGCGTCGAGATAGTACTTTATCGCCCACGGATGACCCGCCTTTATCGCCGCCTCGAGTTTCGTTTCTACAACGTCGACCGTTTCCGCGAGAGATTCCCGCTTGAGATCGTATAGACCTTGCTTCACGATCGGATCCAATTTCGCGAGAAACCGCATGAACGCCGATCGGCTCACATGAAGGGGAAAATATACGTTGATCCATCGGTCTTTGCAATGCTCGGTCAACTCCCGGATCTTTCGTAGATCGCGCTTCGTGAGACTCCGCTTTTTTGTCGCTTTTGTCTCGGTCTCATGCGATTGCAATGCGGTCGCATTGCGTTCGGATTTCGTCTCTACCCGTCCGGATCGCCCGGATTTGCTCATATTTCGCCCTTCCGGACCGCGTCGGCGATGTCCGAGAACTCGACTATATTGGAGATAGGACTAGCCCCGAGCGCCTCACATACGGAATTAAACTCGTCTTTACTCTTGAATTGAACGATCAAGTAGTCCGGTTCTCCGGGATCCGGGGCATCTGGCGCCTTATTTTCTGGACTTTGCTCGGTCCGATCCTCGAGATAATTCCTTTTGAAATCGTCGAGATCGAGACTCGGAACGTCGATCTCTTTCTCGACATCGTACAAATCGATCCCGGTCTTGTTCAGATACTCATATAATCCGTCTTCGGTCACGCTTGCATATATCGACGAATAGATCAATACGCGCCGCGCCGCCTCCGCCATTGATTCGCATTCAACAAAGACGGTAGTAAATCTCTCGGGGACAACCCATCCCTCGGCCTTGAGATCTCGTAGAATTGCGATCCGATGGAATCCGTCGAGACAATAGATTTTTCCGCTATCCGGATCCCGCCATGCCTTGAATGCTTCCGCGAATCCGTTTCGGATGATCGATTTCCGGAGACGCTTACTCGCCGCGAGTGTCATTTCCTTAAATCCGTCTGGCTGAATAAACTCGAACTCGGACCATTTTTCCTTTGAGACGCCCGCGATTGTCTCGGTCAAGGTTTTGTTCATTTTCCCGCCGATAGAGAGAGACCCGGAGCAACGAAACGCGCCGCTCCGGGCCTCAATGGAAGTAGCAAGCCAGTTTCCCGTTGACTCACGCTTTAATTATAGCATTGATCGCCGGTCTTTACTACTCTTCGCCGACGTCCCCCATCTCCGGGAGATCCGCCGGCCGGTTTTCGAGCGACTGCCTCGCGCTGATGATCCGCGCCCTCTCTTGAGCCATTTCGCGCTCGACCTGCCGCTTTTCTTTTACGTTTTGAAGCCGAATCTCGAGATCTCGCTGATCGTCGCCGGTCAGGCGGGCCCACCATCGACCGAGAGCCCCGCGGTAGAGCATCGATTGTAGATGCTCGATGTAGACGCGTTGATACGTACCCATTCCGAGCCGCGTCTTGTACCCTTCGAGATGATAATTGACTCCCTCAATCCACGACATTTTTTTCATTCTCTTCAACGTTAGCATTTTGCCTCTCTTTTTCGGTTTTTTCCTCGAGATCCTCTTCGGAGATCCCGAGCATATGCATTTGAATCCTTCGGAGATTCCCGAGCGCCCGCGTATTCGACATTATCGCGTTCGTATTTTTAACCCCGCCAAGAGCGAGATGTGAGATTGACGAACGGATCCGCCGGACCTGCAACGCCAACGCGACGACGATCGTTGCGAGCGCTAGAACCGCAACTTTCCATATCATTGAATGCCCCCTTGAACCGAGACGATCTCCCGGATCCTCTTCATCCCGACCGCTTTCGGCCTCAAGATGTCGAACTCTTTGATCGGCCCGACGTATGATCGCTCGCTCTCTTTCATGATTTCCGCTCCGCCAACGCGCCGCGCCCGAACGTGATCGTGTCCCTGATGACTGTTCGGACGGACGCGATAAGGATAATTTCGCCAGCGTTCGCCGCTCTGAATCTATCGAGCGCTTCCGCGACGTTTTCCATTTTGGAGCATATCCGCTCGAGGGCATCTCTCAAATCGTTTGATTCTTTGGCTTGAATGCAACGATCGCAAAGGATCGCCTCTGTCCCTTCCCGGAGAAACGTTCCGCAATCGCGGCAACGCGACCGTTTGCTTTCCGCGCATCTCTTCCAATTTTCATTGAACGCCTTTTTCAACCTCTCTTTCGTTAGAATGCCCTTACCCATGACCATTTCGCCCTCGATCTCGACCTTCCCGATGTACGGGATCCCGAGCGCTTTCATAGGCGGATCCACGAAACGCTCTAAGATCCGCATTTTTCCTCGAATCCTTATTGCTCTCTTCATTCGAACCTCCGATTATTATTCGATCAAGTGCCTTCAACGCTTCCCATAAAAGGGCCCACAAAACAGCCCCGATCAGGATCGCGAGTATGTCACGTATCGCCATCATTCCTCGCCCGATGTCATCTTGAGAGCGAGACTCTCATAATCGACTCGAAATGTCTCCGGATAATACTCTCGCAAATACCGATCAAGCCCGGCAAGACCGCAACGCCTCGCGTCGATCCCCTTCCGCGGGAGACCGTTTTTTTTCATGAACAACTCGTGTTTCGGGAAAAACGTTGCCGCGCATAACGGCCGGACGTGGACCTTGTTGACGTAAATTCCATGCAACTCGAGCATTCGCGCTTGAATATGTCGGAATCTGCGTTCCTCGTGAAACGTCCGGGATCCCTTGACGTCTATGCATACGCAATACTCTCGAGTCGGATCCCCAATGAGTCGATCTTTCCACCCGACCGCATGCGGGAGCCATATTTGCTCGGTCTTTTTCGGTATGTCGTAAAGGACCTGATTGATATGGTTCAGGGTATCGACCTCGATCCATAATACAAAGTCCGGCGTATAGGTAATCGCATTGAGCCATTTTTTTGTCTTCGCCCCGAGCGGATTCCCGGCCTTCGAGTAGATCCGCGCCCGATATTTGACCTCTTCCGCGAGAACGAACCGCTCTCGCCCTTCGCCATACGCGACCCGGATCCCCGAAATCATCTCCGCCCATAGAGCGAATGCTTCCTCGTGTTTGCTGTCAAATTTCCGCTCGATCATGATGTCCCTGCCGAGCGATAAATCCTCTCCAATTCGGGGATCGCCTCAATGATGACGTCGGCGTATGCCTTCGCGATTTCGTGAATTTTCTTGAGCCCCTTCCGGAGATCCGCCGAATTGTCGATAAAAAACGACTCGGCAATGATCCGGATCCCCGGCTCTTTCGGCAAGCGCCCCTCGCCCCCATAGAGAAACGTCGAGCCCCTGCCGCGCCGCCGAACCACGACGACGCCGCGATTCCGGATCCCGAGAACGCGAGAGACCCGACCCGCCATTTGAGCCGCGAGTTTCCCCGCCATATATCGCGACATCTGGCCGGGGATCCCGGCCCCACTCGGAACGAGCATCTCGGTCCCGCTGGCTTTTTTGTCAAAGGCGTTGCAATGGAACTCGATCGACAACTCCGGTCCATTCTGGCCGAGAGCCGAGAGCGCCTTGTCCCGTTGCTTGAGAGATTTATCCCCGCCGAATACCATGAACCCGAGAGCAACTCGGCCCGCGACCCCGAGATATTGAAAGATCTTGCCGACAAGCATCTCGTTATACCGGTATTCGCTCCATGATTCCCTGCGCCGCAATATCCGCGAGCGAATTTCGCCATCGGCCCCGCC
>Ga0272443_10001197_pt1 | contig 40049 bp, 54 predicted proteins | sample SSMAcet12_FD_193581 | JGI IMG/M metagenome (GOLD analysis project Ga0272443, IMG submission 193581) | Marine sediment archaeal communities from Little Sippewissett salt marsh, Falmouth, MA, United States - SSM-Acet-12 | ecosystem: Environmental > Aquatic > Marine > Wetlands > Sediment ...
ACTGCTTGGAAGGCCCAAGTCATAGCCACTAGACCATCGGCGCCCACACTCCCTATTTCCTCGTTGAACTTAACGTTTTCGATCAAATGTATGAAGAAAGGAGGGAGGACCAAAAATGCATACAACAAATTATATTAATAATTATTAATATAATTTGTTGTATGCAAAAGGGAAACTAATTTAGTGGATTTTAGAAATTTTCAAAACAATATATGTCGGAAATGTTAAAATTAAATTTAAACTAAGTGCTGCAATTGGGTAAACTTTACATGCTTTGGGATACATGCAAATACATCGCTAGATTAGATTATTAGAATGTGGTTTTAGATGGATTACGAAGGTGAAAAAGTCAAAGTTAAGATTAGAAATTTATCCATGGTTTTTGGCGATGAGCCGCACGACGCCCTCAAACTAGTCAGAGAAGGGACGAGCAAAAATAAAATTTTTGAGGATACGGGCCAAGTCATTGGCGTTCACGATGCTAATTTTGATGTCCTTGAAGGAGAGATATTTGTGCTTATGGGCCTCTCTGGCAGCGGCAAATCCACCCTTTTGAGGTGTATCAATCGTCTCTTTGAACCCACATCCGGAGAGGTGCTCATCGATGGCGAAAATATCGTAAAAATGGGTGAAAGGGAGCTGATTGAGGTTAGAAGGACAAAGCTTGGTATGGTCTTTCAGAACTTCGCGTTGTTGCCCCACCGCACAATTATCGAGAACGTTGCCTACGGCTTGGAGGTGAAAGGCATTTCCAAAAAAGAACGCCTTGCGAAGGCAAAAGAGGTCTTAAAGCTAGTAGGACTGGAAGGACACGAAGAAAGCATGCCTGACCAACTGAGCGGCGGCATGCAACAGCGAGTAGGCCTTGCAAGGGGTCTTGCCAGCGATCCTGATATACTGCTCATGGACGAGGCCTTTAGCGCTCTTGACCCCCTGATACGTCGAGAGATGCAAGACGAGCTTTTGGATCTTCAAGACAGGGTAAACAAGACCATAATCTTCGTCTCTCACGACCTAGACGAAGCTCTTCACATAGGCGACAGGATCGCCTTGATGAAAGACGGTGCCATAATCCAGATAGGTACCGCCGAAGAAATCCTGACAAAACCTGCCAACGAATACGTAGCCAAGTTCGTGGCAGGCGTGGACATGGCCAAGGTCCTACACGCAGAAGGAGTGATGAAACATCCAGAACCGGTGATCTTCACAGAATCAAATCCAGAAATTGCCTTAAAACGGATGAAAAAATACAAGCGAAACTTCGCTTTTGTTGTGGAAAAGGGTGAAGAAAAGTTCAAGGGAGTCATCACCGAAGAAGACGCAAAGAAGGCTGCTTCTGAAGGATTAAGCCTGAAAAAGATCACCTCCTTAGACGTGCCTGTGGCATCACCAGACATGCCTATTACCGACATTATGTCCCTTGTAGCTAACAGCACCCAACCGCTTCCCGTAGTAGACGATGGGGGGACACTCGTTGGCATGATAGGACGAGTAGCACTTCTTGACGCACTCATCCCGGTGGTGGCAGAAAATGGTTCTGCCTAGGATCCCAATTGGAGTGGCCGTAGAAGGCGCAGTCGACTGGACTTATGCCCATTTCGGCGGCTTTCTCGATGACCTGAGCTCAGTTCTTGGAGTTCTGGAAGACGCCTTTAAAGAGCTTCTTTTATTTCCACCACCATTAGTGATGATATTGATCATCATCTCCCTAGTCTGGCTCGCCAACAAACGAAATTGGAAACTAGTTCTGGGCACCGTTCTGGGGTTGCTCCTGATCGAAAGCATGGGCCTTTGGGAGTTCTCGATGGTAACATTGGCGTTGGTGATAACCGCCACTTTAATGGCCCTAATCATCGGCCTTCCCATAGGCATCCTCAGTTCGAGAAATGATACAACAAACCACGTAATTACTCCCCTTCTCGACTTAATGCAAACAATGCCCTCCTTCGTCTATCTGATCCCCGCGATGATGTTCTTTGGGGTGGGCAACGTGCCCGGAGTTATAGCCACGGTGGTCTTTGCAATGCCGCCAATCATCCGCCTCACAAACCTCGGAATCCGTCAGGTTCCAGAAGACCTCGTGGAGGTGGCAGAGGTCTTCGGTTCTACACCATGGCAGAAGCTGGTAAAAGTCCAGCTGCCCTTGGCCATGCCTACCATCATGGCTGGCGTAAACCAATGCATCATGCTCGCACTATCCATGGTAGTCATAGCAGCCATGATTGGCGCAGGCGGGCTCGGAGAAGAGGTCCTGAAGGCTTTGATGAGGATGAAAGTAGGACCTGGCTTTGAAGCAGGATTGGGCATTGTGATAATAGCCATGATCCTGGACAGAATCACCCGCAGCCTTACTGAAAGGTGAAAATGCCAAATATGCTGAGAAATATACAAAATTCTTAAAAATCATGTTCAAGGAGAAATGATAAATTGTCAAAAGATCACAACAAAGCGCTTTTGGTTGTAGGCCTCGTCTCCATGTTGGCCATTTTGGTTCCTGGTTGCATGGAAGGAGAAGATGAGGTCTCCGAAGGCGATATAACCAAAGGAGAAGTTTCTATAGGCTACGTTCTCTGGGACGGAGAGATCGCCAGTACCAACGTGCTAAAGCAAGTCTATGAACAGGTAGGATACGAAGTAGACATCATAGCTGTGGACGCAGGCCCCCTCTATCAGGGCTTGGCCAACGGTGATTTCGACTTCACGGTTTCATCATGGCTCCCCGTAACACAGAAGGGATACTGGGATAAATATGGCGACCAGATTGACTACGTAGGACCAAACCTCGAAGGTTGCAAGTGTGGTCTTGTGGTTCCATCATACGTCACCATAGATTCCATAGAGGAACTTAACAGTGTCAAGGACAATTTCAATGGCGAAATCATGGGGATTGAACCTGGTGCAGGTATCATGCAAAATACCGAAGATGCGATCGAAGCATATGACCTGGATTTTGAACTAAAATCAAGCAGCAGTGCCGCCATGGCAACCTCACTCAAGAAGTCCGTAGACAACGGTGAGTGGATCGTCGTCACCCTCTGGTCACCACACTGGGCTTTCAACCGTTGGGACTTGAAGTATCTAGACGACCCCCTGAGGATTTATGGAGAAGGTGAAAAAGCTACCACACTTGCCCGCAAGGGTCTGAAAGAAGAGAAACCAGAAGTATATGGAATTGCCAGCAGGTTCGAGTGGTCTCAAGACGACATTCAGTCGGTTATGACAGATATCGAGGACGGCATGTCCGAAGAAGAGGCAGCTTCCAAGTGGATTGCTAACAATTCGGACAAAGTTGCTGAGTGGATCGGCGAAAACAAGTAAGTTACGCAGATGACTTAAGGGCCGATCTGTACGGCCCAAATTTTTACTTATTAATTCAGGATGGCGCTTGAAAAGTCTATAAGAAGTTTTTAAATTCCTTGCCATTGAACGCTAATAGCGATGGAACCGGACACCAGCTCAAGCCAGCGCCCTGTGATCCAGGCGAGCGAGATTTTGGCGAAGATCGAGCGGGGCGAGCCAGTACATTATGATGGCGTGACCGTCGAGGGGCGACCTGGACATAAACGGTTTGGAGCTGCCGATGGAGCACGTTGTGAGGACAGAGCACAATATTAAATTTTTAGGCTTAGCAGAAGAAGTGAAGCTTATCGCTTCCTCAATATGCATCACGAATTCCGAGATCCGAGGAAACGTGAGATTCGGAAATGTCATCTTCATGGAATCTGCAATTTTCAAAGGGAACAATTTTAGAGGTCGCGATGTCAACTTCGGTGCCACATATTTCAATGGCATTGCTGACTTTAGTGATACCAAATTCAAGTATACTAGGTTTGTCAACTTCAAGGGAGCCGATTTCTGCGACGATGCAGTGTTCGTGGGTGTGAATTTCAGTGGCCGTGCTAACTTCGAGAATGTCGAATTCGGTGGTTATGCAGACTTTGAGAGTGCTGAGTTCGTTGATAATGGTGCCTTTGGGGGCGCCGAGTTCAGAAAATATTTTTAATTCAAAGAGACTGTTTTCAATCGGCCAGAATCACAAGAGGCAGCATGTAGAATCGCAAAACGAAAGATGGAAGAAATGGGAAATAAAAGAGAGGCAGATGATTATTTTTACAGGGAAATGGAAGCAATAAGGATACAAAAAGGAATAAAGGGAATTTATCGAGAAATCTATCAGCATCCAAGTAATGTAAAAGAACGTCTGTCTCAATTTAGATCTAAGATTGCCCAAATGCCATCTAAGATCAAAAGGTTCGTGATTTACGATGTCCGGGAAGATATATTCATTCAAAGTATTTTTGGATACGGCGTCCGTCCTTTTAACATCGCTATATAGTGGCTCATCGTTGTATTCACTCTAGGCATTGTTTATTGGATTGGATCTGGTGTAGAAAAAGCGAATAATACGCTCGAATGGCACGAGTATTTTTATTTCAGCATAGTCACAGCAGCAACTCCTGGATACGCGGGCTACACTCCCGCATCAGGACTATTTACCCTAATAGCAGGAGCCGAAGCTATATTCGGTACCTTCATGTGGGCCGCCTTCATCACCACCTTCTCGAGAAAACGGCAGCGGTGATGCGGGCGCAGGCTGGCAAACGCGCCCCTCTGCAGGGCGCCCGGCAGAGAGTCCCCGTCGTCACCGGTCGGGCGATGGCGAAAGCGCGGCCGAGGATCGAGTTTGCAGAGAGAACGCCAACTTAAGTTATAAAATAGTTTCAAGGAAATTTGGTAAGATTCCTCAGCTACAATGCCAGTTTATGCCCCATCTCAAGCTGCTGAATCTGTTCTTCACCTTTGGTGGCCAGCTCCTTGAACTGATTGACAGTATCCCGCATTTTAGGCAGCGCTTCCTGCCTATAGGTACTGATGGAGTCCAGCGCCTCCATGACATCGGCAAAGGCAACCTTCATATCCTCGACAGAGATATTGGTTTCCATTGATCGTTTCTGGATTTCCGCACCTTGATTCTTCAGCATTTGCGAGGTGCTGATGATGAGATCATTTGTGGTCTCATTGAGCATTTCAATCTTCTTCAGGACAATATTTTGGTGATAGAGGGACCCTGCAACCGTAACAGAGGTTCGCAAAGCTGAAACTGTCACAGTTTGGGCCCGTTCTACCCCGCGCATCAGCTCCTTATTATTTCTGATAACAACCTCCATCGCCATTACGCCCTGCTGATTGACGATGACCATCTGCTGCATGTCCATAACCCGCTGCCGCAGCGGAAAGAGAACTTCTTCAGCGACAAACCTGATTTTTTCCGGCTCTTCATTCCTAGCTCTGGCCGCTTCTATCTGCATCTCAATCGATTTGTCCATTAGGATGCCGAGCTGGATCTCTTTCATCAGCTTCTTGGTCAAACTGCGCAGTGCCTGCTGCTCGATCTCCAGAGTAGTGTTATCGTTTTTCAGGATAGTCTTTCCTCTGTCCAGAGAGAGAATGATGTCTGCAATAGCCGAATCTGCCTTCTGATATCTGGCAAAATAGGCCCTGACCGGATCAAACACCTTGCCGAAGATGCCTATCTTGGTGAAATCGATCAGGCAGGGGTCCAGGTCTTTTAGCTCCCGGTTCAAATCCATCAAGCCTTTTGCCACAACTCCGCCTTCATCGCCGTCTCTGGACAGGGCCCCGACTGTCACCTGCAGCAAAGAGTTTTTGGTGGCCGAGCCCCTCATCGACTCGGCCCCAAAGGATTCTATTGACTGGAGAATGTACTTTTTTTTGGCAAACTCATCGATATCCAGGGTCAGAATTTGCGCAACATTGCTTTCCGCTAAAGCCTGAAGCGAGTCTACGTCCTCCAGCGCCGGTTTGACCTGCTCCTGTACCTCTTTCTTGATCGCCGCCTCGTCAGGCACTTCCATCGTGAAAGCCATCCCAACACCCCCTCTAAAGCTCAGCATTGAACAGTTTGCTCAGCTCACGAACAACGTTTTCGGTATCGGCGTTAATACATGCACTCTCCGTCATGTTGGAGATCTTTTTCAGGGCCTCAATGTCCGCATTGTAGCCGATTGTGTATATGGGGATTCCAAGATCCTGCACGATTTCTTCGATGTCGTCCATCGTGTGCCCTTTATTGCGCTTGCCGTCGCTGAGGACGAAAATCTTCGGTTTAAGGTCGGGATCTCTATCGGGACCTGCAGCCTTCTGCTCTACGAGCATATTCATGGCAACAGCAATTGCATCGAAGGTCGCCGTGTTGCCACCAGCTTGCAGATCATCGACAGCTCCAGCAAAGAAGGTCCTATTATGAAGATCGAACTTGCCAACCGGCAGATCGATGTAGACGTGGTCTGAGTAAGACACCAGGCCAATCAGATTTTTCTCGCCGATATATTTCTGGCCCTCGAGCAGCGAACGCTTCAAGTTATCCAACGGTTCGCCTTCCATGCTGCCGGAGACATCGATCACAAACACTGCGCAAATAGGTATGGGATCTTTTGTATCTTTCCAGAGCTTTTGTGCCTGAATGATCACATTACCGCAGACCATTCCAGCTTCAGATTGATATTCGTCGAAGCCGTTAAAACCATATCCTGAGGCCAAGTTCTGGTACTTCCCCTGCCGAGCGAACTCGACGAACTCTTTCAGGATTTTCGTTTTCTCTGCGGATAGATCGCCGATTGCATACATAGGGTTGTCATGTCTAAACCCGAAGGGAGTAAACTCGTAGTGCTTAATCTCCGGTTCACTCATATAGGTCTGATATTCCAGAACAAAACCATCCAAGAGACCTGATTTGGCAGCTTCCCTTAGTTGGATGGTGGTATAGGCAACCACGGGGATATTGGTCTGGAAGCTCCCAAACCCTGTTACTGCTTTATTGCTCAGTAAGTTGTTGCTGTCAATGGCGTATAAAGATGAGATCAGGAAGTTCAGCCCGGTAGAGCTTGCAAAGGGATTGGTATAGCCCATATCCAGCTCGTCGTTCACGACAGCATCGATAATCGTCGTAGTGTTGATTGCCCCGTACTTATTTACTAGCTCGTCTTTTTTGGCCCTAGTTAGCAGTATCCCTGCTACATTCCCGACAAGCCTCTTCTCCACCAGCTTGGCTTTAACTCCTTGGGTGATTATCATCTCGCCCCAGAGCTCATTAGACGGTGTATAAGCATCCGGCCGATACTCGGCTTTCCCGGAAGCAATGTAATCGGCAGCTTCCCCGGAGGGGATTCCCCTGAGCCTTACCGATACCTGCTTGCCATCAATCTTTATTCTCGCGTCGTTGAAGTCTTGGGCCACCTCCATCAGCCAGCCATCGGTGCCGCTGCTGGCTTTCTCCGTCGAGGAGAATATTTCAATGTAGCTGGATGTGGTCGCTCTAACTTGAGGCGGATAACTGTCATCTATATCTGGCAAGGTTTCGATCGAGTTTTCAGGAGTAACATCAACCGGCATCGTCTCATGCGGGACGGGGGCCACAACATTGATGTATTCGATAATGGACTCCAGCTTCTCAATCTTACCGAGTTTATCTCGATCATCGTCAACGATTAAAGTAATTCCCACATATACTAAGATAAATACTCCAACTGCAGCGCCCATTATCATCAAAGTTACTTTTTTATCGCTATTGTTCGGCATTTATAGACTCCTGTATGTTTGATCAAATTATCGATCTCGATCATGCCAGACATCTTTTCCAACTGACCGCTCTCCACGCTGTTCAAGCCCGATAGTTCCAGCAACAGCTTATCCAGCTTCAGCAGGATCTCCTCATTATCTTCGGCGGCCGTATTTACAAAAGTGATATATTTATTATAGACTTTAATCTTTTCCTCCATAAATTGCTGCGAAAAGTCCCCAGAATCACGTTTTTTTCTGATGAATATGTAGTCATCTTCATCGAATGCATTCATTTTATTGAGGATGCTGCGAATATTCATAAAGAATATCTTCTCCACCTCTGAGATGACCCCATCGAATTTCTTGTAGCTCATCTCTGAGGCACTGAAGATCTGCAGAAGTATATCACGAATAATCATATTTTTATTCTGCAGCCGCTCAATCTGATCGAGCAGTATATCAACATTTTTTTCGAATGTTTTGACATCCCTATGGCCATTCAATTCTCCAATATAATATCCAACAGTCATAATTTTATTATTAGTTGATACTATATCCTGCCCAGTAAGAAGCCTATAATTCCCATAGATTAACCCGGCGCCGCTCAAGAATATGAATGCACTGCCAAAGGCGGTTGCGAATGCACTGCCAAAGGCGGTTGCCAATGCACTGCCCACGACAAATACCTCTGGCAAAACGATTATGTTGGCTGCGGCAATGCCTAAGTTCAGACCGATAAGTTTAATATTTTTTTCTTTACCCATGTGCTCTTACCTTCATATTTTCCTGTGTATCCCTTCCCAAGACACATAAAGTTTATTGATCTCGGACGGAAGTTTTTCGAAAACAACTCAGTCCATGTCATGGCTTGCCAGGAGCCATGAAGAACCTGTCTAGGCCTGCGACGCATGCCTTTTAAGGGAGACCCAACAAATCTCCCATTTACGATATCGTACTCCTCAACCTTTCCACTGCAGTCCGTATTCCCACCGGAGGTGACGAAATTCATAATGAAGTAATCCGGGCCCGTGCCAGATAGTCCTCCGATATCCCTGATCATCGTTGTTCCCTTCTGAAGCCTGTCAGAGATATGAAGCAAAGTCAATCCTGTCATATCCCATCCAATATGTTTCTAGTGTACGTTCTAGGATTTAGGAATTCCTATGTATCAGGGCATTAGATGGCCATCTTCAGATAGCTTGATATACAGAATAGGGCCGAAGATTTGCAGAAGACAGAAAGTCTCAGGGAGATGATCCATAGTTTGAACTTCCTTGTAATCGCAATCTGGTTGATGTTACCTGCTTATTTGCCCAACAACTTTGCAGTGCTCCTTGGAGGGGGAAAACCAATAGATATGGGCAATAAATTCAGTAACGGCCAACGTATACTGGGCGATGGTAAAACCTACCGAGGAACGATCGCAGGCACGTTAGGCGGAATAGGTTCAGGTTTGGCCTTGAACTTCATTGCGTCCTCGTATCCCTCCCTGGAACTTCCGAGTTTTGGCGAAGGAAAAGAGCTAATGCTCGTTTTGGTAGGCCTCTCTTTTGGGGCCATGTTGGGCGACATCGTTGCCAGCTTTTTCAAAAGAAGAAGGGGTCTGAAACGTGGAGAAGCACTTATTTTGGTGGATCAATTGGATTTCGTATTTGGAAGCTGGTTTTTGACCCTTTTGTTGGCACCTAACTGGTTTCTAGAAAATTTCACAGCATTGACTCTGCTAACCATATTAATCGTAACACCAGTACTTCACCGAATAACCAACGTAATCGGGTATTTGATCAAGGCCAAGAAGGAACCCTGGTAAAGAACAGAATGTTTTTAAAGGGAAATTTTTTTATAATTTTATATCGAAAAGTAATGTCAACCGAATATCTGGCTAAAGTAAGATTCCAGTCACACGGCAGAGGACTCGAAAAGCCGTAATGATTCATAAAAACCTAATATAACGTGTTAATTTCGTTATTCGTGCATATGTTAGCTTAAAATTAGAAAAAAACCTGTTAAAAGGCCTAATAAAAGCGTGCATATCAATTTCGAAAGGTTTATAAGTTGCGTTACGGATAGCTAGTACGTTATTGGCCAAATTTTTCATAGATTACTATGATTTGGCGTGAATGAAAAAGGAGGAGAGCAAATGGACATGGTTAGCATGGGGCTCCTAGCTGCGATGGGTGCCCTTGCGACAGTAGCGGGTGCAAGTGAAGACATTGAGTCCGATGTCGGTTCTCAGAGCAATCCCAACTCACAAGTTCAGTTGGCCGCTCAGGTGGGTCACACCCACAGAATTTACAATAAAGCTATTTCTGGAGAACCCCCATCGAACGCACTTTACGCCGCAATTGCCGCAGTTACAGCTAGTGTCTTAATGTCCGGGTATGATATGTCTGCGTTTTTCGCAATTGCCATTGGCGCTTTAGTTGCTACATTATTCAACGGCATCTATTCAGTAACTGCCTATCTGGGCAGAAACACCAGCCAGGCACGATTTGACCAGTATGTATACCTCGACATTTTGCGCACACATACGCCTACTATAATGGCACATGCTTATATCACTGCATTCTGTGTTGTCAGCATTTCTTACATCATGACTGCTTCTTGGCTACCGATCCAACATCCATTCCCGATGCCGCTTGTGGCTTTCATTTGGGGATTGGCCATTGGTGCAATTGGATCATCAACTGGTGACGTTCACTATGGTGCTGAGAGAGAGTTCCAGAGTTATGCCTTCGGTGCAGGTCTAAACGCCGCAAACTCTGGAGACGTGGTGACCAAAGCAGAAGCAGGGATTAGAAATTCCATTGACAATGCATGGTTCTGTGCGAAGTTCGGTGGCCCTGCCACTGGAATGGCCTTTGGATTGACAGTGTTCTTGGACAACTGGAGAGCGACAATATTCGACCCCGCCACACAAGGCGTGTTGGTAATTCTCACAGGTTTTGTGATTGTCGTTCTGTTCAACATATACAACAGAATACTGGAAACCAGAGCAAGGAAGAGATACGGACCCTATCCGGAGTACGCGGGGGATATTAAAGCATGATTCTTGATACAAACACGATACTTTACATAGTTGAAATCGTGATTGGAGGACTCCTGGTAGGGGTTGGCGTTCACTTTGTGCCTGTTGGTGGCGCGCCTGCCGCCATGGCTCAAGCCACAGGAGTTGGTACCGGCACAGTGCAGTTGGCCGCAGGGTCTGGCCTTACCGGTCTTCTGAGTGCTGGCTTGATGATGGCAGTTACGGATAACATTTTATTGATCGTGCTTAGCGGCGCAGTCGGCGCCATGATAATGATCGACGCCACCATGATCGTTGGAAATTGGGTGTACATCTACGGCGTAGGCGTGCCACCAGTCTCTGCTAAGGTGGATTACGATCCCATTACTAAAGAGCCACAACCACCATACATATCAAATGGAACTGTAGGCCATGGCATCCCCACAGTCAGTTTCGTGAGCGGTACCATAGGAGGGTTCCTAGGTGGTGCAGGTGGATCTTTGATTTACTATGCACTGATGAGCATCAACCATGACCCTGGTCTCAGTGGCATGTTCGCTATTGGCATATTCGTGGTAAACGCTGTGCTAGCATCCTATAACATACAAGGTACCATCGAAGGTTTCCACGACCCCAAGTTCAAGCGCGTACCTAAAGCGTTCCAGGCATGTTTGATCGCATCGCTGGTAGTAGGAATCATTGCCGTATTGATCACCGGAGGTGCCTAATATGAGCGTAGCTGCAGGTGGCGGAGAATCCAAAATAGACAAAAAGAAGCTCATGATTTATGGTATTGGCGGTGGAATAGCTGGCATATACTTGGCAGGTATTCTGAATGTCGCTCTAAATACCAACTACTTCTCGTTCCTGGCCGGCCTCGGTGTTATAGCAGCCATAGTGATGGGTTCTGAAGCCGTGAGGATGGTTTGTGGTTACGGTATTGGAACAGGCGTTCCCTCCATCGGATTGATGGCCATGGGAATGGGCCTAGTAGCAGCCATGTTCGGTTTGTCCATAGGAGGAATGGCAGGTCCTATAATTGGATTGATCGTGGCCATAGTCTTCGGGTTTTTCGTGGGCACAGTGGCCAACAAAGTAGTAAAGATGAACATCCCGGTCATGGAAGAAACCCTGACCATGTTGGCAGCAGCCGGTTCGATAACTCTGATGGGCCTAAGCATCATGGTCGCTGGCCAAATCAACTATGCGCTCGTTTTGAGCAGCGTAATCGAGACGGGATTCATAGCTGCGATATTCATTGCAGGATCGCTGGCCATATTACATCCCTTCAACGCCAACCTGGGACCTGACGAAACCCAAGACAGAACGCTGGTACATACCATCACCACAGGAGCCTTGGCCATGTTGGCTGCAGGAATAGCATCAATATTTACCCTAGGCTCTGCAGGCATTCTAAACGTGCTCATTGCCGTAGCAATATGGTACTGGTCTTTCAGATGGTACTTCCAACTGGTCAAAAGAGACGCCGCAGGCGTGGTTGGAACAGGACTTCTTCCTAAGGGAGGGATGTAAATGGGAATTGTAAGAATAACCCCACCTGAACTGCACCTGATATGCGATGCGCTAGAGGGCATGGTTTCAGAAGAGCGGGAGGACGTAATTCAATTTGCGCTGGACCCCATAATCGCCCATATAGACGAAATCGACAAAGTGGCCGACGATTTGATGAACTCACTTACGCCAGACGCGCCTTTGCTCAACTCTTATGCAGGTAGAGAGGGTGCGAGCTTCATGGCAGGTGTATACACCAACATATGGTATGGGTTCATAATTGGTCTGGTAGTAGCTTTAGTATACGCACTATCTCAAGGAGGTGTCTTCTAGATGGCCAAAGTAAAACCATCTGACCCCTGGCCGTGGCTCACTGGTGAGTACGAAGTAGGAGACCCCGAAAGCCCCGTCGCCGTGGTGACTTGTGGATCTCACTTGAACAATTCACCCTTCCTAGACGCAGGCGCGGCACTGGCAGGACCTTGTAAGACAGAGAACATCGGCATAGAAAAGATGGTGGCCAACATAATCTCCAATCCCAACATCAGATTCCTGATTATAACTGGAATGGAGGTAAAAGGTCACATCACCGGCCAGGCCATCGAAGCATTTGCAAAAAGTGGAATCGATCAAGAAGGCAGAATCATTGGCGCAACAGGAGCCATTCCCTTCATACAGAACCTGGATCAAACCTCAATTGAGCGATTCAAAGAACAGATCGAAACCATCAACATAATAGATACCGAGGACACCGGAGCCATCATCTCCAAGATCAAAGAATGCATTTCCAAGGACCCTGGCGCTCTAGATGTTGAGCCCATGGCTATAGAAATCTCAGAAGGTGGCGCTGAAGAAGAGGGGCACGGACTTAGGCCCATGGCCGCAGAAGTGGTCAACATCAGAGCCAGAATGAGCTTGATCCAAGAGGCCATTACAAACATCGGTATTCAAAACAAATACGTTGCGGGCATTTATGCGGGGAAGATCGAAGGACTGGTACTAGGACTGACCATTGTGCTAACCCTCTTTGGGATGATTCTCAAGATGGGAGGTATGTAAGATGGCTAATGAGGATACAGCGGTGGTCGAAGAGGTCGTCGAAGAAAAACCGATTACTGCCCAACTTACCTATGGTGTGGGCATGCCCTCGGTGGTTATGCCTTTCATGGGTCCCTTCGATGAAATCGCCGAAAGCATAACCTACCGCGCACAGCTAGTGGCCAGAGAACAGAAACTAAACTCAGGCGTAAGTGCAGCCATGCCAATTGGCGTGCTAATTGGTTTAGCCTTCGCACTTTTGATGGTTCTCTTGCCAGTGTTGTACATGACGTGAGGTGAAAAGTTATGCCTGAAGATAACAAAATAGTTGTACCAAGCGTCGTAGTCGACCAGGACCAATTTAGAGAGGTTCTGGACAAACTGGCTGAGATAGATGAGAAAATCGAGTTCGTAAACGCAGAGGTTGCCCAGAGACACGGCAAGAAAATCGGCAGAGACATTGGCGTGCTCTATGGGGTCTGCGCGGGATTGATATTAGTGCTGGCATACTATTTGCTGGCGGTTGCATGAGGGTTTGACTATGTTCAGATTTGACAAAAAGCAAGAGGTATTCGATTTCAATGGCATCAAGATTGGTGGTCAACCAGGCGAATACCCCACCGTGTGCGTAGGCACCATGTTCTACTCTAGGCACAAGATCGTGATTGATGAGGATAAGGGTGTCTTCGACGTAGCTGCCGCAGACAAGCTGTGGCAACAACAAGCAGAGATGAGCGACGTGACCGGAAACCCGGCCATCAATCAGATCGTGGCCGAGACCGACGAAGCCATGACAAAGTACCTAGACTGGTTCGTAGAGAACTACGATGCTCCATTCTTGGTAGACTCCAGTGCACCAAGTGTTAGGGCGTTTGGTGTAAAGTATGCAACAGAGATAGGAGTTGCTGACAGAGCAATTCACAACTCCATCAACGCTAGCATCACACCAGAGGAGTTCGAGGCAGTCAAGGAAAGCGACTTAGACTCGTCCATCATCTTGGCCTTCAACGCCATCGACTCCACGACCAAGGGCAAGATAGATGTCTTGACCATGGCCGCAGGCGGTGCAGAGAAGGGAATGCTAGAGTACGCCAAAGAGGCAGGAATCACTCGGCCTTTAGTCGACGTCGCAGCCATGCCCCTGGGCAATGGTTCTGGTGCCACGATTAGAGCAGGTATTGCTGTAAAGGCCATGTTGGGATTGCCCGTTGGTGCAGGATACCACAACGGTGCATCTGCATGGGACTGGATGAAAAAGTACAGGAAGCAAAACAAATCAGCCTTCGCTCCAGTGGACATTGGATCGAACCTGGTGGCAGGAATTGTGGGTGCTGACTATTACCTCTATGGCCCCGCAGAGAACGCTTCCATAGTCTACCCAGCAGCAGCAATGGTCGACATCATGTGCGCAGAGAGCGCAAAAGAACTCGGCTTGGATGTGCTAGATCCAAACCACCCGATCAACAAGCTGCTCTGAGCCCCCCTTCTTTTTTCTTTTTATTTTTTGAGGTATTATTTTTGCCATTGCGCGTAAACATTAAGGCTGCCTTTCAAGAGGCAAAATTCAAGTGCCAACGTTGCGGTTCTTGCTGTCATCATCGTCGACCACAGGAGTTTGACGACTTAGTACCCCAAAATAGGGTGGAAGAATTTTGGAAGAAGAGCAACCTGATTTATCTCACGGAAAAGGATATTAACAGAATCAGCCGCAAAACTGGCGCCGATCCAAAAGAATTTGTAGACACCCTCTATGAAAACAAGAAGGGAAGCGTCAAGGTTGAAAATTCTGGTCAGAAGGTCGTTCTGGATTTTCCGGTGATGAAAAGCAAAGATGATGGTACTTGCGTATTCTACGAGAAAGAGGGGTGCAAGATATATTCATTGCGGCCAGTTGCTTGTAGGTTGTTTCCCTTCGTTGTGGTGGAAGAGTCCACTCCAAAAGGAGACATTTTGCTGAAGATCAGCTACAACCCCACCTGTCCTGGCATCGGGAAAGGCCCAAAAGTAGACCAAAAGAAGCTGGAAAAACTGGTGGTAGACCAGTTCTCTCAAAGGATGAACTTCATAGGACCTCAAATTCAAAAGTTGAGCTTAGAAGGCAAGATTAATCCAGGTGCTGAGATATACAGAACCATGCCTGGCAAATAACGATAATAAAGAATGACTTCAACGTCATTTATTCTTGGAACATTCTAAAAAGCATTAAATATACGAATATTATTGAATAGAGGGTAATGAGGGCGCACATAATTGTCTATTTAATATTCATACTTGGATCACTGATTTTATCAGTTCCTATTTCTGTGGCAGATAACGAAAACACATTTAAATCAAAATTGTTACTCGAAGAAATAACTGGACAAGAACTATCCATCCAGGGCATTAAGTATCACGACAAAAACGGAAACGGATTGGCGGATGAAGGCGAACCTGGACTTTCAAACGGGAGAATCTTTCTGGTAAACGACGGGTCGACAATTGCCAACACAACCACAGACGATTTTGGGTGTTACTCCTTCGACGATTTAGAACCTGGCAATTACACAGTAATTGAAGAAACACTGGCAACTGGATGGAATAATACCGTACCAAGCAGCGGATCGTACCAAATAGTCCTATCAGATAAAAGCGCAAATCATCTAAATTTTGGCAACTTCAGACCATCGCTTGACGTCCCCGTAACGCGACCAAATTATCCCATGATGAAACCCTCGTCCGAAGAACTACAAAAATGGACTGAGTTGTACGAAAACGCCCCAAAGGCGCCCTTGGACCAAAATATAGCGCTTGATTTGGAAACTATTGGGGGCCAACATTTAGATCTCTTGAACTTAATCGACTACGTTCCATCTGAACGCTATCAAGGTCACTGTGGAAACTGCTGGATCTGGGCAGGTACAGGAATTATGGAAATTGCCCAAACTACCAAAACGGGACGAAAAGATCGATTATCGACCCAATACGTCAACTCCAACTACAACGGAGGAAGTGGGGGAAACTGGGCTTGTTGTGGTGGAAATCTGAATTATCTAGAAAACTTTTACACCAACCGCGGAATGATCATACCTTGGTCTAACGCAAACGCTCACTGGCAGGACGAATCTAGATCCTGTTCATCTGGATCCACCAATGTTCTCGCCAGCTCTATATCTACAAATCCCAACTACCCTATAATATCCATCCAAGCACAGACCATCCCCACAATTGATGTTGGAAAAGAGACAGCCATAGCCAATATCAAAAACGTTCTTCACCAAAACAAGGCAGTATATTTCAGTTTTTGCCTGCCCACGGGGTCGTCCATAGACGATTTTCGCAACTTCTGGTGGAATCAACCAGAGGGATCAATTTGGAGAGCAGATTCCTACTGTGGACAAAACTGGAATGGTGGTGGTTGCCACGCAGTCCTATGTGTGGGCTATGACGATACAGACCCAAACAATAGATACTGGATCATGCTAAACAGCTGGGGGGCCCCCACATACCGCCCTAATGGACTTTTACGCGTGAACATGGACATGAACTACAACTGCTATTATTACGGGATAGGGTATGCATTTCGCTGGCAGACACTGGACATAATTTACACCATACGTGAAAGGGAAGTGAAGGAACGATCAAATCAGAACAATGAGAACTAAAAACTGATCGTCCATACAACTTTTTGTCGTTAAAAATAATGCTTGGACCATTTATCAGCACACTTCACCATTCTTTCATTCCCCAGACCTTGCATCCTCCAACTTATTCAGGATAGATTCTGGAGACACAGAGTTCATCTCTAGCCCCAATTCCTCAATTCCCAAGCCAAGAGCCAGACCAGTTAGCTGCGTCACATATAAGACAGGGAGCCCTATTTCCTCTTCGAACTTATCTTCCAATATGGGCTGATTGGCATCCAGCATCAAATGACAAAGTGGACAAAGAACAGTGACCAGATCAGCACCCGACTTTTTGGCATCCCGCAAGATCTCCATCAAGGTCTCAGATGCGGCCTCGTCTTCAGGCACGAATATGGGGCCACAACAGCACTTCATCTTCAACCGAAAGTCGACCGGCTCACCGCCCAATATCCTAATGAGCTTTTCCAGTATGGAGGGATTTTCTGGAGAATCGATGCCCCCCCCAGGTCTGGTGAGAAGGCAACCGTAATAGGGAGCCACCTTCAGACCCTTCAAAGACTGTACTATGAAGTCATCGGGATCAATGCCATCTTTTTCTAAAGCCTCTAATATGACCTCGATAACGTGCTTGACGTCCCTTTTCTCAGAGTATTTGACCTCTAAAGCCTGGTTTACCTTCGCTCTCATTTGGGGGTCTTCCAACCTCATAATTGCCGATCTCAGCTTGCTGTAACATATGGAACAAGAGGTCATCACCGGCAGCTTCGTTCGGACCAAATTTCGAGCAGACAAACCTGTGGCCAGCAGCTGGTTGGACACATGGGTGGCCCCGCAACAGTTCCAATCATCGATCTCTTCCAACTCCACGCCCAAGGCTTGACAAACAGCCTGGGTGGAAATTTCGTATTCTTTGCCCGTTGACTTAGCCACACAGCCAGGATAATAGGCCAGCTTTATGCTCATATTTCCACCTCTGCATCCTCTACATCGTTTGCATCGCCCAAAACTTGAAAGATCTGCTCCAGCTCTTCAGTACCCTCAATTCTCTCACCCCAAAAGTCGATCTCAATTTTGCCCTTTGGAAAAAGCTCCACTCCAAAGGACATAATATGCACCGCAGACGAGGGGTTGCGCAGTAAAAACTCGGAAGACATCAGAAACTCTGATACCCTTCCTCTATCCCGAATCTGGCGTGCGAATATCGCTTCGAAGGTTGAATCCTTGCACCTGCGCCCCTCTTCTTCGTATATGTGTTTCAGGGCAGAAACCACTGCCATGGGCTTTATTTTACGGGGACATCTCACCGTACAAAGCAGACAAGAGGTACATAACCATATGGATCGGCTTTCCAAAGCCTCTTCTTTCATACCCCCAAGAACGAACTTAATTAACTTTCGAATGGGGTTGTCCATGAGATGAGCCACAGGACAACTGGCCGAACAGGTCCCACACTGGATGCATGTTTTGACCTCTTCTCCGGCCAGCTTCAACACGTCTTTTTTGAACTTTTGGCTTTCGATTTCGTCAATCATTTCTGAGCACCTGCCTCTTCGACCCCTGCAGCTTTCTTGGCCGCTTTCTCTACGCGATCGGCAATGTTTTCGCTGGCGTCAACAATGCCGTCACGCTCCCAAATGGCCCTGACCTTTGGTTTGTTTATGACTAAGTTCACCTTATCCAACTGCTCATTGATCCGGCGAAGAAGCTCAGGATCTCGTTCAGGTGCCTCTATTCTGGGCAAGGGTAACTTTTCAATATCCGGAGGATTCACCACACCACTAACATCAGGACGTTTTCTCACCTTGGTGGTTATAGAAGATATGGCCTCTTTCCATTCCTCGGCCCAGGGAGTCTCCTTTATGGGCGTATGTGATACCCCAACTCGGCCCACCTCAATGGCATAGCAATGACAGGCGTTGACACAAGCCCCACAGAAGATACACTGATCCTTTTCCACCCTGATCTTACCATCCTCCCCCACATACCAACAGTCTGCAGGACAAACGTTAAAACATGCATGACAACCAAGAGGATCACATTGCAAAAGTTGTTTGGCCACCAGCCTTATGTCTCCTTTGAAGGGTTTGGTTATGTCTATTGCCTCATAAGGACAGACCAAAAGACATCGTCCACATCCGATGCATTTGTCTTGATCGACCTCGATGTCGCCCAAAAACTCGAACTCTTCTTCCAGCACCAAAGGTTCCCCTTCCACAGTTATGGCCTCTTCTGGACAGATGCCCACACAAAGGCCACAGTAATCACACAGCTCTTCATCCACCAGTAGCTGCTCAAAGGGGTTCAAGTCAGTGGGCGAAGGTTCTTTGTCCAAAAGGACGAAAGCCGGACAAAAGCGAGCACATCGGCCACATAGGTTGCATTTATCCGAATCCACCACAATCTTCCCTTCAATCTCCTCCCGCAAAGGACCAAACTCGTCCCTGGTGGGAAAGAAAGCCACGGTAATGGCCTCAGTGGGGCAGACCGGCTCACACAGATTACAAGGGAGACACTTATCGTTAGGTTCTGCTCGAGATAACAAGTGAGGATATTCATCCAGACCTTTGTAGTCGTTTTCACCAACCGTCATCTTATAGGCGTCCACAGGACAAAAGGCAGCACACATACCACAGAAGACGCAAGCTTCCAGATCGATCAACACTGGTGGCGCATCCAACCCCGTTGCAATCTCGATCACCGGCCCCAACTGAAGGGCTTTTGTGGGACAAAGAGTCACACAGATTCCACACCCATTGCACTTTTTGTAATCGTAATCCAACACCTTGATCGATTCATCTGAGATTTGAGTGCACTTGATGATAGATCCCTCTACATCCATGTCCTTCAATACGTCCATCAGTCATCCCCCCTGGGAGGCTCAACCATCGTTTTTGAAGGCGCAGGTTCGGCCAGAGATTTAAGCTCAGTACCAATAGGACCAATCTCTTTCAGCTCGTCAACAAACTGCCTCACTTCTTTGGCCAATATCTCTCCCTCACTAGCTGCACACCAGATGATCTTCACACGATTAGGACTGATGCCCACCCTTTCTAAAACGCCGCGCAATACTTGGATTCTCTGATAGGCCTGGTAGTTTCCTTTCTCATAATGGCACTCGCCCAAACGACAACCAGATATGAGAACCCCATCTGCACCTTTGCTCAAAGCCTCAATTACGAAGGAGGGATCAACCCGTCCAACGCACATTACCCTAATTACCCTCATGTTGGTAGGGTACTGAATGCGAGACGTTCCTGCCAGATCAGCTCCTGCATAGCTGCACCAGTTACAAAGGAATCCCACGATGAACGGATATTGACCTCTAACCTCTGTAGCCGCCTCTATCTGGGACATTATCTGCTGGTCGGAGAACAAACGCATGTCAATGGCATCCACCGGGCAAGCTGCAGCACACGTACCACAACCCTTGCAAGCAGCTTCGTCCACGTAGGCGATCTTGTCCACAGATATGGCCTTGCTGGGACAAGTCTCCACGCACAACTTACATCCAATACATTTATCCCTGTCAACCATTGCCGTGACTGGATCCAAAGCCAGCTCACCTTTTATGAGCAACTTCATGGCCTTGGCTGCTGCGGCACCCCCCTGGGCAATGGACACTTGAATCTCCTTGGGACCTGATGCACAACCGGCGATGAACACCCCATCGATATGAGCTTCCACAGGACGCATCTTAGGATGAGCTATCTCGAAGAAGTTGTCAGGGCGCCTGGACAGTCCCAGAAGGTTGCCCACCACGTCCGCATCCTTGTTTGCTTCCAAGCCTGCCGATAGACAAACCAGATCGTATCGCGCTTTTTGGTAGCATCCGGCCAAAGTGTCCTCATAATGAACGTAAAGGTCGCCGTCTATTTCCTCGACCTCTGAGACCCGTCCTCTAACGAAGTTTATGCCCAAACGCTGGGCCCTCATGTAGAACTCTTCGTAACCCTCGCCCCCTGCCCGGAGGTCGATATAATGAATGGAGATATCAGTGTCAGGATATTTCTCCTTAACCAACTGGGCGTTTTTGAGGGCATACATGCAACATACCCGAGAACAATAGGCGTTGCCTACAGTTTCGTCTCGTGACCCCACACACTGCAAAAAGGCTATGGACTTGGCAACTTCCCCTGTTGAGGGACGGACCACATTTCCCTCCGTAGGACCTGCAGCGTTCAATAACCTCTCCATCTGCAAACCGGTGATCACATCACGATATCTGCCATAACCATACTCTTCCTTACGAGCAGGATCAAAGGACTGCCAGCCGGTGGAGACGATTATGGCCCCCACATCAAACCTAAAATTTTCCTCTTGCTGGTCATACTTCACGGCATCGGCGGTACAAGCTTCAGCACATAAATCGCATCCCACGCAAGCCTTGGAGTCGATGCAAGCCACCAAAGGCACTGACTGAGGTATGGGCATGTAGATGGCCTTTCTCTTCCCCAAACCGAACTCGTACTCGTTGGGAACCTCTATTGGGCATACGCCAGCGCAATCATTGATACAACCTCTACATAACGATTCATCCACGAACCGTGGCTTTTTAATCCCACTGACAGTGAACCGACCTACGCTACCCTCAATGTTCAAAATTTCAGCATAGCTCATTAAGGTGATATTTGGATGGTTATAAACGTCGGTCATTTTGGGTGCCAAAACACAGATAGAACAGTCATTGGTGGGAAATACATCGTTTAAAAGTGCCATGTAACCGCCAATGGTGGGCTTTCTCTCAACCAAATAAACATGCAAGCCACTATCTGCCAAATCCAAGGCGGCCTGAATACCAGCCACACCTGCACCAATGATTAAGACGTCACTGCTAACCGGCATGGTTTCGCCCACCAAGGGGGAAAGCAACGCCGCCTTGGCAACAGACATCCTAATGAGATCTCTAGCCTTCTCCTGAGCCAATGCAGGATCGTCCATGTGAACCCAGGAACATTGTTCCCTGATGTTGGCCATCTCCAGCATGTAGGGGTTAAGACCAGCGTCATCAATCACCCGCCGAAAAGTGGGCTCGTGAAGCCGAGGTGAACAGGCAGCCACAACCACACTGTCCAGCTTGTGTTCATCTATGTCCCCTTTGATGGTTGCCTGCCCAATGTCAGAACAGGTAAACTGGAGGTCTCGGGCCACCTCCACATCGGGCAAACTGTCGGCAAACTCGGCCAAGTCTTTGGGGTCTAAAACTCCCGCAATGTTGAGACCACAGTGACATACGTAAACTCCGATTCGCATCCGTAGAACTCCTAGTTTTTAATCTGGATCTCATCAACTTAAAACTACCTATAATGGAAAAGGTTGAACAGATAAAGCTGATAAAGGTATTAATTATCCTCATCTCTGAAATAAGATTGCACCATCTAAGCTCAGATGTAGAAACAATCTAACTACAAGGGACAAATAGCAAAGGTGGGTCAGAAGTCACTACCAACACAACAGTTAACGGTGAAAAATTCAGAACAATGCGGTTTGTCGCCCAGGTTCACCCTTCTGCCCATATGGTGAAAACAAAAATTCGCCATCGGAATCATGCTCTTTATAACGCCCAAGGGCCAGATTTCGATTGCGCACGGCGTAACAGTAGACACAACCATGAGGACAAGTGTCATACTCACCAATGTCAATAGAAGCATAACATCCGCAATCTGGCCGGTTGCCTTTCCGTCTGGCTCTGATGGGGCGATTACCTATTTGAGAGAGACGTTGAGCATCTACACATCTGGCAGCCTCTACTCCAGGAACCAAGTACTTGCGCTGAGAGCACACCTTCAGCGTCATGCCGTGCTCCTGGGCCACTTGGGCCAGCTTAAACACCAATTTCAGCTTAAGTTCATCAGGAGGATCGTCCCAGGAAAAGCCAAACTCTCGTGCAGCCCAATTGAGATTTCTCAAGGTTTTCTGGTAGAACTGAGCAAAGGAGACTACCACCTCATTGGTGATTCCCTCCAGCTTTTGGGCCAGATGCTTGAAGTTTTGGCAATGGAAGGAAAAGGGCGTAATCGAGGTAAAAAGTATTGGATCATAGCGCCAAACGGCAGTTAAAGGCCCGTATTCATGGGCCAGTTTTTTCATGTGTTTGAGAGAACTTTTCGCGTCTACCACAGAATATTCCAATTTTCGTGGATATGAGGTGATGGAATACTGGACCACGAAAGGCAGATCCAACAGGTTAACGACCTCCAAGGAATTCCAGAAAGATCCTAAATTCTTGGTCCAAAAGACGAAACCATCCACATCTTCCGGCTTGAGGCTAACCCAACGAACTTGGCGGCAGTTGTAAGGGTTTTTCATCTTGCAGTGGCCAGCTGCCAGGCGATTTAAAAACCATTTGCCATAAAAGGCAGGAATGTCAGTTTTGTAACTAGCAGAGATTATCATATATGTGATGGCATCATCACTCTTCAAACATCTACTTGACCCTACCTCAACCACAATTTGGCCACATCACAGAAACTTCGGGCAATTCTGCTTGTATTTAGCTGGTGATTTTCGAAGTCTCTGCTTGCCAGATCGAGTAAAGGTGCCTCGCCTACATATACGTCCTTATAAGATACGTCCAAGAGATATTCATCCCCATCATCGTCGATGGCGAAAATGTGACATGCCGGATGCCCTTCATCTCCATGAACCACCCAACCGCCACAATTGTAGAGACTTATTCGGCCATCTGAAGGCAAGGGCGATTCTCCAGGAAGCTCACCCCAACCACCTTTATGGGTGTCTCCATAAACGAAGGTCAAATCCTTTTTCAACATGCTCCAGCTGTCTAGATAATTTAGCATATGTGGTAAGAAGTAACGCTGCCATCGATCCACGGAAGGATCAATGGGGTTACCACCTTTCGTAAGCCTTCGTATCCGTTTTTCTGAGACATTATTAAGAGAATCGTACGGGAAACGATTACTATCGGGAGGTGAATTTCGTATTTCCACATTTTCGCCTATTACTTCACTGAAAGCGCCCTGTAACATCTTCAATAGATACCAAAATTGATCAGACCTGGCGGCGGGATTGTTCCTGGAGCTAACCCAAACAGAATCTACGAAAGGAGTGACCATTTCCTCCATTTTTTCCAAGCAGTTGCATTCATTACTCGCCACATCGCAACCAGTTACAACGTTCAAATTCGAATATTTGTCCAGATCAAAACCATCGAATATGACCTTGAGAAATTGGACCACTTTGGGGTCGGCCAACTCTCGTTTGAAATGAGTTCCATAGGTGAAAACATATGTTTTATCGCCCACGTTTGTGGCATACAAGGGATTGGCAATGTAAAAATCGAAGTTCTTTTTCTTGTTTATGTCCACCCAATAGGCCACATAGGGGTGGCCAAAGAACAAGGTGAGAAGCTACCCAGTACAATATCTTGTGGGACTGCCCTGATTTAAAATCTCATAACCACTAGGAGGGGTACAACCGTGAGTTATCCCATCCCTTATACACTTGAGGTACTCAGTCCAGATGGTATGATCATGGTTTCCAGGGACGTATACGCCCTTTTCGATGTCTGCGACGCTTCCCAACATCTGAATAAAGAGGTTGGTATTGGTAATTATCTGAGACGTAGAGGATAGAGCACGATCTGGAATGTCTCCCACAAGGACTACTTCATTTATTTTCAGTTTATCGTTGATATCCACCGAATGATCAAATTCCTCGCGAAGGGTTCTCCAGAGGTGCTGCCTTCCTTGTGGAAATGAAAGTAATGATACATCCTCCCCCAAATGGGTATCAGATATGGCCAAAAGTCTTAAAGCCATTAATTTCACATCCGGACAATTTTAAGATATGATATATTCATCCGCCATTATAAGTTTGTCTGAAATGACACAACTAACTCCTAGAATATATTAGAAAACGATAAATACACGTAATGAAAATATATAATCAAATTATTGTTTTCAATTTTGGTGGAGAAAATGAATCTCGGAAGCAACTTGCCCTACCTAAATATATCATCATTCCAAATTTTGTTGGCCATAATCACCTTGATAATCGGCTGGATATTGGTGAAACTGATAGCTAAAATTTTTGAAAATGGAATGAAAAAAGCCACAAAACTTCCCACACTTATCGTAGAATTTCTGGTCAGACTGTTCACCACTTTGCTCTATGTGTTGGTGATACTTCTGGCCGTCAGGGCTCTGGGAATATCAGTAGGGCCAGCCGTTTTGGGGATATCTGCCATCATAGGTTTGGTTTTGGGATTCGGCATGCAGGATTCGCTGAACAACCTATCGGCTGGAATATGGATATTGGCCTTGAGACCTATTGACATGGACGAAACGGTTCAGGTAAGTGGAATGACTGGGAAGGTAACTGCTGTAGACGTCCTGGCAACCGAGCTTTTGGAGCCTGACAACACCCTCATCACCATACCCAACAAGCTAGTATGGGGAAGCCCCATAAAGAACTACACCAGAATGCCCATCCGAAGGGCCAGCATTCCAATAGGTGTAGGTTACGACTCGAACTTGGATATGGCCATCCAAGTGGCCATTAAACTCATGAACGATCATCCACTGGTCCTTAAAGATCCAAAACCCGAGGTCGTAGTAACGGAGCTGGCAGACTCTTCGGTCAATTTGGAACTTAGGGCCTGGAGCAAAACGGCCGATTTATGGACTATAAAGTGGGGCCTGACAAAGAAGGTACTGGAAGAGATGATCAGAGAGGGAATCGAGATACCCTACCCCCAACTGGATGTACACATGAGAGAGACGTGATAACTACAAAAGGGATAACTGATAGCATCGAGAGTCAATTATAGTCGAGAACCACCTGTCAGACGAGTTCAAGGCGGGCCATCCAGAGATCGAGTGGAGAAAGGTCGCCGGGATGGGAGACACGCAGGTCCACCACTATTTCGGTGTCGACTGGGAAGTGGTCTGGACGGTCCTAGACAAAAATATCCCCCAACCGAGGGAATACGTGAAAAAGCTGATCGAGGAGAAATCTGGGTTCTAACCGGGCCCTTACGGTCCAATTTCAAACAAGGCATTCTTCAAAGGCCAAACCAGGAAAACACCGAGCGCACCCACTGGGGCGATGGAGCTAAGTGGCGAAAACAGACCGTAGAAGTGCGGTGGTGGAGATATCCAGCAGCCTTCTCTGATCATCCCTCATAGCGCCACGGCTTATTTTAAAACCTGGTCTCGAATTCGCCTTCGAAGTCCCCTCTCGGTCACGACGTCCACGGAACAGCCCAAAATATCTCTAAGGTCCATGAGAAGGCCGCCGAAGATGAAACTAATTGGTTCTCGCCAGAATATCGTTAAACACTATAAAATTAAAATAGTTCCATAAGGTTCGTTTCAATTTCGCTTTTTTGCATGAACTTAGGTGTTTAGAACACTTAAAATTAGGGATCTGAGGCGGACGCCCAGATACATATTTCAGAGATGTAGCATATAATGTAGATCTGATGGCCGAGTTGAAGCTAGAACCAACAGCCGCATTGGTAATGCGCTGGGCTTTGCCTCTTTATATACATGAACAAGAACCCATTCGCCAGTTCGTAAAACAGCTAGATTTGTCTTCAGGCCAGGAACTGCAGAACAAGTGCGAGTCGATCTGCCATTGGTACGGCCAGGTGATCTTGAATAGGAAGTACTTCATCAAACACGCGATCGAAAAGCTGGCGGCTTCAATGAAAGACTGCCAATTGGTGATTCTGGCTGCAGGAAAGTCACCCCTGGCTTTGGAGCTTTTGGTAAAAAGGCCAGAGATCCAACGAATATTCGAGGTTGACATCTCCGGCATGGATGAAAAGATGCGCTTGTACCGTGAGTTGATACCAGACCAGCTGGAGAGGATCAGCTGTTTGACTTTAGATATAACCTCATGTAGCATAATAGATGAATTCGAGAAAAACGGTTACCAAAGAGACGTCCCCACAATCCTACTTCTAGAGGGCATAAGTTACTATCTGTCCAAAGACGCTTTACGAAAGACGCTATACCATTTTAGATCCGAGGGGAAAAATGCAGTCGTTTTGGAGTATCTCGTGCCCCCTCAAGAGGTCGAACTTTCCAGAAGACATATTCCACAGAGATTATTCGACCTAATCCGGGACGAGTCTCTGGTAGAGGAGATTAGGTGTTATACCGAGAAGGAGCTGAGAACGTTGTTCACCGAATTGGGAGGTGGCCTTGAAAATTGCCATTCCATGAAGGACATGGAGCTTCTGAGGTGTAAAATTAACAAGTACTTTCAAAGCCATAAAGAGGGCTGGATCGAATGCGTTGTAGCATCTATATGATGTCACATGACATTGATCATAGAGCCCATATTTCTTCAGGTATGTGATTTGCTAAAGGAGGGGAAACCCAAACAAGGGGCAAAATTTGCCCTTGTTTAGGTCCACTTAAGCTTAGCTGAGGAGGGAACAAGATGGCACCCAAGTTCAACATCCTGATAGCCAGAAGCTAGACCTTCAAGACACCACCCACCAATGCTTTACCGGATCGATTTTGTTAGTAGACATTCCAGAGGAGCTTGATTCTGAAGTCAAGCAACTCCGCAATTGCGCCCTATCGTCAGGCAAAGCAACGTGTGACTCTCTGTGCAGATTATCGCTCATCTCGCGTTTACCACCTCCAATAGGTTATTTGATACGAAATGATATATTGAAGTATTTGAGAATTAAAAATACCAGTTAAGGTTTTTGAAGAAATAATCTAGAAATTATTCTACAATGAGAAATTAGAATAATGGCCCTTAATTTTTGATACCATTTATTACATTATCTCAAATAGGTCTATTAAGTATCTGATCCAAAAATTCGGGGGATATTCAATGGAGAAGATAGCTCACATGGGAATTGTATAGCCATTCAACTTGTGTTCACCGATTTAGTTGAATTTGACTCAAGGATAAAACGATGAAAGAAAAAGGTCCTATTGCATTGAAAACCTCTGAAAAGTCTACCATAACCATTTCTTTCGACGAAGAAACTGCAAAAATATTTGGAGATTTGAAAAAAAAAAGCCAGCGGTTGTCTCAACGTGAACTGATGAGAACAGCGTTGAAGTTCTATGACAAACACAAAACACTTTTCAATTCATTCGACAATGAAAAGATTTACACTTACAAAGATATGTTGTCTTCTGGGGAGCATGTCATATTGGACATGGATCATTGGATGTTGTTCTTGAACTTCATCGAGTCGCATCCCAAAAAAGATAACTTTTGGAAGATTCATCGTAAAGTTTCTAAAGCACATGCTGAAGAATTTATACATAAGAATTACGATACAGAGATGGTTTTAAGGAGATTAGAAGCTTGTAATTTGTTCAAATTGAGCAAAACATCTAATACAGAATTTACCTTGATTTTGGGATACAATGCCCCAAAAAAAATCGTCAAAATGGAATTGGAATACATATTCACCAAAATGGATATGCCCATCGATATAAGCGAGGATCTGTCCAAGTTAAGAATCAAAATTTTGCCCTAAATGAAGGGTAAAAGGCAAAATCATTGGCCAAGAACAAACATGTATGTTACATTATATAAAACATGAACATACATTACATTCAACACGTAGCCTTCGAAGACATGGCCACCATAGAAAATTGGGCCATGGATAGAAGGCATTCATATCTAAAACCCGACTTTACAATGGAGGACAAACTCCTGAACTGGAAGAGTTCGAGTGGTTGGTGATCATGGGAGGTCCCATGAACATCTACGAACACGAAGTCGAAGAGAAGGAGTTCATAAGATTGGCCATTGCACAGGAAAAGATCGCATGGGGAATCTACCTTGGTGCTCAGCTCATCGCCGACGTCCTAGGTGGTGAGTTCACTAAAAAGAGCAACGGGAAATTGGCTGGCATCACGTGGCCTTGATTCCTGAAGCATCAAAATCGAAAATTTTTCGAGTTTTAACAAATTGGTTTGTGGCCTTCCAGTGGCATGGTGATACTTTCGATATCCCTCAGGGTGCCGTGTGGATGGCGGAGAGCGATGGATGTTTTAACCAAGCCTCCCGGAAAGGAAAGGCCATCGGACTGTAATTTCACCAGGAATCTTCCAAAGACAGCATCGATCATCTCATCTACAACTGCTCAGATGAGCAGGAGGAATCGATTGATGGTACGGTTTCTGGACAATATCGTGAGCGAATATGGCAACGACTGCTGAATTGAATTCAATTTTCAGCATCACCTTCAATAGATATACAATAACAAAAAAGAGAGGAAAGGCTTACCTCAACTGCGACATCCATATTGAGGTAGGAGTAATCAGACGCCGTTTCAATCATCTCCAAGGGACGTTGCCGATAAGTTACCTATATATTGTCGATAAATTTCCGACAAAGCGCACTTCAGAGCCCGTCTAGAAGGGCCGGCTACTTCTAGCCAGCCGTGGTCCTGACCAACTCAACAAAAAATCGATTCAAAGAAAAGACCCTGGTAAAACTACGCCGAGGGGGAGATTCGAACTCCCGCGACCCTTACGGATCACAAGCTTTCAGTACAAGACTCCAGGCTTGCGCCTTACCACTAGACTACCTCGGCACATTTCAAGACTTTCGGGACCACATCGGTGGATAGGTCCCAGGTTTCATGATTACCCTTACAGGCTGAGCCACTATCCCAGAAGAGGAACTCATCATCTCCTCGCTGGGCATAACCACATCAGCCACGGCGATAGCCTCTCCTTTCAGAGTATAAATAACTACCCTTTCGCCCACAGAGAGATCACTCTCCAGAGTGAGAAGACCTGGCGCCGCCAGTGGAGCTCCATGACATATAGCATCAACTGCACTGTCACTTACAACCAACTTAGGCAAGTGTCTAAGAGCCTCTTCGACAGGACGAATAACTCGTAGCAACTCGCTTTCGTCTCCGGATTCTTTCCAAATCACATGAGCATCCTTGAGCTGATGAAGGGTCACCAAAGTTTCATCCTCACGAAAGGGACCACTCTTGGTTCGCCGCAACTCTTCCATATGAGCACCGGTTCCCAGGGCTAAACCTATATCGTGACAGAGTTTGCGCATGTAAGTTCCAGCTTCACACCCAACCCTCATGAGAACTCTGGGACCCTCAATTTCCATAACATCCAAATAATAGATGTTTCTGACGCGCAAAACCCTTTTGACATGAGACTTTAAAGGTGGCCTCTGGTAAATTGGTCCCTCAAACTCCCTACATACCGCTAATATGCTCTTGCGAGGCAAAGTGGCGTGCAACCTCATAAGACATACGTACTCTTTGCCTGCATTGAGCAAACTTTCCACCACCCTGGTGGAGTCACCCAACATAACAGGCAATATTCCCGTCACCTTGGGGTCCAATGTCCCACTATGGCCTGCTCTATCCAAATCCAAGATTTTCTTAACCCAAGCCACCACTTCGTGACTGGATGGACCAGAAGTCTTGTCCAGGTTAATGGCACCCAAGTTGATGTGCTGAAGAAGGGGACGGTTTTGGGGTAAACAACCATATTGAGAAGCAGTTTGCCCGTGCCTCTTGACCAGAATTTTTCTGACATTCTCAGAAGGCAGTTTTTTTTCAATCATCATTCAGTGCCTTCACTGCTGCGAAAGCGATCTTCTGCACGCCTACCTCATCCCAGGTATCGGAATCTATTACCAAATCATAAACTGAAAAGTCGTTTACATCTAAGTTGTAATATTTCTCGTACCGTCGGGCCTCACAAGTCTCACGATGCCTACACTCCAATAGAGCATCTTCCGCTAATTTGCCCTCGCGTGAAGCAATTCTTTTCGCCCTGATCATTAAATCGGCCTTGAGCAAAATCTTCAAATCTGCATCCAATACGTGACCTGAAAGCCTCCCTTCGAAGACCCCACCACATTCCTCTTTGGCCAACGCTCTCTGCGCATCATCTATGAGGGAATCTATATCTGGGCTCAATTCCGCCATTTTGCCCAACTCTTTAAGGGAGATGTTTTTTTCGCGGGCAATAGTGCGGAAAAGTTCACCAGAATTAGTCCAACGAAGGCCAAACTCCCTGGCCAGTTCTCTAGCCAGAGTAGTAGTGCCTGTACCAGGAGATCCACTGACTGTAATTATCAATCACATACCGCCAATATCTAGAGACTTACGTATTATCTGCGATACCGGTATAGAACAGATGAAGTACCAATAGAGCCAGTAAGGAATGGGACCCAAAGCGGCATCAGATACGTTCTGAAGACCCCAAAAAGGGAAGGTCAAAGACAGCATGTTCTGCTCCATGTACAGATAAGCCCACATAAAAAGGGGTATAGACACTATACCGATGTAAGCCATGGGCTTCATCTGCATCTTCATCATCTCACCCTGATCCCCCATCATGGCCTTCTGTTCTGCCTGTAACCTCTGCTGCCGAGCCTGATCTCCTGAAAGCTGAGCCTCCTTGAACTCTCGCTGGAATTTCTTCATCTTATCTTGCTGAGCACGAAGGAACTCCCAGTCCATGGTGTACTTCTGGATAAGGCTAGCATAAAGACCGGTTATGGCAGCCAGGGCAAACAAGACAACGTGAAAAGGTAGGGCGTTGGGAAGCCACCCTATCAACAAATCCATTGCGGCACCCACACCATGCCTGAATTCTTGGCTGACCATAATCCCCAACATCAGAGCCATTCCCACTCCTAAAAGGAGAGAATCCACTGATTTGGTCAAATTTAAGCCCATATTTGGGGTTTTCATATAGGTCCACCGAAGAACTTACGCATCATGGGGTACATCTCCTGAATCTGCTCGCTGGCGATCTGCTCGTAGAGCCGATATACAATGCTCACCGTCAAGAGCAATCCCGTTCCCCCTGCAGCACCTAAAGTACCCATCAGACTGGCCACTACGGTCAAAAGACCAATTATGGCACCACCAATCACCGTTACCTTGGGGATGTATCGGCCCAACATCCGTTCAATGCTGGCAGGATTTCTCCTGTGGCCAGGTATCTGCATACCAGACGCGTGAATCTTAGCAGCCACGTTCTTAGCACCCATTCCCGTAGTTTCTATCCAGAATATGGCAAATATGATACCACCCGCTATCAAAACGAAAGCGTCGATGAAAACGTGCAATCCAACTTGCCAGAGGGAAATGGGGTCTATTCCCAACAGATCCATGCCAGGACTTGCTTGAGTTGCAATGCTAGGTATCCACTGGTTTGGATCGTTGATGGGCGACAAATAATAAATCAACCCAGAAACAGGGTCTGGTGAAGATGCACTGACCAAGTTGCCAGTGGTCATATCGTATCTGGCTTCAGAGGTAAAGGTGCCCAGTAAACTTCTGTAAGCAGTATATACAATTTCAACACCGTTCGCAGAATCTGTAGTAGACGCCGTGGTGACGGTACCAATTTTGCCCGCTAACAACGTCCCTATCATCTGCACGTTGGCTTGAAGCGCCCTAACTAATATCATGGGCAGGACACTGGCATAAACCAACTTGACAGGGAACCTACCCCTTGCACCCCTAACCGCGCTATGAGCCAACGGTATCTCCACTCGTGTGCTTTCCACCAACACGACAAAGAGAATTATGACAATTGTGGTTATAAGGGCTAAAATTCCACCGTCTATAAAGATTAGTTTCAGACCTGCTGAGGTGAATACATCTTCCAACCCCAAAACGTCATGTGTTAAAATGAATACCCACTTGGGAAGGACACCCACTGGAAAACCGTTAGGGCCAACTGTCCAGTTAAATAATCCCGTGATCAGCTGCTGGCTAACGCCTGCCACGATGAACAGACCCACACCAGATCCAATTCCCCATTTACTCACTACCTCATCCATGAAGAGAATCAGTACCCCACCGATGCAAATCTGGACGAATATCATAAAGGATACCGCCCACAAAGGCATGCTCAATGCCTGTGCCAATGCTGGATCGGGTAAGATGAAGCCACCAGTTACCTGGGGTAAAGCCTCCACAATGATCATAACGAAAACCAGGAGCTTTTGAGTCCCCTGAAATATGGCCTGATCTCGAGGATCGCTCAGATCAAGCTTTATGATGTCTGCACCCACCATCAACTGAAGGACGATAGAAGCAGTAACTATAGGTCCAATTCCCAGAAGCATGAGGGATCCAAATGATCCCGCAAAAAAAGCACGATACATTCCAAAGAGGTCGACAGAAGCTGGAGAGAGGCCGAAAAGTGTGACATTTGCTAGAGCAAAGTAGAGTATGAGTATGCCCGCAGTCCAGCTTAGCTTCTTCTTAAAGTGGACATGCCCTTCGGGCCTCTTCACGGCCGGCAGCCTTCTCACAAAAGGCTCTATTGCATAGAAGAAGCTATGCTGATTCATGTTACCTCAAGATTCCTCAGATTCGTCTAGTTCAACTGCTTTGCCACCAACAGCTTCGATCTTCTCTCTAGCTGCCTTGGAAAAACCGGATGCACTTACTACTAGCTTTTTGGATACCGTGCCACTGCCGAGTATTTTCGTGCCAGCAAAGTCGAGGCACACATCGTCTTGGTCAGCCATCAGGTCCAGATCACCTACATTGACCACTTCCAACCTCTTTACGACGTTGTGCCTGTGGAAACCATATTTACCTTGCCTCTGGCCCCGCATACGAGCCCTCACAGTATGATGTTTAAAACACCCTGCGTTGCCACGACCGCCACGTGAACCTGCACCTCTGCGATTCTTGTGGGTGCCACCCCCACAGGTTCTGCTGCCTCTGAACTTCTTGAGCTTGCTTTTAGGCATGATCCTACCTCATTTTAAAGATCAGATCCTTGATGGATTCGTGGTAACCCAACTCTCCACCTTCTTTAACTGTCTTTTTGATGCCTCGATGACCTTTTCTCGGTGGATGTAGCCTGAAAATTGGTTTTATACCAACGTCTTTCATACTCACATCGCCCTTAAATACAGCCGCCGCGAACTCTTTCACGTTATTGTAGGAGGTAATCTCCCTAATATATTGATCCGTAAGCCGCCTGTTACCACTCAACCGACCTCGCATCTCCAGCATCATGGCTAGAGAGCCCTCGTCTACTTCACCCCAGGCCACGTAGTCCTTTACTTTTTGGATCATGCCTCGGTAATGAGGGTTCTCCGGCACTACGACACAATGGTTCACCCGATGAAGATGAATCATCTTGAGTGTGTCTTTAATCTCCGGCCTAGTATTGACTCCACCTCGAAGTCGTACTATCGCATACATCGTCTATACCCTCATGGTAACAGTATTACGCAACGCATCATATGTAGCCTTGGCAAAGTTTATCGTGGTTCTAGTGTTCCCAGAGGTTCTGGTCCATACGTCCTTAATTCCAGCCATCTCCATGACCTTCTTGGCAGTATCTCCTGCAGCCAATCCCAATCCATTTGGCGCTGGCTTCAGGTAAACACTAACACTCCCAGATTTGCCCATGACCTCGAAAGGAATTGAGTGCTCCTGGCCACAACCACATTCCCAACTGCCACATCCTCGCTGCACCTTCAATATGTTCAGCTTTGCTGCATCGATTCCTTTTCTGATGGCAGGACCTACCTGATTTTCTTTTCCTTGGCCCAAACCTATGTAACCATCCTTATTCCCAACTATAACCACAGCCCTGAACTTCACCCGGCGCCCAGAGTCAGTCATCCTCTGGACCATGTTTATATCCAGCACTTCATCATCCAGATCGGGCAGAAGAGCATCGACTATACCTGACTCTTTTATGGGCAACTTGGAGCGCAATGCCTCGTCAAACGTAGTCACTTGCCCCTCATACACCAGCTTGCCCAACTTCGTCTTGGGAACCCACGCTTCTCGGTAATTCCTCAAATTTTCACCCCAGTATTTTCTCACGAACGGCTTCAAACTGGTCTACGAAGTCTACACCACGATAGGACTCGATATGCTGGCCACGAATTCGTTCCTCATCCGGAAAGATCTTGGGATTGTGGGGGATATCTATGCCCGCATCAATTACGCCTTTCAGAGCAGAGTAAACTCTGTTACCCTTACTGTTAGCGTATAGTCCCATGTCCAGAATGGCCTCCGATTGTCCCAAGGCCTTCATCCTCTTCCCAAATAGTAAACCTGTCAAATACGCAGCAGGCACATTACTGGTGTTAAGGGTATACCCAAACTTCTTGAGTTCCTGGGAATTAACTGTAAGTAACGTCTTGTCGCCAACGAGCTCCGCAACGGCCAGCTGTAGGGTGATATTTTTGTTGCCCTTTCTGACTACCAGCCGGGGCTTTCTGGACAGCAAGAGTCTGTACCTAACGTGATAGTTCGTTCTGCCCTCTCTTCGCCTTCTGAAGGGCACTTTGTATCGTGGTCCGGTTGCCATCACTCACTCCTCACTAGACCTTTTGATTTGATGTACGCATTGAGATGAGCCGTGCTGCGGTACTCCCCACCTTTCGCCTTTCGATAGAGCGTACGATAAGTATGACGATCTATCTTATCTTCATCTCTGAGTTCCTTCAGATTCCTGCGAAGCGCCCTAATCTTAGTCATCCAAGCATCTTTCTTGGGTGCACGAGCTCCTTTAGCCCCTTTCCTCCGGCCAAATCCTTTCTTGTGACCATAAGCCCTCTTTGCGGCTCTGGCCCTATATCTGGCACGACTGTTCCCCTTCTTGGGCTTGGCCTTGATGTTACCTGCCTCTACCTGGGCACGAACGTCATCTCTGGTAATGGCATCTGCAATGTCCCCTGCAACATCAGGATCTGGGTTTACCCACACTCTGCTCTCGCCAACATTCAGAACGCTAGCTGCCAACCTCTTCTGGGTGGTGAAATCTGGCATTATTGCTCACCTACAGTCTTGGGGTTAAGAATCTTCAAGCTCATCTCAGCCGCTATGGACTCAATAACCAACCTTTTTTTCATGCCCACCGACTTGGCTATCCGAACTGCACACCCCTCAACGTTATCCAGATCACCGACACATCTCACCAGAATTTCCTTCGTTCCACAGGGATGGTATCCTCTAACCAATTTAGGGCTACCATATCCCACCCTCACGGTCTTGCCTTTGGCAGCGATGTGACGACGCTGCTTGTTGTGCAGCCCACGAGGCTTTCTCCAACTGGTGGACAGTTTATTCTTTTTATGTGAATCGCAACGGTTGAACGAGGGCTTCTTTTTTTTCTGCCGCGCCCGAACCTTCAACAACCTCTCTGTTTCGCTCGCCAACTGCCTCACCTCTTATCCACCAGATATATTCCATCTTGGAAAACCCTGATGTCAAAACCTCTAACCCTGGTAGCCTGCTCGATATTGGCCATAGTCTGACCTACGCCTTCCTTGTCGATCCCAGTAACGATCACTTCATCACCACTGACCTCCACCGAAGCGTTCTCCATGATTTTGGCAGTGCGAGGTTTTCTCTCACCCAAAAAGTTACCAATTACCAACTCATTCTTGGTGACCTTCAATTGTATAGGAAAGTGAGAATAAACCGCCTTCATTCGGTACTCAAACCCCTCGGATACCCCTTTAACCATGTTCGCCAAGTGAGACGTCAAAGTCCCTACCATAGCACGATTCCGCTTACGAGTGACTTTGGAATCCACGACCAAACACGATTCGTCTTTTTTGATTTCGATACCAGGGTACCAGAGGCGCCTGGTAAGTGACCCTTTGGGTCCAGTCACCTTAATCAGAGATTCATCTCCGATCTCCACATCTACACCCTCGGGAAATTCCACCCGCCGCACCAACTCTTTGACCATGAAAATCACCTAATATACATAAGCTAGTAGCTGGCCGCCAGTGTTCTTTTCTCGGGCCTCAGTGTGGGATATCACACCCTGACTGGTGCTCAATATCAGTGCTCCAAAATTACGGGCAGGCAGATATCGCTTCTCCCACTTCTCCAAATCCAGGATATGGATGGAGAACCTGGGCTTAATAACACCACACTTATTGATATTTCCCAGCAAATTTACCTTAAATTTGCCGGATTTACCATCATCTATGAACTCGAATTCGCCAATGTATCCACGATCCGACATCACTTTCAAGGTATTGCCGATCAGCTTGGAAGCAGGATGGATAATACACTCACTTTTTCCCACAACTTCCGCATTTTTAATTGTAGACATGGCATCGGCGAGTGGGTCTAACATAACCATCTCTCATCACCTACGAGTACTTTTCGAACCCCATATCGCGGGCCATCTCTCTAAAACACTGCCTGCAGAGGTAAACGCCATACTTTCTTACAAGTCCTGACTTTCTACCACAACGCTTGCACATGTTTGCACCCCGACCGAAGTTCTTCTTTTTCGCCTTCATGCCGCCTCCGTGACCTCTACACCATACTTAGTTTTGACAAATTCCATAGCCGATTCTGCAGAGACTTTATGATGAGGAGACACTTTGCGCCTGGCCACACATCTTCGAGCCACGCGGTAACCAGGCCTTTTGAGGGCCACAGAAATATCCATTCCGAAGATGCCTATATCAGGATCGTATTTCATGCCAGGAAAATCGGTATGTTCTTCTACACCAAAGCAAAAATTGCCAGTATTGTCGAACTGACTACTTCGCAATGATTTTCCGATCACTTCTAAAGCGACTTTGAGAAACTCATCAGCTTCTCCACCCCTAAGGGTCAACCTACAACCGATGGGTTCAGCCTTCTTTATGCCAAAAATTGGCATTGTCTTTTTGGCGAGAGACCTAACCGGAGTACGGTTGGTAATCTCTCCCAAGATGGTCTCCGCGTTGACCAATCTTTGACCGCTCTCACCGACACCGATGTGGACCGTCACTTTGTCTATACGTGTTTCCAACATAGGGTTCATGTCTCAGCCCCCAACTTAATGACGGGTGCATCTCTGCCTATCATGAAGACATGATCTTCCGTAGTCTCAAATTCCTCTTTCCCGGAAATTATAACCCTATTAGGATGAGAGCTTCGCACGATCTGAATCTCTTTTATGGCACCCATCTCACCAGAGTGGGACCCTCCCACGACCATGGCCAAATTTCCTTCCTTGAACTCGATTCGGTCTACAATCTCCCGATCAGGTATGGAAAAAATTATAGAATCCCCAGTTTTGTAATCGCCCTCAATGATACTGTTAGTTCCATCGTTGAAGTTGAGCTGTTGTCGGCCACCTTTAATTATGGTCTTGTTCTCAATGCGACTGAGCTTCCTAACTTCTCCAGATTCTAGAGTATGAAGGTTGAACTTTCCTTTGGCATCCTGCAACATACGGTAATCCTTGTTCAACGCCGGAATCGATATCACGTCGAAGATACCCACAGGGAATTTGTGATCTTTTCTAACCGTCCCATCCACCAAGAGTCCGCCTTCATTCAGAACGCGTTTGGTTTCCCTGGAATTGGCAGCCAACCCCAAAAGGTCTCTGACCACAATCATAAGGGGTATGCTATTTTCCGCTGAGTGAGGGCCCGGTCTACTTTTAGTAACCCATTTATGGGTCTTCCTGGCAATGGGCCAGCTTTTTGGACTTGCAACCCTCTTCTGATGTTTGCTCACTTAAATCACCTGGAAAAGATCTTTTTGCGTTCCTCATCATCTAGCTCCAATTTGATTATAGCCACATTGGAGGGATGAACAGGACGGGGAATCTCGGTTCCATCTGCGCGGAAGGAGCTTACACCCACGACCTCGATGGTGCCCTTCTTAAGATTCACCTTTTCGACTTCGCCTTCGGTTCCAGCGTAATCTCCACGCATCACCTTTACGGTGTCACCCTTCTTCACTTGTGCACTGCGGCGGTTATTCTCCTGGCGAAGCTCTTTGCTCAAAAGAGCATGCATGTACTTCTGCCGCTTGTGAAGTGGAGCGTTGAACCTCTCCTTCCGCTGTTTACGTGGTTGTTTGCTCTTCATGTCTATCACACTATTATCGACGCAGCCGAGGCAATTTTTCCAAACAACTCTGCTACTTCTCTGGAAACAGGCCCCTTTATCTCAGACCCTTTTGGGATCCCATTATCGTCCGTGATGACCGCAGCGTTGTCTTCAAACTTAACCCTGATGCCATCGGGTCTCCGGAACTCTTTCTTTTGCCGAACGATAACCGCAGTAAACAACTGTTTACGCATTTCGGGAGTGCCTTTCTTGACGGAAACTACGACCATGTCGCCAATCCCCGCACGAGGCATACGATTTTTAACTCCACGATACTTCTTCACTGCAATGACCTGAAGCACCCGGGCACCGGTATTGTCTGCACAATCCAGAGAAGCACCCGCATTTATCGCCCTCGGAATCTTAGCTTTCTTCCCGATCATCGCAAGACCTCCACTACTACAAAAGACTTGGTCTTGCTTAACGGTCTACATTCCGCGATCTTCACCACATCACCCATTTTTGCATTCAAACAAGGAGGGTTGTGAGCATGAACCTTAGACCGCCTCTTTTCGTACCTCTCATATTTGCGATTTTTCTTCTCAAACTCGCGCATGACCACTACAGTATTAGTCATCTTATCGCTGACCACCACACCATCAAACACTTGGCCACGTACAGGGAGTTTTCCGTGAAAGGGACAATTTGGATCGTCGCACGCGTCCTGTGGAAGCTTCACGTCCAGTCCGATATCCCTCATAATTTCCACCTCGACTTACGTATTTTTTTGTGAATTCGGTTTTCGGGTTGTGAAACCAACACCGAGCCATTTGCCTTTACCGTCTGCCCGTGAGGGAGGGTGAAGACAAAGCAGGTATGTGCCTTAGAAACGCTTTTAACACCGTTATCTGTCTCTATATGCAGCATGTTTCGGGTCTCGTCTACCACCCGGCCAATCGCGCCCACTAAACACCGATTTGTGCTATTTACAACCTCGGCGTGCAGGCCAATCAACTCATGCCTAACGAGATTCTCAGGCGTTATTATCACTTTACGCGCTCCTTTTGCACAGTCTTTATCCTGGCTATGGCCCTTCTCAGTTCCCGTATTTGGCCAGGGTTTTCTGGCGCGCCGCCCGTGGCCACAGTACCTCGTTCTCGGATGAGCTCGTCTCGGAGATTGTCCAGCTCCCCACTCAGTTCATCAGGGCTCATATTTCGCAGTTCTTCGATTTTGAATATAGCCATATAAGGTCACACTCTCGTCGGACTCACTCCGCGCGCGTCTCCGATTCGGGGGGCTGTGCACCCTCAGACGGTTCATCTTCGTGAGGTTCTTCTGCAGAAATCTCTTCTACAGGAACATCCTCCGCCAAGTCGTCATCAGATGCGAGCTCTTCTGAAACTGTCGCTTCGGATTCCTCTGAAACTGTCGCTTCGGATTCCTCTGAAACTGTCGCTTCGGATTCCTCTGAAACAATCGTCTCAGCAACATCTTCTGTAAGAGGCACG
>Ga0272443_10001198_pt1 | contig 40026 bp, 57 predicted proteins | sample SSMAcet12_FD_193581 | JGI IMG/M metagenome (GOLD analysis project Ga0272443, IMG submission 193581) | Marine sediment archaeal communities from Little Sippewissett salt marsh, Falmouth, MA, United States - SSM-Acet-12 | ecosystem: Environmental > Aquatic > Marine > Wetlands > Sediment ...
CACTGGGCAAATGTGGTACGCCCCTCGGAAAATCCTCTCGCCGAGCTCCTGTCGCTGCAATAGCTGGTCAGCTAAAGCCTTCCAGGAGAACTTCACCAGGTCGAGCCCGTTGGGCCACCACTCCTCGACAACCTGGGGCCCGTTGAAAAATCTGTAGGCGAGTACGTTGAACGCCAGCGAAGCAGCGGTCCAGCGGCGGCGGCGAGTCTTCACCCAGGAGAGCAGGGCCATGGTGGTGCGGTCAGCCTCTCGGTAGTTATTACAAAAGTGATAATCACGGAAAATGTCGTTGACATCCCCCCCGCTATAGAGCCGGTGCCCGCTGCAGTTCTGTGCCCACTGCAGCTGCCGCTTGATGACGTATTCCCAGAATGGTGAAGCATTTTTCACAGCCGACTCCTATGTGTAAAATGGCAAGGGCGGGCCCGACTAAGAGCCCGCCCGTTGGGGTGCTACCTGCTCCCTCAGGCGGTGGCTTCGGCCTGCTTGGCTTTCCTTCCCTTGGCCTTCGGCTTGGCTTTCGCCTTGGCTTTCGGCTTCGGCTTGGCTTTCGCCTTGGGCTTGGCGGTGGAGGGGGCGTCGACCGTCTCCGTGGTGAGTTCGCCGTCAGCCGCTATTGACACGGTCTGCAGCAGCACAAAGAACAGCAGGGAGCGCTTGTTCCCGGTGCGGTAGATGACGTCCTTCTTGTGGCTGACTTCGTACTGACCATCCTCGGCCTCGGTCACCTTGATGTCTGAGGCCTTCCCGACCTTGTTCATGGCGTCGAGGTTCTGGGTGTAGCGCTCGTAGTTGTGCCACATGGTGGTTGAAGCGTTGAGGCGCTTCAGGGTGGTGGTTTCTTCATTCGTCGGCATAACTGCCTCCTTCGGTTTTGGTTGATTGTGTGGGCTGAGCCCACGTTGCTTATTGTACTTCTGAATCTTCTTCTCGGCCCTTACGAACTTCAATCTGTAGGCGCACATGCCGCTGTGTGTGCGGGGCGGTGTGCGCCTCACCTTCTGGCCTCCCTTCATCGTGTATACGTCATATATGATGTCCTCACCGCAGACCACACACTTGGTACGGGCGGAGGGCCACCCTGGGAAATCGTGCGCCTTTATGCGGCGGGGCCTCTTCTTAGCCACGGTTCTCCTCACTTAGTGCAGGGTTGATGCCTGTGCTCTTGCCGTGCTGATAGCCCCGGTGGAACGTGGCCGAGCCAGCATTGGCATGGCATCGGGGGCTCGGCGTCCTTGGCACTGCCGCGACCAGCTTGGCAAGGGCGTCAGGCTTGACGAGCACGAGCGCCTTGCAATCGGCCTCTGCCGCCTGTCGCTCAGCAAGCGCCTGTTCAAGCCCACTCATGAGGCCAGCGATGTAATTGCCGGTGTTTCTGCGAGACCGCCACAATTCGGGCTTGCAATTGTAGTGCTCAGCGTAACTTTTGCGGTAGCGAGCCTTCTCCTCGTCTATGCGTTTGTAGACCTGGGGGTAGAGAGCATCCCACAATAGCTTACAAACGGCGAGCTCAGTTGGGGCCCCGATGAACACCAGCCGCCTCCGTCTGCCGCCAGCCCTGTCGCAAAACGTCTCACATGCCGTAAATTCGCTCACCAGCTGAGCGAGCCTTACCTGCCACCTGCCGAACATGACATTCTCATCGAGCTCCTCACGCTCCAACTTCTGGGTGCGGGCCGGGGCGTCGAGCGCCTCAGCCATGCTGAGCTGATTCCTGGCGAGCAGGTCGCGGGCCATATTCATGCAGGTCTTCGCCTCGCCTTCAAAGTCAGTGCCGTTGGCCCGCTCGACGAGCTTGCGCACCTTGTCCAGAATCTTCTTTCGTTCACTCATGGGGTGGTGTCCTCCGGCCATGCGGCCACGATAATCGCCGTCCGGTTCATCAGGCGAATCAGGGTGGGCCGGTTATCGGGGCGGGGCTTCCCCGCCATCAGCACGTACTCGTTCGTGAGGATGAGCCTCAATGTTTCGGCGTCGGCCATGGTGCGCACCACAAAGCCACAGATTTTGTGCATCGGCAAGCCCATACCGTCCTCAGGCGGTGTAAGCTCCCACCTGAGCTCCTTGGCTGTGCAGCCGGTGTCGCTGGGGTCGTGGAAGTGGTAGCCAAAAGCCTCCAAGGCGGACAAGCGAGTTATGATGCCAAACGGGCAACCGTTGTTGATGTCAAATGGTAGCCTCAGCGAAGTGGAGAAGCTCCCACCTTCTGACATCGAGCCTTCGGCGAGGATGCCAACGACGCCCTCAGCGTCAGTCCAGTGCACGGCGTGGTGCCCATCGACGAACTCGACAGGCACGCAGCCCCTGTTAAGTTCAGAGAGCCTGCTCATCCTACAAACCTCACGTCGTAGTGGCATTCCAGGCAGATGCGACAATAGGAATGGCCGGTTGGGATGTGGACAAAAGTCTCCTCGCAGAGCTCCTCGCCACAGGTGTCACAAGCTGAGTCCTCGTAAACCAGCCACGTATCCCCATCCTGGTCGACGAACTCGTCCGACAGGGCTGTGCGGCCGAGTATCAAAACGTGGGAGCTCAGGGGGCGGGCACTCCGCCGGGCCTCAAACCGCTGTTGGGCCTTACGCCAGAAATGTGCTTTCGTCTCGTCGCCTGGGAGCGGGGGGCGGAGGCCCACCGCCACTTCGGCGATGTAATTCATTTCGCGCTGGCTGGGGCTGCTGCCTCCGCAAGCGTCTCCTGGGAATTGTGTCAGTTCTGAGTTCATTTGAGTCCTCCTTGGTTCGTGTCCTTGCTACACCCCCAATAACGGGCCAAAACACGAAAGACCAAAGAAAATATTGCTGTTTTTTCAGGTTATTTTCAAATGCCCACAGGGCAACGAGTTGCGAGAGCAACTTTTTTATCCATGCTGAGCCCCATTCTGGAAGATTTGGCGAAAAATTAAATTAACCGTCGTATCCTGATGTGTTGCAGGTGGTTACAAGAGGAGCGTCCAGGCCAGTTGCAGCCGGGGCGCTGTAGCCGACGCTGGAGGCCGGGGGCGGGCTGGTCGTCCGGTTGCACGGAGATGGGCACCGCGAGGACGTGGAGTCGCTTCCAGCGTCCTTCGCGGGCCGGCAGGGGGCCTTACGGGGCCATGCGCTCGTAGTGGGCAGGGTCGAACAGGGTGGGGAACTGCCCACCCCAGCGGATTGGGATTCCCAGGCGTTTGGCTGTGGAGAGGATGTGAGCCGCCACATCGACGAACCGCTTGAGCTTGCGGGCGTACTCGTCTGCCGAGTCGGCCTTCTTGTCCGGCCACTCAACCGGATACGGCACGATGTCCATCGCATCACATCGCCGGTAATCGAACGTCCCATCAGGCCTGGTCGAGCGGTTGTGTCGGGAGTGGGGCCACCTGAGGGAGGAGTGTCCTTCCTCGAATGCCTTGTTCTGGTCTTCCTCAGTCCGAAGGCCACATATCACAGCGAAGTCCACCGGCGACGTCTGGATAGCCTCACACGCCAAGCGCCTCAGTTCGTTGTGGCAGGGGGCCAATCGTCGCATGGAGCTCTCGGACAGGTGGTACATCATTGCCCTCCCTTCTTGGCTTCGGTCCGCTTATCCCAGGAGCGGGCGCCAGAGTACAGTGCAAAGATGCTCCCCATCAGCCACGCCACTGTCTCCGGTATCTCCGGTAGCGTCATCACAACTGGGTCATGCCCGAAGTACGTGGCTATGGTGTTGAGCAGCGGGATGACCACAAAGTGCAAGGCCAGCACCGCAAACACCAGCCACAGCCCAGCAGGGCGGGCCCGGCGTACAAATGGGTCAGTTGTTGACAGCTCCTTGGCGTACAGGGCGTGAGTGGTCCGGAGCTCCTCGAGGATTATCTTTTTCTCCTCAATCTCAAGTGCCTGCACTTTCTCCTGGGCGAGGGCGTTGGTGCTGATGATTTTCTTGACCGTCTCGACGGCCCCTGCCGCCTCAGTCCCCGGAGCCACGATGCCCCCGATGACCTTGAGGGCCTTACCTAAGAATCCAAGCATGTCAGCCTCCTATTAGTATAATGCCAATGCTTTGAATTGCATGTGTGTGCGCTTTATCTCCCGGCTCACCACAAGGAGCTTCTTTCCCGACCATGAGCTGGCTCGCATCAGTAGGTGGAAGTCCAGCTCAGTGCTCTCCAGCTCGACCCAGTCCCCAACCTCCACGTCAGCATGAATGTGCCCGACTGTGCTGAATGAAATGACGTCGTGCAGGTGCGACCATATGCCATCGCTGTCGGAGACAAGGTGTCCGGCGAGGTACGTGACAGCCGCCCCCCACAGCAAGTCCCACTTGGCCTCGTACTCCCACGTGCCGTAGTCCGTCTGGCTGGTTGAGTTCTCGATGACGGCGTTGTCCCGGTAATCCTGATACTCCTGCCAGTACCGCGACGCTACTATGAGCTTGTTTACAAGGAACTCCGTGTCCTCTACCTCAACATTGCCGTCGACGATGTGGGCGTACTTGATTGTTCTGTCGACACTCGCGGGCTCAGCGTCCAGGTTCACGAGGCGGGCCTTCCCGGCCAGTGACCACAGAAACGCAAAGGTAGACTGTTCGGCTATCTTACGGAACAGCGTGCTCGGTATTGCCTTGTTGCCGCTGTGTAAATTCAGGTGCATCGGCATGCTCGTGTTCTCGGCCTCTATGAATGACGCCAGGTCGATGTCGGCGGACGTCATCCCAAGCTCACTGCGCAAGATGTCCTCGATGACACCAGCCCCGTCAGTTATGACATCCCCACTGGAATACTCGCTGGAGCGTGAGTTAATCCAGGTGCCGTAGGTGCGCCCACTCCCAGCTACGTAGCCGACCGTCTTGTAGCCGTCGATAGCCACGGTGGGGTACTTCATTTTCAGCCTGACGTCGTGGATGTTCAGCATGGCTGAGTTGTTCAGTATGCCGTCCGGGGTCCAGTTGCTCCCGGTGTTCAAACGGTAAATCGCGAAGAACTCGGGCAGTGGGTCACCGTCCTCGGGGTCCCAGTACGTCAGCATGTCGGCGGGGCTGGTCTGCCACGTGGTTCCGTCATCCCTGCTCGGGAACAGGGGTGGCCCCGACTTTACTGTGTCCCCCGTTACTGAGCCGAACACACTATAGGTGTCAGGTGTGCCCGTATCCCCGGCTGGGTCAGTCGTCTTGAACTGGATGTGGCAATACGTGGGCTTCTCGTACGACGGCCACTCCACGATGTGGAACATGGCAAGCCCCTCCACTTGACTCGCACTGTCATCCTGCACGTTGTCGTAAAGGACAGCGTATGTGGAGTCGTTGTGGTCGACGGCATTCTGGAAGTTTGCTATCGGCTCAGCGTCGGCCCATGTGCCCCAGTCTGCATCGCTTTTCGTCAGCCCATCAACGAGAGGGTCCACAGGGTACACATACCCCTCGACCTCGGCAGTAGCCGTGTACACCCCATAGCCCCCGCTATCAACATCAGCCGTGAGTGTGGTGTAGCGGACAGGGTCTGTCAGTTGTGGGTCGACGGTGTACACATCCGTAATCGTGTCCATGGCGTGGTCCGAAACAACAAACACCGGCATGCCGTCGGCGTTGGTTGGGACTGCAATCGCGAGCCCCTTGGCTGACGTGTTGTCCAGGTCAAAATCAAAGTCACCATACGCCAGGGGCACAAGCTGGTCAGCGTACTCATCAGGGGTGTCCGTGAAGACGTCCCCCATGCGGTGCAGCGGCAGCATCTTCTCCTCTGTATACGACCGCTCTATGACCATAAGCTCGAGGCGCTGCCGATTATACTTCGGGCGGGCGGACACATAGCCCGTAAAGATGCGCAGCGAATCAGTGTAGACGTCTGTGACCTCATCTGAGTTCACGAGGTATATCGCAACCGGGGCAAACTTAACATCGACGAGCAGCTCGCTTATGCGCACGGACATGTCGAAGTCGTGTGCCGTGCCAGCGGTGTCCCGCCTGAACGGCTCGTTCGCGAGCGTCACCTTTACGCTTGCAACATTCCACTTCTTAGTGAAGACATCCAAGGTGCGCTTCAGCCCCGAGACCCCAACCAGCAAGGGGCGCACCTCAAGCGCAACCGTATTGTGCGTCAGCTGCCCGCTCGCCTCGCTGAATCCGTACAGGACGCTGCCGACCTGAATTACCACGACCATGTTGGCTTTGCTCGTAGTGTTGCGCCTCTGAGCCTCAAACTCCGTTGGGCAAGTTATCATCAGAATACCTCTCCATCTGGCAGGTACGGCACTTGCACAAAGTTAAGTGACAAGTCCCATACCTCATGTTCTCGGGGCACAAGGCTGAAGTCTGAGGAAGTTATGTACATCAGCATGTGCTCGCCGGTTGTCTCCTGATATATTATCGGGAAGCGGTCGCCGTAGCTACCATCGTAGGCAGCCTCCATGGTGTCAGCGTCCGCCGAAAGGAAGAGCGTCCACTTTCGCTGGTAGCTGCAGAATGGGATGCTGGAGCCGGCAGCCACGGAGCGCTCGTTAGTGTGTAGCCACGTTACAAGGTTCCCAAACGACTTTGGGCTCGCAGTCGGGTAGCTCGGGTTGACGGACACCGTGCGCCTCTGCATCAGCAGGAACTGAGATATCTCTATGGTCGTCGCCATGTTCTGGAATACAAACTTCCAGTACCGCCTGGTCTGGGCGCCGAAGCCTTCGAGCTTGACGAGCCCACCATTAGTTACGTGTGACGCACCCATGTCCTCGAATGTGCACGTGTCGAATCCTGTCCAGCTTACATTGTCGTCGCTCCACGACACCACTACCTCAGGCGATGACGTGGGGCCATGGTCGGTTTCGTAGTTGTGTATGAACAGCCCCCAGGCGTCTACCTTCTGCGCAACCTGCAGGTCAAAGACGATTGTCTGGTCGCCGGTTGTGGTCGGCTTCCAGTAAGTCTTCAAGCAAAAGTCGAGGGCGTTCTCGATGTCGTAGCCGGTAGCCTCAGACGTGACTGACTCTACCTCAACCCTGCGCATGGCCCCGGTGGCAAATAGCTTAACGGACATATCGACCTCCTGATAATTCTGTGTCGTCTATCACGAGGCTCGACGCCCGCCTCCTGGCAGCAGCCTCTACTTGGGGCACAATCTCACGTTCGACGAACTCGGCCGACGTCACCGGCCCGTGGAATTGCAGGCTTAGGCTCTGGTTGACGGTAGTCCCACCGCCAAGCCCCCCTCCAGCTGTGACGGCAAATGCGTTGCCGAGGTTTGCATAGTCCATGACACCCAGCGCCCCAGCCATAAAGTACCGACCAAAGTCAGCTCCCTGTTGGGCCGCCATCCTATCATTGGCGGGGGTGTCAAAAATCGAGGCGAGAAGAGACAGCAGCCTTGGGATTAATATGTTCGCAACCGCCGAAAGGATGCGATTAACAAACTCCCGCATGAAGTCTGCGGCCAACTGCTTGAATATGCCGTTGGACTCAGTCCTCAGGAAGCCGAGGCCATTGACGATGCTGCCAATTGCCCCATTCATCGAATATTGCATGCTGGCCCCGAGCTGTTTGAAGGCCTGCTTTTGCACAGTGGTAACGGCCCGAGTGGTGCGGACGGTCTTCCTGATTGCCGCATCTATCTCCGCCATATTCAGCTCATCGTCAGAGAGGGAATCGTCCCCGTAGAACACTGCCGGAGGAATACTGGCGACGGTGTCGACCATGTCCGTGACGGTAGCTGTGGTAAGGGCAAGGTTCTCGCGGGCCACTTCACCAAGGTCTCCAGTAAAGGCAGCCCCGAGATTCTGGGCTGCAGCGATGAGGTCCCAGAAGTCCTGCTTGCTCTCACCGAGCACGTCACCCCAGCCCTCCCAGATTGCGGGCAGCGCCTCCGCTGCTTTGCGGAAGTCGCCAGAAACCAAGGCCAAGAATCCCTTGCCGAGCCCTATGATGGCCTCACCTATCAAGCGGGCTGGTGTCATCAGGGTCCACAGGGCGTTCCAGATTATCTGGATGCCGCTCACCATCGCCACCACCACGGGGCGGACGTCGTCTGAGAGCCCCCTGAATTGCGCGCGCATATCCTTCACGCTGCCCGTGAAGCCCTCAGCCTCCGTCTGCGGGAACTGGACGTCGATTATGCGCATCAACTCTTCGATGACTTCCGTGGCCAGGCTCCCCAGCTCCGTCAGCACCGGCAACACGAGCAAGCCTATCTTCTCTTGCAGGTCACCAAACGTCTGCCCCACCACCGCCATCTTCACGGCATAGGTGTCAGCCTTGTCAGCAGCCGCCCCGCCGAAGTTCTTGTTGAGCTGCGATATCGCCTGGTCAAGTTGAGTTGTGAAGCCGGCATTCTTGTCGACCTCGACTCCGTACTTCTCTAAGACCAGCAAGTCCTTACGGCCAATAATGTCAGCCATCTCATTCAAGACACGTGACATGTCCTTGTTCTTGCTGGCCGCGACATCGGCGGTTGCCCCCACCAGGTCGAACGCCTGCGACAGCGAGGCCCCCCGGTCGACCATCGTCTGCACGGCCCGGCCCCACTCTTCGTCGGCCACACCCGTAAGTGTCTGCATCTGGGAGGCGAACTGCTTGACGACGGTTATGTTGTTCTCGGTGGCGAGCCCATGGCGCTCCAGGGCAGCAGTCACCATCGTCCATTGCGCCTGAGTATTTGCGGCAGCCTCGAGAGTGCCGAGAATGGCATTCTTCAGCCCCCGCATCAGTCCCATGGCAGCCTCAGCCGCTATGTTCCCGATAGCAATGCCGTTGGTGAACTTGGTGAATATCTTCGGGCCCTTTTTGGCCGTGCCCGACAAGAGATTTATCTCACGTTCGAGCTTGTTGACGGTGCGGTTCGCCTTCACCATCTCCGGCCCACCAAGGTCTGCGAGCCTCTTGGTGAGATTCTTTATCTTGGCGTCGGCCGTGATTTTCGCATCAACGAGTATATTATACTTGTCGTCGGCCATTGGGGAGCCTCCTGTTCTTGCTTCTATTCTTGTCCCTGTTCTCCTGGGCCCGCTTGCGGATACGCTCTATCCTGTCAATCTCAGTGCGGAACACTTGGAATGCCTCGACCAGCCTTGTGGGTAGCTGAGAGATGCTCGCCACCGTCTCGTTGCGTAGATACCCACTCAGCGCATACAACTGCCACGCATAAGCGGCGAACGTGTCGACCACGGAAGGAATGCACACAGAATAGTATCCGGCCAAGCACTTCCACATCGGCACGTCCGTCCCGGCCCTTTCGCGCACCACGTCAACAAGGTGCGCCCAGTTGTCACGGGTTAGCACCACAGGCTCCATCCCTTGCCCCTTAGCGACTATGGTGCCGTCTTTTCTGGGATGGTTGAAACAGGCGCGACGACCTTCTCTACAGGCTTCTCCACAGGGCTCCCCGCCGAAGCCAGAATAGGCCGCCCCGGCGAGGAGAGTAAGTTTTTTCGTTCTGCCTCCGGGAGAGTCGTGAAGTCGACGAGACCTTTCATGATAGCATGCAAGTCCTCGTCATACTCCAGCGCCCCCAGTATTTCACGAGGCGTCCCCTCGTGCCCTTTTATCCAGACGACGTGCTTGCAAATCTCGTCAAGCACATCGCCTATAGGGTTTGTGGAATTTTCTTGTGCCGTCTGGCAGGTTGCTACCAGGGCGGCCCGGTCGTCCAGAGACATGCCGGAAATTCGGAACACTACCTCCTCGCCGGCAATCTCCATTGGCACGTCGTACGTGCGTTTGTCTCTTACTGTCCTTAACATGAAAGGCTCCTGTTCTGGCGTGCTACCACGCCCGGTCAATTGAGTTCGACATATTTACCTGCAGGGAGTAGTTACCAGCGCCCGCTGCCTTGCGGATGTCGCCTTGTATGATGGCCCCGATGAGGCCGTCCTCCTCCAGCTTTATGGATGTGGGCTTGAACACTGCTATGACCTCCAGCTCGCCGTCGGCGTTTGCGCCAGCCGAGCCCCACCGCAGGGTGAAGGTGCTGCTGGTGTCTACCGGCCAGTTCTCCAGCAGGTTCTCGACGGTCGTGTCCTTGAGTGCCTTTAGCTCGATGGTGCCCTCGCGGGAGTGGATGCCCCAGTTCTCGAATGAGCCAGAACCGTCTGGGCTGACCCCCTCGACCTCGTGCGCCATCTCAATGCTGAACGAGTACAGAGCCAGGCCGACTGCAGCGGTGTCCCCGACACTTATCTGGCAGGTGTCGATGTCGTTGAAGAATAGGCAGCCATAAGCGCTGTCCTTGGCGTCACTGCCGCCCGGCCCATCCAGGCCCCGCTCCCACGTGCCTGACGGATTTGCATCATACTCCGGAGCGCCATGAGCGACCCACGAGGCGTCAAGCATCAGGGCGCCATCTCGCTCCCCGTAGAGCTTGAACGACTGCACTATGCAGCCCTCAAATGCCCACGACGTAGAGGCTGCCGGGAATCGCTTCATCCATGTGACGTAGAATCCCTCGTCGGTGGCGGTGAAGTCAGGGTGCGTTGTGAGGGGCGTGAAGTTCTTGGTGTATGCAGGCGAGGAGTCCTCTGACACATTCTGGAACCACGCCTGGAGGAAGACATCACTCTCGTACAGGCAAAACGGCCCCTGCGTTGTGAACTTGGGGATGCTTCCACTCGTGTTGTTTATGAGCTGGTCCAGCGTCCTCCCCTTCTCGCCACTGACCGTAGCGATTTCATGTGGCTTGACGTCGGGGTCTATGTCGACCGGAGCAGTCAATTTGATTTCGGTGAACGTGTCTCCGTCGACACGACGAGTCCCGAAGGTGTTTTGGGCCTGGATTGAGTAGCCCATCCGTATTTCGCGGCCCTCGTAGATAGTGTCCATTCGTTACTCCTGCTCTTCCTCGGTGGAAACCACCTGGGCGGTGGCATTCACCTGCGTTTGCGTTTTAGGCGTCTCGGCCCGGATGGCCCAGCCCCTCCTGTCAAGCTCGCTGAAGGCTTCCCTGCTGGCGACCACGACCTTGCCCCTCTTGAAGTCAAGGCATGACTCCCTCCTCAAGCCAACATTACGGAGCGCAAGGGGCGCTCGATTACGACCTGTCCTTGTCCCTACCACTTTCATGCTTACTCCTGTCGGTATTCAGCCAGCACATGCAGTTCGACATTTACCTGGCCACCTTGCGTACCGCTTTCCGGGAAGGACTCCCGGTAGTACGCTGCGGAAAAGCCCGCGATGAGGTAGTCGGTTGCCAGCCTCAGGTTACGTTTTAGTTTCGTTATCACAGCGTCCAGCACCGCCACCGTCTGAGCCTGGTTGTGGGGCTGGTTCGCGAATGCCGTGTGAACCCTGATGGAGAGCACGACCTTGTGGTTCACACAGTAATCTGTCGTGAATACAGCAGCGTCCCCAGCTATGCCGCTTGGGTCGTTGCTCTCGACACCTATCGTAACGGCGTCGAGTGTCAGGTCGGCCTGATTGTGCCCACCACTGTATACTGTCACTGCCATTATAATGCTCCATCCAATAGGGTGAACGTCTTGCTTACCGCCGTCTCCACAATACCACCCGTATCCCCGAGCGCTGCCGTGTCGCCATTCAGCAGGTTATACACCGCCGTTATGGCGTCCTCGACGATTGCAGTCAGCGACACACCACCAGTCACATAGCCGGTGGCGCTGACAGTCGACGTGGCCGGGGCAAGCATGTGTCCGGTGGCTGTCTTGGTGGCTGAGTCGACTACCGAGACCGCCCCGGTGGCGCTGACGGAGTCAGTCGCAGACGAGAGGACATGGCCGGTTGCGGTGGCAGTGGCCGTCTGGGTCGCTGATGCGACGTGGCCGGTGGCTGTAATTCCGTCGCTGGAGGACGCCAGGACGTGCCCTGTAGCCGTAACGGTATCGGTCTCGACCTTGGCTACCGCCCCGGTGGCGCTGACTGTGCTTGTCTCGCCAGCAGCCTTTATGTGCCCGGTTGCGGACTTGGTCGAAGTCTGAGTGCCAGTCCCGACGTGGCCGGTGGCCGTTGCGCTGGAAGTCTCGCCGGTTCGCTTGACGTGCCCGGTCGCGGTGCTGGAGTCCGTCTGGGCTGACCTGACGTGTCCTGTGGCGGTCGCGGAGTCTGTTTGCGCAGCAACCTTTACGTGGCCGGTTGCGGACGCTGTGTCGGTCGCTGAAGTCCTTACATGCCCAGTCGCGGTTGCTGTGTCGGTGTCAGTTGACCTTACGTGCCCAGTCGCGGACTTGGTTGACGTTTCCGTTGAGCCTGCTGCTGCAACCTGGTCGGCGCCACAATCCCATGGGGTATCACGAGTGTCGCCGTCGATGTCGTCCTCAAAGGCCAGGGAGCCGTCGCTCGACAGGTCTGTGCCATATCCTTGTGCTCCGGCATCAGCCGAGTCGAGATGATAATCAGCGGCCCCTGCAAACGTGAAGGTCTGAGAGGATTCGTCGTGAGCCCCGCCAGTATCCTCTCCGTCATCAGAAACGTTGTAATCGGAATTACCATCGAAGGTGCCATAGTAGCTGTAGCTGCTGCAATTGGCAGCAAGGTTATTCTTGGCAACCGTGGTGCCGGCTTGCGCATAAATGCCAACAGAACTTGTGCCATCGATTGTGTTGTTGTAAACATAAGCGGTGGCGTTGGCGTCATTGATAAGGATACCGCGAGTGCCGAGGTCATAAAGAATGTTGTTGTATATGTAGATTGTCGACGCTCCAGAGAGCGAAGACACTTCAATGCCGTTTTCTCCTTCGTCGCTCTTAATGATGCAGTGGCTGATGACAACTCCGTTCGGCCCCTCCAGCAGCCACACTGCCCGGCTATCACCGGCAGAGTTATCCATTTGCAGCCCGACTATCTCAGTGTATGGCTCCTTGCAGGCGATACATCGTGTCGATGATGGCACGAGCCGGTGAGCGGTTGTCGACCAGGCCCCATCATGGCGAGCGTCAGCGTCCGTCTCGATGCGTATGTAATTGTCGGCATCACAAGTCCAGCCGTCGATGAGCACTGAGGTCGTATCGTCGACAGACCAGGTGCCCTCTAAGCTGGCGACAAAGGTATCGCCGGCAGTAACGAGATTCTGCTCGTTGGCATTCAGGCAGGACTCGAGTGATGAATAATCACCGCCCGATTGCTTGACTGTCTTGGTTACGGTAGCCATCTTAGTCCGTCATCGGTTTTGCGCGCTTGTCGCGCAGGTTTTCCACCAGATACTTGACGTCGCATGAGAACGAGCCATCAATCGTGCTCGCATTCATGGCCGCCACAACTATCTTGTGAGCATTATACCTACGTCGCTGACCGTTGTCTCCTGGCTCCTCAAGGTGCTTGAGCGCCCCGCACGGTACGCCCGGCAAGCGGACGACCAAAAAGTCGGGCGGCCCCTCCAGCCGACCCCACTCCCAGTCGTCGGGGCGCACCAGGATGACATCCCCCACCCGAGGTCTGCCCGCCCGCTTCCTGCGAGTGTCGAGGTCGTCCATGGGGGTGAGCTCCGTCCAGTGCTGCTTTGTGATTATGAGCAGTTGTGCCATCAGGGCGTCCCCCTATCTATCTCTCGGCTCAGGTGCTCATCGTATCGACAGCAGCAGTCCTCAAGTTTGCCTATGCGGGCTTCGAACTTTCCGTGGCTGACGGCACACCCCACCTTGATGTTGCTGATTTCCTTGCGTATCTCCACGCCGAGCTCGTTGAGCTGTTGCTGGGTCGTCGCTGCTGTCTGGTAGTACAGGGCGGTCAGCCCCACGGCAAGCATTATCAGCTGGATGATAACCGTTACCGTGATGTGCCTTGTGAGCCCACCAGGACTATTCTCTGTCTTTTTGGCTGCCATAGTGCTCGTTTCACTCCTTTTTCGTGAAGCTCCCACCTACCGTCATGGTCGATGCTTAGCCACGCCTGCATATTCTGCTGGCGGCTGGTGAGGCCTTGCACTCCGATACCACCGAAGGAGCATGTGATGTTTCTTCTGCTGTCGCTGGTGGAGATTTCAGCTGACAGTCGTCGGAAGCAAATCGGGCGTATGTCGTGTAAGTGTGCCAACGGAACCATAATGATGACCTGTCCGTTGATGCTCACCGCCCCGGAGCCGAAATCGACTTCAGCTATAGCGGGGCCATACTCCAGCGTCAGTTTGACAAGCTCGCTCAGCCGGGGCTGAATGGCCGCATAAATCTGTAAGTCACGCTGGAGTATAGCGCCGTCTGCAAAATGTGCTGTCCATCGCACGGGTTGTATCCCTCCTGTCTCGTGACTATACCTGGTCCCACGTGACGGTGATGGTTTTGTTGTTCAGTGCACCGTTGGGGGTGCTGGAGCTGGTCTCTATCTGGAAAAGACCATAGTCGCTCTGCCCATCCGCCACCAGCACACCCGTGTCACTTCCGCCGAGCCCAAGGTTCTGTGCCCCAGGGGTCGACGTTGGAATAGCCGAGTTCCCGAGCGAATCCTGAGAGGGGGTGGCGTACGACACAGACAGGCCATCGAAGGTCATAACCTCGTCAGTGACGTAGGCTCCGGCCGACTTGTGTATCTTGGCCGTCTGTATTTCGGTCACGCCCTCCCCGGCCATGCCGGCGAAGTCGACCTTGACATACTTGCCGTAGCTGCAAAGGCCAGCCGTGATGGGGTAGTCCATGGGGGTGAAGTCAGCGCTGTCTGACGAGCCGAACACGAGGTTCGTCACGTTGTCGCTCTTGACCTCCCCTCCGCCATGGTACTCATCCCACGTGATAGTAAGTGCCATTACGAGGCTCCTTTCGTACTTGTGTAGTATATTGTGGTCACCAGTCGTGTGGTGCTGTATGCATCGTTGTAGATGAGGTTCACATCCATGACCTCGTCCACACTTATTGACTTAGCGCCAATGGCTGCGGCGGTGGTGGACGACTGGCAGTAGTCCCGCACGGCCGTGAGCAGATTCTCTATGTTGTTCCCCTCCTGCACCAGGATGAGGTCGACGCTGAGGTCGTATAGGGCCTTGGTGGCATCCTCCGCCATAAGGCGCTCCGTAGAGGCGAGGACGCCCACATATGGGGCGAACTGGCGCTGCTCTATCGGGGAGACAAGGTCCAGGGTCGCCTTGTTGACGCCTGTCAGCCCCTCCAGCGCCGTCGCCAGCGCCGTCAGCATAGTTACTCTCGTATTTGCCATCGTCAGTACCTCACCAGGCTTGCGGCATAATGCTTCATGTAGGCCCTCACGGCAGTCTTGTTGTCCTTGAGCGCCCTACGGAAGACGCCTCGCTTTGGGATGTGCGTGGCGTGGTTCCGCCCGGCCTGCCCGCCGAGGTCATGAATGCGACCGTAAGGCACCTGAGCCAGGTCAACCTCAACAACGCCCACCCAGCCGAGAGTGTGCTCCTCAAGGCGTCCGTGGATATGTGAGCGGTAGCGCCCTGAGCGCCCCACAAGAATCCCGCCAGACACATTGCGGCGAACCGCCTTCTCCAGCAGGTTCACCACCTTCTCCATCTCCAGGCCGAGCTTCCTCTTGCAGAGGAGGCCCATCCTCGCTATGTGGAGGGGCTGCTTCGGCTGCATACGAAGAGACATGTCAAAATCAGCCATAGGTGTAGAACCTCCCATAACGTGCGAACACGTCGTCGACCTCCTTGGGGGGCTCACTGCTGCCCTTGAAGTACGAGAACGACTGCTCGCCGTCAGATTGCGATGCCAGCTGCTGCTGGGCCGGGGCCGAAGAGTTAAACTTCGCCAGGAGGCACAGGGCCCGCTTCAAGTCCTCCGGAAGGCGGGCATACCCGAACGTATACGTGACCCTCCACAGATTAATCTTAGACCGCGAGAACCTGAGCCCCTCACGGAAGGCGATGTAGTTGCCATCAGTGTAGGGGGTGTAGTTGCTGTCCACAGATTCCCAGTCGCTGCCATCCCAGTATTCGACTGCATCAACCGACACGACTGGGGCCTGTCGCGGGAAGTACCGGAGGCCCCCATCCCCGCGGAACTCCTCAACTGCCTGGGTGTACCGCCCAACAGAAAAGAAGCGCCCGGTCGTCTGCGCAAGGGCTGATGTGGCGTCCTTGATGGCCTGCTCAATCTGGGTGGCGTTGCTCGGGGCGCTTATGCCGGCGAACAGGTAGTACTCAGCCAGCGAAACGAGCATCGGTGCGGCCACGACCGCTTTTGCAGTTTGAGTTGCTGTCTCAGCCATGGAGCCCTCCATCGTCCTCGGACGCACCGTTGCACCCATCGTCCCCCGAACGTCCCTCCTGGTCGGCCTCAGAGTCCTTGCAGTCCTCGTAGGGGGACGTGGTCAGATGGTTTACAAACGGTTCCTCGCCAGTCCACTCGCCGCCCCCCATATTGACCGGAACCGAATCGTCGTCCACTTCCTCGTACGGGCGGAAGGCTTCAGGGGTGCTGGGGGCCACGGTGATAATCTCACCGTCGAGCCCCGCTGACGATATGTCGCTCGTCATCTTGTTGGCCTCAGGCGACTCCACCCTGTAGCCTGCCTTTTGTAGGAGCTTTATTGCCCTGCTAATTCTGCTTTGCATGACTTGCTCTCCTCGTATAGTTTGTGGATGGCCTCGTTGCCACGGAAGTTACGAGTCTTCTCCTGTAGCTCCTCGAGCAAACGCAAACGCCGATTGCTGAGGCCGTATGTGTTGACATGAGCCCTGGCATAATCAAGTGCCTCTTTCCTGAACTCCTCGTCCTCCATAACTCGCTCGATATGGCCCCTCATCATGCAGGTGTCGCCAGGGGCAGAGGTAAGCGACGGCCACAATGCCGCCTGAGTGTGGCAGGCCGAGGAGCCGACACATGGTGTCCCCAGCACAGCGCACTCAATCGGTAGCCGCCCCCACGAGTTGACCCAGTGATACGAGTCCACAATGCATTTCCGGGCCTTCACCCACCCGAGGAACTGTGGATAGGGCGCAATCTGGAACTTTATGTCAAAGAACGCCTTGCATTCATCCAGCAGGGCAGCATCCATCAGCCACGCACCGTACAGGTACGGCAAGTCCCTCAAGGCGGCATACGGACTGAACCAGTTGCCGTCATAGCGGTGCACTACCGCTCCTATGTCCAGCTCGATTGAAGACTGGCCGGGGCCCACCTTAGACAGGTTCTCCAGGTCAGCAGGATGCTGGATGAGCTTGCAGGTGTCACCGGGGGGCGTGAACCCATTGGTCTGGCGGACAATCATCGGCTCGGGGCCGAACACCATGTCGCAATAGGCAATGGCGTCCTCGAGGGCGTGGGGATTGTAGCCGGAGCGCCACAGCTGCACAGCGTAATCCATGACGCCAACGATGATAGTGCGGGGGGAAACCAGGTTCCGCAAGCGCTGCACTGTGCGGGCGTCGACTTCGGGCTTGGCGAGCGTGACCATGATGATGTCAAACTGCTTAAGCCTCAACCTGAGCTGCTGCCACTGGCCAATGTGGCCCCTGAACGCTGCATGCCAACAAAAGTACCCTGTCTTCATTACGGGGGCGTCGTAAATCTCCCTGACGTCGCTGCTGATGATGTGTGCGAACTTCATAATAGTACTCCTCCAAGAGTGCTAAAAGAGCGGGGCCGGGCTAGCGACCCCACTCATGGTTAGGTTATGCCAGCTTACGCCGACGTATCGTGCCAGAGGACAAGCGCCAACTGACCGGACAGGTTATTCGTGGCCGTGAAGCCGCCGGCAACCACAGTGCAGTTGGTGGTGATATCCTCAATCATACCGATGGTGTCCTCGGATATCCTGATGATAGCGAAGACCTCATCAGTAGTGGCCATCCCCGTGATGGCGTTCGTGCCACCGACGGTAGCCCCCGTTACGACGTTCGTCTTGAACGCGATGGAGCTGACCGCCTGAGTCGGTTTTGAGATTACTGCCACTTCGGTATCTCCTATTCTACAAGGTCAAAGTACTGCTGTCTTATGCCGTGTGCTGCACGTTAATGCCGCACGTGACCGGGACGATGGCGTCAGCACTGATGGTGCCGAAGTCCCACCGGGCGGTAGCAACAAACTGGCGCTGCTGGGTCAGGATGTCCTTCGCCATTTCGAGCGTGATGCCCCGGCGCTGTCCAATACGCCACGACGGAGCGTGGGTATAGGTGACAGACGTGTGCTTCTGAGAGCCGGAAGCATTGTGGAAGCCATCACTGTCCAGCGTCTCAAGGTACTGACCGGAGATGTGAGTCGGGGAGCCGAGGATGCTCGGCAGCTGCCCTGAGATGATGTACTGCAGAACTCCCAGAGCATCAGTGTCGTACAGAGCATGCAGCATCTGCATCCTGCCCTTGACGCCAGTCAGCCAGAAGCACTGGTCAGGTCGAGCACCAGCGACACCCTGCAGGCCCTGCTGATACTCGAGACATGCCAGCTCCAGCGCATTCACGCCAGTGCCGGACGACGGAGTCTCGATGTCGAAGGTCTTGCTATCGTCGTCGGCCCGAGCCCGTAGCCCGATGAACGTGGTCTCCACATTGTACGTCTGCCACTTGGTCTCGTGGACGTTGTCAATGTGGGTGGCTGCGGTATCACCGTTGATGATGGCTGATTCCAGGCCCTCAAGCAGCGCCATGGAGAGCTCCTTGCGGATGAAATCAACCATGCTGATGATGCTGTCCTCCGTCAGCTCCTCACTCCCGATGAGTGCCCCGATGAACACGGTCGGAGTGAACAGGTGCCGGTCGGTGGCGATGCTGGTCTTGCGGGCCTGCTCGGCGTTGTCGGTGGTAGACTCCCCGCCCTTGTAGACCGTGGCCCGGCCATTCTGGAAGGGATAGTACCCCGATGCGCCCTTGCCCATCTGCCACACCTGGAAGCGGTTGGCAAGGCTCGGCTGCAAACGCAACAGCTCGTTGAACTGGGCGGACATCTCAGTCGGCACCCATTCAGCACCGTAGCCGGTGTTGCCCCCGGCCATGGCGTGGCCGAGTTTCTCGTCGAACTTCTTGGTCTCTTCGACGAAAGCCTTCCACAGCGGCTGGTCTTCAAGGCGATAGCGCCCGCTCTTGCCGTGGGAGAACTGCTTGAATGCATCGACGCACAAGACGGCATCGTGCATGTTCCGCAGGTTCCTCAGGTCGACGCCCCGGTCATGCTTGTCGTAATCGATGGGCATGTGGAACAGGGCGTGGGCCCGGTAGTCAACTTCGGAGTAAGGCTTGCCATCTTCGTGGGTCAGCCACTCCATCCCCGTCAGCATGTGACGGTAGTCTTCGAACTGAAAGCGCTCGCCAACAACGGTCGCGGCCTGTTCAGCTGTCTGCAACCGCTGCTCAACACCGGCGATGTCGTTCGCGATTTTCTCCATGCGGTTGGAGAACTCTTCCTTCGTAATCAGGTCACCCTTGAATTTTGTGACCTCCTCGCGGAGGCTGTTGTGCATCCCGATGAGCTTTTCCTGCTCATCCTTGAGATTGACCTGCGTTGACTGGAGTACGTCAAGGTCGAACTCTTTCAGGTCCGGTACTTTCTTATCCGGCATCGTAAATCCTTCCCTCAGTCACGAGATACCTTCTGCCCTTGTGTATGAGGTAGAAGTGGTCTCGCGGTTTATGTTCAGTTGTCCTGTCTGGCTTAGCAAAGGCTGCCTGGTGGAATACCTCGAAAAGTGACTCGTCATTGGCCCCCACGTTCACAGTCGACACCTCAAGCAGGACGCCCTTGGAGATTGTTAGCAGCTTCTCCTTCTTGTCGTAGTCGAGGCCATCCTCCTCTGGGATGAAGCCGATTGAGAATGCGTTGGTGACCTTGTCGCGGATGGCCCGCTTCAGGCGCTCGGGAGCCTCAGCCCAGATGTGGCCTGACCCCCACAAGCCCTTGCCCTTCACAAACTCATACCGTAGTATCTGGCCGACTGGCAGGTCTGAGCCCCCACCGAGCAGGAACCGACGTCCATGCTGGTCGAGCACTCGGCCATTCCAGCGAGACGTCCCACCAGACCAGTCAAAGGTCTCAGCCTTGACAATCTGACGGTACGAGTTTATCTTCTCCGTGGTGAGCCAGCCACGTATTTTGATGTCACCATCTGGGGTGTCCCCATCATGGAATGACTGGGCCGGGGCGCCACCGTCCAGCTGGCACACTCCCGCACAAGTCATGACAACAAAGTCTCCAGGCTCAGGTAATGTCATGCCGCAGCCTCCTTGCGTGTCTTGCTGTCTATGAGTGCCTGGCTCTCGACAGCTTCATGTTCGTAGTTGATGGTCGTGGCCTTACGCCAGACCAGTGACACTATGTCATGTGCGAGACGGCCCGCCCTCTCAGGCGAGAAGTGCCGCACCACATTCTTCGTCAGGGTGTCAAGGCTCCACCCGTAGGTGTCGCAATCTGACAGGGCGTTGGTTACCAGCTGACGAGTCTCCGTGTTGAAGTCATTCAGAGTCCTCTTCAGGAGACCCAGGGCAGCCGAAGTGGGCCCATCGGTGGAATCGGGTAGCCCCGGTAGCTCGGAGCCCTTGTGGAGCTCCACGACTCGGTCGTACAGCAACGCTCGGGCCGGGGGAAGCACCGCTACATGGAGTCCCCGGTTGGTGCGCTCATGGGGTAGCAAGGCTTGCACATCCTTCTCAGGAAAGCAGAACCGGGACATGAACGCACCATTGACCGAGAACTCCCTCATGGAGGAGACAATGCACCGACGCTGCCGCCGGAGTTCCTTCAGAATGACCAGGCCCATCGACTGCTCCTCCTTTTTGGGAGGTTTGGCCGTGGGCTTATCTTCATCATCGCCTTTGTCGGCCGGGCTCTTGGCCTCGTCCTCGTCGTCGTCCGGGGGCGTCGGGGGCGGGGCTGCTGGCTCGTCCAGCTCCTCACGTCCCAGCTCCTCCCGAACCTCATTCTTGGTGAGGATTCCTTCCCGGACATAAGCACAATGCACATCGGCTCGCTCCTTGGGGTCACCCTGCAAAGCCGGCACTCCACCGAAGTAGAACTTCAGCATGATGTCCTCACCGAAGTAAGGCCATATCAGCTGCGAGTTGATGTCATCGGCGAGCGTCGACGTTATCGGCATGACCGTATTGTTCCAGAAGTCCTTGTCCTGAGCCACGGCGTTGGCGTAATTGGCATACTCCATCACCCCTCCCCTGAAGGGGGGCAGCCCGAAGACACCGAATATCTTCTCCCGGATATGCTTCAGCAGCTCCAGGAATGCGATGTCCTTGTGCTTGAGCCCTGGATTCTCTATCTTGCCAGGGTACCGATTGATAAACGTGCCAAAGTAATTGTCCACGCCCTCAGTGTCAGCCTTGAGTTGCTCGAGGAGCTGCTCGTGCTGCTCTGGTGTGAGTTTGACATCGGGGGTGAACATCAGCCCAAGCGCCCCACCGTGCTCGAACCACGCCCGGTTGAACTGGTTCACCTTGTAATCCATCTCAATCTCTACGCGAACCGACTCATGACGGGGCTTACCCCAGAGGGGGTCTTCGACCGTAACGTCACAGATGTGCAGCACGCGACTCGCTGGGTAACGCAGGGGGCCGTCCGGCAGCCCCTCAATCCGGTAGGCCCCCACGCGCACCCCCTGTCTTTCCGCCACCACGTTGCGGGGGTCTCTGGGCCAGAGCTCGAGCGTTGCGTTCGGCCCGGTCTGGCGCTCTATGGTGCATATCGCGTTGCCGTCACCAAGGTAGCTCATCACCATGTGCCGGACAATCTTCCGCAGCGTCATGGTTGGGTTCGGGTGCTTGAGCAAGGCATTGGCCGGATGGTCGGTGTCGACGTATGACGAGTCCGCCCCATCCGTCTCCTCTGTGCTCACAATCTGCAAGGGGAGAGAACCGATGGCATCGCTCAGCGCACGGACACAGATGGCCACATTCGCATTGATGTTCCGGGCAAGGATGTCAAATGGCGCATTCGGGGAGCGCCTCATTACCTTCGCACCACCGTACTTCAGCCAGTACTCAGCGCCAGCCGCCCTGTCCTTGTGGACGTACTGTGCAGCCCGGTCGAGGAGGGCCGCTGCCTTTGCACGGAGCCCCATGTCACCATCCTCTCAGCGTTGCATCAATGATGAGCACGATGACAGTGTACATGCACAGAAACAGCGTCTTCTTGGTGTGGTACACGGTTGCGAGCCAGCCCTTGTACTCAACCAGCTTGTATCCTTCGGTTTTCTTCTTAGCCACGGTGGCCTCCTATTCGTAGTTGCGAGCATCCCAAACGGGAGCGGGCGGAATCTCGTCGTCCGTTTGCAGCACGGCCACATTTCCCATAGCCGCCACATTGCCCGCATCATCGTAAGGCTTGATGGAGACGTACACAGTGGCATTCCCAGGAAGGTCACTGAGCGTGTAATATTGAGTCGTCCCACAAGCCTCGGAAGTTATGTCGGTAATGATGGTCACGTCCGGCCCCGGTATCCACCCACTACTCGTATCGGCAGCCACCACAGCGGCGCTGTCGAGTGACCAAACGAGGTAGTGGCCCTGCGGAGGCCCCGTGAGGCAATCCTCCCCATCGTCAGCAGTCACCGTCCACTTGACGGTCAGGTCAGCAGCCGTGCAAGCCTCTGCCAGGAACAGCAGCAGCAAAGCAAGGAAGGCGACCTTGAATAGCGTCTTCAGCGAACTCTCCATGATGTCTTCTCCTTTTGTGTTTTATGCCGGGGGACGCCAGACTCTCCCACCATGAGCATGGCGAGATAGGCGTATACCTCAGCGTGAAAGAAGTGGTCGTTTCCGCCAGTCCATATGGGATAGCCTCGGGCGTCGAGCATTCGGACAGGCATGAGCATCTGCTTCTTGTACTGACCATTGCAGGCGCTCTCCCAGTCCCCCGGTATGACCCTCGCCTGATTCTTGAACGAGGCCACCATACGGTCGATAATCTCAGTGCGGTTGCACTTGATGACGCCCTTTTCCTCGTCGAGGACGTATAGGGCTGTCACCTCATCCTTGGGTCGGTAGTAACACATCGCTGACCCCTCCAGTCGCTGAACGAACTCGCGAGTCTGGGCGTATGAGCCACCGCCGGCATCTATCACTACTCCGGAGCACTTATATGCCCGGATGTATACCTCTGCCTGGTCGAGGTCTTCGCAGATGTGAAGCGCCCTCGTGAACGTCTTCCCATCTATGACCTCGTTGATGGCAAGGTGGTTCCCCTTGCCCTGGTCGAGCCCGGCCACCATCACTCCCCGCAGCATCACCTGAGCCTCCCTGGAGAGGACAGAGAGGGGCGCTCGTGACGCTACTCGTGCAAGGTTATCCTCCGTCAGCTTATCGTCCTTGTGGACGTAGGGGACGCCCAGCCACTGATTATGGAAATTGCTCAGCAAGGACTGGTCGTTCTGGGCCTCGAGGAACTTGTCCCATAGCTCGCGGATGTCAGTCGGCCGGACGTTCACGAACAGACGGCTCACAGCGTACCCAGAGCCGACGCCACGAGGATTGGTGGAGCGCCACCGACCATGGCCGCATCGGTCGAATGGCACCCCACACCTGGTACACACGGGCCTCGGCTCCCCCACTTCTGACATAGCCGTATCACGCAGCTCCCATTCGCCACCCCCCGGCGTCCTCTCCTGGACAAAGTGCTGATACCAGTCGAGCTCCTGATGATGACCGCAGCCGGGGCACTGCACTTCCCATATCTTCGCATCGGTGCGGCTGTACTTCTTGGCTATGCCGGTGCCGTCAATCGATGGGTTGCCGAATACCCTGATGATTGGATTCTTCTCTGAGGCGAGCCGGTCATTGAACCATGCCAGCCTCTCCTTGATGTGCTCGTCATGCTCGTCAATCAGCAAGGCGCTGGCCTGAAACTCAAAGGCTGCCTTGGCCTTCTGCACTGACATCGTTGAGCCCTGTGATTTGGCGGTGGTGCCGGCGAACTTCCATGTGCTGCCGTATATTGACTTCATGCGGCGAGAGTCAGTCTCCTTCTCGGCTGCCTTTGTCGCGGCCCGGTACTCCTCCACTCGGCTCAGCAGTCCGTCAAGCCGGTCACCGACGAACGTAGAGCACCAGCTATCATCGGGCAGCAGGTACATGCCCCTCTTGCCTTGACGTGCCAGGTTGAACATCTCGCAGAGGGCCCACTCAGAGATTCCCACCTGTACACACTTCCTCACGACGATGTAGGGGTCATTGTCCTGATACAGAGCGAGGAGCCATGGGCGGTCGTCGAATGTCATCTCCTGCTTCTGTGTCGTGCGATGATGCTTGAGGGCAAGGTAGAGCCGGGGCCAACGGGCCCGAATGTAGCCCATCCCCTGAGCCATGGCATCCTGGAGGTTGCGAGGTTCACTCATGACAAGCCCCCATGTGCCCAGCTCCCCACCGCTCCCCACACCTGGGCGCTTCGACGTAGTGTCAGCCACTTACGGGAAAGAGCCCGTGTGACCATCACTGGGTGCCCATGCTGCTTTGAGGCCTTTGTTGCAGTGCAGCGACTTACGAAAAGTGTGCGGAGGATGACCAGCGGTGACCAGCTCCCCACGCCTGGCCACCGGGGGCACCCTGCTGCCGAGTGATGGGTGCTGCACCCCTGTGCATCCTCAACACTCCGAAATTTTCCAGTGTCCCACAATGACTTAGCTCGACGGAGTGAACATGCTGCACCCTTGTGCATCCTTTTTCGACGAGTAGCCAGACTATTTGGAATGGCACTTTTTCCCGCAAGCCCCTGCTCCTCATGGCGTTGTGGCATTTTCTCGGAGCGATGCATGCTGCACCCATGCTCATGGTTCACTCCGCAAAAACGGGCGTTGTCCCACAATGACTTAGTGAGAGGAGCGATGCATGCTGCACCCATGCTCATGCTTCCCCTCCTTCCACTGACTCAACCGGGGGTGCCAAGGTGGGTGAGCTGGAGGACTCAAACGACATGAGGTCGCTACCCACCTCAGCATCCGGTTTTGTCACGACTGCCTCAACACCGCTCGCAGCTTGGGAGAGTACGAACGATACTTGTCTCAGGGTTGTCTGGTTGATGGCTACGGTGGCTGCGGCCTCCCCGGTGACCCCTCTTGAGGTGAGCGCCTCGATAAGCCTCTCCACGTCATCCCCCGCCTCGTCCTGTATCTGCCTGAGGATTGCCAGCTTCTGCCGGAGCTTGACTATGTCAGATATCTCATCGCCATTCTTGCCGACAAGCGAGTCGACTTTCTCGTAGAGGACGCTCAGCTCCTCAATGCGGTTCTTCTTGTGGGCAAGAGGCACTCGGGTAAAGTCCTGAAGAAAAGCTGCCTGCATCTGCGACAGAGTGATTGGAGGGATTGCATTGATGACCTTCCGGACACAGCCGGTGGTGACCTTGATTGGCGTGAAGCCGTACTCCTCGCCGTACTCCTTTGACTCGAGACGGTCTCTGATGGTGCTGGGTGAAAGTACGAATGCCCCTATCTGGGAGCGGACGAAATGATGATGCTGCTCCTGCAACTTCCTCTTCCCCCTCGTCCATGTCACACTGGCCTTGGCCTTGGTTTTTGTGCTCTTGCGCGTTGCCACCTGTGACACTCCCTTCAGGAACTGTATACTCTTAACCTCGAGAGAGGAGAGGGGTTCCATCAGAAAGATGCCTCTACATTGGAAGACTGCAAAGACTTTTAATTAAATTTATTTTAGATTGAGCTTAATGTTAAGCAAGGCAAGGGATTAGAAGAGAGGGGTGGGAAGGTGACCTTTGGAGGTAAGACCACCTTCCCTGCGCTGCCGTGCCCCTAAACCAAGTCAGTCGAACAAGTTGCGCTGCTGGGCCTCGTACTTTTTGCGCTTGAGCGGCCACCGCATGACCAGCTGACCACCATGCGAATGCCCGGCATTCTCGCGGAAAACGCCCGGCCACTTGGCCATGAGCTGGGCGTTGGCGGAGCGCTCCTGGGCCTCTCCGCGCACGTTGTGGGCCTGGAGGCCCCCCTTGTTCTCCCACCGCAAGTACTCAGCGTACACCTGCTCAACTCGCACTACGGCCCCGTATTCCTCAAGGTGCTGGCACGAATAATCGTAGTCTTCCTTGAGCGTGAACGTGGGGTCAAAACGCAAGTGGGTTGGTCGGACTGCGATAAGCCGAGTGATTATGAAGCCGTGAGTGTGGTATACCTCGTTCTTGACAGCGGCCATCCAGCATGAGTGGTGCTTTGCGGGCAACCCTGCCAGGTGGGCCTCGGGTACGTTCTGGAATGCCGCCCAGAACTCGTTGATGACGTGCCCGAACTCGAGCTTTATGCCCTCACACTGGGTCTCGCCTTTGCGCTTGCCCCGCTTTATGACCTTGTCGCGGGAGAAGGACTGCAAGTCGTCGTCGCACATCACGCACACTGCATCGTGCCGGAAGGCGTGCTCCAATGCGATGTTCCGCACTCGGGGCAACCGCCCCTTGGGATTCCGGTCGTCCACGTGCACTATGGTGGGGGTGTGGGTCTTGAGCTTGCGGGCCTCGGCGAGGTACTCGGGAGCGTCGTCCTGCACGAACCACGTTGCCGGGCCAATCAGCGCTGTGAGGGGCGCTACGTTCTCGGGGCGTCCGGACGACACCACCGCCACGTACCAGTTGCGTAAGTCGCTACGTATCATGCAACACCCCCCATCGGCGGATACCGCCTCTGCCGCTGGGACGGCAATAACACTCGCTCACACCTTTCCCCGGAGAGCAGGGCTTCGGCCTGGGCTGCCGTTACCGGCTGAGCGCCGATGGACACAAGGCGCTTCCGCTCCTCGTCGGTCACCCAGATTACCGTCCGCCCGGACGGATGGTGCTGCTCGGTGGCCAGCCTTGCCTGGCGGGGCACCCCGGCCCCTACCGCAAGCAGCCGCAAGGCAGAGACCGCATCACACGTCGGCGGTGCGGCGAACAACCGCGACATCCGCGCAAAGCGCCCCCGCTCCGACGATGCCCTCCGCGAGTTGTCCACGAACAGATTCCTGAAGTATACATAGTTCATTCTGGCACCCCCTCTCGGGCTATCACGGCCCGCATGACGTGCAGGGACATCTCGGAGTTGGCAACCGCCATATTGTGCAAATCACACATGTGGGCAGCGATGGCGCACATGTTGGCAGCGATGGCGTCGGAGAACGTTACGCGGAAAAAGCCGTAGTCCTTGTCCTCCTCGTCGAAGATTATGAGCACCTGCGAAGCGTTCACGCGCTTCCACTCCCAGTAGCTGCCGTAGCACAACGCAGCGGCATGTTCGATTCTTTCCTTGTCATCCATCTCACTCCTCGCTTTCTTTCAGGGCGGCACGGGCCTTTTTGAGAGCAAACCTAACACTCGCCGCACATGGGCCACAAGTATGACACCCATCATTATCTTTGAGGAACCATTGACGTTGGGCTGAATCCATGATAGCTCCATAACCAACCCCCTCACAGAGTGGTCTTACAGCATCGTCTTCTGGTGCCCGGATGTTTTTTGCCCGGTCACCATCGCAATCGCATAACTGTAGGAGTTCGATGCATCTCTCCAACGCCCCCCTCATCTTGGCGGTACGCTGCTCGGCGTACTCCGTCAGCAGGGCGGCGAGGCGGGCGGTAATTCTCTCGGTTGCGGCTATGGCTTGGTCCGATTCGACCGCACGCTCGTATTGCATCATTGCTTCGGTCAATTCATCATCGCACCACATGTTGCCCGCCCACTCCTGCGCCGACTGCGGCGGGGCGGTGGTTACTTCTTCCCGCAGCCTCTCGCACTCGGCCTTGAGCGCGGCGATCTCATCTTCTACCGCATTGCTGATAGCTTCGGTTAATCGGCGAACCCTGCTCGCTGCCAGTTCAGCCCTATTCACAAGAGGGTCATTACTTGTCGTCATCGGCGGCCTCCTTCGGCCTGACTCTAAATGTGTATTCACTCATTTCATCTACCTCCTGCCCTCGCGGGCGTTATTGGGCGAATGTGTTAGAGAGCAACCCATGCCACTCGGTCATTCTGTCCTTGTGTCTACAGTCAAGGCAGGTAACAACCGCCTTGCGCTCATCGTAACTTCTATCGTCGGGGTGTCTTGGGTCTGGCTGTAGCTTTCCACGCCACAAGCGAGTATTGCGGCTTCCGCACTTTCGGCAACGACGTTTCTTTTGTGCTTTCATCTCTCCGCCTCCTTTGCCCTCGCGGGCGGTCGGGGTTAGTGCCAAGGGGCCTCTCGGCCCCTGGCGGTTGGTCACCTTGTCACCGTTACTCGCAGGTGGGACAGAACGTGTACAAGCAGCTGCTTTATGTCGTAGCCCCGCTCCTCCACCGGATTATGGCCGAATCCGCGCCACACCCATGTGCCCCGGCGACGCACCCACATAGCCGTCGCGGGCGGTGGCTTATAGCCGTCCCGAGCTATAGCACGACAAACAGCCCGAGCCGCCTTGTACATGAGCGCAAACGTGCCCGGCCGCAAGAACGCGTCCGTGCCCGGCCAACACCCCCCGCTGACGGCGTACTGTGCTGCTATTTCAGCTGTGACCTCGTCGTCCTTGCCGGTGCGGGGGAAGGAGGCAAAGACGCCCCCACCCCTCAGGCCCTCAACGTCGAAATGCCCGAACTCGTCGTCCGGCACAAACTGAGCGCGATACCTTACTTCTACCATTGTGTCCTCCTTAACCCGTGAATCCAAGAAAGATGCTCGTGGCCCGGACCAGAAGCCGGTTCAGGTCGGTGTCGCAGATAGCGCCCTCCGAGCAGCCGAGCCAGCCCCAGCGGCGCTGTGCTCCCCGCCCGTTGCCGATACGGCCGTATTCGAAGAGTCGCTGACAGCCGGCAGGCGACTGCACTTCGGGGTCGTCGCAAGCGCCCGCAGCCGCATCGGCCAGCCGGTACATCAGTTCAAACTGTTCCGGCGTTACGTACTCGTAGAAACTGGACCGCCAGCAGCACTGCTGGTCGCTGTACAAATGTGCCATCCGCTCGACAAGCTGGAACTCCGGCTCGTCTCCGCTGTGCGGTGCGAACGTGGCAAGGTGGTGTGAGCCACGGTGGTCGCGGCCCCATACCTCAAAAGAGTTGGCACCGGGGCCCCGGCGAACCTGATACTCGTTCAGGGCGCTCGGGTCGAAGTTTCTGTCTTCTGTGTTCATCGTAGAGTCCTCCAAAAACGTAAAAAAGGTTCAGACCTTGCGAACGCCACCGTCCGCCACCAAAAGCATCGCACGCATTTCGGAAAGGTCGCAATCGCTGCTGACGTCAAACTGGAAAGTCACAACTGCGCTCTCTCCCAGCCCGTGCCGGTCCCACACCATTCCTTCCGGGGCCCACAGCTGGAAAATCATGTCGTCCCCGGCCCGCGAAGCTGCCACAAAGCCACCGTGCCCGGCGACCGTTGCCACCAGAGAGCGGTAGTAGGCTTTGGCCTCGATGGCCTTGCTGGAGTTGCGGCGGAAGATTGTCCCCCGGAAGCGCTTGTCGGTGAAGTTGTAGTCCATTTGTGTCTCCTTGGTTTAGTTTCTTGCTACACGAGTAATATCGGTGTTTTTGAAAGAAAACACAAGAGTTTTTTCACATTTTCCGTCGATTCCACAGAAGCCCGAGCAACACAGAAGGTTGCGCGTGACGATTTTTTTGCGACGTTCCCGCTGGAACAAGAAATCTGTCCCATTTTTATTCTGCGTGGCGCCATCTTGCTCCCGCGCAATGCTTTGCGATGGGAATTTTGAGTCACGTTTTTGCGAGCGACCCAGCGCCGACCCTGCCGTCCGGACACTGACCTGACGATGCACCGCCCCCATCCGACGACGAACAGCGCTCCAGCGTCCTTGCAGCGTCCTGCAAATACGGCCAGGAGGGGCGTCCAGGCCCCTCCAAGCCGGCAGTGGCTTACGAATCGGCACCTGCACCGTCCTCCGGCGGCAGGCCTTGGCAGGCGGCCTTTGTTTCGCGGATGATGGCAGCGGCTGCGGCCTCCGCCTTTGCATGGCAAGCAGCAAGGGCAGACTCGAGGGAAAAGTGGACTTCTTCGACGGAAGCCTCAAGTGCGTATTGCCCGGTTTCAGGCCTTTCCAATCGAATCTTCACCACCGCACCACACTCGCTGCCTCCGCTAGCGGCCAAGGCAACTATGCGGCCCTCTTTCGGCACATAGCGCCAAGGGCCACCGGGGGCACGCCCGGCCACCCACACCTGACGCCCGCCAAACAGCATCCCGGCAGCCAACTTCATAACGCCCAACTCCGGGGCTGTGCTCGTCTCAAATTTTGCTGGCATTGTGTCGTTCCTCCATCTTGTCTATGAACTGTTCCAGTTTCGGTAGCTGAAATTCTGAATTGAAGTGCTGCATTGCCACGTCGCGAAGCGCCGTCGGCGTTTCAGTCGGCCAGATGCGCCCCGCCTTCTCCACAAACTCATCGACGGTGCCAAAGCACAAGTCGGCACCGAATAGGTCAGCAGCCCCCGGCCACGCGTGCACCAACACCCGACGCCCTGCAGCCATGGCCTCGATTACTGCGTGCGGGCAGCCCTCCCAGGGAGACGTGGACACCACGAGGTCGGCGTCCTCCAGGTGCCCCGCCATCTCCTCGGGGGTGCACCACCCGTGGAACTTGACGACACCCCCACGGCTGGCAACCGGGGCACTCACTATGGCCTCGAAGTACTGCTCAAAACGGGCACTTTGCCACTCCCCACACAAGTGCAATTCCGTGCCTGCCTGATAGCGCATCAGCAGGGCCATGTAGCACTGGAGTAGGAGCGGAATGCCCTTTTTGTGGTTCAGGTAGCCGAAGTGATACAACCGCCTTGGGGGCACGTCGGCTATTCGCCTCACGATGGGGGTGGCCGCGACCGGCACCGAATTGTGAATCACGGTTGTTTCAGGCACAATCGACCTGAACACCTGCGGATGTGCCTTGTTCGCATACTCCCGCACGTGCTCCGCCACAAACACAACGCCGTCCACACGACGCCAGTCCACCATGTGCAGAAGCCGGGGCTCGAATACCTCGTACGACCGCAGGTGGGTGACTATGCAGGGGCTGTCAGGCAGCATCGCTTTTGTGACAACGGCAAGGCTCGGGTCAGCCCAGGTGCTGAGGATTATGTCGGCATCATGTGCCGCCATCGTAATCTCAGCCGCAGAGGGGCCACCCAGCATAAGGCGGACGGTGTTCCCTCGGCTCTTGAAATAATCCGCATACATGGCCGCGAACTTATTATTGAACCGATTCAGAATAAGTAGTCGTTTTCCCTTCATTGGCGCACTCCTTTCAGGTACTCCAGGGCCTGGTGGGCGGCGTCAGCCAAAGCCGTCCCCTTCGGCAAGTTTTCAGCCAGGTACTCCACACGGGGGGTGACGAGCTTCACCACAGCTGCCAATCCGTGAATCGTCTTCATCATTGAGTATGACTGCAAGTTCAGCACATCCATCAGCCACAGCGCCCCGGCGACATGTGGCCCGTGCTCCTCCTCTGCGGAATGCACTGTCATGCTCGGTGGCAAAAGTGCAGGCTCATTCACATCGACGTCTGAGCGTATGTATACTTCCAGGCTGGGCTGGCTGTCGTCAGTTGGATTAAACTCCAAGTGGAAGTATGCATGGGATTTGCCGGCCTCGTCGAACAGAGCAATCTTTTTCGGCAGTCGCCTGTCAGCCGAGGATGCAGCAATCTCCCCGTAGTCCAGGTGTCGCACCCCCAGCTCCAGGGCAACCAGGCGGCTTCGTCCTTCCACGCGCCCCATCAGAGGGCCTCCGCATGCAGCAGGCCATCGCAAGTGGCTACCGCCAGTATGCCGTCAGCGAAGAATGGCCACCCCGACTCAATGCCGGTCGGCGAGAATATCGTGTCTGATTGCTTCGGCCACTGGTAGTACAATAACTCACGGACCACAAATCCGTGGCGAGCCAGCAAGGTTGTGAGCGTCGTCGGGGAGTACCACGCCACATGGTCTTCGTGCACAAGCTCCTCATGCGCCAGCCCGAGCGATAGCCGGGCGTACAGGCTGAAGGCATTCGGAACACTGACCACCAGCCGCCCCCGATAACTTGTGCCGCGGATTGTGTCGAGCAGAATGCCCGGATTAGACAGGTGCTCCAGCACTTCCGGAAGCATGAGCACTTCGCAGGTGCGGCAGGCCCCGATAATCTCCGGATGGTTGGGGTCTTCAAAATCGGCGTACACCACATCATGACCCATGCTGACCAGCTCCGCAATCCACTCGTCGTTGTTGTCCAGCCCCCGTAGATTCGCAGCCACTTGGGACAAGCGCTCGTGTAGGTTACCACCGGCCCCCCTGTTCTCTTTCGGTGGGGTGCTGCCACAACAACCGAAGTGGGCCACCGCCTGGCCCCGTGCAATCTCAACCATCCAGGCCTTGCGGTCGGGCACCACCTTTGCCCTTGTGTCCAGCTTATGTGTGTATTTCGGGTGCATCGATTTCTCCTATCGTGTCAAGTGCTTTGTTTGCCAGCGCATCAGCCATCTGCTGCCCTGTCGTATCTCGAGGTAGCCACAGCACGGACACTGACGCTTCATGAGCCGCACACAATGCCTGTATGCGGTCGACCAGTGGCTTCAGGTGTTCTGCCCGGCAACGCCAGTGCCCCCGCACGGTCTCCACCACCAGCTTGCTGTCGCTGTAAACCAAGACCCTGAGGTTCGGATATTTTCCCGTGGCAATCTCAATCCCACGGGTAACGGCGTGGTACTCACCGATGTTGTTTGTGGCTGGGTCAGGCAGTGTCTCAAAGAACTCCTCAACCTCGCCACCGGGCGGGCGGACGACGACCCCGAGGCCAACTCTGCCGGACCGACCCCCCAGGTGGTTGCCACGGCAAGCAGCGTCCACGTGCACTCTCACTGTGTCGCCGTTCAGGCCTGCTTCTGATAATCTCATAACTTCCTCCATGGTTTGAATGGGCTATGATTTAGTGCAGCCCAAAAATCAGGGGCAACACACGCCAGCGCCCCCCGTGCAAACGCCCCAGGGACACACTGTGCCTTGTAGGCCATGTAATAAGCAGCGGCATACGCATAGTCAGCGAGGGCGTTGGCCGCGAGGGGCACCCCATGATTGATGAACGCCCAGCGGATTGTGGTCAATGGAGTGGCCGTCCTGCCCTCCGCACATTCGGCTATGCCACAATATACGTCCTTGGCGAACATCCTGAACTCTTTAGCGCTCATCCCTACCGGCAGGTGAACCGCGAACGTCGGGTAATGCTTGCTCGGCGGATTAGCATGTGCCATGCTGTTCACCTGGGATTCACACGCCCCATAACCGTGCACACTCAATGCACTATGGGTGTATTGCCCAAGGGAAACACGCTCGTCCAGCATTCCGGTGAGCAAGACCTGCACAATCTCCTGGACTACTGTCCATGCGAACATGTTCACGTGGCTCAGCCCCCAGAGCAGGTCGGCACTACGTTGGGTGACGTGGCAATGCAGCTCGTGCAACCCATCGCGGTTTGGGCGGACGTAGAAGTAGAGCATGTTGTTGCACGGGATGGCCGCCCGGCTGCTTTTGCTGTAGCGCCGTTCAAATGCACTTATGGTGTCCGTGGCTTGGTTCCACAGCCCCACCACTCCGCGACGTGTCCACAGCCCCTCCTGCCGGAACGTGCGCATCAGCTCGTCAAACGGAGATGGTGCGCCCTCGTCGACCGGCAGGCCCTCCTCAGGCAACGGCCCCATAAGACGAGGGCCGTAGGCGTCGTGCCACCTTAGCCCATCGTCGCTGAAGTCATAGGCCCGCTTGAGTGCCTTAGCCATAACGGGCTCCAGGCTATCTTTGCCAGCCAGTATCCACCATAGCTCACAGCAAGCAGCGAATGGGTCGTTCTTGCGCCCCTTGAGGTAGACGTGACGATGCCGTGGGGAGCGCACCAGCACATTTACATTGTGCAGCTCGCGCACGGTACCAGCCCGGCTCGGGACTTCGGGGGCGGACTGGTTGGCCAGCTTTCGAGCCAGCTTGTATATGACGCCATTGATAGAGTGGGCCACCACAGGTTGCATCTCACGCTTCACGTCTTCCTCCTTTTCTCCTGCCACTCGCCACCTATCTCATCCAGGTCGAACTCCTCAGCTGGGATGGACTCGCCGCCCTCTGGCACGATGTAGCCTTGCGGCCCCCGGCGCTTTAGCGGGGGCACCGTTATGCTGATGTTGTGCTTCTCGCTCACCTTCTCAGCCTCGCTGAGTATCACGTTGTATACCCCACCGGAGTAAGTCATGTGCCCGTACAGGCAGCCATTCAGCTTCGATTCAACTACGAGCTTGTGGCGGCGCACCCACCAGTTGCGGATGTTGCCGAGCATCAGCGTGAGTGCGGCCCCTACGATGAGCCACCACGCAGCATGCAAAAAATACGGAGCCCAGATGTGGTTGTACATCACTCCCTCCTTCCACGTTTCCGCTGCCATGGCTTCAGCTTTGTCGGGCTGTAGCCATCACGCAGCATGTTGCTGTTCTTACCAACCGCCTTGCACAAGCGACATGGTATCTCGTTGGGAATCTCCGCCCCCGCCTCAGCCTGCTGCCGAGTCGTGGCCCCACACCGATGGCAACGGTATCTTATAAGCGCTGCCATATCGGCTCCTGATTCTCCAGCAGAAGCTTGATGCCGGGCTCTGGCGGAATGAATTCCTTGTCCTTGAGAACTTTCCCGCCCATGTCCTTGCCACCGCTCTTCTGCATATTGCAGTGGTGCACCAAGTTCCACACCGGGCGGATGTCAATACCATAAGCAACCGCCGTGCCCTGGACCACATAGGTCAGGTCGGCTATGGCGTCGGCAATCGCCACCAAGTCGCCACTCGCCATCGCCTCCACGAGTTCTCCGTACTCCTGGGCCATCAGGCGCAACCGCAGCATGACGGTTGCATAGTCCGGGAGCTTCGGGGCCGGAGTCCCCACCTGGTCGTTCTTTACCATGAACTCAAGCACGTCTCCAAACATGTCAATGCTCCGTTTCATCGAAGTCCTTTCTGGCGTTCCAACAAACGTTCGTCAGAACCTTACCATACACATGAGGGTTAGCAATCAAGCGCTGATATATGCGCCACGTCTGGGCCTTTGTGTAACCGGCCATCACTGACGACGGCTCTTCTGTCGCAAGGTGGCTCCGGTCGCTGAGCCAACGTAGCGCACGTTCACGCATTTCATTTTCGTTGACTTGGGCCACCGATTGTCCACGCCTCCATCCAAGCAGGGTCAGCAATCCTATCAACAATCGCATCCCACTCCCGCCCCATGCTTCGCATTCCCTCGGGGGTGAGGTTCGTTGTCACGTACGTTGGGTGGCCGCACCGCCACCGCAGGTCGAACAGTGAATCCTGCAAGGACACATTCCACCCACGAGAGTCGGCATAAGAGCGCCCGAAGTCATCAATCAACAATGGCCGGGCGTTGTTGAGGGTACTGCCTATTTGGTTGGTGCCATCACGCAGCCCCTCTACGAGCTCTGAGTGAGTTTGCTTTGTACAGCCGAACGTTCTCAATAGGGAGTGTGTCTGCTTCTGTAGGATGAGCCAGTGCGATGGGGTGGTGCTTCCATTTTTGTGCACCTTCAGCCCCCCGTGGAGCTTGTGCCACATCACGAGCTTCATGGCCCCAAGCTTCATCAGGCGTCGCCAGATTATAAACAACAGCGATGTCTTCCCGACACCAACGTCACCCATCAGCAACAGCCCCCTCGGCTTCCCTGAGATAACGGACGCCACACTGTCAGTTATGGCTCCCCTCAGCTCATCGCTGATGTTTGGGTGGTGTATTGTGGCCCTGGCGTGCCTCGGGTTGCTTGCGGCTATTGGGTGCCAATAATCCTCAAACAGTCGTCTTGCCAGTTTTCTCTCTGGCTCGCCGGGACGCAGTGCGCTGGTCTTTTGCATAATGGCCCTCCAGAACCTTCAGCATGTTAGTTGGGTTGAGCACCCAGTCTATTGTCGCGGCCCAGTTCGTCTTTCGGCCGGACAGGAATTCATTGTCAGCAATGGACTGAAAGTACGCCCCGATGTTTGACTCGAGTTTCTCAAGCTCCTTGACTCTCTTGAGAATCTTGCGTACTCGGGCGGGCGGCAAGTGCAGTGTGCCATCCTTGTAATGCTTTACGCTCGGCAAGTGGGGGCATATGCTCTCCCATTCGCGGATGACGCTGGTGGCAATCTCAATCTCTTCCTTTGTTAATTTACAATTCCCCTTCTTACTCTTTAGATTAGTATTAATTCCATTACCTCTACCTCTACCTATACCTACTTGGCAAGACCCTCTTGCAAGAGTCTTGCAAGAGTCTTGCAAGGGGCTTGCAAGAGGCTTACAAGACGAAGCTGTTGCAGGACAAGGATATATGGAAGCAGCCTCATGCCAATGTATCGGCTGGTGGTCGGTGAAGTGTCGTATCTGGATGAGTTGCCGCTCGGAACCGGCATCGCCATCCAAGCTGGCCGTGTAGCGGACGATGAATGGGTCATCCCCCTCAGCCAGCAGCCGCAAGCAGGCCTCAACATCCATGTCTTCGTCATATGGAAAAAGCACCGCCTTGAGGCGGACTGGCCTATCCTCGAGCCTCCCCTCCCTGTCAGCAACACACCACAGAGCAATCAGGCAAAGCCGGGCCCTGTATGGTAGGGTCGCGAGGGATTCGTTCTGGAAGAATCCAGGTTTCACCATCCTACTCCTTAGATGCATGGGGTGTACCTCTGAGCTGCATCTGGTTTCTCCTTAGTTCTTGTAGTATCGACTGGCACCACCGCAGGTTTGTCTCGGCAGCCTGTGCTCGCTGCCTGGTGTGTGCAATCGTGTCTTCGAAATCATCGGGGGAAAAGGCAAAGTAGTACCCCTTTCCACAGCTTCCGATGGGTATCCCACGGGCCCAAGCAAGACGCCTGAGAGCGGCCACGTTCTGCTGAGTTATACTCAGGGCTCGTGCTATTGCTGCCCCCTTGGCTGGATTGCCCCGACCATGGTGTGCCCTGAGTCGGTTTGCCATCAAATCAAGCAAGGCCTCAGCGCTAACCGGGAGCCCATCAATGTCAAACGTCTGTAAGGTCATCGATATTGACCCTCCTTTTTGGCTTTGCCCTTGGCTTTGGCTTGCGCTTTGAGTGTGGCTCAGCCTTTGGCTTTGGCTTTGCCCTGGGCTTTGGCTTTGGGGTGGCCCCGCTCTCTTCCCTGTAAGCAGCGTTGGCCGCCCGGAAGCGATTCCACGTCCCAGGCTTTGTCTTGGTGTCAACGGCATACGTCGCTCGACAGTCCTTGTTGGTGCAACGACCAGAAGGTACGCCGTCCCTTTTGTTGGGGTAAAGCTCAGCTACCCCCTTGGCGCCACAGAATGGGCAGTCGTTACATTCAACGTCAGGCACAGGAGTGCCGACCGGGCTCTTCTGTTTAGCTCTTACCATCCTACTCTCCCTTAGTGTTGTGGCTTTACTGGGGTGGGGGGCGGCCAAGGAGGCACCGCCCCCAACTCGTTGTAGCAAGTCACACCCCAGCTCTCTGCTGTCCGCTATTTCTTTTTGCCCTTAGCCTTCGGCTTGGCTTTCGCCTTCTTAGGGCCGGGCTCCATGTCCTGTACCGATATGGGGTCGCCTGCAGCCGACGCTGCGGGGGCTTCTGCCTCCTCTTCGGCGGTTGGCTCTGGCTTGCTGAAGAGCGTCTCCACGGTCTCCTTACGGGACTTGAGTGCCTTGAGGTCTCCGAGCATCATGACGAGCTCCTCCACTTGCCACGTATCGCGAGGCTTGGCGTACGCCTCTGCGAGCATCTCATCGCTGACCCCGTATTCGGCGAACTGCTCCATCATCGGCTCTATGAGCGCCTCTATGTCCCCGCCCGCCTCCTTGAGCTTTGCGACTACACGGTTGCGGACGCTATTCATGGCAGCCTCGAGCATGGCGTCGATGAGATGCTGGGGCATAAAGTTGAGGATGGCATTCCGGGCTGCCTTGCTGACGCCAATCTGGAAGCGGATATCATCCTTCCGAAACTTGTCCATCCTGCCGTAAATCTCAAACTGCCTGTCCATGCGGTAGGGGCGCTCGTAGGTGCTGCCGGTCTCGAGGTCTGTGATTGCGGCTGTGAATATCCACTCAAAGCGAGTGCTCTGGATTGGCCGGTGGACTACCGTGCAGTTGCCAAACAGCCGGAATGCCTCAAGCGCCAATTGAACGCTCGCTCCCTGGACGTAGTCTTTTGTGCCGTCCTTGTTCTTGACGAGCCACCGATAATAGAAGTCCTCACCGGCGAGGCCAGAAATCTGGACGGCCTTGCGCGTGACGACCGCCAAGTCGCGGGGGAACTGGCGGGCCAGCACCATGGCTTCCCTGGTCTGCACCTGCAGCACCCCATCCCCGCTTGCAATTATGTCGCCGGCAGAGGGCGGCATGGCCTGCTGGTTATTGTTGACGTCTGACATAGATTCCTCCTGGGGCTCAGCCCCATGTGTACTTGTTTATTTGTTCCGCACTCCACTTGTACCCAAAGCGCCGAATGATGCGCCTCACCGCTGCGTGCCAGCTGCGGTCAGAAAGGTTCCGCTGCCCTGCATAGTATGCTGAGCGGGCCAGTTCTCCGAGCATATGGCCGAGCTGCTCCTCTGTTGGTACCGCTACTCCCTTCTTCATCGTCTCCTCCTTCATCGTGTAAGCTCCTGCGTAAGCGAGCCTCCATCTGACACAGAAGGCAGGGCCCACCCGTGTTCGGCTCTGCTGTCATGTTGCCACAGGTCTTACAACGGGTGGGCCTGCGCCCTGCTGCCCGGAGTTCCCGCTGTAGTTGCCTGATGGTGGCTGCCGCGAACTTTATCATCGCCCGGTGTACCCCGGACACATCTTGTGGTAACCGCAATACTTCCGTGTACACACCCAGTGGTCAGGGTTGGCGTATGCGGCCCGGATTTTCCCCTCCCTTATTGACTCAACCGTCTCCATCATGAGGCGTATCCGCTCTAAGAGGCGGTCGACCATCACTTTCTGGAATCTCACCTTGACCGTCCGCACTCCGACCGCCCCCCACTCCTGCTTGGCCTTCGACCACCGGGGCTTGACTAACACATCATTGTACATGTACGATGGATAGCGCTTCAGGTTCACCTTCATTCCGAGCGAGTAATGTGCGTTCTGCAGGTTGTTGGCATAGTCGGCTGCCGGCCATGAGCTGGCTGTCTTGGTGTCGCGCAGAACGTTCTTCTCGCGGATGTCCAGACGCCCCCCCAGGTCGAAGGACTCCTTCGGGAGCAGGACTGTGAACTCCTCCTCCACAGCCAGGGGATTGAGGGTCGGGGCCACCTTGTCGTAGTGAGCAGCCGCACACAGTACTGAAACGTCTATCAGGTTGCCCTTGGTGACTGCCTGGTTTGCGGCCTCCTCTTCGGTCAGCAGCACTTCCCCCGCTGCCCACCGGGCGTTCGCCGCATCGCGGGCCACGTCCAGGGCCTCGTCCGGGAGCAGGGGCACCCCATCGTTCGCTATCTTGTGCTTGAGGTTCTCGTCGATGCTGGCGTGAGTGGCAGTGCCTATGAGGGCGGCCACCCCCGGTGGGATTATGATGTTGTCGGCGCCGATTCCATATGTCTTCCCATAACGGAACTGGAACTGCCGCTGGCACCTGTGAAACATCCCAAGGTGGGACTGGTGCACTTCTGGTCTATCTGACATGCTTTCTCCTCCTGCGGCGTCCACGGACAAGTCCGCGAGCCACGTTGTATTTGTGGAACTCACACAGTGCGAACTCCACATTATTCATGCTCAGGGTGAGCGGTGCGTGCTGGCGGCGTGGGTAGGCGAGCTCAGGCCACGCAACGCCAGCATATCTGTGCGCCATCTGGTCGAGGAAGCCTTCCTCAAACTGCTCGTCGTAAAGCCTTAGGAAGAATCGGTCGGGGAGCAATCGCCCCCTCTTCCTAAGGTCGCTCACCCCCGCTATCGCTCCGGGGCCGAGGATGTAGAATGAGTCGTCGTGTATGCGGTGCCCCCAGAACGCAAGGTACGCCAAGTCGAGGACGACCTGGTATGCAAGGAACTCGCCGACCTTCGGCAGCCCCGCCCCCTTGGAGAGGTAGTGGACTGCCTCGTGCCCGGTGGAGCAGCCACTCAGGACTCGCACCCAGTGCTTTGCTGTCTTGGCTGCCTGAGCCAGCGCCAGACAAGTCTGCACGACGCCCGACTCTGGCCGGTAGGAACTGTCCACCGCCACTGGGCAAATGCGGTACGCCCCTCGGAAAATCCTCTCGCCGAGCTCCTGTCGCTGCAATAGCTGGTCAGCTAAAGCCTTCCAGGAGAACTTCACCAGGTCGAGCCCGTTGGGCCACCACTCCTCGACAACCTGGGGCC
>Ga0272443_10001199_pt1 | contig 40021 bp, 29 predicted proteins | sample SSMAcet12_FD_193581 | JGI IMG/M metagenome (GOLD analysis project Ga0272443, IMG submission 193581) | Marine sediment archaeal communities from Little Sippewissett salt marsh, Falmouth, MA, United States - SSM-Acet-12 | ecosystem: Environmental > Aquatic > Marine > Wetlands > Sediment ...
GCTCAAAAGTTTTCTGGCCTTCGAGGGTTTACAGGGCATTAGCGGTTTGCCGTATTGGTTTTTTACGTAAACTAACATAGAGTTTACCTCCTTTTTTTGGAGTTATGCGTATCCAGAATTGATGGAGTCAATCCCAGAATTCGGCTTCCTCTCGATCTGATACTGAAAGGTTTGTATGGTGCAAGCACTGTCCCTCCCTCCCAGGACTGTTTAACCGGCACCCTTAGAGCCTGAAACTGAGGCGGCATTCCAGGGTAACTAAATTCTTTCGTATCGGCTCCCGATCTTGTAAAGCTCCTCGATCGGGGATCTGGTCAACCAGGGCACATTACATGCCCGTCACTTTAGTGGCGGGTAGTTGACACCACATACAGAGTGCAGAGGCCAGACGCAAAAGCCGCAAAATTCTGAGCAGATACGACTGTGCATCTTTGTGGTCTTCACGAGATAATGGGCCAAATCGTCATCAAGTATGGTTGGAAAGATTTTCAAACCTGTCACCCTTAACCAAGTTTTTTCAGCTCCTCTGCAGTCTTTAGGATGACGGATTCTATTCTTCTCCGATCAACGCCTTTTTTTAGAAGCTCTACGACCTCGGCTATCAATGGCTCGATGAGCCTCCTCTCTTCTCCGTCGAGAGCTTGTGAGCCCCCGTGAAAGTCATGCATATCTTTCATGAGGGCTTGCAAACCATCATCGTCGAAGGTTTCGTTGGCCAAGGCTATGGATTGATAGATGTTCTTGATGAACTCGTGTTTTGCCTCTTTTATCTGAGATGCATGTTCCTTGCCGACCTCTGTCAAAGTGTAGCGAGTTTTGCCGCCTTCGCTCCTGCCGGATATCCAGCCGTCTTGTTCCATTTTTTTCAACAATGGGTAGATCGATCCTGTGCTGGGTTTCTTTCCGGTGAGCGATTCCACTTTCTTAATTATGTCATAGCCTGATGCCTCGCCTTCCTTCATTATGTGAAGCATCAGCATCTTCAAGAGACCTGTCGCCATTATATCGACACCGACATATCGTTATCGATATATATGCATTTTGGCCAATTTCACTCGCTGATCCGTCTCAGGGTCAAAAGACATCCGGCGAGGAAGACCGCTGCAAATAGAAAGATCGCAGCAAGAGATGCCCAGGGAAAGGGCTGGCCCAGCGCCGCCGCCCGAAGACAGAGGCTCGAATGGGTCAGAGGCAAGGCGTAGAGCCCAAGCTTCAGGGCTTCTGGAACCTGGGAAACCGAGAAGAATGTACCCGCAAGGAATGTCATGGGAAGAAGAATCAGGCTGCTGAAAGTGCCCATGTCTTCGTGTGACTTGGCTAGAATCGCTGCGAGAACCCCTAGAAACGAGAAAGATAGGCATGTGAGAAGAAGACTTACGACGAACAGCGGTCCCACGTGGAAGGTTGGTGAAAGGAGGAATGCAACACACAAAAAGGCAAGAGAGCTGACAAGGCCCCGAAAGACCCCGATCATCGCCTTTCCAAAGACGAGAGACAGAGTGCCGATTGGCGCCATGAGAAGTTCATCGAAGCTCTTGAAGAAAAGCCGATCGACGTTCAGCCTCGTTCCGGCTCCTGTGAAGCTGCTGTTCATGGCGGTGAGGGCGATGATCCCCGGTATTACGAACTCGAGGTAGCTCGATCCTTCGACGCAGATCCCCCGTCCAAGCCCCCAGCCGAAGGCGAAGAGGTAGAGGAGGGGGCTGACCAAGGTCGTGAGAAGGTACCTTGTCATTCTTCGTTTCAGGATCATCAGATCTGCCCAGAGTATGGTGTAAGCGTCCATTCTACTCGCCCTCGACTCTTTGGCCGGTCAGCTCGATGAAGACATCTTCCAGGTTTGCCTCCCGAATCACGACGTTTCCAACATCTGGGGGCAGCGCCTGGACGTACTCGGATGCAGAAGCTCGATCGGAAAAGTATCTGTAGCTCGTCCCACCTCCTTTCCGCCTGGCTTCAACGGCGATCGACCCATGATCTCTACAGAGGTCTTTAGGCTTTCCGAGAGCGATCATCCTGCCCCGGTGAATTATCCCCACCCTTTCGCAGAGGGCTTCTGCTTCTTCGATGTAGTGGGTCGTAAGAAAGACTGTGGCGCCGTCCGAGTTCATCGACCGGATCAAATCCCAGACCTTCCTTCGGGTCTGGGCGTCGAGCCCCACAGTCGGCTCGTCCAGAAAGATCAGCTTCGGCCGGTGTATGAGGGCGCGGGCGATCATCGTCCTTCTCTTCATCCCACCTGATATCCTGTCGATCAGTTGATCTTGCATCTCCATCATATCCACGTAATCGAGAAGCTCGTCGATCCTCGCCTTTCGCTCTTTTCGGCCGATGTGGTGGAGTCTTGCATGAAGCTCCAGGTTCTCCCTTACCGTAAGCTCCCTGTTGAGGCTCTGATGCTGCTGGACGGTCCCAAAGCTCGCCTTGAACCTGGGAGGGTCCTTTGCAATGTCGAACCCGTCGATCTCGACTCTTCCCGAAGTCGGCTTTGCAAGGCTTGTCAGCATCCTTATGGTGGTGGTCTTGCCGGCACCGTTCGGCCCAATAAAGCCGAAGAGCTCGCCCGCCTCTACCCAAAGGTTGAGGCTGGAGACTACCTCCCTTTTGCCGTACTTCTTGGTCAGCTTCTCTGCCAAGATCACAGGTTGCATCTTTTCGCCTCGTCCAAGAAAGACTCTCTTTGGCATTTGCAAGTTCAGGTGTTGGCATCGAACAGGAGCTGTTCTTCTCCCCCCACTATCTCGAATAGGGCATCGGAGCTGAGGCTCGATATCGAATGGTAGCGCCCACCTGAGGCCTCTGCAATGTCTTGGCAGTACCCGAGTCTCATCTCCATGAAGGAGCTTTCCACGACCTCTGTGTCGATAACGACGGTGTGAACTCCGCTCAGCCGGGCTTGCTCTGAGATCGCAATCAGCTCCTCTTTTATCTTCCCTCCTGAGGATACGTTCGCCCTGCCGTCCGAGATCAAGACCATTATCGGCTTCGTCTCTTCGTCCTTTCTGATCTCGGCCTGGAGCGTCCTAAGCCCCTTTGCAAGGCCCGAAGAAAGGGGCGTCTTTCCGCCGGTGGGAAGCTCCTGGAGCCGTTTCATCGCAAGGTCGACGCTGGAGCAGGGCGGAAGCAAAAGCTCTGCCTCGTCTTTCCTGAAGGCGACCATCCCTATCTTGTCCCTCTTCTGGTATGAGTCCATCAGCATCGAGAGGATTGCGCCCTTTGCTGATTCCATCCTATTCACAGAGCCCATCGATCCGCTCGCATCCACGACGAATAGGACGACGGCAGAGACCTTCCGGACACGTTCCTTTTCTCGAAGGTCCTCTCCTCGAACATCAATGGCATTTCCCCTGCCCGACGCCCCTTTCTCCCGAACTTTTTGATAGGGTGCTGCGGCCCTAATGGTTGCATCGACTGCGATGTCTTTTCCCTCCCTCAAAAGCCTGTGCCGAAGGTACCTTCCCGAGTTTCGAAGGGAAATCGAGTTCATCCTCTTTCCCCCGGTCTTTTTCCTCGCAACCTTGTCCCTTCGGCGGGGCATCTCTATTTGTCTCGCATCTATCGAATCGCCGATCTCGAATACTGTCTCCTCTGGGGGCCTTTTCTCCCTTTGTTCACTCTGCCCCCCCTCCTCTTTCCCTTCCTTCTCTTCTCCTTCTTGTTCGGAAGGGCCATCCTCCTTTGAGTCGTCGCCCTCCTCGTGCTCCTCCCTCTTTTGGGGTTTCTGAGGCTCTTTTTGCTCTTTCTCTTTCTCTGGCTGGTTCTGCTGGATAGCCTCTTCGAGCCTCTCCTCGTTCAGGGAAGGCGGCTCGAAAGGTCTCGACCTCATCCTGTGAGGGAGCGCAAGCTTCATCGCTCTCTTTACGTCCTCCTCACAGACTTCGCATCTGCCCTCGAATGCTGCGATCGTCTTTGCGGTCCTGGCAATCACGATCTCGGCCCTGTGGCTCTTGACCCCGAGATCGACGCAGGTTGCGGCCATAGACCTCAGAAGTTCGTCTCCAAGAACGACACTGCCGAGTATCTCTCTCGCCTCAGATATCCTCTGGCAAACTTCTTCCTGGAAGGGTTTTTCTCTCTTGCAAAAGCCCTCGGGGTCGCTTTCGAACTCCTCTGCGGCCTTCACAATCTCCATTCTCTGGTCGACATCGCCAATGCTCTCGACGTTGACCTGAAGCCCGAACCTGTCGAGGAGCTGGGGCCGAAGCTCGCCTTCCTCCGGGTTCATCGTCCCGACCAGGATGAACTTAGCAGGATGGGCAACTGAGATTCCCTCTCGCTCCACAACGTTGACCCCCATCGCTGCCGAGTCGAGGAGGACATCTGCTACGTGGTCGTCGAGGAGGTTCACCTCGTCGATGTAGAGAATCCCCCTGTTTGCGGCGGCGAGGATTCCAGGCTCGAGCGCCTTGATGCCCTCCTTTATCGCCCTCTCTACGTCGAGGGACCCAACCACCCGGTCCTCTGTTGATCCCAGCGGGAGATCTACTACAGGAGTTCGGCGCATGGCCGCCTTCAGATGGTCTTTCCTCTCGTAACAAATATCGCACATCTCTTCTTCGTTGTGGGGATTGCAGTTGAAGGGGCAGCCTTCCACCACCGTTATATCTTCGAGAAGGTCTGCAAGAGCCCTCACGGCCGTCGACTTTGCTGTACCTTTGTCTCCTCTTATCAGCACTCCTCCAATCCTCGGGTTTATGGCGTTGAGGATCAGAGCTGTCTTCATGTCCTCCTGGCCCACGATCGATGTGAATGGAAGCGTTTGTCTCTTGAGATGGTGCATCTGTTCTCACCTTGCTTTCAGCGCCTTCAGAATCTAATCATACTTAATGATATAAATCTTTCTTTCGTGTGATTTATTAAGTAAAATTAATCATATAAAATAATTCTCCAACCGAACCATCTCCGGAAATCGTGTTATGATGGGGCACATACTGAGATCAAATACCGCATAACTCTGTGTATTGCAAATAATACTCATACAAATCTATTTAACCATCTACAAAACCAAAACTTAAGGAATAATACTTAATTTCAGAGGAATATGAATGAAGGCGGTGTCAATTACCTGGGCCAGCGACGTGGCGTTGCTCGTTGAAGCGGCCGGAAAGATCGATCTCGATCTTGTGGCATGGTCTGCCTTGGATCTGGAGGATCCTGAAAGGCAAACGAAGTGCCTCGCCTCATTGGATGGGGCAGATCTCATCCTCCTCCATCCAACCCACGAGTTCGAGTGGGATGAGATCTTGAACGGGGCAGAAGAGAACATTCCTGTGGTGGTCTTCGGTCGGGACCCTTCTTTTTGGGACTTGTCGAGCGTTCCCTTATCGATAGTTTCTCGGGCCAGCGAGTATCACATCAGGGGCGGGGCAAAGAACATAGAGAACCTGCTTCGCTACATCGGGCACGAGGTTCTCGGCCTCGACTGGAGCTATGATCTGCCTGAAGATACGTTCTGGGAGGGGATCTACCATCCCGATGCTCCTCTCACTTTTGCAGGAGTGGAAGATTATCTCGAATGGCGAAGGCCAAGTCACAGCCACACAGTGGGCCTCCTCTTCTTCAGGACCTACTGGGCGAACGGCGACCTCGAAATCGTGGACGCCTTCATCCGAGAACTGGAGTGCGAGTTCGACGTAATTCCTGCTTTCTGCCTCGGCATGGGCGATGAAGACCTCGGTGCAAAGTCCAGCGGCGAAGTCGTGGAGGAGTTCTTCTCAGGAAGGGTACGTGCCCTCGTAAACCTGCAGTCGATCTTTCATGCAGGAAACGTCGAGGCGTCCCGCAAGGTTCTGGAAAAGTTGAACGTTCCTGTCTTTCACCCTCTCATGGTCTACCACTCCAACGAGGAAGATTGGAAGGCGGACTCTCATGGGATGGAGAGCGGCGAGGTCGGTTGGAGCGTTGCTCTTCCCGAGTTCGAAGGGGCGATCGAGCCCATCCTCGCAGGGGTTGCAAGCTCGGGAATGGTCGAGGGCGTCGAGGTGGAAAGGCACTCGGCTCTGGATGAGAGGGTGAGAAAAGTCGCGGCCAGGGTGAAGAAGTGGATCCGCCTTTGCGATGCGCCAAACTCACAGAAGAGGGTCGCCTTCGTACTTCACAACAGCCCGTGCGCCTCTCTTGAGGCCACAATCGGGTCTGCAGCACATCTCGATTCGCTCGAAAGCGTGGTTAGGATCATGAAAGAGATGAAGACTTCCGGGTACGAGATCGAGAACCTTCCCGAAGACGGAGAAGAGCTAATCTGGGACATCCTGGAAAGAAAGGCCATTGCCGAGTTTCGGTGGACCTCGATTGAGGAGATCGTGCAGAAAGGGGGTGCCCTCGCTCAGGTTTCAAGAGAGGATTACGAGTCCTGGTTCGATGCCCAGTCGCCCGCCCTCAAAGAGAAGGTCTCTGAGACCTGGGGTGCGCCCCCTGGCGAAGCCAAAGATGGCGTTCCTGCAGCTATGGTCTATGAGGGCAAAATCGTGGTGACTGGGGTTCGGTACGGAAACGTAGTCGTCTGCATCCAGCCAAAGCGCGGCTGTGCAGGTTCGAGATGCGATGGGAGGGTCTGCAAGATTCTGCACGACCCTGAGCTTCCGCCGCCTCATCAGTACCTTGCAACCTATCGCTATCTGGAAGAGGACTTCGGGGCAGACGTCATAGTTCACGTCGGAACTCACGGGAACCTCGAGTTTCTACCTGGAAAGTCGGTTGCACTCTCAAAAAGCTGTGTTCCGGATGCCGCAATAGGAACTCTTCCTCACCTCTACATCTACAACTCCGATAACCCGCCCGAGGGGACAATCGCCAAGAGGCGAAGCTATGCGGTCCTGGTGGACCACATGCAGACCGTGATGACCTGCAGTGGGCTTTATGGTTCTTTGAAGGAGCTGGACGACCAGATCTTCGAGTATAACAGGACTCGGGTTTCCGAGAAGAGCAGGGCTCACGCCTCAGAGCACATAATCCTCGACCTGATAAGGGAAGCGAACCTCGCCCAGGAGATCGAGCTTGACAGGCTCCTCGAAGAGGGTGCACCCTTCGATGAGGTACTGGATCGGGTGCACCAGAAGCTCTCCGAGGTCTACGGTACACAGATCCCGGACGGGATGCACATCTTTGGAGAAGTCCCGTCGGGCGAAAAGAAGGTCGATATGATCCGTTCCATTCTCAGGTACGACTCCACGATCGAGAACTTGATCGCTCATCTCACAGGCGTTGACCACGATGATATTGGTAATATTGGTGATGTTGGTGATATTGATGATATCGGGAAGATCGATGAGGACGATCTGGAGCGGCTGTCCAGAGAGATCATCGCGGCCCTCTTGGGGCCGGTAGACGAAGGCGAAAGCAAATGCAAAAGCGAAAGCTTCGGGCGCAAAGGTGCGAGCCTTGAAGCAGTGGGCGAGATTCTGGGCGAGTGGCTGAGGTGCCTGGACGAAGATGCTATCGCCGCAGTCGAAGAGATCGTGATGGATCTTGCATCCAGGATCGATGCCTCCGACGAGATGGGCTCGCTCCTTTGCGGTTTCGATGGTGGATACATCCCTGCCGGGCCATCTGGTCTGATCACGAGGGGAAGATCCGACGTCCTTCCGACCGGGAGAAACTTCTACTCGCTCGACCCTGCAGGCGTTCCCACGAAGGCCGCCTGGAGGGTGGGCCAAAACCTTGCCCAGGCCCTGATCGAGAGACACCAGAAGGATCACGATGGTGCATACCCTGAGAACGTGGCAACTTACTGGATGGCAAGCGACGTTATGTGGTGCGATGGCGAGCAGCTCGCCCAGATGCTCTTCCTGATCGGAGTCGAGCCGGTCTGGAAAGGCGGACGAGTCAAGGGCTACAGAGTAATGTCGCCAGAGGAACTCGGGCGGCCAAGGATCGATCTCACGGTCAGGGTGAGCGGGATCACAAGGGACTGTTTCTTCAACTGCATCGAGTTTTTGGACGACGCCATCCGAAAGGTGGCATCCCTCGACGAATCTTCTGAGATGAATTACCTAAGAAGGCACAACCTCGAAAACGAGTCCGAGTCCGAGAACGAATCTGGGGTGCGTGTGAACGAGAGCGAAGCTTCCGCTCTCGGCGCTGCCCAAGATGCCGCCCAAAATGCTGACCGAAACGCCGCCCGCATCTTTGCAAGCAAGCCTGGAACCTACGGAAACGGCGTGAACCTTGCGGTTTACGCTTCGGCCTGGGAGACCGAGGCGGACCTATCGGACGTTTTCGTCTACTGGAACGGCTACGCTTACGGAAAAGGCGTCTTTGGCGAGGCGGCGCACGACCAACTTAAGTCTCAGTTAAGGTCGGTCGATCTGACGTTCAACAAGACAGTTACGGACGAGTACGACCTATTTGGGTGCTGCTGCTACTTTGGAACTCATGGCGGCCTCACAGCCGCCGCAAAGGAGCATTCGCATAAATCCGTTGCCACCTACTACGGAGACACCCGCGATCCAAAGAGGGTTGCTGTGAGGACCCTTGCCGAGGAGGTGAGACGGGTTGTTCGAACGAAGCTCCTAAACCCCAAATGGATTGATGGGATGAAGCGGCACGGCTACAAGGGCGCAGGCGACATTTCAAAGCGGGTTGGCCGGGTTTACGGCTGGGAGGCGACGACCGAAGAGGTGGACGATTGGGTATTCGACGAGGTTGCAAAGACCTTCGTCCTCGACGAGGAGATGAGACGTTTCTTCCAGGAGGAGAACCCTTGGGCGCTTGAGGAGATGGGCCGAAGGCTCCTTGAGGCGCATCAGAGAGGTTTGTGGGAGGCCGATCCCGATCTCATCGAGGAGTTGAAGGAAGCGTACCTTGAGATGGAGGGCTGGCTCGAAGAGGGAATGGACGGCGCCAGTGGGAGTATCCAGGGCGGAAGCATCGATGCCGTGACCGCAAAGGAAGTAGAATCCTGGCGGGAGAAGATGGGGCGAGTGCTGGGGAAGTGATGAGCTGGAGGGGGTCTGTTTCTCTAAAGCCAGGTTGAACAGTGAAACTATGCATATTACTACGATTTGATGCAGGGTTTTGCTCACCCTCTCTCGGTATATAGTTCAAGGTGTAACCCAACCTGAAACTTTTTGTAGATTAGGGGCGACTTATTTGTTAGGAGGAATGACTGGTGAGACCGTTCTTAGTGGCTCTGGCAATGATGTGGCTCTTGTTATCAGTGGTCACTCTGGCTCTTCCGGACGGCGAGAACGGCACAGGTCAAATGACTCCCGAAGGCCCCGATGAGACTCCTTCGGCACACGACTGGTATAAGATCGTCGGCCTTGTAGCTGGCCTCTCCGTGATCATCGGATCAACATATCATTTTGCTTTTTGCATCGGAGGATCGGTCCGATCAAAATGGTGGAGAAAGGTGCCAGAAGCTCCTTTGGCATCAAAACCAAAGCGGGCCAAACAAAATAGCAGCGTCTTAGATGGACCGACCAAAATCGCTGGACACGATTATCACGAGGTAAACATCATCCTGACCCACGAAGACCCAGAGCCGTTGCATAAGATCTACCAGCCCCCAGAACTGTCCCCTCCTGGCGAACTTCCCCATCATGGAGACCTCCCGCCAGGCTCTCACCTGCCCTTTTCCCGAAGTCGGACCTTCACGGGTCGCGAGGAATATCTCCTGAAGCTCGCCCGCGATCTGCTTCGTTCCGGGACGAAGGGCGCGACCATCACCCAGGCTGCCGCAGTGGCCACTGGCCTCGGTGGCGTGGGCAAGACCCAGTTGGCGATCGAGTTCTGCTATCGGTACGGCCGGTTCTTCTACGGCGTCTACTGGATCCAGGCCGACCACGATATCGCCGCCGAGATCGCGGCCTGCGGCTCAGAGATGAACATCTCACCCTGGCCGGACGAGCTGGAAGAGCAGGTAAGCCTCACCCTCAAAGCCTGGAGTGAGGACGGCCCGAGGCTGGTGGTATTCGATAACGTCAATGATCCCTGTTCGGTCCGGGACTGGCTGCCGAGGCTTCCTCAGGCCCGATTCCTCCTCACCTCACGAAGCTATGACTGGCCACCAGATCTCGGTATAGAAACTCACCCTCTAGAGGGCCTGCCCCGACCCGAGAGCCTGGAGCTGCTCCGCAAATTGGCCGAGCGGCTTAAAAATGCCCCTGATAAATATCTGGACCGGCTGGCAGACCGGCTCGGCGATCTGCCTCTGGCCTTGGACCTTGCCGGAAACTACCTCAGAAGTCGGCCTGCCCTCACCCCAAAAGAGTACCTGGCGGAGATGGAAGAGGCAGGCTCCACTCTTCTGGAGCATCCCGCTTTCGGCGAGTGGGTCAAACACAATCCCACCAAGCACTCCACCAGTCTGGTTCACACCTTCGCGCTGAGCTGGAACCAGCTGACCGATGGCGCGACCGACGAGCTAGCTGGACAGATCTTCAGAGCGTGCGGGTACTGCGCGCCCAGCACCCCCATCCCCTGGAAGCTGCTGGCAGAGACCTTGGACGCCAAAGATACGTCTTCGCGACAGAATCTGGACCTCGCCCTGAACCGGCTCTGCGGGCTGGGTTTGATCGCGGCCGGGGAGGGGGGCTCGATCGTGATGCATCCTCTGCTGGCCGAGTTCGCCCGGGCGCAGGACCGAGACGTAGGGGAGAGCGCCCTCCCAGATCTGGCCGAGGCGCTGGCAGAGGTCGCCTCTCAAGCCAACAGGACCGGTCTTCCCAGAGATGCAGCCTCTCTTCGTGAGCATCTCCGTTCTGTGGCGCTGAAGGCGGAGGTGGCGGAGCTTAAGGCAGCAGGGTGGCTGTGGTCTGAGTTGGGCCACCATCTGAGGGTCATGGCAAATTACGAGGGCGCCGAGAGGTGCTTTGAAAGGGGCCTTCGTACCGACGAGAAGATCTATGGGATGGGCGATCGCCGTAACTTATTCCCACCTCTGGTCGGCGGTGTTGATCTCACTGATATCCAGAGTCATGCTCTGGTACTGGGCTCTTTTCCTCCGGAGATAGAAAGCCAATTTAAAGATGCAGCATTTGGAAATAAAAGTGCTCAGGCAGGAGCCAATTCGAATTATCCTGGTGATGTAGACCCATCCGAGTGCAGCGGTGTTGATCTCACCGATATCCAACGTCATATCCAGGTCCTAGGCGGGCTTCCTCCCGAGTTAGAAAACCAATTGAGATATCCAACTGGTGCCCAGCCATTAGTTGGTGCACTGCCATTAAATGAAGGTAGACCTGTGGCGCTCTTCAAAACCTTGGAGCTATCTGGAGATCTGATTTTCGCCACCGACGTCAACAACCTCGGCTTGGTCCTGAGAGATATGGGCGATCTGGAGGGTGCAAGAGAGAACCTGGAAATGGCCCTGAAGGTCTTCGAGTCGGCGGGCCATTCCGATGTAGCCGCTTTATTCAATAATCTCGGTCTGATCCTACGAGATATGGGCGATCTGGAGGGTGCAAGAGAGAACCTGGAGATGGCCCTGAGAATCGATGAGGTGACCGGAGGCTCCAATCATTCCAACGTGACCGCATATCTCAACAATCTGGGCCTCGTCCTGCGGGATATGAAGGACCTGGAGGGTGCAAGAGATAACTTCGAGAGGGCCCTGAGAATCGATGAGGAGACCTGTGGTCCCCACCATCCCAACGTGGCTTCTGATGTCAGTAACCTGGGCACAGTCTTAAAGGATATGGGCGATCTGGAGGGTGCAAGAGATAACTTCGAGAGATCCCTGAGAATCGACGAGGAGATCTTCGGGCCGGACCATCCCTCTGTGGCCATCCAGCTCAATAATCTGGGAGGGGTTCTGCAACAAATGAACGACAGGGAGGGGGCCGTAAAGTATTATGAGATGGCCCTAAAGACGTTCCAGGAACGGCTGGGAGAAGACCATCCCAAGACAGAGGTTGTACGAGCCAACTTGGATAAGGTAACATACATAGTGCCTCAGCTTGTTGGGTCGTCCAGAGAAACATATGTAGCGACTGAGATTGTTAGATTATCTATACCTATATACATCACAGATACATCACAAAAGACTTATCTGTGGGCCCTCGTATCACCAGTTTAAGAGCAGATATCACGAATCTTTTAAAAATTGCAGACACATTTACAGGCGCACCTTGATCTCCGCGATCGGACTTGAGCTCCAGGATGGCTGGCGTCGCCATCCTCGAAGCCAGACGACGTTACTGTTCTATTTTTCGCTTTTCCCTGCTAGGTCCCTTCTTCCGTCCTTTTAGCTGCGGTTAGCATCCCCATCTCGTATTTCACATCATCTATGTTTTTGATTACTGACTTTCTAGCTGGGCTGTCGGCCTCATACCATCGGTCTATTATCTCTAGGGCCTCCAAATAATGATCTAGGGCCGCGTCATACTCGCCTCGTTCCCTGCACATCAGTCCCAGATTGTTGTGCACGTTTGCGGCCTCGGGATCGCTTCGATCATTTGCCAGCTCATAAATTTTTAATGCCTTTTTGTACAGATCTAAAGCCTCATCCTTGTCTCCCAGCTGATAGTTTAATAGGCCCATGTTGCTGAAGACGGCGGCCACTTTGGGATGATGAGTGCCCAGCTGTTGTTCTCGGATTGCTCGAACTCGGTCGTATAGGTGCAATCCCTCACGCTTTTTGGACTGCATCGATAGGATCAAGGCCATTCCATTTAGTATGACTGCAACCGAAGGATGATCAGATCCCAGATATCTTTCGTGTACGTTGAGAGCTTGACCTAACAACTGAAGCGCAGCCCCGTAGTCGCCTCCTTCACCCCTGTCATTCATCTCCATCTCCATCAGAAACCAGCCCAGTTGGTGAAGAAGCTGACCGTCTTCTAAAGGTCCCCCTCTCAACCGCTCAACCAAATTTTTGGATTCGATATACCAGACGTTCGGATCATATTCCGCCGCTCTGAGCTCTTTCCAGTAGCTCATCCATTCGTACTTGCGCTTCTTCTGCCAGGCATAGGCGAAGAAGTTCAGGTTGCTCATCGTGCTCGCCAGAGTTTGCCAATCTTTTGAGCGGGAAAGCTGGTAAGGGTATTCATCGAGGATACGATCTAGTGTGGTTTTTTTAAAGTAGGATGCGAGCTCTTGATGAATAAGTGATTCATCCACCTCGACCAGATATTCGGCTTCTGCTACTTCGCGAAGCTGTTCATGATAAAAGTCCAACAGTTCTCCTCGCATCATCAGGTAGGGCCGCAAGAGCCGTTGCAACGCGGAGATATTTCCCAGGGTATCTCCAGGCTGTATGAGATCAAAGAGCTCGGCCTGGCTCAGCCCAGATCTGCTTGCCGCCAAGTAAGATACGAACTTCTTCACGAGCTCCATCCCGATGAGTTTTCCGTCCCCGTCCCGGAACCCCGGTTCCTTTGAAAGTCTTTCTTTCAGAATCCACCGGAAGAGCGGCTGAACCTCTCCAGGAAGGTCATTTATCCGCGCGGTTATCTCGTTATAGTCTCCCAGCGTCCTCAGCTCTTCGAGGGCCACTGATAGGTATAGAGGATTGCCGCTCTGGTTCTTCGACAGCAACGCCTTCAGCTGGCCCTCATCTAAGGTTTTCTTATATCTATCGTTAAATCTCTCTATAATGGCCAGCTCATCCTCCTGATCGAGCTCTTCTAATTCTCTTTTTCGAACGCCATTTTCCCTGGAGTGGAGCGAATCCAGAGCGGGATGCGGTAGAGACGAGACGATTACCCTCACATCGGCCGGAAGGTCGTGGGGTATCCAAGCCATGCCGTGGGCGTTATTTTTATCATCCAGCTGGTTGAGGGCATCGATGATCAGGACCAACCGCGTACGATCAGCCGATTCTCTCAGAATTTCGGCAAATCTCTCGGCGAGGTCCTTTATATCTTCTCCTGGGAAGGGCTGCTGATCGCATATCACAGTGCTTATCTCGTGGCAGAGTCTCTGGAGCATCCGGCTCAGATCGGTGGAGCCGAAACCGGCCCCGATGAAGTGGGGTATAACCAGCTTATTAGGATTCTCTTCTCTGTATTTCTGGTAGAATATGCTGAGAAGGGCTGACTTGCCGGAGCCTGGCTCGCCGGTGATGACGAAAATGTTCGGCGCTCCATCTTTTTCGGCAAAGTCCATCATCTCGTCGAATATAGGTTGGCGGCTGCCGAGATCAAAATGTTCACAATCTTTTCCAAATCGTTCGAGATGTCTTTCGGAGAACGTCTCCATTGCTGAGTTCTCCTTGGCAAACTCGTCCATGAGATCCGGCTTCTTTTCGCCGAACTCGTCGACGATGCTCCACATCAGATCTTCATAAACAAGATCACCGAACCTCTCCAGATCCACGAACCGGTTTAAATTGTGGTTCCACTTTGCAGGGTAGATGCGCGGAACAAAACCGCTATCGGCAATTTCTCTCTTCAACCTATCGAGCTTATCTGCCCTTTGAGGGTTCTGCTCTTTGTAGCCACCATAATATTCTTCTGGTATGCCTTTGGTCGCTTTTGGGTCCCGAAAATAAAAAAAATGATGCTGAAATCCGCCGGTGATAGTATTTAGGGCGTGGCGTACCTCTTCGGCAGTGATGGAAAGATCCTCGCCGGGTGGTACCCAACCGTATCGCTCGCCCAGGATGCAAACAAACCGAGTGCATTCGTCTATGATCTCTTTGCATGCTTCCAGAGAGTTCTGATCTGAGGTCACGCCCCATCGCAGATCGACGTCCGATAGGTGGATACGCCATTGGAGAAGGTCCTCTCTCAGACGGGGGAAGACGAAACGGACGAGATGGTCCCGCTCCGCCTGCATATCAACGAAAGTGCTGCTGATGAAAACCCGGACGCTCCTCCAGCCTTTATCCTCTTTCATTGGCCGTCGTTCCCCCGCTTCCAATTATAACGTTTGCCTAATATATCGGGCAAGCCGACCACGGCAAATTGATCGTGCTACCCAAGTATCTCACCAGATGCAGATGCCAAACCGGAGAAACCAGCGCCCAAAAATAGGTATGGTCATTTTCTCGTATGCGAATCGGAATCGCCAATGCCACTACTTTCGGATTTATATACGTCTGAGCACCACTTCCAAATGCCACATCTCTAAGTTGGCTTTCTATCTCGGGTGGGAACCCGCCCAGGATCAGAATATGACTTTGGATATCGGTGAGATCAACGCCACCGACCGAATATGTATTGATGTAAGTGTACCTTACGTTGCCCACTGTAACAGTCTCGTTGACGTGACACTCGAATTCCTTCTCGGTGTAGGATTTTACATACTCCTCCCAAACTGCTGTCGGATCCCATCTGTTATCCGCTTCTATGCTCTTTGGAGTGAAATAATTGTGAGATTTATACCACTGAGCAAGGGTCAGTGAGGCGTATACATCCCTCAGGTCCGAGTAATTTTCGGCGTTATTTATCTCCTCGACGACGAGGGGGTGGATTAGTTCCTGTTCTTGTTCAGCAGCATAACGGCTGTATTCTACAGCTGCCTCTTTCAATAGGCCGAGACATTCATCAGATACGGATGAAACGTCCTGGCATTCTATAGAGAAATTCGAATATTCGTAGACAGGCTCTTGTGATATATTCAAAGATGAATTTACCACATATATGCCGTAAGGGCTTTCATAAGCGTATATCTTATCAGGAACGATCCAATTCATTACGACGGACTGGAATAGGACGTTACTGGGATCTTCGATCTCACCAGGATGCTTTGATATGATCTCTTCTACCAATTCTGCACTTTTTGCGTCCATTCGGCGCCAATACTCCTTTCCAATCTCATATGCACAGGGATTTTCGTATTTGGAGACGTCCTTTTTCATCTGGAGGTCTGCTTCTAGCATAATTCTCCCGACGTCTGTGACTGCCAGCGCCTCGTCGACGATTCTATCCGGCTCGGTCGGGTTCAAGTTCGCCCAGAACTTGTGGTTGGGTATATATAAACCGGTGAAGAAAGAGTCGATTGATAGGGTTATTCGATCCTTCGGATCAGTCAGGGACTTCTTATCCTTATCTTCTGCCTGCTCCCCCACGAGGATGAGGTAATATTCTCTTTCAAAGGTTGAGTTGTTATAAACTCCTACAATTGCTGTCGGCTTGATCGACTTAAGATTGTCGTCCTCTGATGGCCTCAAATCAAATGGTTGAGAATCAGCATGCCCCAAACCCAACAAAAGTAATGAGACCGATACTAAGAAAATTGCTATATGTCCAAGACCTAAGTGTTTTTTATTAGAATGTGCCACCAATTACACCTCAGATATGTATAATCTTGGAAGAGATGGGATGAAATAATTAATTAAGTTTTCCCTTGGACTGAGGTAGTCTCCCTGTTGAATGCTGTTGAAAATCCAATAGTCTTCAGAAACGTTTTAACGGTCCATATGTGGTCTGTGTACGTGTTTGCCCCTCTTCTACCGCAGTCCGTCCAGATTGGGATTGAGAGTGTCTTCTTTGGAAAATCAGGATCAAAGGTTTCAGGCTGTGGAGACAGTGGCCCTTACCAGAAGCAGTCTGGGATGAACAACCTGGCCCTGGCCATAACCGCCCTGCTGGTCGAATGACATGTGCCTTGATCGCCTTTGTCTTGCCCTTCATGACTAGCGCGCTCACATCTGTGTGATAAAAATCAGTCAGCAGGATTAAACGACGATCAACAAGTTGCGTACTCTTGCAACTTTTGCTCTCGTTCCTTCCAGTCCGGAAGGTAGGCGTACATGAAGCTCTTGAAGACTCGACCGTGATTTGGCGCCAGGAGATGGACCAGCTCGTGAACGATCACAAACTCGCCAAGATCACTTGGAAGGTCGAGAAGCTCTTTGTTGAGTGTGAGGCGGCCGCCTGTGGATATCGATGCCCATTTCCTCTTCATGTGGCGCAGATGGATCTGGGATACTCTCAAGCCCATCCTGGCTGCCCAGCTGCGAGCGGCCCACTTCATCTCTTCGGCATCGTGCCACCTTTCGCTCTGTCGTCCTTCGCCTTGTCTTTCTTTGTCCTTCCATCTTTCGTCCTGATTTTGGTCTTCGGTTTCACTTTTCATACACGCTGCAGCTCCAGAAGCCTGTCCGTTAGCTCGGTCATCTTTTCTGGACCTGCGAGGGGAAGGACGTGTTTATAGAGCTTTGCCCTCAGCTCTCGTTCTTCTTGGTCGTTCCAAAGATAATCCGGATGGGCGCCGACGAGGCCGTTTAGCTCTTCGGCTTGCTCTTTGGTTGCGCCTTCTATGTGAGGTTGGAGCGCTTTGTAGATTGCAAAGCAGTTCTCGTCCAGGCCCAATTCTCGCCGTTCCTCTTCTGCCAATACACATTCTTGGGCAAGGCTCTCGAACTCGGCGAGCGCCAGTTGGGTTGATACCTGGCGTTCTTCGTAGGTCTGGGCGAGGGATTGGGCCCGCTCTCCGATGGATTTGAGGAAGGGCTTGGATTTGCCGTCTCTTTCGACCAGAGCGTTCAGGGCCTTGTTCAGGTTGAGAATCTTGGTTCTATCGGAAAGGCCGCTTTGTTTGAGCTTGGCGAGCTCCTCTGGGCCCAGCTCGTGGATTGCGCCGGGAAGATCGATAGGCCCGCCTTCGGCGTTCTTCTGGAGGATCTCTTTTGTCTTGTTTTTCAGTTCCTCGTCGACCTGGACGCTGTTGTAGGCGTTCCTTATGAGGGCGTAGAGCCTTGCAAGGCTCTGGTAGTCCCGGATGTAAGGGCGAAGGAAAGCGTCTGGGGATAAGATCTCGTAGAGGCTTTGGAGCTGGTGAAAGAAGCTGAAAAACTCTTCGCGTTCTTCTTTTTTTGCGAGCTTTTCGGTGTCCTTCACTCGGATTTCACTCGATACGGGCCTGGAGTGCAGCGCGCCTCAGGGGGCGGTGAGGGTGCAGGTTTGGCGCACATTAGCGAACCATTATCGGTCAGATTTTAAATAATACTTAGCATCTATAGCATCAGTTAGCAATATCATTAATTCTGACATGAAACTGTAAATTTCCGTTTCGATATTATTATAATCAGTCATGTTTATGCACCTTATATTGCTCTTCCCATGTGCAAATTCATCTCGAAAACTAACTAATGTTCGGATTTTCCCATTATATTCACCGAAATTATCGTGTGGTAAACCCAAACGGTACAAAATTTTTTCCACCACATCGGGTCCAAGATTAGATTTTGTATCGACGATGTTATCTGATATCTTATCTGAAATATGTATTTTTGTACTTAATATATTCTCGATCTCACCAATAAAACGAATGTGTTGGAAAAATTGTCGAAATTTTTCTATAGATTTAGGTTCTAACGGCCCTTTAAAAAGATGGCAGCGTTTATTGTTTTTCCTTTGGGGATTTTCTATGTCTTGGAATATATCTGTCAAATAAGCCGCAGCGATATATTCGCTGGCATCCAAACATGTGATTTGGTCGTCATTAATTGCATCTATATACAACTTAAACGCATATTTACAAAATCCTTCAAAATGAGAATAAAGCATTACAACTAATACTTTACTATATAAATTATAGTAACCCTCGCCGCTTATGGATGTTAACCCAAATTGGTTGCGAAGATGACGCAATTCATCTTGGCGCCACGTCAAATCATATTCAAGTTGGGCACGAAAATCAGCGGGATCCATACAACGTCTCCAATCTTCGCTCAACAAATTCAATTCTCTTCTTAAGAGCTCCAGGGGTGTTCTTGCCACCTCCTGTTGTAATTTTACGAAATTCTGGATCTTTTTTAATTAGCAAAAACTCATCGCACATTTTAGTTATATCGTCCCCAAATAAATCTACCACACTAAGATATTTTTGAATACCCAAAGTAAATGCCTCGTAATGATATACCACAAATCCGGCTACTAATGTCCCTTTTTCATTTACTCTTGAAAAAGCATGGTCATCAAGAGTTTTTTGTAATATCTTAAATGTATTCTCAAAAATAGATTGTTCTTTACTGTAGTCAAAAGGAGCGTCTTCTCGATCTGGATCTGACACTGCTTCCATATATTCTGTCATGAAATCCCTTACATCATGTGTGAATCTATCTCTGTAATTTTTGAATGCAAAGAAACGCAAAACTAATTCTTGCTCGTATTTTTGTTTTGTCTTCTCTTCTGTAAGGGTAGATATGCATTTTTTGAAATCTTCATTCTTGCTTAACTCAATGAGGAACTTATTGAACGTATCATCTAAAAGACGAATTGTACAATTGCGTATCTCTTGATCACTTAGCTCTTCTCCACCTGTGTTCAATCGTTTAAACATGTAATATCGAAGCCGCGGGTCACTTTCCTTTCTAAGGACTTCAACTCGAATAAAATTACGTTTTAATTTAAGCTTTAATGCTGCTGGAAGATTTTGATATGTAAGATTATTTAAGTCATCTACAATGTCGCATTCAGTGAGTTTTAGCTCACAAAGCATATTATTTTCTTCCACCATCTCATGATTGACCCCCCTAAAATGCAAATAAGAAGAGATTCTTTGTAAGCCGTCGATCAGTTCGTACTTGCCATCTTCAAGTTCAATTACAAAAATAGGGGGCAATGGTAACTCAAGTAATAGTGATTCAATGAACCTTGATTGTTTCCCCTCAGACCACCGGAATAATCTTTGGTATTCTGGGTCTATGATCAGTTCACCATCTTCATACATATCCAATAATTCATTAAAAGATATGTCTAAGCTCGTTGTGCGAATACCCCTAATTTTCTCATCGACCGCGTTTATAAGATCGATTCCGCTTATTTTGCCCTCCTCCATAAAATGTCCCTCCTCAGTTAACCTTTTGAAATATGAGCACACTCTCTGTAGCCTTTGAATGGCGGCGATATTTTTTAGCTCTTTGGTTACAGCCTGCCATTGTACGCTTGATATTGAAATCAAGTTGATTAAGTTTGTCCCAACCTAGAGAACACGCCATTTCTGTGAATATGCGGGGAAGATCATTGTGAACTTCTTTGTAGTAAGAGTCCTGCACCACAAGAGTGCAATACCCAGACCCAGCAAGAATTCGTTCAATTTCAATGAGAGAACGATAAATCGCATCGAAATATTGTAAATGATACTTAAGATAATACGATTTAGAAGCTTTAGATTGATGAGCTGCGACTGCATCGAGGAACTCCCTACAAGTTGGACCCCACTCAGACTGAACTTGAGGTATTGCCTTCAACATAGTTGGTGTGCCGATCATGTGATCGCGAAGAGCTTTGAGATCTGTATCCATCGAACATCCTAACAGCGCAAGTTCCGGCTTTGTAGCAATCGCATAATCTATGCGTGTGCAATAAGGGGGTGATGAAATTACCGCATTGATGCTTTGGTCGAGAAGAGGAATTGAATCAGAGGAAGCACGCTCGATTTGAAATTGAATAGATTTGCTGTGGTCTATATTTTTAGGTGACTTAAGCGCCTTCATCATGTCGAAAATTTGTTCCTCGATCATAGAGTAAATCTGATTAGCCGATGGACTGAGCTTATCATTTTGGGTTTGTGGAGCCTTAATCCACGTTGGATTAGATGTGATGAAAGCATCAAGAAATCTCCGCAGTGTTCTGAAAAGTGCCGTATAAAAAAATGCTGCCAAGCTGGAAATTCTTGTCAAGCTTTTCTCGGCATAAAGTACGCGGTACTCATCATCAATAAGCTGTTCTTGCATAGCTCTTTCAAGGTTTCTGAAAATTGCGGCGCTATTCGGCGTTAGCCAGATTTCTAGGGGTTCGTTATAGGCAAAAGGCGTAATTCCATAACTCTCCGCTGTCGTGAGAATAGATTCTAGCTTGTTTAGTAAATTTGGCATATCATCTGTGTCAAACATCTTTGCCTTTGCAACGATGACCATAACGGGATTAATGTCGTAACCAATGGCCGAAAAACCCATATCTTTAGCTACTTGTGTCGTAGTGCCGCTCCCATTCCAAGGATCCATTACAATGGCATCGGATGGAAGATCAAGATACTTCAGTACATCTTTAACGAACTTCGGGGAATATCCTGCATAGTAGTGATACCAACTAGATTTACCCTGGTTGGATGAAGGATTGAGTTTCGGATTTCGAAGCTCATTTTGTAGTTCGTTGAGACACTTCGTCGACAAGATAACACCTAATTAACAAATTAACACCTATGGCTCATTACAACTTAATTCACATATCGTAGAGGCATATAAACTAAACGTCTTTAAACGTCTTCTCGTCTCGTTATCAAATTCATTTCCCCAATTACATCATTGATATCCCCTCGCTCGGTGTGATGTATCACCCTCACGTAGACGACCAACCTTCTTATGATCGAAATTCTCCTAAGATCAGATCTAAGCAGCGAGTCGTGGTCATGTGGCCAGGTAGGAAGGAGCTGTGCGAATACTGAGACCTGGCGCCCATCTGGTAGCAGACATTTTCAAGAAGCAGGAACTCACCGCCGCAAACCTTCCAAGGAGGTACTCGTAAGCCCGGCCCAAAATGTCGGGCTCTGTGTTCTCAAGGCCCAGCCGATGGCGGCTCAGTATCTCGACCAGCGCGCCAAGTCGCTCGTCATCCAAGGTTCGCTGCCCGCTCTGCCGCTCGTTGTAGTCTTTGACGTCGAGGACTCCTTGAAGATCGGGGTTTAAGCGCGCCACCTCTCGCATCGCCGACGTTGCAAACTCGCCGAGGGAGCCGTCTGCCGGATGGTTCCTGAGGGCGCTCCACTTGTACTCGTGCGGAACGTAGAACCTGACGATCGGCTTTGTGCCACCCTCAAGGGCGTGGCGGTGATCAGCCTCGATGATCTGCCTTGCGATGTCTTCGCCCTCGTACTCTTCGACGTAATGGGCAAACTCGTCATCGAAAACGTCAGAGAGCCTCTTGTAAAAGATCAACGGGAGGATGAAATCCTTGAACTTGGGCGCATCTGTCGCACCTCGGATGGCGCAGGCGGCATCCCAAAGCCAGGTCTCCAAGGTGGAGATCTCCAGGTGTCCGTTCGTGTTTGGGTCCAGGGTCGTTTGCGCCGAGCCGTTCTTTCTGTTTCTGTTTCCGATTCCGTTCCCGTTTCCATTTCGGTTCCCGTTTGTCGTCCCCGTCTTCGGTCTCCCTTGCGCCATTTTCCATCCCGCGCCCCAATCAGGCCATCTCATAAAAGTGGTTTGTGTTGGTGGCCGAAAAGAGGAGGGAAGATGAGCGCGTGTCCGAGTCGATGCAACGGAAGAAGTGAGGTGCCCGAGTTTTGCTCTTCGAAGTCGGTCCTGAGAGGATTATAGGACAGAAACTTTGCCCGAGCACCGTTTCAGAGAGGCTTTGCCGTCTCTGCCTGAGCTTTGTGAGCGCCTGTTCCTGCGAGGTCACGAGACGTAGGTGGCGCCCATAAATCAAACAGGTCTTACTTAGTAATAAGCTTTTCTATTGAATTAATACTACAAGTTGCACCTCTCCTACATTGAAGGTCAATACTGCGGTCATTTATTATACTTGGTGTCACGTTCCATCGGATAAATCTGAACTCACGCATCGGAGATGGGCATGAGCGCTCTTGAATACCTTTTCAGAACAGTGGCCCTGATGACTATCGGGGTCGTCGTTGCAAACGTCGTGATGGAAACGAAGATGCTCGCGGGAATAGATCGGCCCGCCCAGTTCCTCTGCCGGGCATCCAACCTTCCCGACTGCTGCATGGTCTCGCTCTTCTCCTGCCTGATCAGCCCCACCGCTGGAAAGTCCCTCCTCTCCGAGTTCTACAGAAAAGGCGAAGTCGGCGAGAAAGAGACCATTCTCACGATCCTGATGAGCACCTTTCCCGTGGTTCTGGGCGAGTCGCTCTTCAGGGTCCAAGCTCCAATCGCCATCGTCCTTTTGGGTCCCGCTCTCGGGAGCACCTACGTCCTCCTGAACCTCTTCTCAAGCTTCATCCAGAGCTTCACCGCTCTTCTTTACTCGAAAACGAGTCCGCCTTCCACAAGAAATCCCGCTGAGGCGACTCGGCGAAAAGATGGGTACAAAGATGGGTACAAAGGGCCGAAGGGTGCCGAGGTCTTGAGGGGGGCAGCAGAAGAAAATGATCGTTTCAAGATCAAAAGGAAGATTGTCATGAAGGGAATCGAAAGGTCGATTCCGACCCTCAAAAGGACGCTTCCAATCGTTGCAGGAACGATGATTCTCATGGACGTGATCATGAGCATCGGCGGGATGGGCCTTTTGGGATCGATCTTCGATCCGCCGCTTCGGCTGCTCGGCCTTCCTGGAGACTGCGCAGCCCCGCTCGCCATGCAATTTGTCCACTTCTCGGCAGGATACGCGTCTGTTGCATCCTTGCTCGCCTCCGGTGCAATCACCGAGAAGCAGGCCTTGATCACCCTCCTCATCGGAAGTATGGCCGTGATAACTTCGATCTACCTGAAGTACAGCCTCTCGATGTATGTCTCCCTTTTCGGCAAGTTCGGAACGAAGATTGCCGCAATCGGCTACCTCAGCAGCATGACGGCAAAGATCGTGACGATCTTCCTGGTCATGACGTTCTTTTGACATTTCACACAAACTTTTGCAAAATCCAATCGGACTTGATAATACTTTAATCAAAAAGATTATAACGAATAAGGAAATTACCGCTCATAGTTATATTAAATAATCCTTAAATGGATTTACTTCCTACTAAATGTCTTTGAGGTGGATAGAAATATGAAGGGAACCATATGCGCTTTGCTGGTGCTGGCAGCATGCCTCCTCGTGACCAGTCCGGTCGCAGCAGAGGACTTCGCAGTCCCAGGAGACCTCGACGGGGACAGGATCGTCTCCGACGAAGAACTGGAAGCTTCCGAGCAAGATTTCGAAGATGGGAAGATCTCCTCGGACCTTCTTGAGGATATCAGGCACATCCATGAAAACTACCCAAGAACGATCACCGACTCCGCCAGAAAGGACGTAACCATCTGGATGCCCCTCGAAAGGATCGTGGTCTTCAATAGCGAGACCGTGGAGGTGATGCGATCACTCGACGCCGAAGAAAAGATCGTTGGCGTTGGCAAGTACACCAAGGAAGACGACATATTCTTTGGCGAAGTGAGCGAGCTTCCCTCAATCGGCTCGGTCTGGACGCCAGACCTGGAAGCTGTGTTCGACCTCCATCCTGATGCGGTCTTCGTCTACGGGACCTTCATGAACACCAGCGTCGACGAGATCCAGGAAACCCTAGAGTCCGCAGATCCGGACATGGCGGTGGTCCGCCTGGACTGCTTCAAGCCGGAAAGTTACAGAGACGAGGTGGAGATTCTAGGCGCGATCTTGGAGCGAGAATCAGAGGCAGAAGAGTACATAACCTTTTACGAAGGCGCCCTTGACCCGATCGAAGATGCTGTGGCCGCCCTTTCCACTGAAGAGAAGCCTTCGGCCTACCTTGAAAGCTGGACCGATTACAGAACTGCAACAGAAGGTGCAGCCTGGCACGACAAGCTCGTGATGGCAGGAGCAAACAACGTATTCGGCGATCTTGCGTTGTCTTACATCGATGTGGACCCTGAAAGCGTTATCGAAAAGGATCCTGAAATCATGATCAAGCTCTGCGGTGCAGGTGGCCTGAACTTCGGAGGTTACTCCGAAGACGACACTTCCGAGATGGAATCTCTCCGAAACGGCGTCATGGATCGGCCAGGCTGGGACTCCATCAGTGCCGTGAAGAGCGGTCAGGTCTACGTCCTTTCCAACGACATCCTCGGAGGCGCCCAGCACTTCATAGGGATCGCCTATCTCGCAAAGCTCTTCCACTCGGACCTGTTCTCCGATCTGGATCCTGCGGCGATTCACGAAGAATACCTTACCCGGTTCCAGGGTGTTGACTCTATGGGCGTCTTCATCTATCCGGAGATGCTGGCCTAGAACCGACCTGATGGGGCGTTGCTAATACCATGTCGACGGAAACTTCGATAGATACGGGGGCGCTGAAAGAAGAGTACACCGAGTTCGTGGGAAGAAAGATCCTCGTCATCTTCGCATCCATCCTCTGTATAGTTGCTCTGGCAGGCGTTGCCGCAACCCTCGGCTCAGCCGACATAAGCCCATCCGAGGTCTACATTGCCATGCTTGCAAAGGTCTTTCCCGGTCAGTTCCAGACGACCGAGTTTGTGGACATCATAGTCTGGAAGCTGAGGCTTCATCGGGTTCTGATGGGGATCTTTGCTGGGATGGGGCTTGCAGTTGCAGGAACCGCAATGCAAGGTATCTTGAAAAACCCGCTTGCGAGCCCCTTCACCTTAGGAATCGCCTCTGCAGCTTCCTTTGGAGCTTCTCTTGCCATAATCCTCGGCGCAGGTTTCGTTGGCGGCCAGTACCTGATCGTTGGAAATGCCTTCGTCTTCACGATGATCGCGTCCCTTTCGGTTTACGGCCTTGCCAAGTACAAGGGAATAACGCCAGAGACGATGATCCTTGCGGGGATTGCGATCATGTACCTTTTCAGCGCCATGACATCCTTCCTCCAGTACGTGGGCCAATCCGAGGAGGTTCACGAGGTTGTCTTCTGGATGATGGGAAGCCTCGGCAGGTCTTCCTGGGATAAAGTCTGGATCATCGCTTTTGTGACGGTTGCATCCACATTGGTCCTGATGAGGTTCTCCTGGGACATCAACGCCCTCGGCGCAGGAGACGAGACCGCAAAAAGCCTTGGGGTGAACGTGGAGGTGGTGCGGGTCCTTTGCATGATGCTGGCGTCGCTTGCTACCGCCAGCATAATCTGCTTTACCGGCACCATTGGGTTCATAGGGCTGATGGCGCCCCACATGACCAGAATGGCCATCGGGAGCGATCATAGATTCCTCCTTCCAGCTTCCGGCCTGATGGGTGCACTTCTACTCCTCGGCGCAGATACCATCGCCCGGACCGTTCTCGCTCCGGTGATCCTGCCGGTTGGGATAATGACCGCGTTCATGGGCGTTCCCTTCTTCCTGTACTTATTCCTGAAAAGGAGGAAAGAGTTTTGGTAAAGATCACGATCAAAGGCCTCACTTTTGGCTACAATGGCGCGAGGATATTGGACGATCTCGATCTCGTCGTCGGCGACTCGGAGATATTGAGCCTGGTTGGGCCAAACGGCTCTGGGAAGACCACTTTCATCAAGTGCATCGACAGAATCCTAAAGCCGAAAGGGAGCATTCTCCTGGACGGAGAAAGGGATCTTCAGTCAATGTCCCGCGGGGACGTGGCAAAGTGCATTGGATATGTTCCCCAGTCATCTTCTGGGGTTCTTTCCACCACTGTGTTTGACACGGTACTGATGGGACGAAAGCCTCACATGGGCTGGCGCGTGGCCGAGGAGGACATCGACAAGGTTGTCGAGATCATGAAACTTCTCCAGGTCGAAAAGTTCGCGCTCAAGGACTTCAACGAGCTTAGTGGCGGCCAAAAACAAAGGGTCCTCATTGCAAGGGCCCTCGCCCAAGAGCCTAAAGTTCTCCTCCTGGACGAGCCAACGTCTAATCTTGATCTCAAGCATCAGCTGGGCGTCCTGGAGACGGTCCGATCCCTGATCAAGAATACCGGAGTTTCTGCCGTCATGGCAATTCACGACCTTAACCTTGCTGCGAGATACTCAGACCGGCTCGTGATGCTCCAGGACGGGAAGATTCACGCTGTAGGCGATCCCAAGGAGCTTCTCACACCAGAGAACATAAGGACCATATTCGGCGTCGAAGCGGTGGTCATGAAGGACCTCGATAGGCCCTACGTGGTGCCTGTAGGATCATTGAGCGCTGAATGAGATTGATCTTTGCGCCTGGCGAAAGGCAGTATCTGTTGAGAGCGCCAAAGGCGCTAAGCTCTAGCGCCCCCTGCCTCTGGATTGGATTTCAATATCTACCCAAAAAGTCCGGTGGGCTTTGGCGACTTGCTCTCAATATTTTCACGAAAATGTCTTTGATTTTTCCACACTAAACTGATCTTAAGTATCATTTTCTGCCACGTTGTTATAATTAAAAAATATTATATAATATGAAAATCGAAATAATTATAACTAATGAAATTTTCATCAAGAAAATCGGCTAATTAGTAAGATTTAGTCTTTATAAAGTATGCAAAAGTTTGAGCGATCTGCTTATGGCGGCATACACATGTTAACGCTTTGGATTACATGCTGTCGATTGTGGCGATTTCGGATGTTGAGGGAGATTATGAGACGACTGATTTACATGTTGACGGTGCTAACTCTGTGCATCTCTTTGATCGGGATGGTGGAATGCAAAAACGCTGAGAGAAGGGCATATGTTCCGGGAGACCTCGACTGTGACGGCATTGTCTCAGACGATGAGATGATCCTTGCAAAAGACTCTCACAACAGAGGGACGATCAGCTCCGAGGAGCTCTCAGATATAGAACATATTCACGAGAACTACCCAAGGAAGGTCATCGACGGAACCCGCGCGGAGGTGACGATATACAAGCCCGTCGAGAGGGCCATATGCACCACACCTCAGCAGCTTGAGACCCTGCGCTCCATAAAGGTGCCAAAGGAAGTGATCGTGGGCGTGCCCCAGGACATGGAAAGGTACTCGTACCTCTCGGAGTTCGCAGACCTTCCAAGCATCGGCCACTTCTACGAGTTCGACGTCGAGACGATCCTCGCCCTAGAGCCAGACATCGTCATAGTCCATCCTGGCCCGGGACCTACCGGAGGCTTTGATCCGCTCTTAGCGAATCTGGAGGACTCGGGCCTTTCGATCTTCAGGTTCAGGTGCAACGTCCCCGAGACTTACCCAAGGGACGTAGAAAAGCTTGGGGTCCTCTTCGAGCTGGAGGCCGAGGCCGAGAAATTCCTCGACTTTTACGAGGACGTTCTCGATTCTGTGGAGAAGGTTGTAAGCGAGGTTCCAGAAGCCGAGAAGCCGAAGGTCTACTGCGAGTATGACGTCTACAAGACATCTCCTTCGGATGTCTATCCGATAGCTATGGCCGGTGGCGGGTACATCTTCGAAGGCTCGGTGCCAGTGAGGGAGGTGGACCCTGAGGCCGTGATAAGCGAGAACCCCGACGTCATAATCAGGCTCGTCTCCTACGACGACTTCGACGCAGAAAGTGCTGGCGACGTCTCAAAGCTGAAGGCTGCAAGAGACGAGCTGATGAATAGGCCCGAGCTTCAGGGCGTAAAGGCGATCCAGGAGGGCAGGGTCTACGTGATGGCAGCCCCATTCTGGACGTACCTTCCTTACTGCAGCTGCAGGTACTTCGTCGGGATAGAGTACATGGCGAAATGGTTCCATCCAGAGCTCTTCGATGATCTCGATCCAGAAGAGACTCACCAAAGGTACCTCTCGGAGTTTCAGGGCCTCGACTGCGACCTAGAAGAGAAGGGCGTCTTCGTCTACCCCACTTCTGTTTGATCTTCGGGGGAGGATTCATGAAGGTCACCTTTATCTCGACAGTTCCAGCCTCTAACCTCGTCTTCGCAGCCCAGGATCTTCAGGCCGAGTTCGGCCTCGACCTCGACTTCAAGATATACTATCCGCGCGAGATCGACGAAGAAGAGGTGGACGATGCCCTTCTCGAAGAAGACCTGAAAAAGTCGGACGCGGTCTTCGTCGACATAAGGGGCGAGGGGCGCGCAAGCGAAGTCGTCTACAAAGCCCTGAAAGATGAGAATAACGCAGTCGTGAACCTGTCGAGCCCCTTCTCCAGGATGATGAGGATAACGAGGCTCGGCTCCTTTTCAGGAAGAAGCGTGGCAGATCGCATAAAGCCGGGCGAGGTGAGGGACCCGGAAGATGCCTGGAAGACGATCCAGAGGGCAGAAAACCTGGTGGCCGCCGCCGGGAAGGTGGTGCCGGCAGGTCCGATGAAGGATGCGGGAAGCTACGTCAAGATCGCAAGATATTGGAGGTACGGCGGAAAAGAGAACTATCGAAACCTGCTCCTACATTTTCTAAGAGAGCATCTGGACTGCGACCTTCCAGAGGCAAAAGATCCAAAGGAGCATCCCGAGTACGGGATATACCATCCAGATTATGGAAGCTTCGACGAACTTGAAGCCTTTCTGGAAAGCTCCGCCTTCTCCGAGGACCGACCGACGATCGGAGCTCTCTTCTACGGAAACATGCACTTCGACCAGTGCCAATCGACCCTGAAAGCGCTCGCAGAGAAGCTCGGAGACGTGAACCTGATTCCTGTCTACTCAGACGGGATCCACAACCTTCGGGCAATGAGGAAGTTCTTCTTCAAAGACGGACGATCAATCATCGATGCCCTCGTAAACCTCACCTGGTTCAGGCTGAACGGAGGACCGCTCGGCGGAAACCACAACCTCACAAGAGAGCTCCTCAAGGACCTGAACGTTCCCGTCTTCACTCCGGCCCCGATGTACAGCAGAGAGGTCGAGAAGTGGATGGAGTCGCCAACAGGCCTATCCCCTCCTGAGGCGATCATGGCGGTGATCTGGCCCGAGCTTGACGGCTGCATCGAGCCGATACCTGCTTGCGGCGTCCAGAGCTTCGAGGTGGGAGATCTCGAGGCCCAGGACGTGATCCCAATTGATGACCGAATTTCAAGGATCGCGGCCAGGATCAAGAATTGGAACCTGCTCCGAAATCTGCAAAACGAAGAGAAGCGAGTTGCGATCATAGTCTACAACTACCCGCCGGGCGAAGCGAACCTCGGCCGGGCCTCGTACCTCGACGTCTTCAAGAGCGTCGGAAAGCTTATCGAGAGGATGGCAGAGGAGGGCTACAGGATCGACCTTCCTGAAAAGGACCTCCACCTATTGTTCCAGGACTTTTCAATCGTGAACTCTGGAACCTGGTTTTTGAAGGAGGACACTCTGAAGAGCTGTTCTTCTATGAAAGTGAAAGATTACGCAAAGTTCTTTGCAGCTTTGCCAGAGGATATGAGATCCGATATGACTGAGTCCTGGGGCGAGCCGCCAGGTGACGTGATGACATTGGACGAAAATATCCTGATTCCAGGAATCGATTTTGGGAACGTCTTCGTCGGGATTCAGCCAGCGCGTCCTCCACTCGAGGATCAGGATCTCGCCTCGGCAACTCACGACAAGACGAAGCCGCCTCATCACCAGTACGTCGCCTTTTACGAATGGCTCGAAGAGGTCTGGAAGGCTGACTTGGTCGTTCACGTCGGGACACATGGCCTTGCCGAGTTCATGAAGGGAAAGGAAGTTGGGATGAGCTCATCATGCTTCCCTGACCTGTTGATCGGAAACATGCCTCACCTCTACTTCTACCACGTCGTGAACACCTCGGAGGTAGTGATCGCAAAAAGGAGGCTCTACGGGACGATAATCGGCTACAATTCGCCCCCTTACACCGCATCTGACCTGTATGAGGAGTATGCAGAGCTTCAGGACCTGATCGACGAGTACTCTGAGGCCGAGGTCCAGGACCCCATAAGGTGCGAGCGAGTTTGCGAGATGATCATCGAGAAGGCAAAGGAGCTGAACTTCGAGTCAGAGGATGTCGAGACTCTTCACGATCAGCTCTACGAGATGAAGAGGAGGATAATTCCAGACGGCCTTCACGTTCTTGGGGAGGAGTACAGTCCCGATGTGATGAAGCAGTTCGTGGTCTTCATCTTAAGGTACGATCGTGAGGGCACAAAGTCCCTGAACAGGATCCTCGCAGAATCCGAGGGCATCGATTACGACTTCGCCCTCAAAAACAGGGCAAGTTTCGCAAAAGTGCTGGAGAGGATCGATGAGGAATGCAGAAGGCTCGTGGAGATCGGGGTCGAAAGGTCGCCAGAGGAAGCGGCCGAAGAGTGCGGCCTATCTGAAGAGGGAAGAGTGGATCTTCAAAAAACCCTGAATTTCGGCCTGAGCCTGATGGAAAGCTACTCCAATAACGAGGACGAGCTTGCAAACTTTCTTCGGGGACTTGGAAGCGAGTTCGTCGAGCAGGGAGACGGAGGCGACGTCATAAGGTCGCCGGAAGTTCTTCCAACCGGGAGAAACCTGACCCAGTTCGACCCGACAAAGATCCCGACACCTGCGGCCTTCGAGAGGGGGGCAGAGATCGCCGAGAACACGATCTCCAAGTACCTGGAAAAGGACGGCACCTATCCCGAGACCACAGGCGTCATTCTCTGGGGTTTCGAGACGACGAAGACAGGCGGCGAGTCGGTCGGCCAGATCTTGAGCTACCTGGGCGTCAAAGTAGAGAGGGCGGCCGGGACCTTTGCGCCACGGCTTTCTCTTCTCTCTTTGGAGGAGCTTGGCAGGCCGAGGATCGACTGCCTCGTGAACATATGTGGCTTTTTCAGGGACATGTTCCCGAACGTCGTCGAGCTTCTCGATCAGGCCTTCAACCTTGTGGCAGGGCTGGAAGAACCACTTGAGATGAACTACGTGCGGAAACATTCTCTCGATAACCTGGAGAGGCTCAAATCCTCAGAAGGATGTGAAGGAGGTGAAAGGATGGAAGGGGGCGAAGAGGGCGGTCTAGGCTCGAACCTGGACGAAAAGACCCTCGCGAGGATGGCAAACGGCAGGATATTCGGCCCGAGAGCGGGAGAGTACGGAACGAGGATGCTTCCCCTCATCGAAGACTCGATCTGGAAGACGGAAGACGAGCTTGCTGAGGTCTACATCCAGTCGATGAGCCACCTTTACGCCAAAAACCTTCACGCCGTCAAGAGCGAAGTCGCGTACAGGTCGAACCTTGCAAGGGTCGACCTGGTATCCCAGGTGAGAGATTCACATGATCGGGAGATCGTCGACCTCGACCACTACTTCGAGTACTTCGGAGGTCTTTCAAACGCCGTTCGGACCGCGAAAGGGGAGCGGCCAGAGATGCTCATCTCCGACACCACTGGCGAAGCGATTCAGACAGAAGATGTGAAAGACGCCGTGACGAGAGGGGTTCGAACGAGGCTTCTCAACCCCAAGTGGATCGACGGGATGCTCAAGCACGACTTTCACGGAGCCCAGCAGGTGGCAGAGAGGGTGGAGAACGTTTTGGGACTTGCCGCCACAACCCATTCAGTCGGGAACTGGATCTGGTCTTCTATCGCCGATAGGTACATCTTCGACGAGGAAATCCGCGAAAGGCTCCTTGAGAACAACAAGTTCGCGGCCGCCGAGATCGCAGAGCGGCTATTTGAAGCCGAGAAGAGGGGTTACTGGGATGCGACCGAGGAGGAGATGGAAAAGCTGAGAGATGCCTATCTTGATATGGAGGGCGACATTGAAGAGGGCCTTGGCGAGAGGTGATGAGATCCCTGTGTGGGATGAAATCCCCAGCCCTGGGGATTTCATGGGATCTCGCCGAATCCTCGGCTTTTTTTTGCAAAAACTGGTCGGGTTTGCATGCGCCGTTCCGGAGATGGCGCCCTCTCCGCCAATTTTGTATACGATTTAGAGCGTAAAATACGTTGGAACATCTTGATTTTCGTCTTTCGAGCATGTGCCTTTGAGTGGTGTGTTTGCACAGCTTTCTTTGCCACAATATATTATCCAACAATTTTATACATTCGCGTATGCTTTTGCTTGTGATGTTCTTCTTGCCATCAAAATCGGCTTTTTCCGTTTTGAAACTCCTAATTTGCACAATTCTGATTATTTAATAACAAGTTAACCGAAATAATTATAACTAAAAAGGAAATTTCAATCTTAAGAACTGAAATAATATTAACTAATGTCTACTTAGTATTATTATGGCTGTTATGGGAGGATACAAGATGAATAGAATGGCATCCAAGGCAGCGCTGTTGGCGTTTTGCCTCTTATTGGCATTTGGGTCTGCGACTGCTGACGGTGGCACGATCCCCGGAGATCTGGACGGTGACAAAATCGTGTCCGATGAAGAGATGGTGATTGCAGAGAAATCTTACGAAAATGGGCGCACCACATCAGATCGGCTGGAGGAGATAAAGCACATACATGAGGAATACCCGAGAACGATAATCGATACCAAGGATCGAGAGGTGACCATATACAAGCCCGTGGAGACCGTCGGCTGTACAATATCTCAACATCTTGAAACTCTGAGAACGTTGAAGGTGCCATTGGAGATGGTGGTCATCGCCGATCACACATCCAACGAGTACTCGTATTTCTCGGATTTTGGGAATGTGCCCAGTCTTGGACACTTCTACGAGCCCGATGCAGAAGCGATCGTAGAGGCAAAGCCCGACCTTCTCATAGTACACCCTGGCTCTGGGTCCGGTCGCTTCGGCGCCTTTTTCGAGCCTTTCATGGAGAAGATGGAAGGAACGGGAATAACCATCGCCTGTTTTGCATGCAGCAGGCCAGACATTTACTCAGAAGAGGTGGAGAAGCTGGGGCTTCTCTTTGAGCATGAAGAAGAGGCAGAAGAGTTTCTCGATTTCTATGAGGGTGTTATCGAGACCGTAGAAACGAGAACAAAGGACCTCGCTGAAGAAGAGAGGCCGAAGGTATACTGCGAGTCGGACCGCTACAAGACCTCGAACAACAACATCGATCCCATAGAGATGGCAGGTGGTCGTTTCATATTCGATTTCGGATGCCAGGCAACGGAAATTGACGCCGAAGCTGTCGTGACAGCAGACCCTGATGTGATAATCAGGCTGCTCTCGGAAGAAGAACCTGATGGTAAGATGGCAGACGACACAGTGCAGGCAGAGCAGATCAGAAACGAAATTCTGAGCAGACCGGAGCTTGAGAACGTGAAGGCTGTAAAGGATGGGGACGTCTACTTGGTAGCGTCGCCTCTCTGGACTTACCTACCTTACAGCGGATGCAGGCACTTCATAGGTGTTGCCTACGTGGCCAAGGTTCTTCATCCAGAGCTCTTCGAAGATCTCGATCCCCAAGCGATCCATCAGCAGTATCTTTCCGAATTCCAGGGACTAGACTGCGATCTAGAGGAAAGGGGCGTATTCGTGTACCCGAAGCCATAGGGTGCAGCTTAACATTATTTTTTTTGGGTGCAAAAATTGGCCAAAAATGGGTGGGTGGGTGGGAAAAATGCGCCGGAGGCGCCGCTTTGCGTCGCTCAAAAATGAAAAAATTATATATTCTTGTGGGGGCCCATGAAAATCAGCTCACTCTTTGGATCCTGCCTGGGGTCTTGCAGTTGGCCTTGCGCTCGGAAGCGGACCCTTCCTTGAGTAGTACTCCTTAACTTCCAGCTCGATTTCTAGCTTCTTTTTCTTTGGGTCCTCTTTGTAGCTGATCTCGAGGTTGAGGGGTTCGTGAGCCTTGAGTTGGATTCGACGCTGTGAAGTGCTGATCTCGACCAATTCGCCGTTTTCCAGCTGATCTGCCAGCTCACGAAGGAAGGCTGCCGCATCGGCGCGGCTCACGGGAAACTCTTCTTTGCCCTGGTTCGTTGAGGTTGGTGACTTCTGCATCGAGACTACCTCCATGATAACGTGTTCCATAAAGAAGGACGGGTTGATTTAAATATTTTATCCAAAACCATCCTCCTTGCTACCTCCTGGCAAATGGAATGTGGCGCGATCGACATCTATTTATTTGAATGGGTCCAACAAAATAGTAATGTTCCAGATCCACAAGTCCGTGAGCTGTCTAACGATAAATGTGGAGCGAACGCTGGACTTGTGCAGATTTTCGAGTTGTATTTTGAATTGTATTCTTCGTGGGGGTTGTTAAAGATGAAGATATTTGAAGCCCTTCTCTTAGGGCTGGTGATACTCATGGCATCGACCAGTTCGTGCCTTGGGGCCGAAAACGACGACCAGATCTCTAAACTGATGGTATCCGGAAACGGTAAGGCGAGCGTGACACCGGACATAGTTACCGTGGTGCTCGGCGTCCAGACCCGAAACGAGAGCGCAGCTGCGGCAGTTGCAAAGAACGCGCAGCACATGACAGAAACCATCGAAGCCCTGAAGGTGGCCGGTGTTAAGGAAGAGGATATCAAAACATCTCGCTTCAGCATCTATCCTACCAGGGATTGGATTGATGGGAAGAGGTCTGAAAAGGTGATATTCGAGGTGAGCAACCAGGTGACCTTCACCATCGACCTTTGTGAGGACTCAGATGTGGGTGCAGTATTGGATGTTGCGGTGGGTGCCGGAACTAACACCGTAAACAGCGTTACATTCGGCCTGGAAGATCCCGCTCCTGCTCAGCAAGAAGCCTTGAAGGATGCAGTCGCCGATGGCATGGCCAAAGCAAATACGATTGCAGAAGCTGCTGGCGTAGAGCTTGGAATGATCCTGACAATATCTGAAGGCGGCTTTGCGCCTCTGTCGGTGGACACTAGGCTCGCCTTTGCAGAAGCAGCATCGGGCACGCCTATCGTTCCTGGAGATGTAGAGATTTCCGCCAGTGTCTCCATGACCTATGAGATTGTTCGGTGAACCTGACATTTTGGCGGGAGGTGATCGGTCGACATCGTCCGATCGTCTCCAAACTTCTTCTATCCGACGCTTCCATCGTTCTGCCGATCTTCTTCCAATTCCGAGTTTTGAAGCAGACCTTTTATGTAGACCTCAGGTCAGCGGTCTGGATAGAGGCGCTGGTTCTTTTGCATTTGTCAATCGGATGTGCGAAATCCGAAGAATCGAAGAATAACCATTATAGGCGATGTCCCTAATGGGGAGATAGATTTCCATGGATATCGTCCTCACATTGCTGATCGCCCTGGGCGTTGCGATGGACGCCTTTGCAGTCGCCATTACGTGCGGCGTGGTGCTTGTCTATAACAAGATCCGCGCCGCCCTCAAGGTCGCATTTTTTTTCGGCACTTTTCAGGCTCTTATGCCTATTATCGGATGGAGTGCCGGATCGGAGTTCAGAACTTTCATCACCGGTTTCGATCACTGGATCGCTTTCATCCTCCTCGCTTTTATAGGCTGCAAAATGATCTTCGAATCTTTCAGCTCAGAGCCGAAAAAAATATCTGCGGATCTGCTGAACCTTCAGGTCCTGCTATTTCTGGCCATAGCCACCAGCATCGATGCCTTGGCTGTGGGATTAAGCTTCGCTTTTTGGGACGTGTCCATCCTCCGTCCTGTAGTGGCAATTGGTTTGGTGACCTTCTCGCTATCGTTTCTGGGAGTTTTAATCGGGAACCACTTTGTCGATTTCCTGGAGAACAAGGCGGAGATCGCTGGCGGACTCGTTTTGATCGGCATCGGCGTGAAGATTCTTCTAGATAGCCTGTTCTTCTGAAGAGGCGCCGACAAAATCCGCCGTTTCTGAAACACTGGACTCCTCTTCAAAGATGGGGATATGTAGGACGCAAAAGGTCCTCCCTCCCAAAAGTATTAAAAAATTCAAAGTACATATAGACATCTGGGAGGCTGAATAATTTGAAGATTCTAGTCGTGTACTACTCGATGAACGGCCACACTCATCGCCTGGCAAAAGCCGTGGCAAAAGGTGCAGGCCAAGTTGAAGGCGCCAAGGTTGAGATGCGGCGCGTTCCTGAAACTGTTTCTGAAGAGGTCCTGAGGAAGAGGGGCGCAACTGGCGAAAAGTTTGCCGACGAATCCCCCTGTGCTGCAGAGGATCTCGCCTCAGCAGACGCCATAATCTTCGGAACGCCCTCTTATCTTGGAAACATGTGCGGCCAGATGCGCCAGTTTTTGGATTCCACCGGCGACCTTTGGAAGAAGAATGCGCTCGTTGGAAAAGTCGGAAGTGTCTTTTGCTCTTCGGGGTCTCAACACGGAGGCCAGGAAGCCGCCATCTTGAGCTTTTATCCCACACTTCTCCACTTGGGAATGGTGATCGTGGGCCTTCCCTACACGTTTGAAGCACAAAGGGATATCGGCGAGATGGCAGGGGGATCACCCTACGGCGCGTCCACAATTGTTGGAAAAACGGGCGAGCGCATGCCGAGCGAGATCGAGCTCGAAGCGGCTCGATTCCAGGGAAAACACGTCGCAGAGATTGCATCGAAGCTCTCACAGTAGGCTGCTCAGATTCTGCGAGGGCTCGTTTCCACTCTACAATTTTTTCTGTAACGTTTCTCTTGGAAATTTTTTGTTTGATCTTGACCGATCTTTTATTAACCCCCGCGAACGCTTTGGATACTGAGTAAATTTGTTATCAACCTGAATGGAGGGTGCGAAAAAATGTCTCACCAAGACCTTCTGGAAATAGTGCAAAAGCAGATCCTCGCTTGCGTTGGCGACCTTGAGCTCGACCCCGAGATAAGCGACGTTCTTCACTCACCAATGCGGGAATTGAGAGTCTGCATGACCGTCCGGATGGATGATGGCAAGATCAAAGTGTTCGAGGGCTTCAGAGTCCAGTACAACGATGCAAGAGGCCCAACGAAGGGTGGAATAAGATTCCACCCTGACGAGACCATCGAGACTATAAGGGGCCTTGCAGCTCTCATGACCTGGAAATGCGCCCTTCATGACCTTCCCCTCGGCGGCGCCAAAGGGGGCATTATCTGCAACCCGAAAGAGATGTCCCAAAGAGAGCTCGAACTTCTAAGCCGCGCCTATGTCAAGGCCATCGACAGGTTCATCGGTCCCGACAGAGACATTCCTGCTCCCGACGTCTACACCAACCCCAAGATCATGTCGTGGATGATGGACGAGTACTCCGAGATCTCGTCCAAGAACGAGTTTGGGGTGATCACCGGAAAACCCCTTTGCCTCTTTGGGTCCGAGGGCCGAAATGACTCCACTTCGAGAGGTGGCTGGTACGCCATCCGAGAGGCTGCTCGCGGGATTGGACTGAACCTCGAAGGTGCCACCGTGGCAATTCAAGGCTACGGAAACGTGGGCTACAACGCAGCTTATCTTGCAAAATCTCTCTTCGGTTGCAAAGTGGTTGCGGCAAGCGACAGCAAAGGTGGCATATTCCGCGAAGAAGGGCTCGATCCCGAATCTGTGTTCGTTCACAAATCAGAGACGGGATCGGTGGTGGGCTATCCTGGATCCAAGAACATATCCAACGAGGAATTGTTAGAGATGGACGTGGACATCCTCATTCCTGCGGCCCTTGAAAACGTCATCAATGTGGTGAACGCCTCTAGAATCAAGGCGAGAATAGTGGCCGAGATGGCAAACGGTCCTGTCACAACCGAGGCCGATGAGATCCTTTATGAGAAGGGAATTTGTGTAATTCCCGACATCCTTTGCAATGGCGGTGGTGTGATAGTCTCCTACTTTGAGATGGTTCAGAACGCCTACATGCTTCGCTGGGGTCTGGAGGAAGTCTATCGGCGCCTGGACGAGAAGATGACCTTCGCGTATGGAACCGTACTTGACGCGTCTCAGCGTTACGGAATCGACATGCGTAAGGCAGCTTACATCATAGCTGTTGGAAGGGTTGTCGAGGCGATGAAGCTCAGAGGTTGGATTTAGAGGAACGTTGTGGGCTCTCTTTGTGGGCTTGTCAGGTCTTCTATCGAGTTGTGGTGGTGACGGAACAAATTTATTGGATGTTATCTATAACTATGGGATATGAACGATTTCTTCGCAGCTCACAAACGCAATCCCCACTTCACCGGCCGGAAGAATCTCCTAGAGGATATTCGGGCGAAGTTGGGCGCGGGAAAGCCAGTCGTCTTGGTTGGGCCCGATGGCTTTGGCAAGAGCCAGATCGCCGACGAGTGGGGCCGTCTTCGGGTCACCGACTATGATTTCAGGTTATGGGTCAGGGCTGATGATCCGGCCAACTTGATCATTGAGTATGCTGAGCTGGCGCCTTCTCTTGGTCTTCCCTACAATGAGGAGTCGGATCTGAACGAAGCTGCTTCATCTGTTCGTAACTGGCTGGAACAAAATGGTCGGTGGCTTCTTGTCTTTGATGATGCACAATCTCCGGAGGATTTGAAAGATTACCTTCCAAAAGGTGGTTCTGGTCATGTCGTCATAACTTCTTCTGCTTCGGTTTCTGGTTGGAATGAAGTTGCCTCAGTTGTAGGAGTGGATCCTCTCGATCGGTCCGAAGCAGCCGAGCTGCTTCGAAGGTTTGTTGAGAGGACTGATGTGCCATCTTCAGAAGCACTTGCGGAGGTCCTGGGTGGAAATCCTTTGGCTTTGGCGCTTGCGGGCGCTTACATAAGGTGGACTGGGGTTTCTTTTTCTGGATATCTTGACGCTTATGAGGAGCACTTTTCTTCTTCTCAGGAGCGTAATGCTCCTGAAGTGCCTTCAGCAGTTGCCACGGCGTGGGGTATATCTTTTGAGCAAGTTCAGGCGGTTTCTCAAGAGGGTGTTGATCTCCTTTATCTCTTTGCTTTCTTGTCTCCTTGCGATGTCCCTCTTGATCTCTTGACGAAAACCTCTGAGATCATGTCTGACGCTTTGGAGCAGGGTTTTGAGGCTTTGTTCAGACGAGGTCTGATCGAGGTCAATGAGGGTTTGCCTTCGGTCCATCCTTTAGTTCAGGACCTTGCGCTTTATCGCCTGGACGAAGAAACTCAGAAGACTTGGATTGAGGCAACTGTTCAGGCTTTGAGTGAGGCTTTTTCATCTCAGGTTGAAAACCTTGACACTTGGCCAGAGTGTGTTCGTCTTTTTTCTCATGCTCTGAGAGCAACGGAGCATGCTCAAAGGTTGGAGATGGGATCTGAAGCTGCCTCTTCTCTTCTGAACCAGATGGGTCTTTATCTTCACAGACGAGGTTACTTTGTTGGTGCCAAGATGGTGCTGGAAAGGCTTCTTGCTATTGATGAGAAGATTTATGGTGCCGATCATCCTGAGGTTGCTGTCGATCTTAACAACCTTGCTGGTGTTCTTAGGTTGTTGGGAGATCTTGAAGGTGCAAAAAAGGGATTTGAACGGGCGATTGTCATAGAGGAGCGGTCTTCTGAGCCCGATCAGCTTAAGATAGCGGTTCGGGCTAACAACTTGGGTACTGTGCTCAGGGTGCTGGGGGATCTTGAAGGCGCTAAAGAAAACTTTGAGCGGGCTTTGTCTATTGATGAAAGGTCTTATGGTCCTAACCACTTCAAGACTGCTATTCGCCTCAACAATTTGGGGGATGTTTTCCAGGAGATGGGACGCATAGAAAAAGCTAGGGGAACATATCAACGAGCTCTTATGATATTTCAGCAGTTCTTGGGGCCAGGCCATCGCTACACCAAGCTTGCGCGCGAGAAACTAAGTGCTTTACCAGAGAATGAAAAAAAATCAAATTGCGTGCGACCCACCCCACCCTAAAGGGTGGGGTATGCTTCGGGGTCGCACGCTCGGTTTCCCAGATTTCAGAAATCTTCGAGTCTCCGTTG